>JADHEF010000973.1_pt1 | contig 22039 bp, 16 predicted proteins | sample 8952391 | NCBI WGS metagenome assembly JADHEF01 (sample SAMN16124439, study PRJNA663245) | bioreactor sludge metagenome | isolation source: sludge (nitrite) | place: India:Bengaluru | collected 2019-02-28 | reverse complement strand
CGTAGCTGGCGGCGGCGATGATCCCGCGCTCGGCGCCGGTCACGACGGGCTTGCCCCGGAGCGCGGGATTGAGGGCCTGCTCGACGCCGGCGAAGAAGCCGTCGGCGTCGACGTGCAGCAGGGTGCAGTCTTGGTAAAGGGTGTCCATGAGACAATGGGTGGATGGGGGGAGAATGGCGGAAGAAAGGGAATCCGGGTTAAGATGAAACCAAGATAGCGGATTCGGATTGCACCGTATAGAATAAAAGTTCTATACTGTGGCCATGTCACCCAGATCCATGGTCAACGAGCGTATTCCGGTCGTGAACGGGTTCGTGCTGAAGCACGGGCGGGCACCGACACTGGACGAGCTTTGCTCGCTCTTCAATGTGAAGTCAAAGAACACGGCATCCGTCATGGCCGCAAAGTTCGTGGAGGCGGGCGTGCTTTCGCGCACGGCCACGGGCAGGCTAACGGCCCCGCGCCAGAACCCGACGTGCAAGCTCCGGCTCCTTGGCAGCGTGGCGGCCGGGTTCCCGTCGCCGGCCGAGGAGTCGCTGCTGGACACCATGAGCCTGGATGAGTACCTGGTCACGAGGCCGGAGGCGACGTTTATGCTGCGCGTCGAGGGCGACTCCATGATCGACGCCGGCATCCTTCCCGGCGACACGGTGCTGGTCGAGCGCGGGCGCACGCCGCGCAACGGAGACATCGTGATCGCGTGCGTTGACGGGGCCTGGACCATGAAGTTCTTCTTTAAGGACGCCAAGGGCGTTAGGCTGGAGCCCGCGAACAAGAAATACGAGACCATAAGGCCCAAGCGTGGGCTCTCGGTCGAGGGCGTGGTGAGCAGCGTCATAAGAAAGCTGGTGTGATTGGGGTACAAGCTCAGGGCCTGACGGCACGGTAGAACCGTTTGTTGTAATTAACCGCGTCAGGATCGTAGAACCGCACTGTGCCATTCGTGTTGGCAAGGATGGCGAAGAGACTCCAGTCAACGAGATTGGTGGAGTTCTCGACAAGATAATTGTACCCGGAATCGCCCGTCAGGGTCATCGTGATACCGGCTGCGGTGTCGGCCCCGACATTAAGGGTGAAAGGTTCTGTGCTGCCTGCAAATCCCAACGCCACGTCAGTAACGCTCACCTGCGATGTCACGCTGTTGAATGAATCGAGACGGAAGGTGAGCGAGTAAAGGCCCTCAGTGTAAGTGTCGGGTAAAGAGAACCTGTACGTCTGAATACCGGCCTTTGCTGCGCGCTCTTCGATTGAGCCGATCGAGTTGGTGTTCCAGTATACGGTAAGCAGACCCTCAGAGTTGGTCGGGCTTGAGAACCCCGCGCTGAAGGAAAGATAGTTTGCGTTATTGGTCACCGGTATCGCCATTGATATCCACGAGGCAGAGGCTGTCTGCGAGAACATGCCCGCACTCAGTTTGTTGGGTGTAAGATCCGGCATAAACCTGAAGAGGTCAAAACCGGTTTGGAAAATGGTCGTGCCGGCTTCGCTTTGCGCATAGGGAACCTGGTTCAGGTTGAATGAAGGGGCCGTGTATGTCGGGATGAGTTTGACGGGCGGCAGACAAGCCGATGATGAGCCAAGTTCTTTTGGTGGCACGTTGTTTGACTGATAGTACACCCTTTTATCCCAGCCTCCGCCTTCTTTGCTTAACGGGAACCCATATCCTTCCGAGTCGGGCATGCCGTTTATAATCGTCGATGTGTAGAAATCATGCGGCCAGCCGTGAGAAGAAAGGGCTGCTCTGTAGGAAGAAGGCTCCTCTCCATCGGAAGAGCTGTAACATGTCGCCTCTGTTTTGTCTGGATCTGCTCGTGTGACATTCACATTGTGAGCATTCAACAAAAGTCTGCTAGTCCATGACCCCGTCATGTCTTCGGCATAATAGTTATCCGCCCAGTCGGCTAGTGCCCCGTATTCTTTGCGTCCAGATGTGTTCTTCAGTCCCACGAAAGGGTCTAGGAAGGTCGTATGTACTATTGTCTCCTCGCTGACCTCTTTGATTTTCTCTGCGGCGGCCTGTATCAGCGCGCATCCCGCGCTGTGCGCGATCAGGTGGACATGTGCCCAATGCTGGGATCCGATACGGGCTCCGAGTTTATCTCCCAAAGGTTCAGCGTTTGCTTTTGCCTCGTCGGGATCCACTGTAAAGGCTTTTTCGATCCAGAAGTACGGTTCGACACGCCAATCCGTCTTGCCTTGGCTTGATAGCCACTGTTCTATTGTGTAGGTCATGTTGGTTACCCAGGGATAATAATTGGGGTCTGGATCCGACGATAACCATTTTTCGTGAAAACCGTGCGTGACTATGACAAGGTTGTCCTGATGCGGTTCCTTCTGCGGCACTTCCGGATATGCTGTCAAAAAGGTTTCCTGGTCTAATATACCTAGGACGGCCAAACAGGCATCCGCGCTTTTCACTGCGCCGTAGGCATTTAATATTTTGACGGAATACGTGCCGTTGTCGCATGGGCTGACGCTGCCGATGGACAGCATTGAGTTGGTTGCTCCTGTGATGGCCGAGCCATTCTTTAGCCACTGGTAGGTCAAAGGACGACTGCCGCTGACGCTAACCGAAAATGAAGCCGTAGTGCCTGCGTTTGTTGAAAAGCTTGTCGGCTGGGAAATGACCGAGGGTGCGCTAGGCGTGGGCATGTCGCCAAACAACTCGCCAATTTCGACGGGAGAAAGCGCCCGATTGTAAATACGCAAATCATCAATCAGTCCCGAAAAGAACATGCATTTTCCGGCTGGTGATCCCCCGTCCGGGCGTGCTCCTATTGCGACTTCGACATCGGACTGCGCATAATTTCCTTGGAATTGATTGGGCTCTTTAGTTCCATTTACGAATAAAGAACCAATTGCCCCGTCGTATGTCACTGCAACATGATGCCATGTCCGCAAACTTAAGATACGTGTTGAGGTAATACTCGGCCAGAAAGGATATCCGTTCGGGATGTGAGCCAATAACCTGCCATCAGGGTTGACCCGGAACTCAAAATTCTTGTAGAGGTCTGGTGAGCAGTTGTGAAGTTTAGATATTATAACTAGCGGACTGGACGACAACCGGTCGATCCAAATCCATGCGCTTAAAGTGAACGCGGTCGGCGAAATGCCCTTTCCGATGCTGATATAGGCAGTCGTACCATTCAGTAAAACGGCCCGGTTTGGATTATATAGGCGGTCCTCTGCATATGTGGTTTCGAGTGGAGATCCATGGTGGTCATTTCCGCTTACGTCAACAGTGTTTCCGTCGAATGTGTAATGTGCGATTAACCCGGTGGTTAGGTCTGCGAAGGCACTTAGCGTGAATAAGACCCCGCTGGTCAATAGCAGATTATTTTTTGTCATGACTGGTCTCCAACTCACAGTGACGCGTCGCACCTGAGATGTACGTGATCGGCTACTTCCTGTTCTTTAGGACGGTTGGCAACACCTTTACAGGCTGGGTACCTTTGGCAGCCCCAGAACTGGCCGCCCGCGTTCGCGCCCTTTTTGGCTGTGCGCAGGACCATGGCGGACCCGCACTTGGGGCAGATGGGGTTTGCTTGCGGCTGCGCACTCGACTCCCTCTGCGATTTGTTGCCGGCTGCGGGTTCAGGTGCGGCAGTGTCTGCCGGTGTTCCTTTGATTTCGCGTATATGCTGCGCCAGGGCTTGGCCGTCGATCAGCAGGATGGGTTTGCCATTGGCGAAGTCCTGGGCTTCCTGCGTGTAGGTGCCTGAAGTGACGATGACCACGCGGTCGGCCTTCTCGTGGGTCATCAAGCCGTACATTTCCCTCACGACCTTGACCCCGACCTGCCTTTGACGCCACTGCTTGCACTGGACTATGGCCTTCTGGCCTTTGCCGCGCAACACCAGGTCCACGCCGCCGTCGGCACCGCCGCCCCCCGTTTCTTCGACAGTGAAACCCTGCCTGCGGTAGGTCTCGGCAATTAGGGTCTCAAACTCCTTCCAGGTCATGGCGCGGATCGATTCGATGTCCTTGGCCGAGGCGAAGGTGCGCCTGCGCTTGACCGCTGCCAGTGCGGATACGGCGGCGGCAATGAAGCATAGCCACTGCACTGCGGTCAGAAAGAGACGGAGGACGGTGCCTTTGAGCACGTCACCGCCGCCGAGCCCTGGTTGTTGCTTGAGGTAGATCCAGATGCCGACGCCAGTGAGCAGCGTGACACACCACGGCAGCAGGGCCATGGCGTCAAAAATGGTGGTGTTGCGTTTACGGGGCATTGCGACCTCTTATGTTACGGCCAGACGATGCGGTAGAAGCGGGCTGGCAGGTTCGTTGACGCGGGGTCCGTGAAGAGGAACGAGCCTGCTGTGCCGAGCGTTGTGTTTGTCAGGGGCTTCCAGATGCCGGCGGACAGGTTTGTGCAGGCCTCGATCGCAACGGGGATGTTGGCGGTGCCGGTGGCGTTGAAGCCGAAGCGTTTATTAGCGAATCCGAAATCGGCGTCGCGCTGGACCTGCGGATTCCAGCACAGGGTCGGGCGTCCGCCGAAGGTGACGGGCCAGTTAGACGCGAAGGCGGGCAGGTAATAGATGGTGGCGGGGGTGCCAGAAAAAACGTATGAACCGCTGAGCGTCGGCGCGGGTCCCTGGAACAGGACGGACGTGAGATTGGTGCACTGCTGAAACGCGCCGTACCCCAAGCTGGTTGCCGAAGAAGGGATCGAAACGTTTTTCAGCCCGTAGCAATAGGAGAAAGCCTGCGCTCCGATTCTCTGGACGTTTGAGCCGATGTTCACATCTGTCAGAACGTAACAATGTGAAAAGGCGAGATCGGCGATGTTGGTGACGCTGTCAGGAATGGAGGCGCTTGTCAGAAGCTGGCAGTACTCGAAAACCGCATTGTCTATGTTTTTGACTCCCATGCGGATCGTGACGTTAGTGAGGCCGCTGTTGCCGAAGGCCGACTTGTCGATGCGGGTGACGCTGCCAGGGATGGCGACGCTTTTCAAGCCGGAGCAGGCGTAGAAAGAGCCCAGTCCGAGGACATTCAGTCCGTCAGGGAAGTTTACGGACGCCAGTTTTGCGCATTGCCCGAACGCGAATTCGCCGACATTCGTGACGGTGCCGGGGATCGTGATCGCGGTGAGGTTGGTGCATGACTTGAAACTGTTGTTGCCGATCGCGGCGACGGGATAGCCGCCTAGCTTGGCGGGTATGGTGAGTGTGCCGACATAGGTCTTGGAAAAAGCCGTGATCGTCGCCTTACCGGATGACACCGTGTAGGTGTAGTCGCCATCGGTCAGGGCGTAAGATTTCAGGGCGCTGGCCGACAGGAGAAGGCACAAGGCCAAGGCCATGTTACTGCTTTGACGGGTTTGCGCTTGCATGATTCTGCCTTACAGCTCCCCCTTGAATGCGCGGTCGAGGATGGCGGGCATCAGCGCGTCGAGTTCGGCGGCGGTCTCGTCATGCAGGCACTTGAGTTCGTCGAGCCGTGTCCGGGTCTGTGCGATCAGAGCTTGCCATGCCAACGGCGGCACCCATGCCCGATGGGAGAGAATCTGTGCTGGTTGAACCCGTTGACGGCGGTTTCCCAGCCCTTTGCTCCCTACCGCAACTTCACGCCAGACCGAAGGCGCTTTGAAGTAGGCTTCTAGGAATTCGACGTTCGCCCGGTCCGGATTGCACTTGAACGTAGGATACTCGCCCGACACGAAGTGACCTTCGTACTCTTGGGTGACCATGCCGTAGGCCCCCTCGAAGGCGAAGAGGCGGCTGTAGATAAATTGGCCGGCCCGCACTCGGCGTAGCGCGGGCGCGCTGGTGTTCATGCCCTCGATGGGCTGTTTATGGAAGAGACCTCGGGCGTAGCTGTAGATGCCCAGATTGGGATATGACCTGTCGACGGATACACGATGTGAATCGTCAACCAAGGTCATGCAATCGTGCAGCGGCATGATCTGCCAGCCGGCAGCGCGTTTGGCCTCATCGGTTAGGTCAGTCCGGTGCGCCAAGCTAACAAGCATGGCTTCGAGGTCCACAGCCGCCTGCTCACGCAGCGCCTGGGCCTCCGCGATCTGCGCCACCAGCTCCTGGATCCTGGCCACGATGCGCCGCTGCTCGGCGATGGGCGGGAGCGGGATCTCAACCCCAAGGAACTTGTCCTCTTTGAGCCTGACGCGGTTGGTTGTGCCCTCGCTGCCTTTTGCGCACAGCTCGACAAAACCTTGGGTTTTGCTCAACCACCCCAGATATTCGGGGTGCATACGAACAGAGGCCACAGCAAAAAGAGGGAAGTCATTGGTCACGAGTGCGCCGTCAAGCGACTCGGGCACCAGCCCCATGGCCCCGTTGCGGGCGTCTATTCGCGATGCGATGAATTGCCCACGGCGTGCGATGAACCTGCGGCCGTTGACGGACGCGCCCATGACACGGCCCCGCTGGACAACGCCGTTGCCCCAGAGCCGGACAGTGATTTCACTGTACTCTTGGTCAGGTTCAGGTGTGACCGTTTCGGTTGATCTGCGCAGCACCTCGCCGAGCTTAACTGTAGGCCATGACGCTTTCATGCGCCGTGCGCCTCCAGCAGCCGCTTGATGTTGCCCATGATCTCGGCGATGCGGCGCTCCTTCTCGATGATGCCGGCGGCGATCTGCTCCGGCGGTAGGTGCGTCACGTCAGCCTTCGCGCTCGGGTTCTTGCGGTCCAAGTTGCAGCCGCTCTCCAGCAGCTCCTTGGCCGTGACCTTCCACGCCTGTTCCGTGGCCTTGCGCCTGCCCCACCACTTGAGGCAGGGCGCGAACTCCTCGAACTGCATGGGCGCGGTCTTGGTGTAGTTCTTGCGTCCTTCGGGCATAGGCTGCTCGTAGAACCAGACCTCCTTGGTGGGGCCAGAACGGTCGAAGAAGAGGATGTTGGTCGGTATGCCGGTGTAGGGAGCGAAGGCACCGTTGGGCAAGCGCACGACGGTGTGCAGGTTGAAATCCTTGAGCATCTGCTCCTTGATGCGGGCGCAGACACCGTCGCCGAACAGCGTGCCGTTGGGCACGACCACGGCCGCCCGTGCCGGCGGCAGCCCCGGCTTCTGGCTGCGCCGCAGCCTGCGCATGATGAGCTGGAGAAACAACAGCGCGGTTTCAGCCGTGCGCATGTCCTCGGGGAAGTTGCCCTGGACGCCCTTCTCCTCCTCGCCGCCGAAGGGCGGGTTGGTCAGGATCACGTCCACGCGGTCCTTCTCGCCGATCTCCGTGAGCTTGTGCCGGAGCGCGTTGCCGGGGTCGATCTGGGGCGCGTCGAGCCCGTGCAGCAGCAGGTTCATCTGGCACAGCAGGTACGGCAGGGATTTGGCCTCGCATCCTTGCACTGAGCGATCCTGAAGCGTCCTGCGGTCGGCCACGGTCTTGACCTGCGCACTGAGATGGGTGAAGGCCTCGACGAGGAAGCCGCCGGTGCCGCAGGCGGGATCGAGCACGGTCTCGCCGAGCCTGGGGTCAGCGGCCTCAACGATGAAGCGCACGACGGCGCGGGGCGTGTAGAACTCGCCGGAGTCGCCGGCGGCGTCGCGCATCTCCCGGAGCATGGACTCGTACAGCGAGCCCAGCGTGTGCAGCTCGTCGCTGGCGGTGAAGTGGATGGCTGCGACCTTGTTGATGATGTCGCGCAGCAGGTAGCCGCTGCGCATGCGGTTGTCCACGCCCTTGAACACCGTCGCGACCACGTCGCGGCGGTCGTCGCCGCCTTCGCCCGTGAGCCCGCGCAGGTACTTGAAGAGACCGGGGCCGCGGCTGCCGTCAGGGCGCACGCAGTCGTCGTTGTTGATGAAGGCCAAGAGCTCGTCGCCGGTCACGCCCTTGCTGTCGGCGGCCCAGTCGCGCCAGCGGTACGGCGCCTCTACGGCGGGGCGGAAGCGCTTGCCGGCGAGCTTGGCTTCGTCCTGGCGCTGGATCTCCAAGTCGTCCAAAAACTTCAGGAACATGACCCAGGTCAGCAGAGGCAGGCGGTCAAGGTCTCCGCTCAGGCCCTTGTCCTTGCGCATGATGTCGCGGGCGCTCTTGAGCAGCGCGCCGAGGGATTGGGTTGTGGTTGTGTGTTGCCCCTTCATAACTCCTAGCCTATTCACCGCTCGATTCGTTGGTTTCGGTTAAACGTAGTACTTGAAATTCGGCAAGAAAGTCTTGGTTCCCCTGTTCGCAACAAGAATTTCGCCGACCGCATCAGAAAATAGCACTGTTACTGGCTGGCTCTCTCCAAACTTACATGCGTTATAGTTGAGCTTTGTCAACCCAAAAACATCCAGAGCGACTTGCCGTATATCCGCATCACCATGTTGTATTTCAACACGCAAAGGGATCGGAACATCAGCACCGTCATAGGCTCGCAACGGAACCTTAAAACCAGATGTCCATAAGTAAGCCGCACGCGATGACACCTTCCAAAAAGTGCCGCGAACTACTGGCCGAGTTCCTAGACGATAGGCTTTAATTCCTTGCCGATCAAGTGCAACTCGGATGCCAACGAGCTTGACACCACTGGGGCATGCCGCCTGATACCCCAACCACTCGTTATCATCGATTCTTGAGCGACAGTGCAGAAATACTTCTTTCAATTTCTTTCCATGCTGTTCTTCATAGGTTCTCAAAACGCCGGAAAGTAGATTTCGCGCAGCTTCATAGGTCAGATGGCACTGCTTTGTATCGGGTGAATACCATGGCCCATATTCACCTAGGAAGACAATACCATCACCATCGTCAAGAAACATCTGAGCAGCGCTGCAAGCCGTCCGTCCACTTTGATCCGTCCGCTTAAATGCAATTCCCACATAACACACACCGTCACGAGCACTCGGCAGTTTCCAAGGCTTGTGGCCACTTTTATAATAGAGCGCCGTTGAGAGGTTCCACGCCCGATCCGACAGAGGCGTTAGTGCGCGATCTCCCCAGCTAGGCGTAGCATTATCTAGCCTTAGAGTCGATTCCCTTACAATTTGAATTGGCATTCGACAGTCCATTGCACGAGCTTTAATCTGACGCCTGAAATCCAATGAAAAATCGTACATTCTCGAATCATACGCCCCGAAGAGATCATTCATCTGCCGACGATAGCGGATCTCTTTAACAGAAGGTCGTTGAAACATATCCGTTTTGACTTTTGATAATGACCTGCAATTCTTGTACACAATTTCAGGGACAACACATATGGTCACATCAACAGCATTGTCTCTTCGCACTAAGGCCTGAATTGAGCGAAGGTACAAGCTCGTCACATCAAATACGCGTTTGTGGTCATCAGATTGCTGAGCGGCCGCTTCAACATCCACCCGACTTACTGTCTCAACAGGTACCCCTGCAACCGGGAATACCGCATGCATCGTCTCTTCGAATCCGGGATAGTGCGGCCAAATCATAGGACTCTTATCTGGCGGCGGCACAACCTGACTAGTCAATCTTTGTGCAAAGGCGTGAAACGCGGCTATGCCTCCTTGGCATCCGATGACGGCATAATTGATACGGGTAGGCTTTTCAAGTCCTTGACTTTCAACAGGCCCAAATAAGGTAAGCCCAACAGCTGGATGCGAGTGCATCTGTTTGGCGGCGAACTCAGTCTGCGGCTCCGGCAATACTTCGACGGTCAAGGGAGGTTCATTCATCATCTTCGTCCTCCAATTCGCCGTCGCCTAATTGGACCTCCGGAACATCCACAACATCTATACTGGGAACAGGGCCATCGATAAGCAATTGTTCATCTAGTGCTTGATCGGCAGATAAGGTAATGAGCGAGCCAAGCGCTAACCCCCCGTCTACTTGGACAGCTGACTCCTGTAGAAGTAGTTGGGCGAATACTGACAATCGTTTACGCCACTTTTCATTGTAGTAATGACAAGTGACTTTCTTTACACGGGGGCCTACTCTTCGGCCAGTAATCATGTTGTGTTGGCTATCAAACAGGGCCACGCAGGGTCGAAGCTGAATGACGTACCCACCCCAATCGGCTTTCTTTATCCTATACTGCACCGCTGGATGGTGGTTAATTTCCTCTGGTGGTGTGTTTGGGCGGCAGAGCCGAATTAACCCATGAGTCCGAATATATGACGAACTGCCATCAACGTCCTGAAAACGGTAGACAGATTCATTTCGGAATAGTGCTGGTATGTAATAACTTCGGCGGGTATCGAAGACAACTTGGCAACCTGACCGAACCAACCACGAATGAACGTGCCGTTTCAAAAGGTTGGAAACTATAACATGAGTCTCTACTCCCGAGATCAACTTAGCTGACGGCCAGTGATAAGCTTGTATTTTCTTTACCTGATGGGCGAGCCCATCAGGCGGTGGAAAGAACGCAACTGCTTGTGAAGTTTCCTTTCCGAGGCTATAGTGAGGCCACAAAACATGATTCTCCTCATCATTGCCGATATTCTTGTTGGGCCAATCAAACACAGAAAGAGCTTCAGGCAGTTGAGTAAAGGGCAGCAGATTTGTCGTGAGTGGCTCGGGCTTGCGAATAAGTAAATCAGGAACCGCATCCATTGTGGCATTTGCAATGCCAGGATTGCCGACATGAATTCGGGGTGCGCTTAATGAGTCGAGCTTCTTCAACAAACGGCGCAGTCCATCAGCCCAACTCTCGTAAAACGGTATCCAAGAAATATCCGAAAGTGTCCAGTCTGGCTTTACACCATCAAGGTTCAATGTGATGAGGAAGTCATCAATTTTGCGTTCTTTGGCTAGCTGCAATGCGAGCGTCCGTTCCTTTCGTGGGTTGTCTTTGCTTATCGATGAATTTGAAAGGACACCCAATACACGAAAGGATCTTTCTTTTATGGCTATGTCAACCTCTTTGACCCAGGATTCTCCTCCAAGTAGTTTGATCTGATCGATCCATACGCCGTATCCGAAATATGCGAGCTTTCTCGCCAGCCATTCTGCAAAGTAGCGGTCTTCCACCGCATAGCTAATGAAGAGAAGCGTCTCGGATCTTCTACTGACCGGATGAGATGGCGGAGATGTATTCATACGGCGTAGAGTAATGCCTGCAGTTGGTAGACTGCCGACCTGAGTTGGTTTGTTCCCCCGAAAATGGAAATAATCTCGTTCACAGTGCCGTGGTGGGATATCGGGGGCAGTTTCACAATGTCCGGCAGCACGAACTGGGCGTCGCCGTGATCGGCGTACTTCTCCAGCAGTTCCTCCAGCACCTGCCTCGCCTCGGGCGCGTAGCTTGCGAAGAAGTCGGGGCGGGCCTGCTTCAGGCGCTGGGCGCGCTCCCGGCGCGTGCGCAGCGGCGCGTTATAGGCCAGATGGCAGAGCAGGTCGAAGGGGTCGGCCTCGGGCTGGTTCGCGGCGGCGGCCAGCTCCTCGAAGCTGATGCCGCGCTCCTCCAGGAGCCGGATCAGCTCGGAGCGCTTGGCCGGGTCCGACCAGCGCGCCCGCAGCTCCGGCGTCGAGGGGCAGAGCGAGCGCACCTTGTCGGCGGCGTAGTCGGTGTAACGCACGACCCTGAGCTGCCGGCCGTCGGCGTCCAGCTCGTAGACCAGGTGCGCGGCAATAGCGACCTGCCCACCGTCGTAATAGTACTTGCGGCGCGCCTCGGGCGGGGGCTCGACGATGTCGGGCGGGTAGTCGACCAGCACCTCGCCGTCGTCTCCGTCGTCCGGCGGCGGTTCGCGGATCTCGTCGGGCGGCTTCTCCTGCAGTTCCTCCTCGGTGAGCATGGCCGGCTCGCCGTCGAACTCAGGGTCGGCGAACAGGCGAGTGGCGGAGCCGGTGTAGTCGACGATGTTGAACCAGAGCTTGCCGTAATCGTCGCGCACGCGTGTCCCGCGGCCGATAATCTGCTTGAACTCGCTCATGCTGCCGACGACGCGGGCGATGACGATGTTCTTGCAGGTCGGGGCGTCGACGCCGGTGGTCAGGAGCTGGGACGTGGTGAGGATGGTCGGCGTCAGCTTGTCTACGTCCTGGAAGCGGCCGAGGTGGCCTCGGCCGATGTCGCCTTCGTCGGCGGTGACGCGGCAGACATAGTCGGGGTGCTGTTTGACGAGGTCGCTGTTGCAGTTACCGAGCGCGGCCCGCATTTCCGAGGCGTGCTCCTGGTCCACGCAGAAGACGATGGTCTTGGCGAACCGGTCCGTCTTCCTCATGAACAGCGTCAAGTGCCTGGCGATGGCCTCGGTTCGGGCGCGCAGCGCCACCACGCGCTCGAAGTCCTGGGTCTGGTATTCCTCGTCAGGGATCGGTCGGCCGTAGCGGTCCAGTTCGTCGCGGCTCGGGCGCCAGCCTGCCGCGTCCCACTCCGTGACCACGCGGTGAACGCGATAGGGGGCCAGGAATCCGTCGTCGATGCCCTGCCTGAGGCTGTACTCGTACAGGGGGTTGCCAAAGTACAGATAGGTGTCGCGGTTGTCGTCGCGCAGCGGCGTCGCGGTCATGCCCAGCTGCACGGCCGGTGCGAAGTGTTCGAGGATCACGCGCCACGAGCTGTCGTCGCGGGCGCTGCCCCGGTGGCACTCGTCGACGATGACGAGGTCGAAGAAGTCCTGCGAAAACTGGCGGAACAAACCCTCCCTGCGCTCGTCCTCGGCCATGGCCTGATAGATGCCGAAGTACATCTCCCGGCTGTGGACGACCTTGCCGGACTCGATCTTGTTGCGGGCGTCGCCGAAGGCGGCGAAGATGCCGTCCTTGGGCTGGTCCACGAGGATGTTGCGGTCGGCGAGGTACAGGATGCGCGGGCGGCGGTGAGCGCTTGCCAGGTTCCAGCGGGCGTTCCAGAGCTTCCAGCAGATCTGGAAGGCGACCAAGGTCTTGCCCGTGCCCGTGGCCATGGTGAGCAGCAGGCGCTTGCGCTGGCCCTGCAGCACGGTCTCGACGGTGCGGTTGATGGCGATCTGCTGGTAGTAGCGGGCCTGCCGGCCTGAAGCTGTTTCCGACGGCGTGAGCAGGCCCTCGGCGGTCTTGGGCTCGGTGATACCGCGCCCTTGCTGATAGCGCTGCCACAGCTCCTGCGGCGAAGGATAGGCGGTGAGGACGCGGGTCATGCCGGTGAAGTAATCAAACTCGACGATCTCGGGGCCGTTGGTGGCGTAGGCGAACATCAGCCCCAGCATCTCCGCATAGAGCTTGGCCTGCTGCAGGCCGTCGTGCACGGACTTGTACGCGGCCTTGGCCTCGACAACGGCCAGGCAGAAGTCGCGCCGGTAAAACAACAGGTAGTCGGCGCGTTTGGGCGGTTTGCGGACGAAGCGCTGGCCGACGGGTATGATGCGCCCGTCGGTGATCGACCGCTGCTCCGCGATGGAGCAGGGCTCCGCGTCCCAGCCCGCCGCCTGCAGCAGGGGAACGACGTGTTTCCGGCATGTGTCGGCTTCGGTCGGCATGCGTATTCGTCGGGGACTGTGGCCCCGCATCCTTATTCGTTGTTCGTCGTATTCGTGTCCTAACAAAACCTGCACCGTAAATGGGTGCGGTACGGGTCAAGTTTAGATGTTCATACCATACCACTCAGCGCGGGGATTGGCGAGGTGAAAAGCTGTAGGCCAGACTGTGTCAGACGACCATCGGGAAACGGATGGCAATCTGTAATCACAGGGTTTGTCAGGCAGAAAGGTATTGCCCGTAATCGGGCCAGAGCGCTTCGGTTGCACCTTTCACGCCCTTGCGCAGCACATTGACGGCGCGGTCAGCGGTTTCGGCAGGAGTTTCCTTGCTGAAGTACATATGCGCGGCAACTGCGGCCAGAGTCAGCCCGCCTGCAAGCAGTGCCAAAGGCCCAAACACTGGGCCTCCGACGAAAAATGCGGTAACCGTATGGATCAACCCTTGGCCCCAACCCAGAGACATTCCCACACCCCCGATGACCATGCACATGCCTGAAGCGCCGCCGCCGATGGCTGCGGCCTCCTTGATCATGCGCTTGCGTTTGGCATTGCTGGGCTCCATGACCGCTTCCGCCATCAGGCATGCCGCCTGGACCTGGGCCGGCTTGAATCCGATTCTGCGCTCAAAGGCCATGTAGACATTTTCTTTGAGCGAGTCGAAGTCTTCACGCGTCATTATCCCGGTTCTTCCTTCTCTTGACGCGGCTTCTAGTTTGGCGGAATCGATGATGTGTTCCACACGTTTTTCAAACCTTTCCCGCCCTGGAGAAGCGAGTTCTCGGGGTTTGGAGCCCGTTATCGCTTCCCACAGGCTCTTCCGCCGCCGCTTTCGCAACTGCTTTTCCCCGTTCAGGACCCAGTCCAGGGCCAATGTCATCGCCCGAGTGTCAACATATCTCGCAAGCGGGTTGGGGTCGCCGGCAATGTTGAATACACGGCGAAGCCTCAGGAATCCCTGGCCTTGGATTTCACGCGTAATTGAGGGGAAGCTTGACGCGGGGTTACCGGTGGAGGCCCGGTACAGCAGCACCGCAACCGAATACAGGTCGCCGGCGGGGGTTGTCACGGTTTCTGGCGGCATATAATGCCTGGTGCCTGCAGACGGAGCTTCGTCGCTGTCGGGGACGGCCAGCCCGATGTCGGCCAGCACGGCGTTACCGTTAACGTAAAGGACATTGTCAGGCTTCACGTCGCCATGGACGCGGGGGATCGCGTGCATGGCCTGGAGCGCGCCGAGCACTCGCTTCCCGATCACCGCGCACTCATTAACCGGAAGCCGCCCGCGCTTCTCGATCTCAGCCGCAAGTGTCTTCGGCCGGTAGTCCGCGATCGAGAGCGAGGGAGAGCCGGTGGCGTCATCAGCAAGCGGCATCGTGTAAGAGAGGAAATCCCGGTGGCGCTCGACGTTTTCGATGCGGGCGAGGCAGTCGCAATGCAGGCTGGCCTCACGCACGCTCTCGACGGCTCTCGTTTCGGCGTCCAGCGCGACACCGTTCTCGCCATCCCTGGTCACGATCTTGAGCGCACGCCTGCCGCCTCCGGGGACTTTCGCCAGCCAGACCCGGCCGTACCCGCCCCGGCCAATGACCTTGTGAAGCTCGTAGCCTTCCCGCGCCAGTGCCAGTTCCGCTTCGGTTTCGGGCACGTCAAGAGGCTGAGACGGGCGTTTCAGCTTCGGGGCCTCCTTGGCTTTGCCCGAGGTCAGCCGTTTTAGGAACGACTTCATGCCCATGATCTGCCTCCGTCGTTTTCAGCTCGTGTGATTGGCTTCAGAAGGCCGGCGGCAACTCCGTGGGCTCGTCCAGCTCCGCCTTAGCCTTGTGCAGGGCCTTCTCGTAATAGGGCATCACCAACGATTTCGTGGTGTAAACCACGCCGGGCAGGACATCGAATTGGGCGCAGATGTCCGCCACGGGAACGCCCAAAACCACCTTCTCGAAGATCGCGTACTTGTGGCGCGTCACATTCCTGTCGCCGCGCAGGATCTCAAGAGCGAGAGCTCGGCCCACGGTCAGGTCATTTTCTTCAATGATCTTCGTTATGTCGCCGGGCGGAGGCCTTCTGGGGCTAGGGCGTTTGCACGCTTTATGTTGCTTGGCGAGGATCGCGAACTCGTCGGGATCCATTTCCGGGAACCTGTCAATGGGAGCGGTATTCCGGGCCGCATCAGGATCCTCGGGCACCCCTTCCGCGTCCCAGTCCGGCCTGCACATTTTCTTTCGCAGCAGGGAGATGCACTGGTTGTAGGCGATCTTAGCCAAGAAGCTGCGGAAATTGCCCTTGTCGGGATCGTAAACGAAGTCGCCCACGTTTCGGCTGGCTTGGATCAACACATTCTGAACCACTTCCTCAATGTCGGTCGAGTTCAGTTTCAGGCTGTTAGCCACGCAGTAACTGCGGGCGTAGCCCCTTATGGGCTCATTGTACTTGAGGAAGAACTTGCTCCAAGCTTTCCAGTCATTAGGGTTCTTGACCCTGTTCAGCAGAGCCAGCCGCGTGGTCTTGGATACCTCGGTCATGCTACCGATGTCTAAGTCGCTTGCCTCGTCTTGGTTTTGCATAAGCCTATGCCCCTTTCCCAAATCTGTGGCTGCAATTCTACAAAGCGTCGTTTTGATGCGCAACTCTGAAAGGTCGGGGACTTGCGGCGCGAAGAGTAGGTGTCCGGCGGTTACGGCCATGGTGGCTGTCAACGCCCGCAAAGGAGAAAACGCCTATGGACAGAAATGACCAGCGCCTCTACGCCAGCGAGCCCGCGGCGGGATGCGTGTACGGATACGAGAGCATAACCCACGAGCAGGCCCTTGTTCTTGCCGGGACCGGAGAAAGGCCCCACGTCATCGAACTGGTGACGCGGTCGAGCGGCGTCAGCGAGCGCAGGCGCCACTACTGCATGGACCTGCACCAGGCCGCGGCCAAGGCCGCCGAGATCCTGGTGCGGATGCGGCGGCAGGGCCAGCGCGTCAGGCTGGCTGCGATACGCCCGGCGACGGCCGCCGAGACCGAGGCATTCTTCACCGAGCTGGAACTGTACGACGGCTTCAGGCGCGGCGCGGTAACCAGGTGCCGGCTCTGAAAGGTCGTGGCCCTGTGCCGCGAACAGGTAGGCAGAAGGTACAGGGTTCACAAAACAGTAAAAAGGCTGAAAGGTCGATGCCGTTAGACGCGAAATGTTGGGTAGAGGCCGATGTCTCCGGGTGGGGACGCCGGCAAGCGGGGCGAGGCCTGAGTGGGCCGAACCCTAGGAGATAAAGAAGACGGGCAGGGCCGGGCACAGTCCCGGCCGCCCGGTCCCGGCGAAGGCCGGAGAAAGTTACGAAACATGAAGACTAACAAGATGAATAAGAGCACGAGCGAAAAGAAGTCGGCTGCCAAGGCCGAGATCACAAGATGGTGGGCGCTGGCTGATTTGGTCTGTGACGACAGCTTCACCGTTGCCGTCCGCCTGCGCGACGGTCGCAGAGGTTTCCTGAATGTCAGCCTGTCGCGTGCGTTCGACGGCACCCCGAACTGGTGCACGCTCGAAGCCGCCGGCAACGGAGCCACCGCCTGTTATACGGCGGGGCAGGTTGTCCTGCCCGCGGGGCTGCGTCGCCACATCGCCCGCAAGGCTCTCGCCAATGAGGCCGAGAGCCTCTTCAACACCCTGGACGAGGAGCTGATCGAGGAGGAGCCGCGCTTCGGCGCCTATCTCGCAGCCAGGTGCCTGCTGGGCGGCCAGATCAGCGCCGGGAACCTGGAGGAGCTGGAGATGCGGATCTCCGACAGTGGCGCCGCCGGCTGCACGGAGGACTCCGACATCCGGAACATCAAGCGGCTGGTGCGGGAGTGCCGGAAGTATCTGAAGGTTGCAGAAGACGGATCGGACCTGCAGTCAGCCTGCGGCCAGGAGTAGTCGCGAAGGGCGGCGGCGCAGGATGCGCTCCTGAACCGCCGTCCGAAGCCGACGCTTGTCCGCCTAAGCACGGGTTCGCGTAAGGTCGAGCGAAATTAAGCTGAAAGGTCGCCCCCGCCAGATGCGAACTGGTAGTCAGAGGGAGATGACGAACATGAAATGGTCCATGACGAGAACGTTGCCGGCAGTGGCGCGGGTGCCGGCGACAAATCAAAGAGCCCGCGCCCGTCGAGCCCGCACGTCTGCGGGATGACGCCTGGGATTCAGGGCCCGTTCCGTGTCCGGCGGGGCGGCGAACCCGAGGGCCGGATAAGTGATTCAAAGGAATGAGGCCCGAACAACGGTCCTCTTCCGAAAGGAATAAGATCATGAAGAGTTCAGTCATCGATAACGGCGGCCAGGTGGTCGCCAGCACTGAAACCGAAGCCAAGGCCGATGCCGAGGCTTCACTTGACAACACCGGGTCCGGCAACGCGCCGGTCCCGAACGAAGGAGTAGAAGACATGAAAGAGAAGGAACCCGAGGCCGCGCAGACTCAGCAGCGCGTTGAGCCGGAGCGGGCGCTGATCCCGCTGGACAGCATCGAGGTCGACGAGAAGAAGTATCCCCGCGACCACGTCGACGCCGAGGCCGTCGAGGAATACGCGGCCTACATGAAAGGCGGCGCGGTGTTCCCGGACATCGAGGTCTACGGCGGCAGCGGTGAGTTTTATCTCCTCATCGACGGCCGGCACCGCGTAGAGGCCGGCCGCGCCTTGGGCCTGGGGTCGATCTGGGCGCAGGTGTTCCGCGGCGATGCGCGGCAGGCGACTCTGCGCGCCGTCGAGGCCAACGCCCGGCACGGCGTGCGCCGGACCCACGCCGACAAGCGGAAGGCCGTGACGATCCTGCTTCAGGATCAGGAATGGTCGAAATGGAACGACAGCGAGATCGCCAGGCACTGCAACGTGTCCCCGGAACTGGTGAAGACCGTCAAGGCCGAGTTGGGCATCGGAACCTCTGGTCAAGAAAACGATGGTGCGTGTGTCCAGCGGATTCGGCGCAACGGCAAGGAGTTCGAGCAGAAGCGCAAGGCCGCCGCAAAGCCGTTGCCCGCGCACATCGCCGCCATCGGCAAAATGACGGCGCAGGCGCATACGGCCCGTGCGTGGATGCCGGAGAACGAGCCCAAGCTCGCAAAGGAGCTGGACAAGATCGGCTCGGAGCTGCACGAGCTCATGGGCAAGGCCACGGGCGCGAAATGCCGCATCTCTGACCTGCCGGTGCCGCTGAACGTGTACCATCACGCGCTGAAAGGCGGCATCAGGGGCACGAAGGAGTTCGCGAAGAAGGGCCTGGCCACGCACGCGGCCAACGTCGGCCTCGGCTGCGGCCACCAGTGCAGCTACTGCAGCTCGCCGAGCCTGCGCTTCCGGCTTCCCGATTACGGGGAGATCGGCATCAGCGCCTACGACCGGGGCCTTGCCGTCATTGACCCCGAGTCAGCGGTCCGGATCAACGGGGACAAGCCCAAGCTCACGCCCAAGGACACGGTCATGCTCTGCACCTGCGACGACGCCTGGTCGCCGGAGGCGCGGAGGCAAGAGGTCGGCAGGAAGTGCCTGCGGGTCTTGGTCGAGGAAACCACGGCCAATGTCCGTATCCTCACCAAGTCCGCCGAGGTCGTCAAGGACCTGGACGTGGCCAGAGACGACAAGGACCGGGTGCTTGTCGGCTTGAGCACCGGCATCCCCGCCAGCCGTGAGGACGTGGCCGCGGCAGTCGAGCCCAACGCCTCGCCGATCAAGGACCGGCTGCAGGCGCTGAAGACCGCGTATGACCAGGGCTTCAAGACCTACGGCATGCTCTGCCCGTGCCTGCCCCTTGTCGCAGACACCACCGAGGCGCTGACGGAAATGTTTGAGGCCGTCCTGGACCGCGGCGCCGACAAGATCTGGCTGGAGCCCGTGAACGCAAGGGGCCAGGGCCTGGTCAACACCGCCGAGGCCCTGCGCATCGCCGGGCTCAAGGCCGAGGCCGATGCCGTGGAAGCGATCAGCGACCGGGGGACTTGGTCCAAGTACGCGGCTGATCTGGCGGAGACCGCGGCCAAGGTTGCGGCGGCGTTGGGCGTCCGGGAGAGGCTGCACGTGCTCATGTACACGAATAAGCTCGTGGCCGGGGACCTGGAGCGAATCAAGGCCCTGGGCGGCTGCGTGACGCTGCTGGGCGGCGAGGAAGCCGGGGCCGAAGAGCCGGCGGCGGATGCAACGGCCGCTGCCGGCAACGGCGGAAAGAATGGAGAAGCTGCGGCCTGAGCATCGTTGGCGCCCGCTTAAGATGAATGATCGGCACAGCCCGCCGCCTTCGCATGGGGGCGGCGGGCAACTAAAGGAGCAGACCATGAAGAAGAAAGTCACAGGGGACGCAAGGAGCGCGCAGGGAGCGGGCATCTACCTCGGTCCCGACATCTGCCGGGACCGCGCCCTGAGCCCTGCTGCACGGATCGTTTTGGGACAGATCCGGCAGTACGCGAAGGAGCCGGCTCGCTGTTTCGCAGGCAACGCTAGGCTTGCGGATGACTGCGGCGTCTCCCGCAACACGGTCTCGACCGCGGTCTCGATGCTTGAGAAGCTCGGCCTGGTCAAAGTTGCTAAGGGCGGGGACGGACGCAGGACCATCACGGCAGTGCCCGAATCCGGGGCCACAGGTTTTGGGCAGCTGTCAGAATCTGGGACCCCTGCACCCGAAAAAAGGGCAGGGGCACCCAAAAATTGTGAGGCCCCCGCCCAAAATCTGGGTGGCGATCTGAATGATGAATTGAATAAGAACTTAAGAGAGAAGACGAAGACAGAAGCGTCATCGTCAGTCTTTAAGAAGAATACAACTCCTGAAACCGTAAAGGGCGTTGCCGATGACGCGGTCGTGCGCGAATGGGCGGCGCAGGCTTCGGCGATGATGTGCGGGCGCGTGTGGCAGCGCACGCGGGACGGTTCCGAGGATCCTGTGCGCCTTGATGTCCCTGCACCCGCAGGCGCTTCGGCGCAGGAGCTGGCCCGGCTTCAGGAGCTTGCGCAGCAGGTGTGGCCCGGGTGCGATCCCGCGGCAGGCGTCCGCCAGGTGCTGCGTGCCGCGGCCTGGACCGAAGCCCGCAGGAACAAGCTCCAGCAGTACGCGTGCCTGTACGGCTCCGGCTGCCTCGGAGCAAGGGCACTGCTCAGGATCGGCGGTTCCGAGGACCCCGCGGGCTTCGCCAGGGAGTGCGCGGAGGGCCTGCCGCAGCCGCCGGAGGCCGTGGTGCCTGGCACGCAGGAGGAGGCGTCGCGGATGCGGCGGCTCGCCTACAGCGCAATCGCGTCGTGGGATCTGGAGTGCTGGGACCCGTGCTGGCGTGAGGCCGCTGGCCGCTGCAAGGCCATCGGAGCCCCGCAGGAGCTGTACATGGCGTGCGCGGCGCACGTGCACGAAAAAAGCGGGCTTGAGGCGCCTTTGCCGTGGATCGCGTGCGCGCTGACGCCGGACGACTTCCTGGAGTTCATGCCGCTGTACAGCCGCGACCGCAGGAACGCCTGGAGCGGGGGCTTGGGGCGCCGCGGCCCGGATCCGAAATACATGCCCCGGGACTACGAAAACTGCGTCGGATTCCGTGTCGCGCAGGCCGCGGCCGGCGGCCTGACCGAGTTCGGCAGCAGTTCGTGCCTGCGCTGCGCCGCCACCGACCTGCGGATCACGCCCGAACTTGCGGGACTCGTCGGCGACGGAAAGCGGGACGCCAAGGACCTGGCCATGCTCCTTGAGCGCCTGGCGGATGCGACCGCCAGCGACATCCCCCCTGAGCGCGGCGCCGCCTGCGGCATCGAAGAGGGCGCCCCTCCCAGCTACATCCGTTGCGCCCACGGCCAGCCCTCGGGCAAGGTGCGGCTGTGACGAGGGAGTTGCCGAGGGCCTGCCCGCGCACGGCTCCGGCTGCCGTAGTGAAAGACCGGGCCCGGTTCATGCGAATAGTGAGTGAAAGGAGGTGGACATGGATACAGCCCCCGTGCGGGGCACAGAGGCGCGGCGGGCGCTGCCCGCCTGGCGGCTACGGCATCAGGCATAGGGCGCGCCTGATGCAGTGACCGCGACATCATCATCAGACCCAAGACCGAGGCGGGCCCCAATGCCCATGAGGTCGACTCCCGCCGGTCCCCGTTCAAACCCTGTGTGAAAACTGGCTGCGCGGCCCAGGGCTGCGCGGTGAACGAGGACAGAAGATGTTGCAGACTACGATCGATGCCGTCAGGGCCATATTGGCCGCGGACCCGTCGGTAAACCCTGAGGAAAGGAGGGTGCTGGTTGAAACGCTGAGGAACGGACCCAGGGCCGAGGCCCGTCACGACCGCGTGCTGCGCAGGCCCGAGGCGGCCCGCAGGCTCGGGGTCGGCGTGAAGGCGCTGGACGTGTGGAAGCGCAGGGGCGTGCTGGTGCCGGTGATTATCCCCGGCAGCTCACGCGCACTGGGCTACCGCGAATCCGATGTCGAAGCATTGATCGCTTGCGGCCGCGAAGAGGCTACGGCGTAGGCGCTTCAGAGGCTACGGCTGAGGCCGGTGGGGCGGGCGGGGTCGATTCCCCGTCCGCCCCATTTTCAAGCAAGGGGCGGGTAAAAAACTGCTTCTCTTTTGCTTCTCTTTGCACCGGAAATAGCGTGATTTGGGGTGCTATCCAAGGGAATCAGAAAAGACGGCGCCAAGATGGGTAAGAATACTAAAAACGAAAAAACCCCAGTAAAACTGAGGTTTTTCTGATGGTGCCAGGAGAGGGAGTCGAACCCTCACACCCTTTCGGGCGGCAGATTTT
>JADHEF010000972.1_pt1 | contig 22043 bp, 17 predicted proteins | sample 8952391 | NCBI WGS metagenome assembly JADHEF01 (sample SAMN16124439, study PRJNA663245) | bioreactor sludge metagenome | isolation source: sludge (nitrite) | place: India:Bengaluru | collected 2019-02-28 | reverse complement strand
CCAGGCCCGCTACGAAAACGCGCTGGAAGATCTGGGCGCGCTTTCGGTCACCTTGGTGGATGCCGATGCGGATACCGGCAACGAGCGCGCCATCCTCGAACCCGGCGTCGGCCAGACGCCGCTGTGGAACGCGCTGGTGCTGACCGCGCTGTTCCCGGTGGACACCGACGCACTGGTGCTGCTGGCCGCACTGGAAGCCTTCGACCCCGGCCTGGACTGGACGCGTGCCGGTTTCCGCACTGTGCAGGACGAGGACTGGGAACGCGCCTGGCTGGACCAGTTCAAGCCGATGCGCTTCGGCACGCGCACCTGGATCGTGCCGTGGAACCACGAACTGCCGGCCGAAGCCCAGGCCGCCTATGCCGCCGTGGTGCGCCTCGACCCGGGGCTGGCCTTCGGTTCGGGCACCCATCCGACCACCGCGCTGTGCCTGCGGTGGCTTGACGGGCTGGCCACGCAGGGCCTGCTGCAGGGGCGCACCGTGCTCGACTTCGGTTGCGGTTCGGGCATCCTCGCGCTGGCCGCGCTCAAGCTCGGTGCCGCGCAGGCCATCGGCGTGGACAACGACCCGCAGGCACTGATCGCCACCGGCGACAATGCCGAGCGCAACGGCGTGCAGCCGCATCTGGCCGCTTACCTGCCCGCCGACGAACCGGCCGGCACCTATCCGGTGGTGGTGGCCAACATCCTCGCCTCGGCACTGGATGCGCTGGCCGAGACACTGGCCGCGCGCGTCGCGCCCGGCGGGCGCATCGCGCTGTCCGGCATCCTGCACGGGCAGGAAGGCGAGCTGCTCGAACGCTATGCGGCCTGGTTCGACGAACTGCGCACCGAGCAGGACGGCGACTGGATGCGCATCGACGGCGTGCGCCGCTGACACCCTCGGCAGCGCCCGTGATTGAATAGCCCCATGCCCGCCGTCTGCCCGCATTGCCGGCACGCCCTGCCGCAGCCCGCCCCCGCCGCCTGCCCGCATTGCGGCACGGCACTCGCCGGAAACCCGGCCGCCCCCGCCCCCCGCTTTGCCCGCGGCAACGGTGCCATGCCCTCACCCATGGCTCACGGCCGCTGGATCTGGGTGGCCGTGGCCGGGCTGGCGCTGCTGCTGGGCCTGCAAACGCTGCTGGCCGACCGCGAGCAACTGGCCGCGCAAGCGCGCTGGCGGCCGCTGGTCGAACGCCTGTGCGGCGTGTTCGGCTGCCAGGTGCCGGCCTGGCGCGAACCGGCTGCGCTGACCATGCTCGACCGTCAAGTCAGGCCGGTGCCGGACATGCCCGGCGCCCTGCAGGTGCAGGCCTCGTTCCGCAACGATGCCCGCTGGGCGCAGCCGTGGCCGGTGCTGCAACTGACCTTGTCCGACGCCGACGGCCGCGCCCTCGGCAGCCGCGCATTCAACCCGCGCGAATATCTCGGCGTGGAGGCCGACCCCGGCCTGCTTGCCCCGGGCCAGAGCGGCCAGGCCTCGTTCCTGGTCCGCGAACCGGCCGCGGCCACGGCCGCATTCACCTTCGATTTCCATTGAGCCCATGCGCCGCGCGGTGACATCGCGCCGACGCACGCGCTAGACTCGATCCATCCGCCGGCCCCTCCACGGCCGGCGTTGCCGTTTCCATGGGAACCACCGTGCAGAACCCGCCCCCACGCCCCGACACCGGTCGCGGTGCGCCGAAGCCGCCGTTGCGTGAACACGTTGCCCAATCGATCCGGCGCTATCTGCGCGACCTGGACGGCTGCGATGCGGACGACCTGTACGAAATCGTGCTGCGCGAGATCGAGATCCCGTTGTTCGTCGAGGTGCTGAACCACTGCGACGGCAACCAGAGCCGCGCCGCGGCGATGCTCGGCATCCACCGCGCCACCCTGCGCAAGAAGCTCAAGGACCACGGCATCGTCGGCTGAACGTCGGCGTCTCCCTGCCCACCGACACCGCTGCCAGGCGTCGGCCGATGGCAGTGCACGCAGCGGAATCGCGATGCGCGGGCATTCCGGCCCCGCGCCGCGAGGCACACGCGAGGCAGGTTCCGGGAGCCGGCGGGCGCGGCGGGCGCGGCGGCTTATAATGCGCAGCTCCCTTCCGCATCGCCTCCGCCCATGTCCTCCGACCTGCTGCCCGTGCGCCGGGCATTGCTGTCCGTTTCCGACAAGACCGGCCTGATCGAACTGGCCCGCGCCCTCGCCGCTCGCAACGTCGAGATGCTCTCCACCGGCGGCACCGCCAAGGCCATCCGCGAGGCCGGCCTGCCGGTCAAGGACGTGTCCGAGATCACCGGCTTCCCGGAAATGATGGACGGCAGGGTCAAGACCCTGCACCCGCTGGTGCACGGCGGCCTGCTCGGCCGCGCCGGCACCGACGATGCGGTGATGGCCGAACACGGCATCGCCCCGATCGACCTGCTGGTGCTGAACCTGTATCCGTTCGAGTCGGTCACCGCCAAGGCTGGCTGCACGCTGGCCGAGGCGGTGGAGAACATCGACATCGGCGGCCCGGCGATGCTGCGCAGCGCGGCCAAGAACTTTGCCCGTGTCGCGGTGGCCACCTCGCCGGACCAGTACGCCGGGCTGCTGGCCGAGCTGGACGCCCACGACGGCAGCCTGTCGGCGGCCAAGCGCTTCGCGCTGTCGGTGGCCGCGTTCAACCGCGTGGCCCAGTACGACGCGGCGATCAGCAACTACCTGTCCGCCGTCGGCGATACGTCGGCCGACGTGCCGGTGCGCGATGAATACCCCGCGCAGATGAACTCCACGTTCGTCAAGGTGATGGACCTGCGCTACGGCGAGAATCCGCACCAGAGCGGCGTGTTCTACCGCGACCTGTACCCGGTGCCGGGCACGCTGGCCACCTTCACGCAATTGCAGGGCAAGGAACTGAGCTACAACAACCTGGCCGATGCCGATGCCGCATGGGAATGCGTGCGCCAGTTCGACGCGCCGGCCTGCGTCATCGTCAAGCACGCCAACCCCTGCGGCGTGGCGGTGGGCGTGGCCTGCGGCGATGCCTACGAGCTGGCCTACGCCACCGACCCCACCAGTGCCTTCGGCGGCATCATCGCCTTCAACCGCACGCTCGATGCGGCCACCTGCCAGGCCATCCTCGACCGCCAGTTCGTCGAGGTGCTGATCGCCCCGGATTACGAACCGGCCGCGCTGGAATACGCCACCAGGAAGGCCAACGTGCGCGTGCTGCGCATTCCGCAAGGCGATGCACGCAACAACTACGACACCAAGCGTATCGGTTCCGGCCTGCTGATCCAGAGCGCCGACAACCGCGGCATGAGCCGGGACGAGCTGAAGGTGGTGACCAAGCTCGCCCCCACCGAAGCGCAGATGCGCGACCTGTTGTTTGCCTGGCGCGTGGCCAAGTACGTCAAGTCCAACGCGATCGTCTACGCCAAGGACAACCGCACCATCGGCGTCGGCGCCGGGCAGATGAGCCGGGTGTATTCGGCGCGCATCGCCGGCATCAAGGCGCACGACGCCGGGCTGGTGGTGGAAGGCTCGGTAATGGCGTCCGATGCGTTCTTCCCGTTCCGCGACGGCATCGACGCGGCAGCCGAGGCCGGCATCAAGGCGGTGATCCAGCCGGGCGGCTCGATGCGCGACGGCGAGGTGATCGCCGCCGCCGACGAGCACGGCCTCGCCATGGTGTTCACCGGCGTGCGGCATTTCAGGCACTGACCGCGCATGGGCGACATCGTGCTGCGCGATGCCACCGAAGCGGATTTCGCGCGCATCGTCCTGATGAACGCCGCCGAAGAGACGCAAACCAGCGCAATGGATGCAAGCAGGCTGGGCGAATTGCATGCCCTTTCCTGCCACCATCGCATCGCCGACCTCGACGGCGATGCGGTCGCATTCCTGCTGGCGATGGACGACCGCGCCGCCTACGACAACGCCAATTTCGGCTGGTTTTCCGCGCGCCTTCCGCATTTTTTCTACATCGACCGCATCGTGGTCGATGCAGCCGCTGCGGGGCTTGGCATCGGCCGCAGCCTGTATGCGGACTTGTTCGATCACATGCGCCGATGCGGCATCGGCCACGCGGTCTGCGAATACAACCTCGAACCGCCCAATCCCGCATCCGCCGCATTCCACCGACGGCAGGGATTCCACGAAATCGGCCGCCAGTCCTTGTCCGGCGGCAAATTCGTTTCGATGCAGCATCTCGATCTTTCCAAGGACATCGCGCAATGAAAATCCTCGTCATCGGTTCCGGCGGCCGCGAGCACGCGCTGGCCTGGAAGCTCGCCCGATCCCCGCGCGTGAGCGAAGTGATCGTCGCCCCGGGCAATGCCGGCACCGCGGCCGAGGCAAAGTGCCGCAATGTGCCGATCAAGGCCTCGGACCTGGATGGCCTGCTGCGCTTGGCGCAGGAGGAACGCGTGGCGCTCACCGTGGTCGGCCCGGAAGTGCCGCTGGTGGCCGGCGTGGTCGATCGCTTCCGCGAAGCCGGCCTGCGCATCTTCGGGCCGAGCGCGCAGGCCGCGCAACTGGAAGGCAGCAAGGCCTTCGCCAAGGATTTCCTCGCCCGCCACGGCATCCCGACCGCGTTCTACGCGGTGCACACCGAGGTGGATGCGGCGCTGGCCTACGTGCGCGAGAAGGGCGCGCCGATCGTGATCAAGGCCGACGGCCTGGCCGCCGGCAAGGGCGTGATCGTGGCGACGACGCTGGCCGAAGCCGAGGCCGCCGTGCGCGACATGCTGGCCGGCAACGCGTTCGGCGATGCCGGCGCGCGCGTGGTGATCGAGGAGTTCCTCGACGGCGAGGAAGCCAGTTTCATCTCGATGGTCGACGGCGCGCATGCCTTGCCGATGGCCACCAGCCAGGACCACAAGCGCGTGGGCGATGCCGATACCGGCCCCAACACCGGCGGCATGGGCGCGTATTCGCCCGCGCCGGTGGTGACGGCCGACGTGCATGCACGGGTGATGCGCGAAGTGGTGGAGCCGACCGTGCAGGGCATGATCGCCGACGGCATGCCGTTCACCGGTTTCCTGTATGCCGGACTGATGATCGACACCGCAGGCGCGCCGAAGGTGATCGAGTTCAACGTGCGTTTCGGCGACCCGGAAACCCAGCCGGTGATGCTGCGCCTGCAGTCCGATCTGGTGGATCTGGTCGAAGCCGCCATCGACGGCAGGCTGGACACCGTGCAGGCGCAATGGGACCCGCGCCCGTCACTGGGCGTGGTGATGGCCTCGGCGCCTTACCCGGAAGCCCCGGTGGTCGGCGAGGTGATCGAAGGGCTCGACGCCGTGCCCGCCGATGCGAAGGTGTTCCACGCCGGCACCGATCTGGATGCGGTGGGCAACGTCATCACCGCCGGCGGCCGCGTGCTGTGCGTGGCCGCGCTCGGCGACAGCGTGGCCGACGCGCAGCGGCATGCCTACGCCGGCGTCGCCGCGATCGGCTGGCCGCACGAATTCCACCGCAGCGACATCGGCTGGCGGGCGATCGCGCGCGAGCAACGCTGAACCGCCCCGACGACGGACCGCCCCGCGCCCTCTGCGCGACCGGCGGGAGACGATGCCGTGCGCGCCTGCGTGGACACCGCTCATCTGCCGTCATGATGGTCGAGGCCATAATGGCCGCAACATCCCTGCCCGCCTCCCCATGCCATCGATCGAATCCCGTCTCGTCCGCCTGTGGGCGCATGAAAAAACCAGCTACGGGCTGCGCGTGTTCGTCGCGCTGGCCGTCGCGGTGCTGGCCTGCTGGCTGCTGCAGCGGGTGAACGCGGTGCCGTCGGTGTTCCTTGGCATCATCGCCAGCGCCATCGGCGAGACCGACGACAACTGGCAAGGCCGTACCAAGTCCGTGCTGCTGATGCTGGCGTGTTTCACGGTGGCCACCTTCGCGGTGCTCGAGCTCTATCCCTTCCCCTGGCTGTTCGTCGCGGGCCTCGCGCTGACCACGTTCGGGCTCACCCTGCTCGGCGCGCTGGGCGAGCGTTACGCCTCCATCGCGCAAGCCACGGTGACGATGGCGATCTACATGATGATCGGCATCGACCAGCATGCGGCCAGCGGCAGCGCCGTGCCGGCCTGGCACGGCGCGGTGCAGTTGCTGATCGGCGCGGCGTGGTACGGGCTGCTGTCCGTGCTGTGGGCGGCCGCGTTCGCCAACCGGCCGGTGCGCGAGCGGCTGGCGCGACTGTTCCGCGAACTGGGGCTATACCTGCGACTCAAGGCCAACCTGTTCGAGCCGGTGCGCAAGGTCGACGAGCAGGCGCAGCGGCTGGCGCTGGCCGAACAGAATGCCAAGGTGGTCACCGCGATGAACGCGGCCAAGACCGCCATCCTCAGCCGTTTCGGGCGTTCCGGCCGGCCGGGCGTGCAGTCGGGCCTGTACCTGCGCCTGTACTACATGGCGCAGGATTTCCACGAGCGCGCCAGCTCATCGCATTATCCCTATGCACAGCTGACGGAGGCGTTCTTCCACAGCGACGTGCTGTACCGTTGCCAGCGCCTGCTTGCCCTGCAGGGCAAGGCCTGTGCAGCGCTTGGCGACACCATCCGCCTGCGCCAGCCCTTCGCCTACGGCGAGCTGACCCGGCAGGCCACTGCCGATCTGGCCGAATCGCTGGCCTTCCTGCGTGCACGCAGCGACCCGGCGCAACTGCGCTTGCTCGGCTCGCTCGACCTGCTGGGCAGCAACCTGAGCAGCATCGAGCGACAGCTGTCCACCGTCGGCGGCACCAGCGGCACGCCCGAGGAGCTGGACACGCGGCTGCGCGACACCAACCCGCACACGCTGCGCGAAATGGCCACGCGCATCGGCCAGCAACTCGCCCCGACGTCACTGCTGTTCCGCCACGGCCTGCGCATGGCCGTGGCCCTGACCATCGGCTATGCGGTGATGAAAGCCATCCATGCCGACAACGGGTTCTGGATACTGCTCACCACCGCCTTCGTGTGCCGGCCCAACTACGGCGCCACGCGCCTGCGGCTGGTGCAGCGCGTGGCCGGCACGCTGGTCGGCCTCGGGCTGACGTGGGCCTTCATGCAGCTGTTCCCGAGCCAGCCGATGCAGTTGCTGCTCGCGCTGGTGGCCGCACTTGGCTTCTTCATCACTCGCACCGACCGCTACGTGGCGGCCACCGCGTCGATCACGGTGATGGCGCTGCTGTGCTTCAACCTGATCGGCGACGGCTATGTGCTGCTGTGGCCGCGCCTGAGCGACACGCTGGTGGGCTGCGCGATCGCCGCGGCGGCTTCGTTCCTGATCCTGCCCGACTGGCAGGGCCGGCGCCTGCATCTGGTCACCGCCAACGTGATCTCGGCCTGCGCGCGCTATCTGACCGAAGTGCTGTCGCATTACCGCGGCGACCATCGCGGTCCGCGCGACGACCTCGGCTACCGCATCGCCCGCCGCGACATGCACAACGCCGATGCCGCGCTGTCGGTGGCACTGTCGAACATGCTGCGCGAACCGGGCCACTTCCGCGGCAAGCTCGATGCCGGGTTCCGCTTCCTCGCCCTGTCCAACACGCTGCTTGGCTACCTGTCCGCGCTCGGCGCGCACCGCACTGCGCTGGGCGAGCACCCGGACGATGCATTGATCGCCAATGCCGGCGCACAAATCGGGCAGTCGCTGGATGCCATCGCCACCGCGCTGTCCGCGCGCCAGCCGCAAACTGACGGCGATGCGGAAACCGAGCAGGCACTGGCCGCCGCGCTGGAGAACATCGACGACGGCACCGACGAAAAACGCCGCCTGATCCGCACCCAGCTGGCACTCGCCCTGCGCCTGCTGCCGGCCCTGCGCGGCGCCGCCACGCAATTGCTGGACGAGGTGGATACCTCCACGCCCGATGCCGCCGCGCATCCGGCCTGAACCCCGGCCCCGCCACCTCCGCGATGCAGGCCGCACCGCAAGCTGTCCACGCTTGCATCCATCCGATACCCGCAAGGGAACGCCAACAAGCCATTCCTTTTCGCACGCGCCTTGTTGCCGGCCGCGCCGTGCCACGCGGCCGCGTGGCCACGTTGCAGCACCGGCACGCACGTCGGTCGCGACGGCCAAGCCGAAAACCGTTGAGGCCTTCTACCAGGCCGACTTCAACGACAAGGACGGCCGATGCCACCCTGCGCCATCCCGGCCCCACCTAGCCCCAGCACAACCCCGATGCGGCCGACAGCCCGAGGGCTTCCGCCGGTTCGTGGCAAGCCTGCACAAGGGACACCCGCAATCGCACAGCCGCATCGTGCGCGCGTTCACCAATGGCGATTGCGTGACCCTGCACGTGCACGCGGTACGCAAACCGGGCACGCACGGCGTGCGCCATCCTCCGCCTGGACAAGGGCCGGATCATCGAACACCGGGACGTCAACCAGCCCATCCCCGAACAGGCCGCCAGCGGCAATCCCGTGCCGTGAATGCAGATAGGCCTCCGGCAACCCGAAGTCGCCGGAGGCCCGTGGTTTGCATCCGCACACCGCCTTTTCAGTGCGCGGCCACCACCGGGGCATGCCCGTGGCGCACGGTCAGCGCGCACCAGCCCAGGGTCAGCAATGCGAGCCCGCCGCCGACCAGCGCCACGCCGTTCCAGCCGCCACCGGCATAGGCCATCGCGCCGAGCGTCGAGCCGAGTGCCCCGCCGATGAAGTAGCAGGTGATGTAGGCCGAAGTGATGCGGTTACGTGCCGCCGGATCGAGCTGGTAGATCGCATGCTGGTTGCCGATGTGCACGCCTTGCACCGCCACGTCCAGCAGCAGGATGCCGATCACCAGCGCCAGCAGCGAACTCGGTGCGGCGGCCAGCAGCCCCCACGAGCCGAGCAGCAACACCAGCCCGCCCCAAGTCACCCAATGCCCGCGGCCACGATCGGACAGCTTGCCCGACAGGTTGGCGGCGAACGCGCCGGCCGCACCGATCAGGCCGAACAAACCGATGGTGGCCGTGCCGTAGCCGTAATGCGGGCCGGCCAGCAGGAACGCCAGCGTGGTCCAGAAGATGCTGAAGCCGGCAAACAACAGCCCGCCCAACACCGAGCGCGCGCGCAGCACCGGCTCGTCACGCAGCAGCGCCAGCACCGAGCCGATCAGGCGTGGATACGACAGCCCCGCCTGGCCCGGGTGCCGCGGCAGCCCGCGCCACAGCAATGCGGCCACCACCACGATCAGACCCGCCGCCACCGCATACACCAGATGCCAGCCGCCCACCCCGGCCAGCAGGCCCGAAGCCGTGCGCGCCAGCAGGATGCCCAGCAGCAGGCCGCTCATCACCGTGCCGATCACCTTGCCGCGTTCGTGCGGGGCGGCCAGCGTGGCGGCGAACGGCACCAGAATCTGTGCGCACACCGAGCTGGCGCCGGTGACCAGCGTGCCCAGCAGCAACAGGGCGAAGCTGTGCGCGAACGCGCTGACCAGCAGGCCGACGGCACTGACCAGATACAGGCCGACGATCAGCTTGCGCCGCTCCAGACGGTCGCCGAGAGGCACCAGCAGCAACAGGCCGGCCGCATAGGCCAGCTGGGCCACGGTGACCACCAGCCCGGCCCGGCCGACATCGATGGAAAATGCCTGCGCCAGCGTCTGCAGCAGCGGCTGCGCGTAATAGTTGCTGGCCACGGCCACGCCGGTGGCGGCGGCCATCAGCAGCACCAGCCCGCGCGAGAGCGGCATGGCGGAAGAAGTTTCAGCGTTCATCGGGGAACCTTGCATCGAAAGGACGTGCGTACTGTCCCGTTTTCCAGCCCATCGCTCCAATGTATTGTTTTCAGATCAACCATCTCATATACAGATGGCATGTTCACCCTGCGACAACTCGAATTCGCCGTGGCCGTGGCCGAGGAAGGCAGCTTCACCGCCGCCGCCGAGCGCTGCCACACCGTGCAATCGGCCCTCAGCCACCAGATCGCCAAGCTGGAGGAACAGCTCGGCGCGCGCCTGTTCGAGCGCGGCGCGCGGCAGGCGCGCGTCACCGCCGCCGGCAAGGTGTTCCTGGACAACGCGCGGGCCACGCTGGACAGCGCCGCGCGCCTGCAAGACGAAGTGGCGCAGGCCGCCGGCACGGTGCGCGGGCGCCTGCAGATCGGGCTGATCTCCTCGCTGGTCACCGTGCCGGTGCCGGCCCTGCTCGGCCGCTTCCGCGACACCTACCCGCAGGTGGAAGTGCACATGCGCACCGGCATGAGCGATGCGCTGCTGGCCGATCTGGACGAAGACCGGCTCGACGTCGCGCTGGTCGGCGTCGGCCCGCACATCCCGCTGCCGCAGCAGCGCGTGCTGCTGCACGAGGAAGGCCTGGCGCTGATCGCCGCAAGCGGCCATCCGCTGGCCGCGCGCAAGCGCGTGGCACTGGCCGCGCTGGACGACGTGCCGATGGTCGGCCTGATCGCCGGTTCCGGCGTGCGCGGCATCACCGACGCGGCCTTCCGCGAGGCCGGGCTGCGCCAGCGCGTGCAGTACGAAGCCACCCACGCCGACCTGATCCGCCAGCTGGTGGTGGCCGGGCTGGGCGTGGCGATCGTGCCGCAGACCATGGCCGCGATCATGCGCGAGGTGACCGTGGTACCGCTGGCCGGCCGCCATCGCTTCCTGACTTACGTCTGCTGGCGCCGCGACCCCACGCCGGCGGCCCGCGCCTTCGTCGAACTGATCCGCCGCGAGTGCCTGCCGGGCTGAGCGCCCGCCTCGTCCCAGCGCCAGGCTTGGCGCAGGTGCCGGCCGAGAAAATCCACGAACAGGCGCACCCGCGGCGCCAGATGCCGGCCGCTGGGATACACCGCGTGCAGCGGCGCGGCGGCGATGGCCTGGCCCGGCAGCACCTGCACCAATCGGCCTGATTCCAGGTCCTCGCCCACGTCCCAGATCGACTTGCGGATGATGCCAAGCCCGGCCAACGCCAAGGCTTGTGCTGCCTCGCCATCGTCGCAGACGAAATGGCCGTGCACGCGCACAGCGGCCTCCCCGTGCCCGCTGCCGAAGTGCCATTCGGCGGTGGGCAGATGGCCGATCAAAATGCACGGATGCCCGGCCAGGTCGGCCAGCGTTTCCGGCTGGCCATGGCGGGCCACGTATGCCGGCGAGGCGCACAACACGCGTCGGTTGGGCGCCAGTTCGCGCGCCACCAGCCGCGAATCGGCCAGCACGCCGTAGCGCACGGCCAGATCGAAGCCACCGCCCACCAGATCAACCACCTCGTCGCTGAGCGAGAGTTGCACGTCCAGTTCCGGGTGTTCCCCTGCGAAGGCCGCCAGTGCCGGCACCAGCCAGCGCCGGCCGAAGCTGTTGGGCGCGGACATGCGCAGCGTGCCGCTGACCTTGCCGCTGTGGCCGCTCAGGGCATTCTCGGCCTGCGCCACCTCGTCCAGCACCCGCTGGGCGTGGGTGTGCAACAGCGCGCCTTCATCGGTCAGCGAAAGCCGACGCGTGGTGCGGTTGAGCAAGCGCACGTCCAGCCCGCGCTCCAGCTGGGCCAGCCGCTTGCTGACCACGGCCAGCGACAGGCCGGTGTCGCGCGCGGCGGCCGAAAGACTGCCCAGCGCGACGATGCGCTCGAACAGGCGCAGCGATCCCAAGTCGTCCAGCATCGGCCCATTCCTCAACAAAGGGGAAACAATGCTTGTCCATGTTATCCGTATACGCAAGCATTCTCGGCCACGACAATCCTCTCCGCGACAGCTGGCGCCGGCTCCGCGTTCCGCCCACTTCCCCCGGAGATTCCGCATGGTTCGCATTTCGCCGCGGCGCCCGTCGTCGCTTTCCATCCTGCTGTCGGCCGTTCTGGCCACGGCATCCGCCACCGCTGCAGCCGATGGCATGGCCGGCACCGGCCTGCCCGCCCCCTCCACGCTGATCGTCGACGCAGGCCTGCCCAAGGCCCGTGCCGACGCGATGATCCTCGCCGCCCGCCGCTACGACGGCTTCTGGTCCACCGGCGAGGACGCACTGGCCCGGCAGGCACTGGCACCGGACTTCATCGACCGCACCCTGCCTGCCGGCCGGCCGCAGGGCGTGCCCGGTCCGCTGGCAGCCTCGCGCGGCTTCCGCGCCGCCATCCCCGACATCCGCTGCAACATCGAGCAGATGCTGGTGGCGGGCGACCGCGTGGTGGTGCACCTGCACTTCACCGGCCACTTCACCGGCCGGATGGGCGAAACGCAGGGTCGGGGCCAGCCGGTGGACTTCGTCGCCACCGACATCTACCGCATCGCCGATGGCCGCATCGCCGAAAACTGGCACATCGAGGACAACCTGAGCCTGCTGCGGCAGATGGGAATGGTGGCGCCATGACCACGACCGCACAGCCCTCGCTGCCGATCTCCCCTGCGCGCAGGGACTTCCTGTCGCGGGCCGCCGCCGGCACCGCCGTGGCGATGACGGTGGCCGCCGCCGGTCAGGCCAATTCGGCGCCCCTGCCACCGGGGAAAGCTCCGCCGTCCGTCCGGTCGGCCGGCACCGAAGCACCCACCGCATTCTGGCCGGACGGGCAGCGGCTGGTGATCTCGATTTCGATGCAGTTCGAAGCAGGCGGCCAACCGGCCAAGGGCACCGACAGTCCGTTCCCGCCGGTGGACTTCCCCGACAGCGTGCCCACCGACCTCGCCACTGCCACCTGGTTTGCCTACGGTTACCGCGAAGGCATCCCGCGCATGCTCGACTTGTGGGACCGGCACGGGGTCAAGGTGACCTCGCACATGATCGGCGAAGCCGTGCGCCGGCACCCGGACCTCGCGCGCGAAATCGTGCGGCGCGGCCACGAAGCGGCCGGCCACGGCCCGCGCTGGCAATCGCAGTACGCGATGCCGCGCGAAGAGGAGCGCCGATGCCGCCGACATGGTCGAGCAGGTCACCGGCCAGCGGCCAGTCGGCTACAACTGCAACTGGCTGCGGCGCGGCCCCAACACGTTGTCGCTGCTGCAGGAGCTGGGCTACCGCTACCACATCGACGATGTCAGCCGCGACGAGCCGTTCATCGAGCAGGTCGACGGCCGCGATTTCACCGTGGTGCCCTACACGCTGCGCAACAACGACATCCTGCTGGTAGAGGGACGGCACTATTCGCCCGATGCTTTCCTCGCGCAGATCAAGCGCGATTTCGACCAACTCTACGCGGAAGCCGGGCAACGGCGGCGGATGATGTCGATCAGCGCCCACGACAGGATCAGCGGCACGCCGCAGATGGTCCACGCATGGGACCAGTTCCTCGGTTACGCGCGCAGCCACCCCGGCGTGGGCTTCATGCGCAAGGACGACATCGCCCGTCACGTTGCCTCCAGCCCGCTGACCCTGCGCGAGACCGAAACCCTGTGAAGCCCGTCCTGCGCCACATTGGACGACCATGCGGGTAGCAACGGCGCGACATCGGCAAGCCCGGTGCCGCCCGCGGACACCGCACGCACGGGTTCGGCACCGCCAGACCCGACGTTGAAGCCATCCCATCACGCAACCAGGGAGCCCTCCCATGAACATCGACCTTTCCGGCAAGACCGCGCTTATCACCGCCTCCACCGCCGGCATCGGCCACGCCATCGCGCGCGGGCTGGCCGGCAGCGGCGCGGCCGTCATCGTCAACGGCCGCAGTGCCGCCAGCACCGCCGCCGCCATCGAACGGCTGGCCACTGCCGTGCCGGGGGCAAGGCTGCATGCCGCGCCGGCCGACCTGTCCGATGCCGCCGGTGCCGACGCGCTGCTGGCCGCGCTGCCGGTGCAGCCGGACATCCTGGTCAACAATGCAGGCATCTTCGGCCCGCAGGATTTCTTCGCCACCGACGACGCCACCTGGGAGCGCTACTGGCAGACCAACGTGATGAGCGGCGTGCGCCTGAGCCGCGCCCTGCTGCCGGCGATGACCGCGCGCGGCTGGGGCCGGGTGGTGTTCATCAGCTCCGAATCGGCGCGCAACATCCCGGCGGACATGGTGCACTACGGGGTCAGCAAGACCGCGCAGCTGGCCTTGTCGCGCGGGCTGGCCAAGCGCGTGGCCGGCAGCGGCGTCACCGTCAACGCGGTGCTGCCCGGGCCGACGATTTCGGACGGCTTCGAGGCGATGTTCGCCGAGGAGGCCAAACGCACCGGGCAGTCCATCGAACAACTCGGCAAGGCCTTCGTGATGGCCCAACGCCCCAGCTCGGTGATCCATCGCCCGGCCAGCGTGGACGAGGTGGCCAACATGGTGGTCTACGTCTGCTCGCTGCAGGCCTCGGCCACTTCCGGCGCCGCGCTGCGCGTGGACGGCGGCGTGGTCGACGACATCGTCTGAGGCCGATGGACACAGGCAACAAGGTTCCGGCCGCCGCCGGCCCTCGTCGCGGCCTTGTGGCCGGCACGCGATGGCGGGGAGTGCAAGGATGGCTTCGGCCTGCCCGGTTTCGTGCCAGGCCGGGCCGCGACAGATGAACGCCGGCATGGGCATTGCCGTCGGCGCGCTGGCGCCCGGGCCGGCGAGCCCGCCGCGCGGCGGCAATGCGGCCGATGCGGGCACCCCGATTTCCATCCGGCGTTGCGGCAGGTCGCGGGGCTTGCGTTGCCGGCCATGATCGGCAGCGCGCGGCTGCCGTGCGCTGCCGGCACGCGCCGTATCAGGCACTGACGCCGCACTGGACTGCCGAGGCAAAAAGGAAGGGTGAGCCCCGCAAGGCCCACCCTTCGCGGCGACACGTGCCGCCTCCCACCCTCGATGTCCCGGGGAGTTGCCCGCCCCGGAGCGTCCGCTTTCAGAACTTGCCTGTGACGGTGATGCCGTAGGTGCGCGGCAAGCCCTGGATGAAGGTGGGGGTGCCGAACAAACGGCCGGTGTTGCCGGCGTCGATCAGGTAATCCTTGTCGGCCAGGTTGTTGCCGTACAGGGCGATGTCCCAGCGGCCTTCGGCCAGCTGCACGCCCAGGCGCAGGTTGACCAGCGCATAGCCGTCCTGCTCGATACCGGGGGTGTTGTCGTCCTCGAAGTACACGTGCGATCGCCAGTTCCAGCTCGGCCGCGCGTACAGATGCGCAGCGCCCACGTCCCAGCCCAGGTCCAGCCCGGCCGAGGCACTGTTCTTCGGCGTCAGCCGGAACTGGTTGCCGGCCAGTTTCTGCGGGTTGCCGTCGTCGTCGTGCTTGTCGAAGGTGGCGTCGATCCAGCCATAATTGAAGAACGCCGACACGTTGCGGCTTGCCCGCCAGGTCAGCGACAGCTCGGCGCCGTCGGCGCTGGCGTTGCCGCCGTTGCCGGCGATGTAGCGCAGCGAGTTCGGGTCCTGGATGGTGGTCTGGAAGTTGCTGTAGTCGTAGTGGTAGGCGGCCACGTCGTAGACCAGCGCGCCATCGAACAGGTCGCCCTTCAGCCCGGCCTCGTAGCTCCACACGATTTCCGCCGGCACGATCTCCGAAGAGATGGCGTCCACCTGCACCACCGACGGGCGCCGGCCGCGCGAGACCGACACGTAGCCGTTGGCGTGCTCGTTGAAGCGGTAGTCCAGCACCGCCCGGCCGACCGCGCTGTTGAACGAATCGCTGCGCGTACGCCAGCCATCGGTGGGCGCGAACAGCAGGTTGGGGAAGGCCGCACCGCTGCCGGTCAGGTCCACCATGCCCAGATAGCTGGGCGTGCCGAAATAGTCGGCCCGATAGCCGGCCCGCACGTTCTCGTGGGTACCGCGCAAACCGGCAGTCAGCGACAGCTTGTCGGCAAGCTTGAGCGTGCCGTCGGCGAACACCTCCCAGGCGGTGGTGCGGCCGGAGTTGGCGTACTGCTCGGCATGGTACGAACTCAGCGGCAGCACCACGCCCGGGGCGATGGGCAAGGCCGACACGCCGGTGTTGGGCGTGCCGTCGGCCAGCAGCGGCGGGATGCCCAGGCCCACGGCGGGCAGGGTGACGAAGCTGCGTTCGTCGGTGCTGAACGGCACGGTCTGCGTGCCGTTGTCGTGGAAATACGACACGCCGGCGAACCCGGTGAAGCGGCCGCCGTCGTCGTAGTTGAAGCGGAATTCCTGGCTGGTCTGCCGACCCTTGGCGATCTCGGCGAATTCCAGCGCGTACAACTGCGAACCGTCGGCATCGAACTGCTCGGTCGCATCGAAATCGCGCCAGCCGGTGATGGTGTTCAACGTCCACGCCGGGCTCAGCACGAAGCTGCCCAGCAGCGTCGCGCCGCGCACGGTGCGATCCAGCCCCAGCTCCTTGCCGCGGTTGAGGTCGGCGGTGCGGTCCAGCACGTCGGTGCTGCCGACACGCGTGGGGATCGAGCCGCTGCGGAAAGCGGTGCCCGGCGGCGTGTCTTTCTGCCAGTTCAGGATCAGGTCCAGGCTGTCGGTTTCGCCCACGTCCAGATGCAGGCTGCCGCGTACCGCGCGGGTGTCCTTGCCGTTGAGGCGGCCACCGGAAAGGTTCTTGACGAAGCCATCGCGCTGCTCGTCGAACACGGCGATGCGCGCGGCCAGCGTGTCGGTGAGCGGCGCGTTGTAATAACCGCTCAGCAGGCGATCGTTGTAGTTGCCGATGCCGGCGCTGAAGCCGCCCTCGGTACCTTGCCATGCCTTGTTCTGGATCAGGTGGATGGCGCCGATCTGCGCGCCGCGGCCGAACAGCGTGCCCTGCGGGCCGCGCAGCACTTCCACCCGCTGCAGGTCGAAGGGCTGCACCACCGAGCCGCGCGACTTGGAGATCGACACGCCGTCCTGGAACACCGACACGCGCGGCTCGACGTTGGCCTCGCCGCTGTCGGAAGTGATGCCGCGGATCACGAAGCCCGGGTTGTTCGGGCTCTGCTCCTGCACCTCCAGGCCGGGCACGAGGTTGCCGATGTCGGTGAAGTCGTTGATGCCGAACTTGCGCATGAACTCGCCCGAATACGCACTGATGGCGATCGGCACGTCGGATACCTGCTGCTCGCGTTTCTGCGCGGTGACCACGATGGTGTCCAGCTGCTGCGCGGCGGCGTCCTTCGGGGCATCGCCGCTGGCCGCATCGGCCTCGGCGGCGCGGGCCGGCGCATGGGCGAAAGCGGCAAGGACGATGCCGGCCTGCAAGGCCAGGGCGAGCGGATGTCGGGCAAGACGCATGCGGAAATGTCCCCAGGTGGATGCAAGCCGGAAACGGTGGACCGGGCCGATTGCCGACGCATGATGCGCACTTGACCGCGCGATGACAGGCAACGCCCGGCATCCCTGTCCGCAAACCGACACGTGCGGCGCCTAGGCTGCCGGGCTTCGCCGTCCGGACCCGCACCGCATGCCTCGCCTGAGCCGCCGCCGCTTCCTGTCCGCCCTCGTCGTCACCGCCGCCGCATCGGCCCTGCCGATGTCCGCCCTCGCCAATGCCGAGGGCAAGCCGCCGATGATATCGCGCACGCGCTTTCCGCAATCGGTGGCATCGGGCGACCCGCGCCCGGACCGCGTGCTGTTGTGGACCCGCGTGGAGGGAAGCGCGGCCCGGCTGCGCGTGCAGGTGGCCGAGGATGCCGACTTCTCCCGCTGCGTGGTCGATCGCGCCATGCCCGCATCCACCGGCAGCGACGGTTGCATCAAGGTGCGCGTGCAGGGCCTGCGTCCGGGCACGCGCTACCACTACCGCTTCCTCGTGGACGAGACGGGCGGCATGGCGTCATCGCCCGTCGGCCGCACCCGCACCGCGCCCGCGCCGGATGCCGACGTGCCGGTGAAACTGGCCTTCGTCTGCTGTCAGGATTACGGCGGGCGCTGGTACAACACGCTGCTGCCGCTGCAGGACGAGGATCTGGACTTCGTGCTGCATCTGGGCGATTTCATCTACGAAACCGCCGGCGACCCGAGCTTCCAGAGCACCACCGGCGAGCGCCGCATCGTGTTCGACGACCTCGACGGCGCATTGCGGCTGGGCAGCGGCGACGGCACGTATTACGCCGCGCGCAGCCTGTCCAACTATCGCCAACTGCACCGCAGCTACCGCACCGACCCGATGCTGCAGCGGCTGCTGGAGACCACCCCGCTGGTGGCGATCTGGGACGACCACGAATTTTCCGACGACTGCTGGCAGGACACGGGCACCTATGCCGACGGCCGCCGCGACGAGCGCGACGGCGAGCGACGGCGCAACGCCGAGCAGGCCTACTTCGAATACCTGCCGGTGGACGTGGAGCCGGACCTCGCCGACGACGCGCTGCTGCCGGTGGCCCGCGAACGCCTGTTCCCGCACGTGCGCATGTGGCGGCGGCTGCGCTTCGGCAAGGCCGTGGACCTGCTGCTCACCGATTACCGCAGCGGCCGCCCCGACCACCTGATCCCGGAGGATGCTTTCCCCGGCGCCCTGATCGCCGATGCCGATGCCCTGGCGCGCGACCTGCCGCGCATCGGCATGACGCCCGAACAGGCCGCGCCGCTGCTGATGCCCTACCTCGACCTGGCCGACCCGCAGCACGCCAAGCTCGCCAAGGCGGTGAACCGCGCCTTGGCGCATGCGTATCGCCAGGCCGGCCAGCCGCCGGACGAGGCCGACCGGCGCGCGGCGCTGGCCGCATCGGCACCGATCGCCTTGCCGGTGCTCGAACGCGTGCTGGCCGGCTACAACGCCGCCGCACCGTTCTTCATGCAGGTCAAGCCGCCGTCGGCCGACGGCCTGCCGCGCGGCTTCGCGTGGCTGGCGGTGGGCAAGACCGAACTGTTCGGCGACATCGGCTCGCGCTACCTCGTCACCCGGCAAGGCTTCGACCTGCTGGCCGCGTTGCGCGCGCTCGACGCCGACGTGCCCTCGCCGTACGCGCCCGAACAGCGCGCGTGGCTGGCCGAACAGGTCAGACAGGGCGACGCGCGCTTCCGCGTATACGCCAGCTCGGTTTCGTTCACCTCGCTGGTGCTGGACCTGTCCGATCCCGCGCTAGACGCGCCCGAACCGATGCGCCGCGCGTTCTACCTCAACGTGGACCAGTGGGATGGCTTCCCGCGCGAACGCCGGCGCCTGCTCGACGACGTGTTCGCGCCGGCTGGCGGCACCATCGTGCTGTCCGGCGACATCCATTCCGGCTTCGCCACCCAGCACGGCGCGGCCGTCGTCGAATTCACCGCGCCGGCAATCTCCTCGGAAACCCTGTCGGGCATGCTCGCCCGCAGCAGCGGGGGCAGCGCCGAACGCGCCGAAGCCGGGCGCCGGCTTGCGGACCATCTCGAAACGGTGGTCTCGGCAGGCAATCCGGCCCTGCGTTATGCGCAGACCCGCCGCCACGGCGTGGGCGTGCTGCGCATCGACGGGGAGCACGCGACGGCTGAATTCCGGGAACTGCCGGCCGAGCTGTGCGCGCAATGCCTGTACGAACAGCCCGAGCGGGTTCATGCGCAATTGCAGGTGCGACGCTTCGCGTTGGATCGTGCCGACATGCAGCTGCGCGACGGCTGAGGGCCGGCGCGCGCGGGCCGGCTTGCGCGCCGGGCAAGGCCCGCAGCAGCAAGGGCCGCGTCATGTTGCCAGTGCATTCCAGACAGCGCGCGGCGGCGATTTGCTAGGCTGCGCGCGCATCCACGGGAGCCCGCATGGCCGGCCACAACCAGTTCGCGCTGCTCGGGCAGCGCCGTTTCCTGCCGTTCTTCGCGGTGCAGTCGCTGGGCGCGTTCAACGACAACGTGTACCGGCAGGCGATCATCGCGCTGCTGTTCTTCATGGGCCTGGACGCCGACGAGCGCAGCCTCTACGCCAATCTGGCGCCGGCGCTGTTCATCCTGCCGTTCTTCCTGTTCTCGGCCACCGCCGGGCAGATCGCCGAAAAGCTGGAGAAGCAGAAGCTGATCGTGATCACCACGACGATGGAGATCGGGATCATGACGCTGGCTGCCGCCGGCTTCATGCTGCAGAACCTGCCGGTCCTGCTGGTGGCGCTGTTCTGCACCGGGTTGCAATCCACGCTGTTCGGGCCGGTCAAGTATTCGATCCTGCCGGCGGTACTGAAACCCGAGGAACTCACCGGCGGCAACGGACTGGTGGAAATGGGCACCTCGGTGTCGATCCTGCTGGGCATGCTGTGCGGCGGCATCGTGTTCACCCTGGCCGGCACGCACGGGCCGGTGGTCGCGGCCACTGCGGTGATCGTGCTGGCGCTGGCCGGCAACACCGCCGCGCGCTTCATCCCGCGCGTGCAGGCCGGCGCGCCGGAACTGATGGTGGAGTGGAACCCATGGCGCGAATCGCTGGCGGTGATGCGCCTGACCCGACGCACGCCGGCGGTGCGCAACGCGGTGCTGGGCGTGTCATGGTTCTGGTTCATCGGCACCGTGCTCACCGCGCAGCTGCCGGCCTATGCCGAGATCAACCTCGGCGGCCGTCAGGAGCTGTACCTGTTCGCGCTGGCGCTGTTTTCCATCGGCACCGGCACCGGTTCGCTGCTGTGCGAAAAGCTCTCCGCGCGCACGGTGGAAATCGGGCTGGTGCCGCTGGGCGCGTTCGGCGTCAGCGCGTTCATGCTCGACCTGTACTTTGCGCGGCCCGGGCAGGCACTACTGGCGGGGCTGTCGATCGGGCAATTCGTCGGCGCGCCGGGCAGCTGGCGGATCATGCTCGATCTCACCGGCATCGGCGTGTTCACCGGTTTCTTCGTGGTGCCGCTGTTCGCGCTGATCCAGAGCCGCACGCCCGCAAGCGAGCTGTCGCGGGTGATCGCCGGGCTCAACATCCAGAACGCGCTGTTCATCGTGGCGGCGGCCGGCACAGGCCTGTTCGTGCAGCGCGTGCTGGGCTGGACGATCCCGCAGGTGTTCCTTGCACTGGCCATCGCCAACACGCTGGTGGCGGCGTGGATCTTCAGCATCGTGCCCGAATTCCTGATGCGCTTTCTGAGCTGGCTGATGGTGCGCACGCTGTACCGGCTGCGCCCGCGCGGCATCGAGGAGCACGTGCCCGACGAAGGCCCGGCACTGATCGTGTGCAACCACGTCGGCTACATGGATGCGCTGATCCTGTCGGCGGCGATCCCGCGCCCGGTGCGCTTCGTCATGTATTACAGGATCTTCGACATCCCGGTGATGCGCTGGATCTTCCGCACCGCCAAGGCCATCCCCATTGCCGGCGCGAAGGAAGACCCGGCGCTGATGCAGCGCGCATTCGACGCGATCGACGCGGCACTGGCGGACGGCGAACTGGTGGGCATCTTCCCCGAAGGCGCGCTGACGATGGACGGGAGGATCGCGCCGTTCAAATCCGGCGTGGAGAAGATCCTCGAGCGGGCCGCCGCCGCGGGCCGGCCGGTACCGGTGGTGCCGATGGCGCTGTGCAACCTGTGGTCGAGCATGTGGAGCCGCCGCGATTCCCGGCTGCACCGCATGCGCCTGCCGCGGCGCTTCCGCGCGCGCATCGACGTCATTGCCGATGCCCCGCTCGTCGGAAGCGTCGATGCCGCGTCACTGGAACAGCGCGTGCGCGAACTGCGCGGTGATGCGGCCTGAGCCGGGCATCGGTTAGGCTTCGGCCACAAGGGAGCACAGCGCGGCCAGCCGCCGGCTCCCGGGGACACGACATTCCAACCAAGGAGCACGCACCGCAATGAGCACGATCCCTCCGCCGCCCCCGCCGCCGCCGGTCATCGAACCCGCCTCGCCGGCGCCGTTGCCTCCGGCCGTCGGCCCGGTGCCCAACCATCTGGCATGGGCCATCATCGCCACGGTGCTGGGCGCCTGCTTCTGCTGCCCACTCGGCTTGCTGGGCATCGTCGCCATCGTCTATGCCGCCAAAGTCAACTCGCTGCTCAACGCGGGCGACCTGGAAGGCGCGCGCCGCGCATCGGCCACGGCCAAGACCTGGTGCTGGGTGGCCACGGCGCTGGCAGCCATCGGCCTGTTGTGGTCGATCTACGCCTTCTCCACCGGCGGCATGGCGCAGTATCAGGAAATCATCGAGCAAATCCGGGCCGCCAAGTGACGGTCATCCGCCTGCTGCACGTGCTCGTGGCGACGGCGGCACTGGCCGCCGCCGTCTCGGGTACCGCACTGCTTTACCGCTACGACCCCAATGCGGCAGGCAATCCGTTCCCGCCGTGCATGTTCCATGCGCTTACCGGCTACTGGTGCATCGGTTGCGGCATGACCCGCGCGCTGCATGCGCTGGTCCACGGCGACATCGTCCATGCCTTCGGCATGAATCCGCTGGCGATGACG
>JADHEF010000969.1_pt1 | contig 22099 bp, 27 predicted proteins | sample 8952391 | NCBI WGS metagenome assembly JADHEF01 (sample SAMN16124439, study PRJNA663245) | bioreactor sludge metagenome | isolation source: sludge (nitrite) | place: India:Bengaluru | collected 2019-02-28 | reverse complement strand
GCAACATTGCTGGCAAGACAAGGACATGATGTTGCACAATAACATCACCGCCAAATCCTAATATTACTAACATAAAGAAAAGACATAAATACTCATACGAACATACAGAGATTAGCGAATATAACCTTCAGAGATCATCTGCGAAAACACCTCTCATGCCCCGTGCCGTGGGTAGCGATCCGTCCATCTTCTCCATCCCAACGGTCTTTTTATATCTTGTGTAACGGCACCACCGAAAAGAGCAATCGATGTGCATGTTCCCCGACAAGTGCCATTGCATCGGTCATGAGATGCTAAAAAAGTAGAAACGAGGCCGGCTAGCTCTCATTCAATGGTGGATAGACGAAGGCTCCATCCGTATCAGGATTGTAATTCAAGTTCATCAGATCTGAGAGGAACTCCTTATGGGCCTGAACGGGATCCAGCTCTTGGAACTCATCAGGGTAGAGCCACTTGGCAACAGTAGCAACTCCCACAACCAACTGGGGGCCAATGGAGAAGTCCCCAGAGATGATATGAACCTGACCATTTTTCACTGCAGAGAGATTTCCGAATCCTTCGACACTTCTGATTTCATCATAGTAGGCCTTCATGGATGTCAAGTTATTCGACTTATAGCCGCCTTTATAGGATAGGCCGATGATAGCCTGGGGGTCCTTCTCAATAACGAACTCCATCTCTAGATCCCCCTGGCTGGCCATATGGCCACTAGCTATATTGACGCCACCCGCCAGATCAGCTAGGTCGGTGAAGCCGGTCTCGTTGGCATAGGCCCACCGAACCGATGGCCCACTGTCGGAATTCTTCTCTCTCTCCATCAGGACCTTCACCTTATCACCATCCGGTATCTGGGATGCTGTCTCCTCGATAACGTTGATGTAGCGATCATACCACTTTAAGTATTTCTGAGATGAGTCCATGTCTCCCAGAAGATATCCTAAAACTGCCATCTCCTCTTCAAGGCTGGACGCTCTGGAAAGGTCAAATCTGACCACAGCAATCTCCTCTGGTAGTTTATCATCGAGCTTGTCGGGCATGGGAGCATTGGTGAATGTGATCACCAGATCGGGATTTAAGGAGACGATCTTCTCAACGTCTGGTTCGCTGACCGCACCTACTGATGGAAGCAAGCTCAGTTGAGGAAAGAGCTTCTTTCGCTCAGCTACAGTGTTGTCTACTCCAATAACCTTCTTTTCCCCGCCCAGGACGACTACCGCAATGGCCTGGCGCATGTTCATGGGCAGAATCTTCTTCAGTGGCATCTTCAGTGTCAGGTTCCGGTTGGTACCATCGATAAGGCTGATCTCTGTCTCGTTGCCTTTTATGATCTCTCGGACCAATTGGACGTCTGAATCATCGACGTTGCCGTTGAGGTCGGCATCTGATAGCAGAGTTGCCTCCTTTGAGCCGTTAATGATCTCACCGAGAAATGCTACATCTTTCTCATCTATGGTATCATCCATATTGGCATTGCCAAAGATCCCTAGAGTGAAATCGGACCCAGCACCCAAGGTACTTATGGACGCAGTCAATGTAATCAGTAAAGCTAAAGCGATTATCCAAGACCTATTCATAACATCCCTCCTATGTCATACTTATAACATAGTTTTTACGATTTTATCTGTTATGCTGCATGAATATTATAGTCTTTTCGTTTATGTAATCTAGAAAAAGATATATAACTTCATATCAGAACGTGGAAATTGGCGAATGTTCTGCTTCAAGAATAATTTGCCATTGCAGAGGTTGTGGGTAATAACACTCCATTTGCCTCCTGCAGCCTCAGTGATCCTAGGCGAAGAGAGAACCGCGGTCGCTCAAATCGACATCTCTCTTCGTCCACATTTAGTTAGCCACAAAGCAATTCTTCAAGCTTATGATCCTGGTGGAAAGGAGAAGTCCATTGTCCTATTATCCTCTCTTCTTATCTCTTCATCCATCTCATGGCCTCATCTTACAAGTATTACTAATCCAAAGAAAAGACATAAATACTCATACCACTATGTTACTATTGGCAAAAGCAATCTCCTCAGAGCAACCGCCAAATCACCTCCCATAACACGTGCCGTGGGTAGCGATTCGTCCATCTTCTTCCATCCCACGGTCTTCCTATTTCTTGTATAAGAAAGCATGTTCTCCGGCAAGTACCATTGCAATAAGTCGCCTTGCCATCCATAACCTTCATAACCATTTTGTGTCTTATATCCAAGCGGCCCGGCAGACCCATGCTACTCCCCTAAGTTGCTTGGTACCTCTTCCGGGCCGCAAGATAATTATTCATGATAGTTGCTTATAGATTATTGGGCGGAGGGAGATCACCCAGTCCACTATCCGAACTTCGCCCCTCCTGCCTCTAAATATCTGGCCTGTAGCCCTTCGGCTCATCTACAGGCTCGATTGTGGCAATAGCGTGCTTGAATACCAGGATCGGCCCTTTGGCGGTCTGGATGCGGATCTCATAGGGGTTGTATTTATCCAGGGTGCCGGTAATTGGCTGGCCACCAGAGACTAGGCGGATTGTGACCTTCTTGTCCTTGAGCTTGGGGATAAACTGCGGGCCGGTTTGTTTTTGTGCTGGCTTTGTCATTGTTGCTTTTTCTTCTGTTATTTGATCACTTCCAGAATTGCCACCATCCTTTCTTTTTGATCTCCTCTTCTCCTGGCTTCAGTGATAGCTGGCTGATGCTTTGGGTGAGCAGGGCCACATGGCCGCGAAGGAATGCGATCTCATCCTCTTTGGACTTCAGAGCCGATTCTGTCTTCTCTTTCAGCTTTTCGGCTTCATGCAATTGCTCTCTGATTTGGTCAATCTGAGATTTAAAATGTTCTAATTCAAATACCATTGATTCAAATTTCTTATCTCTTTCAGCAATCTGATTTTCCAGAGTATGAATTTTCTTGTCTTTCTGGAATACTTCTACTGCTCTTGAATTTATTTCCTTATCAGCTTCTGCAAGCTTGCTTTCAATGGTAGGAATACGTTCTTCTAGCTGTAATACTTTATCAGATAGCGATTTGTTTTCATTGATCTTTAGAGCTAATTCATTATTGATTCTATTGATATCGTAATCCTTCATCCTACTTTGGCTTTCAATGATAGGAATACGTTCTTCTAGCTGTAATACTTTATTAGATAGTGATTTGGCTTCTTCTGACTTTATCGTTAATTCTTCATTTAGTCGATTGATATTGTTTTTTAAATTCCTACCAGTTCCTGTGTAAAAATCAATAGCTTCAACTACAAAGTGAGAACGACTCTTCCCCATGCGTTTTGTCTCTGCTTCAATGGTTTCCATTGTGGAATCAGGAACAGAGACACTCATCTTTTGCATGTATCCTACTATTGTCGGATGAATTTATAAGATTATCCTACTTGGGTCGGATTGAGGTAGGAAATAGGAATAAAAAAGTAGGAATCAATTAGGAATCGATATCAATAGATACCTCATTTAAATTCTACAATTTTTATGATGCGCGATTCGGTTTACTTGGTGTTCATGTAATCCTAACTCTTATATTTGGTCTATCTCCCATATTTAAATGAAACGAGGGCCGAACTGCCAGCAGCCAATGTCTTATACCTCTTATTCTTCATCGGCTCTCATTTCCTCCTGTTCATGCCAAAAGATCTTTAGGATTAGCTGTCATGAGTATTGTGGGGTGAGAGATGATGCAGCATACAGGTATCCCCTTCTCATCCCGGACATTTTTCGTCAATCCCTGCAAAAATGCCATGGAACTAAATCACATGTTATATGCACTGCTAGAATCTGGGATCAGCCTATGTATCCCAACTCCTTGGCCTTGGCAAAGGCAGCTTGGGCTTCTTCATGTTTTCCAAGTTTATCAAGTGCATTGCCTTTAGTAGCCCAAGTGAATGCATTATCTGGATCTATTGTCAAGGACTTATCACAGCATCGAACAGCGTTTTCATACAGCCCAATGGAGCATAGCAAATCTGCTTTGGCGGCCCATGTTTCCGAGTCATTGATATTCGTTTCCAGTTTTTTACCGATTACAGCTAGCATTCGATCTATGTCTTTACCGTCCATGAATGTTGGTGGCAGATTACCTGTTCTTATGTTTTTGGATGTATTCTTCTCCGTAACATGACGTCTTAGTTATCCTCTGCCTCAATGTCCGGTCTTCTCTGTGGTTCGGTTTCTCAAATATCTGATGTAACCGTAATTTCTTTTAATATATTTGATCTAAGTTGGTTAATGAATGGATTTAGCATGTGGTTTTCAATTGAAGCTCTTAACTCGTCGAGAATAAGCGGCTTAGTCAGAAAATTATCTGCTCCTGCTTCGAAACAAGCATTGCGGCAAATGTCTAATGCTGTAACAACTATGATCTTAGGACCATAATCCCATCTCTGACGAATGATTTTTGTTGCCTCTATTCCATCCATTTCAGGCATTTGGATATCCATAAGCACGATATCGTAGCGTCTATTTTCTAAAGCTTTAATTGCTTCTTCTCCATTTTTTGCGAGGTCTGCTTGGTGACCAAGCCTTTTGAGCATAAGCGAAGCTATCTTCAGGTTAATGTCGTTATCGTCCACTACCAGTATGCTTAGAGACATCGCACTCACTCCAATCTGTTAATTGAATTTAGTCTATATGAATCCTTTGGCTGTAATAATATTAATGAGGGGTTTAGTAATATAAACACCAAGAAAAACATCACTTCCTGTTATTTTTAGGCAAATACCCCCGCAGTTTGCTGCGTGGTGCGCCGCTGTAATTTTTACTAAAAATTATTCCGAAGTAATTTAACAAATGGCCATGTTGCGACAGTAGCATCTGATAAGATCTTCGTTATAGATTTCCAGATGGATCCTTATTGTATTCAAAGTTGGTCTACATGTTACACGCACTACTTTTATGCCAATTCTCATGCCATAAAATGCAGTCACCATATTTTATAAATCCTCTTTCGCCCTCGCAATGTTTGGGTTTGCGCTCCAGGTTCCACAGCGCAATTCTGATCTCACTGATAGCGATTATTCGATAGCGGGCAATTGTCGATAATTTATTCCATAGTGTCTGGAATATCTGGGTAGGCAGAAGCGAAAATAGGGCCTGTTAAGAGGATGCCAAAAAGGGAGATGGATTCCCGCGGGTTGCACGTACCGCCTCGTTCTTCATCCTTCGCCCGCGGATCGCCTCGCGATCTCCTCCGGCCCGGCCAGCACAAAACGGCCTACAGATACCTATTCCTCCCGGCCAACAGTCGTTTTCTCGTTTAGTAGTGCAACATTAAACGCAAAGTTCATATACTATGTTGCACTACTATTCTATAGAGGTAGGACAAAGATGGTTCACACCACGGCAGCCAGGAGAGAAGCCAGGGGATTGAAGGAAAGGGCACGGGAGCTCGACAGGGAATCAAAGGCGCTGGAAGCCATAGAGGACGCGGCCTCAATGGCCGGAGAGAAGGAAGCTGAGGCGGCCAGGCTGAGGGAGCAGGCTCGTGAGCTGCAGGAAAAGGCGAGGCTGGAAGACATCGCCGTGATTGAGGAGCCCTTGATCAAGGTGACCAAAAAGGGCGAGAAAACCTATTACAGATGGGTGGCTGCCTGGAGAGTGAACGGCAAATACAAGAAGGTATATGTGGGATCCTGCAAGAAGCTGAGCCAAGCCGAGGCCATACAGAAGGCCCGAAAGATGAAAGCCATGTCCCTAGGAACGGCAGACCTCTGTGAATAGCGAGGCAATCCAGCTATCTATTTTCTGCCAGCCACCAGCGCCCGGTATCGTCCCTCACGCCGCCGAGCTGATGTATTCGAAGCCGTATGCGATCAGGCTCTAAGTTCGATTTTTGGACAATTTCCGTGGTTGTGCTCGGCTTTGCCAGGAGGATGTCACGCACGAGTGAGCGCTCCTTTTCGATCGCAGCGTGCCTCTTTTCGGTAGCGGCGCGCCTTCTCTTGTGGTCGTCTGCGGCACGCATTGCTTTAAAAATGTCCATGAAGGAATGGCCAGGAGGTATACCTTCCATGCTTCTTTATCTGTGGCAGATGGTATAAATAAGGCGGATGATTGCCCCTCCGATGGCCTGAATATGCCCCTATTATTATTCACGAGCCTTTTAAAATTGATTTAAGGGCATGATTCTTCCCTCAATGAAGACTGTTATCCCACCCACAAAAAGGGCGTGAATTCTTAGGTGTGGCTGGCTTGGCCGCGAGGTTTGCTGTCCTGCGGGTCCCTTAAATCGTGTTTAGTTCTATGACATTATTTTCCATATCCGGAAAAGTGTAATAGAACTAACCCCTCCAGAGCATGATAACAATAGTTACTTTAGGCTTCACTGTATAAATTTAAAAATTATTTCATCAAACCTATCTCCTCATGCTCAAATCATATATTCTTTCTACGGTTCTCTCAAGATCGCATAGCCCCTAACCACTATCAAGCGCCCTCGTCCCGGAGATTTATTTTTATAAATATGCTTTCGGGGCCGTGAAGTATGGGTGTGCGCTCCGAGAGAGGGCTATTCACGTAGTGTATGGAATAGGTGAGTTGGCAAAAGTGGGTTGGTGGGGATCACAGCGTATTGGGATAAGTTTATGAAGTTAGGAGGGGTGGGAGTTGTTATGACTGAGTAAATATAAAATGTTTTATGGTGCTTGTAGGACTCACTGCAGGCCGGGTTTAGGTGTGTTTATGTTGTAGTGCAACATCGCATTTAGAGTAATTAGGAGATAATGTTGCACTACTGGTGTTGCATAGTGCAGGGTTTGAGCAGGAGGATAAACGGCAGACACTGGACAGGATCGATGGCAATCGGCCACGAAAAAATATCATTTCTCAGTTTCATGCATGAGGTTGTCCCTTTCTTGCTCTAGATTTGGGTACAAACGATCAAGACGTTCACGCTCTTCTATATTGGCTGCGGTTTTCAGCAGTCGATCGAGTGAGCAAAGAGGTTCTACCGTATCGATGTCCGTGTAGCACTTCACACCCTTCTCTTTGCACATGTCGTGGATTTGAAGCTCAATCTCGTTGAATTGGGTTCGTGTTACTTTTTCTCTGTCAGAAAACAATGCTCTTTTAAGCACCTGTATGTGATTGAGTACATGCCGGATCGTTTCATTTTCGGTTTTTGTAAGGTCACAAGAAATCGAGAACCCTATGGGCTGGATTGCTATTTCTTTGCCTTCGTGTGGTGGGAATCGGAAGTTGTCTTCTCCTAGATCGAAACTCTTCACGGCTTTGATCTCCGTCTGAAGAAAGTTGGCCTGAATGCTAGGCAGCGCCATTTTTTCGAGAATCTTATCGGATAGATCCAGTACGATCTTTGCGGCATTTCCGTCTTCGAGTAATTTAGCTACTTGTTTTTGAGGCAATGCATCTAAAAGCCATATAATCTCTTCCATATCTTTAAAATATTTTAATATATATTGTCGTATATTGTATTCGTTTGCTTTCCTGTTTGGCAACCCGATCTCATCCCGGTGGATGAGTTTGTCTTTCATTCCAGGTGCTAGGGGCATACTTTTACCTAGGTAATAACTAGGATATAACCTTTTTGCTGTGCAATAATTAGTAACTAGAAGTTTATAATACTAGACCATATGCAATAATTAGTAACAAAAGATTTATAAACCTTGCATTGTATATGAGTGGGAGCAAAGGAGGTGCTGTCATGAAAAGGCGAAACTTCATAGACCAAATCACAATCCGCCTCTCCAGTCATCAGAGGCAGACCATCGAAAAACTGAGCATCGAGGAAGAAAAGGGCCTGGGCGAGGTTACAAGGGAAATTTTGGACCTGGGACTCGCCGCAAAGGGACTATGAAAATGTTAGAGAAGCCCGATGTTGCCAGCATCGGGTGGCACAAAATTCGACACAAGCCAAACGACAGGTTGTCATGCCAATATATGCAATAAATATATATAAACCTTTCTTCGATAACAGGAAGCCCGATCAGCCCGCCGCGAATCGTGAATTTTGCGGGGACTGCCTAAAGCCGTGCAAGATGTTAGATGATGACTTAGACGATATCTTTTCAAGATCAGATTTTTGCAGATGTCGGAGGCGAAGCAATGCCTGAAAAATCCAATGCAGCTACGCCCTCGGACGCCGATCAATCCGAACGCCAAAGACCCAAACAATGGGTGCCGATCTATCCAACATATTCAAGAAGCGACAAAAGATCTGGCCAGAGGATAGCCAACGGCTTGCCTATCGATTGGCGTTGCCCGTGCGGATCCTTGCTCTACGGAGGGAGAAGCTGCCCCAAGTGCGGACGTGTTATTTTGGACGGTATCCAAAAGATGGATACGCCTCAGCATGTAAAAGATAGCCGCGACGGGCGAGCCTGGAAGCGTTTTGGTAAGAGGGGACGGTGCTGATGGCTGCGATTTACCCAGAGAACATCCCGGCTGAAGTCAAAGCACTGCCTCAATGGGTTATGTGGAAGAAAGAAACGCGCGATGGGAAGCCCGCCAAAGTGCCTTATCAGCCCAATGGAAAGAGAGCCAAATCAAATGATCCATCGACTTGGAGCACATTCAACACGGCCTTAACCACATTTCAGGATATAGGCGGCTTTGATGGAATTTGCTGGATGATGCATGTAAAGCCTTCTGATATCATTTTCATTGATATTGACCATTGCATCAAAGATGGCATCATCGAGCCCTGGGCGCAACAGATAGTCGATGAGTTTGACAGCTATACCGAAAGATCGCAAAGCGGCAACGGTCTTCATATCCTGATCAAGGGTAAGAAGCCTATCAAGCGATGTAGGAAGGCAGGCAGCCCATTTGAGATCTATGATTGCCTGAGGCCATGCTATATTACCGGCGATGTGGTTGGAGGCCACACAACAATAGAAGCCCGCCAGGAAGCCCTAGACTGGCTCTTTGAGAAGATCTTTGCTGCAGAGCTGCGGCAGGCCCGCCAGGACCCAGCTCCCAAGCCATCTCCGGCCCATTCTAACCTGTCGGATGAGGCCCTGATCCTCAAAGCTACCCTGTCAAAGGGCGGCAACGAATTCAAATTATTATTCGACGGCTCGACGCTCGGCTATAATGGCGATGATAGCGCCGCAGATATGGCCTTGATGAATAAATTGGCCTTCTGGACGGGTGGCAATGCTCTCCAGATGGAGAGGCTATTTTCTGCATCAGGTCTCGGACGGCGGGAAAAATGGAGAGGTCGTCCAGATTATAGGGAGAGGACCATAAAAAAAGCAATCTCCGATGCCAGAGAGTTCTACGAGCCGCCAAAAGACAGCGTCAACGCCAGGCCGAAAAAGAACAAGACCAACCATAGCGAGTCCCAGATAGAGCTTGAAGAAATTGCCGACATCGAATACGATAAAAACGATAAGATAAAAAAGGTCCGATTAAGTCCAACGCTTGCTGCTCGTGCCGTACTTGGAAAGATGCCTTTTGTAATGTCAGAGGACTCTGAGGAGATCTATTCATTCAACGGGCAGATCTACCGGCCCGATGGAGCACGCAAAATAGACCGGATATTATGTGAGGTGGCAGGCGATCACGTCACGGGTGATAAGCTTAGGGAGACCTTGCGACGGGTCAAGAACGAGCTTCTCGATTCTCCTGTGGTCTTCGACCCCAACCCTTACCTTCTTGGAGTTCAAAACGGCGTGGCCGATCTCCTTACGGGTGATGTCCGAGAGTATAGTCCTGAAGACCTGATCTTAGATCAAATCCCGGTATCATTTGATCCATCGGCCCGGTGCCCGGTGTTTCTGGCTTTCCTGGAGTCGATCACTCCGAATATCAGCGACCGGATCACCCTGATAGACTGGTTTGCGGCAACGGCGGTTAAAGAGCCTCTGGCCTATGTGCTGTTCCTTCTTGGCCTCGGTAGGAATGGCAAAGGAATTTATGAGAAGTTAATTAAAAAATTCTTTGGGCAAGCGGCTTTTAGGGACATGCCCCTGCAAGAAGTCAGCAAGAACAACTTTGCAGCAGGAGGATTCTATAGAAAACGCGGCTGGATCGCATCGGAGACAGGCAAGCGAAAGGCAAGCATTGGAACGGATTTTATCAAGCTGACTTCGGGCAATGGGGTGATCGACTCCGACCGCAAGAACCAGAGCAGGATACAATTTGAGCCCTACTTTCAAACGATTGTGGACACAAATACCATGCCAAAGATTGATGATAGCTCAATCGGCTGGCAAGAGAGATTTGTAAAGGTCGATCTCCCTTACATTTACGTAGCAAATCCCGACCCGGCAAATCCGTTAGAGAGACAAAGAGACCCGGCCCTGTTTGAGCGGCTATCAACCCCTAACGAGCTTTCCGGCATACTAAATTTGCTCCTGTTTAGATCGAAGGCCATAGGGAAGAGCAAGACCATTCACAAGCGGGGTGGAGCGGAGATGTTCGCAGAGTACAATGAACAAAGCTCCTCAGTGGCTACGTTCCTGGAGACATTTTGTGAGTTTGATGGTGCATTATCAAATTTCTGGACTCCTTTAGAAGCGATCTATGAAGCTTATCGTACCTGGTGCAGCTACAAAGTCGGTGAAGTGGTTGATATCAGATACTTTGGCAAGCAGTTAAAGAAATTCTGTGGCGGGTTTGAGCCCAAAAAAGGCAAAGATAAAGACCGGAAAAACACTCGTCTCTACAAAGGCCTGATTTTCGATAGCAATAAGTGCAAAGCATCATTAGAGGGGTTACTGTTATCAATGTCTCCATCAAGTCTCCATGTGTCTCCATCTTGTCTCCATGAAGAAGAAGAAATACAAAGTCAACAGATATCGATGTCTCCATTGTCTCCATGTAATTTGTGGAATGATATACTTGAGAAATTTGGTGATAATTCCTCTCAGAAAAAACCTCAAAATTCTCCAGGGAAAAAACAGGTGAATTTCATGGAGACAATGGAGACAATGGAGACATCGACATCAAGTAAGCTTGTGGAAGAGATGCCCGATGGAGACAAGACGGAGACATTGATGGAGACAAACCCGACCACAGGCCCCCATCCTCGGAGAGACGAACCGACACCAACTCAAAAGAATCCCAATGATCCAGGCTTTGCGGAGTTTAAGGCTGGCATGGCAAAGCGGCGGTGTTGCTTATGTGGCCGGTCCTTTCCCTACGATCTGACCCCATATGTAGGTTGGGGGAAGCGTGGCCGCATTTGCGCCACATGCCACATGCAAGGCCCGCCTCCGGTGCCTGCAAAGGCCGATGATCAAACGAGGCTGGAGGACGAAACGTGACCGCTGAGCGGATATCGAGAGCATCCGACGAGATCAGACGAATCGATGAAAGACTATTCTTCCTTTTGGAAGGCAGAAAGCCGCATCAGTGACCATATTTTATACTGTTTAGCGTATCTGCATATCGAATAATTTAATCATTTATAATTAAATCTTTAGGAGATATAGAAATGGACAAGATTACAAAATCGGATGTACAAGCGATTGTTACAGAAGAGCTGGAGAAGCGAGGCATTACCAGAACTGAGCCCGGTTCATTGGCCGGTGTACTCTCTGATATCGAGAAGTCCAACCTCTCGGAATCTGCCAAGCAGGACCTCACTCGCATGCTCACTGATGCCGAAAAGCTGAGCAAGGCTGCCAGCCAGCGCTCGATAACCTCTCCATCCACGGGTCCAGCCGCGGCTAAGATTGAACAGCTTGCCAAGGAGTTCATCACCAAGTCCGGTAAGCCTATCGACCTCGCAATAGCCCGCTCAGAGGTCCGCAAGCTCCATCCCGAACTCGCCCAACAGGAGCGAGATGAGTACAGACATTTCTAATTACGCAACATAGAGGTAAAAAACATGGAACAATTTTTAGATTTCTGGGCATCTAACCCAGATAAGAATAGCAGAGCACCGGACGCAGCTATGAAGCTGTATCTCGCTTATGAATCGGCACGCTCTAACCTGGCAGGCCTGAAAAGGCAAACCGGCCAATATATGATCCCAGTCCGCAGTGGCAAGAACTTAATCCCAGGATTCGACCCTGAAAAACTTGACGAAGTTGCCGACCTGGCCGCATCAATCGAGGCCGGAGAGAAGCGAATAGGCGCGATTGCTCGCGATATCGACGAGTTCATGGAGCTGTGCGAAGGCCCTCGATTTGGGCAGCTCTCACAGAAGAGGCGTTCATTGTACACGGAATTGTCCAACAAGGAAACCTCGTACAAACACATTATCCTCAAGCTAACATCCGCAAATCCTGAAGCAATCCCCTCTGAGATTGAGGCCATGCCCACCGCAGTGACCGCACGCGGTGAATGGCTGGAGGCTAAGAGCAAGCTTGAACCGGCCATTGCGGAGGCGACTGACAGGATTGAGAAGGCTCAAAAGATCCTTGTGAAGTACTGATTATCGAACTAGACATTTTCTTTTTTGAATTATTATCATTAGAAGTGAATTAAAAGGAACGTGATTTGAAATGGCAGACTCTAAAAATTGGATGACCGAAATGAACGACCTGATCGACGGCGACTACGTAAAGTTCGATGACGGAGATGAAAAGATTCTTAAAGTAATCTCTAACCCCGTGGTCGGCCCGATCGAGTTCACCCAGAAGGACGGCAGTAAAAAGATCAACAACGGCCTGAAGATTGAGGTTCTTGTGGGAGATAACCCGGCAATTAAGCACTGGACTGTGACATCTAAGGGCTTAATGTCACAGATCAAGGCACTTTGCAGGAAAGAAGGACTTGGTGAAAATTTGGCAGGTGCTACATTGATGGTGGTCGCCAGCGGGACCGGCTTGCAGCGCACGTATTTCCTAAAGCTCTTAAAGAAGCCAGCAGCAGATAGCGGTGCGGCCTGGCTGGAAGAGCAGAAAGCAGGGGCTCAATAGGCCCCTCTGAATAATCATTTTTGAATATTCGATTAATTCTGGGAGATGTTCATGAAAAAGGGAAAGAACAAGACCAGGCGAGCTCGGCAAGACATTATGCGATCGATAACCCGAAACTCCAGGCGCAAGGCCCGGCAGCAGACGAAGGGATACGATCATCGACAATACGACACGCCGCAAAGAGAGGAGAGCTAAATGGCAAGGACGTGTTCAATCTGTGAAGATCCGAATCGTGATGAAATCGATAGAAGGGGAAGGCTTGGCGATTCAACCGCGAAAATTGCGCAAGAATTTGCGATATCCTACGATGCCCTCTATCGCCATTTCAAAGCTAATCACCACATCAGAGATGTCACTGCGATCCCCACTGCTGCAGAGCTCTCCAAATCCGAAGACATTCTGCGAGAGATAACAGAACACCACAGCGAAGCGAAGGCCCTCAAGGACCAAGCAAAAGCTGATGGTGATCTGAAGGTTGCCCTTCTCGGCATAGATAAGGCTTTGAAATGCCTTGAACTGATGGCAAAGATTCAGGGTCAGATAAAGGAGCAGGAGGTCAACATAAACCTCCAGCAAGTCAGCATTTATCAGAGTACCGAATGGTCGAAAGTGGGCGAAGTCCTGGCCCGCGTTTTGGTTGACCATCCTGAGCTGAAAGTCCGAGTAGCGCAAGAACTGTTGGCCTTGGAGCGTGGGACTGCATGAGTCTGCATGATGTGGCATTCAGGCTCGATCCTACCCTGTGGTGTCAAGAGACCTTGGGCCTGACCCCAGACCCCTGGCAGGCCGAAGTCCTCCAGAGCACTTCAAAGCGGATTATCCTGAACTGCACACGTCAGAGCGGCAAATCCACAGTCAGTAGCGTCCTGGCTCTGCATACTGCAATATACCGGCCCGGCAGCTTGATCTTGTGTCTTTCTCCGACTCTGCGGCAGAGTGGCGAGCTATTCCATAATATCACGCGGTTCTATGGAGAATCGCCAGCCATCCCGGCCCGTGCGGAGAGTGCCCTTCGGATGGAGCTGGAGAACGGCAGCAGAATAGTGAGCCTCCCCGGAAAAGAGCAGAATGTACGAGGATATGCAAGCGTATCTTTACTAATTGTTGATGAAGCTGCCAGAGTTCCCGACGATTTGTACTACAGCATTCGGCCTATGTTGGCCGTATCTGGTGGCCGGATGATCGCCCTGAGCACTCCTTTTGGCCGCCGTGGTTGGTTCTACCGGGAGTGGGAAGAAGGACAATCATGGGAACGACACACGATCACTGCATTACAATGCCCTCGTATCTCGAAAGAGTTTCTGGAAGAAGAGCGCAGGTCTATGCCGGACGCCTGGTTCAGAGCTGAATACATGTGCGAGTTCACAGAAACGCAAGATGCCGTTTTTAGCTACGATCAGGTAATGGGCACGAGTTCTAATGAGATCGAGCCTTTAGATTTAGGGGTGAAGGAATGGTGAAATTTTACCTAGGGTTGGATCTAGGGCAGGCCAGCGACTACACGGCTCTCTGCATCCTGGAGATTCAGCCAGGCCGAAGCTATGCGGTCCGCCGTCTTGAGCGCATCAGGGGCGAGAGCTACCCCAACATTGTCCAAAAAGTCGAAGCTTTGATGAGGTCTCCCGCCCTGAAAGGCAATGCTTCTCTGGTGGTAGATCAAACTGGTGTGGGTGTCCCTGTAGTTGATCTGCTGAGAAAAGCTGGCTTGGGGCCCGTTGCGATCTCGATTCATGGAGGCGACAAAGCCAGCAACGAGGGTGACACCTGGCGAGTCCCCAAACGTGATCTGGTTGGCGTTCTGCAAGTTCTCCTTCAGAGTGGGCGGCTCAAAGTGTCCAGCCAGCTCAAGCTCGGACCGGTCCTGCAGGCCGAAATGCTGAACTTCAAAGTGAAAATCGATCCCGTAACGGCACATGATAGTTATTCGGCCTGGCGAGAATCGGATCATGATGATCTGATCCTATCTGTGGCCCTGGCCGCCTGGTATGCGGAAACCCAAAAACCAAAAGTTCAGCCTCGCCTCATGATTCCTCGCGCTGACTTCACAATCGCCTCACCCTGGAAGTTGCCCTCCATCACGGACTCGCCCTTCTCGAAGCGATAATTCGCACCTGGCAACCTCCAAACGCAAAGCCTTACGAATATTTTTCTTTATATAGTAGGTATATTTTTATGAACAGAAGTATTGATTTGATCGCATATCAGCGAGAGCCATCTCAATCCCAACGGCGACGTGCTGGCAAGCCTCGATTTCTGCGCTCAAAAGACCTCATGCAGGCCTTCACCGGGCCAAGTGTTATTCTCGGACAAAACGCTAGCGGCGTTTACATTTCGAAGACAACCCTATGCAAAGGTCATGATAATATAACGATTCTGCTGCTCACCTCCGAAGGAGATCCTCTGAAGATCAAAAATACTGTTGAAAGCATTTTCCTTTCAGAAGAGGCCGGGCCGGTGCCGGTAGGCCCACACGAGCTTGACCTGAGGCAGTTCGCAGACGGCATGTTTTCTGGAAACTGGCGTGTATTTGAAGCCGCGGGGTTCTCGTTCGCGTTCCTTGTGGATGCCGGTTATGAGATCCGAATGACTGGGCACGACTCGCTAATCACATTTGCGAAAATTCTTGCATCATTAAAGGAGAGACGAAAATGCCAGATGCAATGAGGACATTTCTCGTCCGAACAATTTTAGAAGACTTGGTTTCTGGAAAGTTGGATCAGGTTGTGACCAAAGCCACTTCACTGACTGAGAAAGCCTACACCATGACGGTCCAGGTGGCCACCAAAGAAGCCGAGAAAGCCGTTGCCGACCTCAATAAGGCGGCTGCAAAGGCCTCAAAAGTCGATAGCTCCCAGGCAGTCAAAGCCCACAGAGCACATGCAGAGGCCGCGAGGGGCCTCGGTGAAACCATGAAATCTGTTGCCGAGCAATCCCGGCAGGCCTCGGATACAATGGGGGGCTTCTTCACGAGGCTTGATGCTGGCAAGCTCGTTATGGCCGGTGCAGCTGCTGGATTATCGACATATGCTGCCAGTCTGGTTACCATATATGAAGGATTCAAACTGAATCTCGGAACGATCAAGGATCAGTTGGGCACATCGTCATCCGGCCTGATGAGCTTCATAGGCCAGGGGGGTCAGACTTCCGGTACATCAGAGTCTGGCCGGGCCGGTTTGCTCGCGTACATGGGTATGACCGGCTACAGAGACGAGAAGCGAATGCAGAATGTAGCTACGGATGCTGAAAAGATCATGCATTCCACCCTCGGCAGGAGCCTCGCTGAATACGACATAATTGATGAAAAGAGCTTGATCAAAACGTTATCCAGCCCAATGGACGAGAACAGCGACATTGGACGAATTGTCAAATCCAAGATGCCTTCGTTCTTCAAGGCCGGGACCCTGGCCACTGAGCAGACCAAAGTTCGGAATGAGGAAAAATTCGCATATCAATCAGATGCAGTGGTCGAGGCTGAGGCCCGGCGTAGGCTGATGGAACGAGCCACAAAAAGCATTGCCGAAGACGTGACGCCCGACACAGACTCCTACCGTCTGGCATTGGATGATATGGGTGAAGCTCAAAACAAATTGTCTAAGAACGTCGGCCAAGCTCTAGAGCCTGCTCTCGTGACAATCACAAAATTCACGACATTCGCCCTAAAAATGGCTTCTGCTGCACCTGGTATTACTACCCTGGCCGGCACTGTCGTGACTTTAGGAATAGGGCTTGCTACCCTCGGAGCGATCCTCCCTCTTGTGCAGAAGGGGTTTGAGGGCGTCTCAAAATCTATGCTCACCAATCCCATGTTCTTGGCTGCTGCGGCGGTGGCTCTTCTCGCTGTCGGTCTGGTTGCCCTGGAATCTAAAACCAAAATATTCAGTAAAGCCTGGGACCATTTCGCCAATTCCGAGATTGGCAAAGACCTGATAGCGGGCGTTAAACAACTGCTTGACTACTTCGGTCTCCTGGGTGAAGGAGATTTCCTGAGCGGCCTTGGCGCGGGCATCATGAAGGTTGCCGGTTTTATCGGGGGCCTGTTTGACCAGTTTGATGCTATCTACAAGATGGTCAAGGGCGGGGATATCGCAGGCGCTCTGAAAGGCGGCCTGGCATTGGCCCTAAAGATCTCGCCAGTGGGAATGACTGCCTCGTTTGTGGAGGCTCTGCGGCCCGGTAAACGAGTCCAGGACATGATTCTCTATGTCCTGCAGAAGATGAAAGACCTCTGGGACGGTTTCACCAGGTGGCTCACCGGAATCTGGGAGGTTGTGGATAAGCTCTTAGAGCCGATACTCAAGCTCAAAGAATACCTGAAAGGCGTCTATGAGAAGATGTTCGGGGGCGAGGGTAAATCCGGGTCAGCTCTCACGACTGCCGTAAGTGAGGAGATCAAAAAGAATCCCGCATTTGCAGGCCTCTCCGAAGCGCAACAGGAGTACCTGGCTCGCACTGCATCCGGCGAGAAGTACTGGAAGAACGATGAGACTGGGGAGTACAAATATGGTGCTACATCCCCGGGCAAGGGCTGGAGAGACTACACCGCAGAAGGCTCCACTCAAATTAGTATGAATGAAGCCATTGGCATTAGCTCAAGTCTGATAGCTGATGCAAAAAAGATTGCGGATAACCTGAAGAATCCCAAAGGAATGTTCAATGGTGGGGTGAGCATTTCAGGGGCAGCAAGCTCCGTGGCTTCGGGCATAAATGAAGGCCTCGAGGAAGACACCGCCGAGCGTGTTAAGAAAACCCAGGAGAACTTAGATAAAGGGTTGTCTGGTACTGCGGCTGCAGATTGGTCTGTAGCTACGCTGGTTGTTGCTGGTGCAAAGGCCCTCTACAGTGGCGGGAAACACTTGTATGATTACCTCACAGTAAACGATGTTGGGGGAGATGTCACAAAATCCGGAATTGCCTGGGTGGACGAAGGTGAGCCCATCGTGCCGGCTGAGGTCGCCAGGTCCTCGACCCTGATCAACAGCTTGAGGGATATTGCCTCTTCAGGAGGATCCGGTTCAAACGGCGGGCCGGTGTCTCTGCAGGTCGGAGAGGTACATGTTCACGTCGAGGGACAGGGTGCAAATGCCTATGACATAGCCAGAGAGGTAGCCAAAGAGGTCAGGGCGGCTCTGGAAAAGGAGCTTGACGATTTTACTTTTGGCCAGAAGGTCGAGCGCGCAGTCCATCGCATGAACCGGGCCTACACGGGTTAAGCTACCCCTCCCGGCCCGTGGAGGCGAGAGGAGATCAGTGAAGATCTCATTTTAGACTGTTTAACGTCACTGCACAACGATTATTTATTTTTCAATATGCATTGACTCAGAACAGTCTAAAATACGATTCGCGTCCTGCTCCCTGGCGCGCGTTCCTGCACGCCTACTTTTTTACGCATATCGTTATCCCTATGCTCGATTCGTCAGTTTCATTTAGTTCTATGACATTTAAGAAAGCTTTAAATATAATGTCATAGAACTATTGTATATGCACACTACAGATGCAGGAAAGAAAAGAAAGACCCTGAGGGCCGAAGCCCTGGAGCTGACCAAGGACGCAAAGGTAGCGATGAAGGCGGCCAAGACCTTACCCGATGCAGGAGAGAAGGCCCGTGAGCTGGAAGGCCGGGCGGACCGACTGAAGGCCGAAGCTGAGGACCTCAAGAATGTGGTCCGGTTGGAAGATGTTAATGTGTGGGTGATGGAGAAGGTCAAGACCACAAAGAAAGGCAGCCGGTCCTATGGCTACTGGATGGCATCCTGGCGAGAGGGAAGCAAGGTACGCAACGCGCATTTGGGTAGCTGCGCGAAGCTCACCCGCGAGAAGGCCACCGAAAGGGCCAGGATGATGAAAGCGGAGGCGTTGGGGATTCGGGCTCCAAATTAGTTCTATGACATTTTTTGCAATATTTAAAGAGATGTAATAGAACTAATTTGTGGCTGCACTTATGGGCGCGATAGTTGATTTCCTTCCACAAGCACCCAGCACCTAAGTTCCTGCGTCCACACGCCACCCACTGCCCGAACTCGACACCGGGCAACGCTGTCGGTTAAGCCCGTGGCCGCTGTGATCTGCCTGGTGGTGACAGGCCCCTTCATGAGCATGGCTCGGACCTGTCCCAGCTCCTTCTCGATCCTGGCCGCCGTCATCGCTTTATCCAGTTTGCGCCGCTTGATTGCGAGGGCTTCTTTGAGGAGCATGTCAAACCATGCTATTTTGGCATATCTATATAGATTCGCCGAGGTCCTACTTGAGACTCGGAGGCTATTACAGGAATCCAGAACTCAATTGTCCTCCCGTCAGAGATGTTGTAGCAGCCATGTGGAAGGGAGAGATGGCCATTGCAGGAGCGTAGTGTCACATTGCTAAGGATGAAATGCCATGATGTTGCACTACTAAATCGCCTCGCTCGGCAGATCCATTGATGAAAAAAAAAATTTAACGGATAGGATCGCTGCTATTGTGGTTGTGCCCCGCGCGTCATCCTAACAGACCAATGATCGAAATACCTCATCACGGCGATTCTTTTGCCAACCAGGCCGGCGAGCTTCGGCTTGACACTATCGGACGCGAGGACTCGCCTGTCATCGAGCTGGACGCTTATAAGTCCAGATCCAACGGCCTTGATCTCTCCGAGGACACCCAACTCTTCCGAGAAGTCCCTCACCATCTTAAGAGGGCTGTTGCTGACGTTGACGTTATGCTTTTCGGATACCATTTAAATTACCTCCTGCACGACAATTGCATGAAGTGGAGCGGCTATTTCAAGACGCGCGCATGTGGGTTGAATAACATCGTCAAGCGCATCACTGATAAACTTACTTGAGTTCCTCATCAATCCCCAGAAGGTCACGAAATCCGGCCCGCCGTTGCTTTTTTCAAGGGCGAGAGCCGACAGCCTATCTACGCAATAATCTATCTTCTCCTCACCTGTATTTTTATTCAGTTTGGTGTATTCCCGGACCCAAGCATAGAATGTGATCCTGTCGCCTTTTGCAGGATTAAACCGTGCTATGGTCTTTCCCACATAAGCCCAAACGTGGTCTATCGGCACCGCAAACGATCCTGCATATAGAAGCACGTCTCGTAGGCAAATGGTCGGCTCCGCTCCTCGATAGGGAACCTTTCGCAGGCCGAAAGCGTCCACCGCGGCTGAAAATGAGTACTTGCAGCCGAGAAAAGGCTGGAGCTGAGATCTCATACCCCGGCCTCCAGGCGGCTGGACCTGTAGTTGTGATGTTTTATCCCGGCATCGATCCCCGCCGCCTTAAAAACGGACGCGGGGACTCTCGGCATACGTCGCGTGCTCCTTGCTCGGCTGGCCTCTTGCCGAACTATACGATGGATCTGGCGCAGAGTCACGGCCTCAGTTTTCCTGACCTCCTCCAAGGCTTTCAAACAGCGAATGGCACTATTAACTATCAGAGCCATGCTTTCGCCAGTTGCCGCAGATCGCGTTTTTATATAATTCAAAAGGTCCTCATCAATGGACAGATTCGCCTTTCGCCGGCTCATCTCAGGCCACCACCCTCAATTGATCTGCATCGAGAGGCCCATTCGCGCCGCCCGGCCATGTCGCGACAGGCTTTAAAGAGGCGTTAGCAGAGACCGGCTTTGTGGCCTCTGCTTGCGGGAAGTGCTCCCTCTGATGTTTGCATGGGCCGCGGCGATAGGTCGCACTCGGACAGGAGCACGCGCGCGCTGTGCAAGTGTAGTAAGCATCTTTCTTATTGTTCAGAATCAGCACCATGCGGCCACTGTCTAGAGTCACATCGCTTGGCATTGGATCGCTTGCTCTTCCTACGAACGCTAACAGGGTCTTAACTGCATCGCGGCTTTGCGTTATCGGGCCGGATCGGGCCTTATCTAAGAGATTTCCAGACATTGCGTTTCACCGATAAGAACATAGTCTTTTTAGTATTTAAGAGTTTAGTCTCTTAAGAAAGTAAAGGTTATATAGAACTAAAAGCCTATAGTCTAACATGCCTAAAGTCAGTGCTGAGATTACCTCCGAGACAAACCAGAAGCTAAAAGAGTATATAGTAAAGACAAAAGGCACACTTAGGGGCTCACAATCCGGCGTGATCGCTGAAGCGATTGAAGAATACTTAGAGCGACATGCAAGTAATTAGAAGGACAGGGATTGACCCCGCCCCTGGCATGGTCTTGGTGAAACACAATGCCGAAAACAGTTCTGCTATCATGAGATATAGCCATTGCCAGGCATAGCTTTAATAATAATTTGAATAATTCAGATCAATAATAGTAGAAATAAAAAACTGGTTTCCAGCCAGGGTGTTAGCAGCACCCTGACAGGAGAAAACTCCACTTGCAAGGAGAATACGTATGTCTAACGTAGCCTTAGCTCAGATAAATAGCTTTGCGTCCACGGAGACGCGAACCGATGTACCGCCCGATGATCCCATTTTTGAGATCCCGGCTTCGGAGATTCAGCTCGTTCTGAAAGAAGCGGCTGACCTCTTCAATCAGGCTGCCGAACTGGTCAGAGACGCCGGTATTCTCCGAGGGAGGGAGCTTGCCAGGATGCTCACCAAGGCCTCGGATAGCCTCAAGGCCACACGTTCGCCCACAGAGAAGCTTATGCTCGTTTTCGCATACATAAAGCAGCTTCTGGTTAAGATTCGCGATGCTCTGAAGACCAGGCCACAAGAAGGGGGAAAGGTTGTGCAAGTCTGTTCTAAGATCATGGCTCGCGCTGTCCAGATTGTTGATTACATTAAGACCATAACTCAGGATGATCCCCAAAGAAAGGAGATCGCCCTGGACTCCCAACAGGCCAGGATACTCTTCTCAGGTGCGTCCAAGGAGAAGGTGAGCCGCAAGGAGACCATTAGAGCCATGAGGAGAGCTGAAGCCCTTTGGCCTGCTCTGAAGTGTGGCCACAGGCCCCATGATGGCCGGCAGACCACACGTCTAACCGCGAGTGTGGAAGAGCTGCAGGATTCGCCAATAATGGGCTATCGTGACATATGGCAACGGTCTGACAGGTGCGTAAGCCTGAGGATATAAGCACGTCTAGTTAATATTGTCGAATAAAATACAAATAAATTCCATAAATCCGAGAAGGATAATAATTGTTTGATGCTTGCGTTAGTTGACCTGCTACTATCGTTTTGGTTTCGTTTCTATTATAATAGCAGATGAATATTATTTCGTTGGCTGGATAGATATCTGAGTTGGACCGTTGCCAAATGAAACAATTTAGTAGTGCAACATTGCTGGCAAGACAAGGACATGATGTTGCACAATAACATCACCGCCAAA
>JADHEF010000968.1_pt1 | contig 22128 bp, 20 predicted proteins | sample 8952391 | NCBI WGS metagenome assembly JADHEF01 (sample SAMN16124439, study PRJNA663245) | bioreactor sludge metagenome | isolation source: sludge (nitrite) | place: India:Bengaluru | collected 2019-02-28 | reverse complement strand
GATAAAGCAGTTTCGGAATCCGATTCTCCGGTAATTGCCTTCAGATCGGATCCCGAAAAATTCAGGGAAATGATTTCAAGCCAGAAGGCTAATTAGTTTCCGCATAGATATTGTTAATTGAATTCATTATTCTCTCTATTTTGTAAGTAGAAGTCCTGTATTTCAGATCACTGCCGCGAACTCCTATTATCATATCCTCTTCGCTGATTATTTTCGCGTCAATAATGATTCTTCCATGGTTATCTGTTTCAATTTCAATCTCGGCGTCTTTTTCCTTCATGACAAAGTCTGAAAAGCTATCTCCTGAAATAGATACGATATTGGTGATAAGCATATCAGCCTTGTTTCTGTCAACGCTTTTATCGACAACCATATTCTTCCATTCGAAGCTGTTTCCGGAAGTTTCCTTTTTTATATGAAAATTAATCTTTAATACTGCTTCATCCAGCTTTATCTCTGACCTTACCTTTACGGACGATATAACATTGCTGTCAACATCCTGAGGCAGTATTCTCAGATTGCTCCAGTAATCATTATTGCGCAAAAAGTATCTGCTTATTGACGCATCTATCAGAAAGACTTCCTCCGAGAAGGATGTACGGATGTATTCTCCTCCGCCCTTTACCGGGCCATCTTTGCCAATGTGGAGGCTGAAGAGCATGTTGCCGTTTACATCATAAAAAAAAGCGTTTTTACTTTTATCATCTTCAAGGTCAAATTTGTTCCAGCTTTTTTTGTCAGATCCCGAAAGCTGATACTTTGTGATTTTTGATACAGAATCCAGGAAATTATCAATTTTATCTTTTGCTGCCGGGTACTTTTTGTCATTCGCGCTGAAAAACCAGTCTGTTCCTTCTTTTTTTAGGCTGATAACCCCATTTTCCAGGTCGACCGTTATTGCTGCAACTGCCTTTATGCTGTCATCACTTATTATCCTTTCCTGTGATTTTCTTTTATTTATGCTTGCACTTGAAAAAACAATACCTGATACAAGTGTCGCTGTCAAAACAATAACCAGTGCTGATAATATCTTTATTTTTTTGCTGAATTCCATCTATCTCTCCCTTCCATTTTTTTCCGCAAGTGAAATCATGCTTCCCTTCTTTTTCTCTGCAGATACCTGATAACTGCAAAAGCTATCACAGCTGCAGGCACAATTACAATGTTTATCAGATATACAAACAGGATAGCCTTTACACGTCCTTCCTGTGATTCAATCTTGTTCAGTCTCAGGTCCCTCTTGTTTCTTGTCTTAATCTGCAGCAGTGATTCATCATTCGAAAGCCATTCAACAGCGTTCTCAAAAAACATTATGTTGTAGGGGCTGTCTGAAAACTGTATTATGTCAGAAACAAAATCTGAGTCACCTATAACTATTATCTTTGAGTCATTTCCTGTTTTTTCCGTAAACGCGCTCTTGAATTTTCCTGATGCCAGGTATGCCAGGCCGATTTGTCTCTGATCATCTCCTTTATAACCCGCTTCAGCGCTTACCTCATAAGGGCTTGTTGTAATGTTTTTATCCATAACCCATGCCTGGTCTGACGTAGATACAAGCCGTTCATATACTATTCCATCAACAGTATCAGCTTCCTCAACCGAACTTGCCCACAGCAGGTCAAGACCTGCGAACCTGCTTGTAACAGGATTGGTTTTTGAAACATTCTGTCCCGCAATGCCTATCCACTGAGGGTAAAGCATCGGGAATGAACCGCGCAGAGGGATGCGTTTAGCGTATTTATCAAGAACCAAATCGTTATTTACTCTTAATCCATATTTTTTGAGGGTTTCTATTACCGGCGAATTTTCAAGTTTTACTGCCGTAAGGTTGCGTGACATATCCACATCAACTCCGTCGACGCAGAAAATAACCTTACCTCCGGTCATTATGTATTCATCAATATAGAGCATATCTCCTTCAGATATATCCTTGTTTCCGATAACTGCAAGCATGGAAATACCCGGGGGGATCTCTTTTCCTGTTTCGATCAGCTCTACCCCGTAACTCTGCTGGAGTTTCTCGCCGACATAGGTATAATGATTTTCCATTGATTTTCTAGAATCACCAATGATTATTCCGACTTTTACATCAATATTTTCCACAAGTTTTCTTATCCTGTGGGTAAGATCATACTCAAGCGTTTCCAGATTGAGAATAAATGGTATTGTCTCGTATTTATCGAGATACTGTATTGTAATTCCTGAATAAACCATTGCGAATGACTGTTCATTTTTCTCATAAACCTCGATCTGTTGCGGATTAATCCCCAGGCTCTGTGCCTTGTTTGTGAGGTTTAATCTGGCAGGATCAACCGAAACAACATCTATTCGGCCCCTTGACCGGGCGGAATACTCAAAAAGAAGATCTTCAATCTCTGTAGCTACAGGGGTAATGTTTTTGATTTTATCTGATATATAATATGTTATGTGAATCTTCTCGGGTATTGCCCTGATTATTTTTTTTGTGGTATCTGAAATTGTAAATGACTTGTTCTCTGTCAGGTCGGCGCGGGTAAAATATATAACGCTGTTGAGGGCAGTCAGTATTACAACAGCTGTAGTTAATATTATAAGTATTATTTCCCTTAATTTTTTGTTCTGCATTTTTTATCTCCGGTTATTTTCTTAGTTTTATTACTTTTATGTTCAGATACAGGAAATAAAACACAATGATCAGGAAATAGAGTAAATCCCTGGTATCAAGAAGTCCTTTTCTGAAAGATTCAAAATGGAATGAAAAAGAAAGGTAACTGAATACTTTGCCAAGAATGGCAGAAGGATTCATGAACATGGATGCTTCACCTACTACTGTAATGAAGAGGAGTGCTATTACACTGAATATATATGCGCTTATCTGGTTTGAGGTTACTGAAGAAATAAACTGTCCCACGGCAAGACCTGCCGCGCCAAGAAGAAGCGTACCTGTGTATTCCCCGATTATCTGGCCTCTTTCAAAATCCCCGAGTGCGCCAAGTGTGAGCGGCACAAAGACAGTCATGCCGAGCATTATCGCAAGAAGTGTCAGTGAACTGAGAAACTTGGCGAAAACCAGCTGAAAATCGTTTAACGGCAATGTAAGAAGCAGTTCTTCGGTGCCTATCTTTTTTTCTTCCGCCCAGGAACGCATTGTTATTGAAGGTACAAGAATGATGAAAATGATGGGCATAAATGAAAAATATGTCCTTAAGGTCGCTACATCTTTGGCGAAAAACTGGTTAAAAAAGAAAAAATAGATATTTGAAAACATCACAAAAAACAAAACTACCAGATATGCGATAGGTGAATTAAAATATGATTTAAGCTCTTTTTTGTATAATCCTATCATATTCATTTATCATCCCCCTGATTTGTCAATTTAATAAATATATCTTCAAGACTTACCTTTTCGGGAACCATGGATAATATTTTATACTTATTGCTTACAGCCCAGTCAAATATCTCCTCTCCGCTTGATATCTCGTTTTTCACGGAAAGCTTTATGCTGGTTGTCCCGTCAGGATTGCACTCAACTGAAACAATCTCGTTTACAGTACCCAGTTTTTCAAGAGAAGCCTGTGACTTCTTGCCAGATTCATCACCCTTTATTGTTATTGAATAGCGGTAATCTCCCCGTATTTCCTTTCTGATCTCTTCCGCAGTCCCCCTGGCTACAATTTTACCCTGGTTAAGTATAAGGACCCTGTTACAGACTGCCTCAACTTCCTGGAGGATGTGAGTCGAGAGTATTACTGTTTTTTTCTCGCCGACTTTTTTGATAAGTTTTCTTATTTCAATAATCTGGTTGGGGTCAAGCCCGGTTGTAGGCTCATCAAGAATCAGTATTTCAGGAGAATGAATAATTGCCTGTGCAAGCCCTGTCCTTTGCCTGTATCCCTTTGATATGTTTTCTATAGGCCTGTTTATTACCTGTTCAAGCCCACATTCTTCAATCACACGGTCTATCTCATTTTTCCGTTTTTCCTTGTCAATTTTCCGTACATCGCAGATAAACGACAGGTATTCCCGCACAGTGAGATCATTGTAAAGAGGGGCCATTTCAGGAAGGTATCCTATTGATTCCTTTACCTTAAGAGGTTCATTATAAACATCATAACCGTTTATCACAGCCTTGCCTTTTGTGGGCAGATGATATCCGGTAAATATTTTCATGATTGTGGTCTTCCCGGCTCCGTTAGGCCCCAGGAGGCCTACAATCTCTCCGCGGCCGATGCTCAATGAAACGTCATCAACTGCCTTAAAAGTTCCGTATTTTTTCTCAATACCGTCAGCCTGTATCATATTTATTGACACCTCCAGGAAAAAATTAATTATTTTAATCCTTATTTTTAATTTCTATTATCTGCCTGTCTCTTGTAAGGAAAGATTCCGGGAAAATTCTTTTTGCCTCTTCAAGAAGCTTGAGTATGTCCCTGTCATTATAACGCGGACTGTAATGGATAAGCCCCATCTCTCCGACTCCGCCCGCAAGAGATGCTATCTCACCTGCCTGTCTTGCCGTAAGATGCTTTTTTATTGCTGCGCTCTTTGAAAGATCATCTGTAAACATCCCCTCGCAGATAAGTATATCCGAATCTTTTACATTTGGGGCTATTTCCGGAAAAAAAGCAGTATCTGTAACAAAACTGAATTTCCTCCCAGATCTCTTTTCTCCTGTCACCATACCAGGCGTTATGATTCTTCCATCTTCAAGCTCAACATTACTCCCGCCCTGCAGTTCAGCCCACATCTTTCCCTTTGGAATGTTAAGCTCAATAGCCTTTTCCGGGTAAAAAACACCGGGCCTTTTATCTTCCGTAAAAGAATACCCGAAACACGGCTTTGTATGATCAAGCGCGAATGTATCAATTGAATAATCATCCCGGCGAAAAACTGTTCCAGGTTCCTGAATCTCAATTATCTCAATCTTGTAATTGATATACATGTCCAGGATTCTTCTGCTTTCCTCAACATATTCGCCTATTTTTGGCGGACCGATTATATACAGGGGATCATTTCTGTCTACCTGTGAGGAAAGCATCAGTATGCCAGGCAGACCTGTCACGTGATCCGCATGCATATGCGATATCAGTATCACCGATATCTTTTTCCATTTAAGGTTCAGTTTTTTAAGAGAAATCTGGGTTGCCTCTCCGCAGTCAAAAAGGAAAAGATCCCCGTCTCTTCTTAAAAGCACCGAAGTCAGATGCCTTCCCGGCAAAGGCATCATGCCCCCGCATCCCAGTACAAAAAGTTCAAGATTCATTTAATATAGAATATAAATTCATGTATTTTTTTTATCAAGACTAAAACTATTCCTTATAAATAATAATTTTATCATCTTTCAGATCCACAACAGCATTGGAGCTGTCAGTGATCTGCCCTTTTATGATCATTGTGGATAATTCGTCCTCAATGTCCTTCTGAATTACCCTTCTTAGCGGCCTTGCCCCGTATCTTGAGTCCCATCCCCTCTCAATCAGGTTGGTTTTGGCCCCTTCTGTTACCTTAATCTCTATTTTTTTCTCCGCAAGCCTTACTTTCAGTTCCTTTATCATATTGTCAAATATCAGTCCCATCTGGTCCCTGCTCAGGCTTTCAAAAACAACTGTTTCGTCAACTCTGTTGAGAAATTCAGGTCTGAATATTCTTTTGAGCTCATTCAGGGCAGATGATTTTATTTCGCTGTAGGTTATATCTGTATTCTGTTTGAAACCAAGTGAAAAACCGGTTGAAATATCCCTTGCCCCGGCGTTTGAAGTCATGATAATCACTGCATTCCTGAATGAAACCTTATGGCCCAGATTATCCTGTATCTCGCCCTCTTCAAGTATCTGAAGGAGGAGGTTAAATACATCGGGATGCGCTTTCTCAATCTCATCAAAGAGAACTACACAGTAGGGCTTCCTTCTTACCTTTTCAGTAAGGACTCCTCCCTCATCGTAGCCGATGTATCCCGGAGGAGATCCGACAAGGCGGGATGAATTATGCTTTTCCATATAGTCTGACATGTCTACGCGCAAAAGAGCATCTGTAGTCCCGAACATGAATTCCGCGAGTGTTTTTGCAAGCAGTGTTTTCCCCACACCTGTAGGGCCAAGAAAAATAAACGATCCCAGCGGCCTCGAGTGTGAGGATATTCCGGCCCTTCTTCTGCGGATTGCTGAAGATACAGCCTTTATAGCCTCTTCCTGCCCGATTACTGTATTGTGAAGGTAATCTTCTATCTTTAAGAGCTTTTCTGACTCGCTCTCCGCCATTCTTGTAACAGGTATTCCCGTTATTTCAGAAAGAACCTGGTAAATATCATTTTCATCAATCAGGTTATGCTTTATCCTTACAGTTTCTTTCCATGATGCTTCTATAAGATCCTTTTGCTCCCTGAGTGTGTTAATCTTATCCCTGACAGCGGCAGCCTTTTCATAATCCTGGTTATTGACATAGGTCTTTTTTTCGCTGTTCAGATCGTCAAGCTGTTTTAATATAGTATCAAGTTCATCAGGTTTAACCCTGGCTGCGATCCTTTTCCTCGCCCCAGCCTCATCAAGGATATCAATTGCCTTGTCAGGCATCAATCTGTCCGTGATATATCGCGCGGCAAGCTTTGTGACTATTCTTACCACGTCGTCACTGTATGTAACGTTATGAAAATCCTCATAATGCTTTTTTATCCCATCGAGTATTTCAACTGTCTCCTGCATTGTTGGTTCTTCTATCAGAACAGGCTGGAATCGCCTTTCGAGGGCAGTGTCTTTTTCAATGTTTTTCCTGTATTCGCTCAATGTTGTCGCGCCTATGCACTGTATCTCACCGCGTGATAACGCTGGCTTAAGCATGTTGGATGCGTCTATTGCCCCTTCTGCCCCTCCGGCACCGACAATTGTATGTATCTCGTCTATAAAGAGAATTATGTCTCCGGCAGTCTTGATTTCTTTCATTATCCTTTTAAGACGTTCCTCGAATTCTCCCCTGTACTTTGTTCCTGCAATCACTGATGCGAGGTCAAGAACCATTACACGTTTATCATGAAGCACATCAGGTGCTTTTCGTAAAGCTATCCTTGTCGCAAGCCCTTCAACAATAGCAGTCTTTCCTACACCAGGCTCGCCGAGAAGTATAGGATTGTTCTTTGTCCTTCTCGCAAGTATCTGTATAACCCGGTTTATTTCCTTTTCCCGGCCTATAACAGGGTCAAGCTGCCCTGATGTAGCCATTTCTGTAAGATCTTTAGAGAATTCATTCAGGAGAGGGGTATTTTTCCCTCCGGAAGGGATAATCTTTCTGCTCACGGCAATCTGCTTGCTTATTTTGCTGTCGGATTTTGATATTTCAGACATTTCAGATACTGTATCACGAAGTATCTCCGTGGTTATCCCCCTGCTTGCCAGAAACATAGATACAACACTGCCTGGTTCCTTTGCTGCTGCAAGAAGAAGATGTTCAGTTCCTATGTATTCATGGTTAAATTTTCTCGCCTCTTCTGCAGAATCCTCAAGTACCTTCCTGCCTCTTTTGGAAAGGGGAACATCGCCCAGCAGAAAACCGCCCTTGTTCTTGAAAACATTGTTCTCAATCTCTACCTGCAGCTGAACAGGTTCAATTCCAAGTTTCCTGAGAACCTTTAATGCCTGTCCTTCTCCCTCTTTAAGCAGTGCCAGTATTATATGTTCAGGCAAAAGCTGGTCAGCATGAAACCTTTTTGCTTCTTCCTGTGCTATAAGAGCGAGTATTTTCTGTGCCCTTTTGGTCAATCCTTTAAACATTTTGCCTAATCCCTCATAAATAAAGTATTTCTTATAAATTCTGCCCTTACCGCATCTTCATCAGAATTCTTTTCGTTATTATTTATTATATGCGATTTCTTTATCCGTAATAATAAACAATTTATTTTCCCATATGTTATATTATCGTCAATGAGATTGTAATATTTTCCCAGTTTCAGCGACGAAAGATGCCTTACTGCCTCAGTCAGGGTTATTTTCCTGCAGTTTTCAAGTATCCCTTTTGCCCTGAAAATCTCATCCTCCATATTTATCCTGTCGCTATTTATTATTATATTCCTTGTTTCCCTTTCATATCCGGCGATTATGTTTGTTATGCTCTCCAGCTGTATTATCAGCTCTTCCTCAGTTTTCCCGATTGAAAACTGGTTATCAATGATATACATATCGCCCAGCGATTCCTCACCCTTTTCACCATCCCCTACAAATCCCCTGACAGAAAGCCCGGCGCGGACAATCTCTGTAAGAGCCTTGTCGATCTTTCCGGCCCGTCTGACAGCAGGGAGAAAAAGCATTACTGAAGCGTTCATCCCTGTTCCTGCAGACGGGATTTGAGCTGTCAGATACCCGAATTTGGGATGAAAAGAGTAATTTAACTTTTCCTCAAAACAATTGTCAATTTCGTTGCAGCAGTTATAGGCGCTGCGCAGGTCAAGCCCGCTTTTTATGCTTTTTATGCTGACATGATCAGTATCATTGAACACTGCTACAACCTGTTCGTCATCACGGATAAGAATATACTTCTCCCCCTCAAACGAAGCACCGGTTTTTGTGTAGTGCCTTTCCGACAGCATCTGCCTTTCGGAAAGCTTAAGGCTGTTAAGCTTATAGAAACTGTACCCATCCATATCGTTTACAGCTTCCGTAATCTTCTCGGAAAAAAGCTCTGAATCATGGCTGTCCATTTTTTCTGGAAATAAAAAACCTTCTATATTCCTGGAAAGCTTTACCCTGCTTGAGATTATAACATCATTTTCCGGGCCCTCATTGCTGAACCACCCTTCCATTCCAAGCCTTAAACTACTTGCTGTCATAACGCTCTATCTGTCTCTCCATCAGCTTTATCCTGTCTCTCAGGTAGGCTGCCTGTTCAAAATTCTCATTTTTCACTGCCTTCCGAAGCCGCAAGTGCAGATCACCCATTTCTTTCATCTTTCTGCTCATAATATTAATCCTGAAAGGGTATTTTCCCCGGTGCTCGCAGGCCCCTATCCCTTTCTTGAGATATACCGATATATATTTGCTAAATTCACTGTAACACCCAGCGCATCCTGCCCTTCCGCTTTTTTTAATATCCTCAAGGGTAGTCCCGCACATTGTGCATACTTTGTTATTGTCTTTCTGCTCAATCGCTTTCTTTATCTGCTCAAAATTCGCAAGAAGGTTCTTGAGGCTGAGGCTGAGTTCTGAATTATTTATTGTAAGCCCCTTTTCCCTTGCGCATTTTTCACAAATATTTATGTTAATCTCTTCGCTTCCTGCAATCTGCTGTATATGTATGACAGCCCTGCTGCTGCCGCAAATGTCACACTTCATATATTCTGTCCTGTCTTTATTATCTTATTATAAGTTATTAAAAATAACCCAAGCTGTCGATAACAATATGTCTATTTTCAGTTTTTTTGCAATATCTCGACAGGCCTGATCGAACCGGCCCTGTAGGAAGGGAGAAAAGAGGCAGATGCTGCAAGAAACAGGGAAACCGAAGAGACAAGTATCAGTTCCAGGTAATCAAGTACAACTGGTATTTCCTCAAGATAATATCCTGAATCAAGAATTCTGAACGCTGAATAATCTGTCTCCCTGAAAATATTCAGGACGTAATACCCCGCAAACATGAACAGGTTTATCGCTTTTTCAATAGACACGATAATCAGGTTTATATGAACTGAGGCGAGTATTCCTGCTGACAGGCCGATTAATGTGCCTGCGCAGCCAATCAGAAAGCCTGTTGTCAAAAAAGAGAGGGCTATATCGCCCTGTGAAAAGCCGATGCTTTTCAGTATGGCGATTTCTTTTTTTCGGGAAAGGACCATCATAACCATGGCAGAGGAAATATTAAGCGAGGCGACACAAAGGATAAGTATCATTATAAACAGCAACAGCTTTTTTGTAGTTTCAAGGCTCTTGTACAATGTATAATTGAGGTCGTACCAGGAATTGACTATAAAGCTATCCGGAAGGATCGATCGTATCATCTCTGCCGTTTTTTCTGTATTTTTATATGGGTCTTTTACTTTTATCGCAATATAAGGCACTTGTATCCCACGGAAAAGTGCCAGTGCCCTGTCATACTGGACATAAACGCTTACCTCATCCAGTTCCCTGTAACCTGTCGTGAAGATACCTTTTACTACAAACCTGGCAGGACGCAGTATCATCGGTCTTCCCGGCTGATTATATGTTGTAAGTATTTTTACTTCATCTCCAACCGCGCACCCTGTTTTCTTGGCTATGCTGCTGCTAAGAAGTATTGCTTCACTGTCAAGGACAAAACCTCCCTCTTCAAAAGAAAGGTATTCACTCATTGATTTATCTTTTTCATACAAATCTTCAGGAAGGCCCCTGACAGACACCCCGGTTCTGCCGTTTTTAGTGTATATAAGGCAAGTTTCCTGAATAAAGGCAAAAGCATTTTCAATATCCTTTCGTTTTTCAAACTCCCCTGTCAGTTTCCCGTAATCCTCCCCGCTGCTTCTCACGTCTCGTGCCTGAAAATGATAACTGCCTATTTCGATATACCGCCTGGTTATTCCTTCGATCATGCCGTCAGTAACCTCAAGAACAACAATGAGCGGCACAAGGCTCAGCGCTATTCCGATTATGGCTCCCCTGATATGCCGGAAAAGGTTTTTATCGGAATTCCTGCTGGAGAAAAATTTCACGGCAAGAAAAAAAGCGTGCCTTATTTTCATATTTCTTTCAAAACGCCTTTTTCAAGCTTCATCCTGATATCTCCCCTCCCTGCGAGTTCTACGTCATGCGTAACCATAATCAGGGTTGTATTGTTCTCATTTACAAGATTGAAAAGAAGTTCCTCAACAATTCTGGAATTTTTCTCATCAAGGTTTCCTGTCGGTTCATCAGCCAGGAGAAGAGCAGGCCTGTTTATAAGAGCTCTGGCAACCGCTACCCGCTGTCTCTCACCACCCGAGAGCTGATACGGGTAATAACTGCTTCGCCCTTCCAGGTTTACTTTTTCTAGAAGAACCCCGGCCTTTTCAGTTGCTTCTTTTCTGGAATCTCCGCCTATAAAAGCCGGCATCATTATATTTTCCACTGCTGTAAGCTCTTTAAGCAGATAATGAAACTGGAAAACAAACCCGATAATGGTGTTGCGGAAACTGTAAAGCTGGCTTTCATTCATCTTCTCCACATCAAACCCTGAGACATTCACAACACCGCCGCTGCCCCTGTCAAGGCCGCCTATTATATTGAGAAGAGTGCTTTTTCCGCACCCGCTCTCTCCGGTTATGATCAGCTTCTTTCCCTTTTCAAGGGAAAGGTCAAGAGAATCAAGAATTACCAGATCCTCCCCGCCGGTAGTATATTTTTTTACAAGCTTATCAACTTCGACAATAACGTTATTCATTCGTACCTCAGATACTCGGCAGGATTTTTTACAGACAATTTTTTTGAAGCAAAGTATGCTGACAAGACAGCGGAAAGAAAAGCGAATATGAAAATCAGCACCATTTCCGGCAGCAGGATTTTAACAGGAATTTCCGTAAGATAAAAATAATCCTCCGGGAAGAGCGTAAAACTGGCGATATCGGAAAAACCTGCGGCTGAGACAAGAAAACCTGCTGAATATGACAAAAGAGAGAATATTTTCCCGGCCAGGAGGAATATTTCATTAATATTTACCATTATTAAAAGACCGACAGTAATACCTGAAAGGCCTCCTGCAAAACCTATTATTATCCCTTCAAGGAGAAATATCCTTTTTACCGATCTGTCAGGTGCTCCAATCGCATAAAGGACAGCAATATCTTCCAGTTTTTCCGCAACAGTCCTTTTAATTGAGTTGAATATATTCACGCCTATCACAACAAAGATCAGCGCTATAAGAAACATCATTGTCACTTTCTCAATCCGGAGCGCGCTGAAAAAGGACTTGTTGTAATCCCTCCAGGAAACAACATCAGCATCAGGAAGAAAGGCTTTGATATCAGAAACAGCCTGCATGTCCCTGTCGCGGTTTTTGAGCTTGATCCCTACGGTTCTTCCCGCAGAATTATCCTCATTTCCGGGGTTAAGCATCTGAGCGTGAAAATCGGAGATGAATATCATTCCCCGGTCAAACTCGTAATAGCCTGACTGAAATATCCCTGTTATTGTGAGGTCTACCATGCCTGGCTTAAGAGAGGCAAAAGAGCTTCCAGCAAGGGAGACAAGGCTTACCACATCACCCTCTGATACATGGAGAAACCTCGCAAGCTCGTTACCGATTACAGCCTTGAATCCTCCTGCAAGATCGAATTCTTCGCTTGCAAGCCCCAGGTGACTTGCAAGGCCAAAATCATTTTCTGCCGCGTCTTCATCAATCATCCTTACAAGAACAGGCTCTAGCCTTGAGCTTCTTCCACGAAGGAGTGTCTGAATATCGGTAAAAGAAGTAAATGATGTTATCGACTGAATCCCTTCAAGCGCTTTCTCAACCCGCTCCATTTCCGAAACATTGTTTATGCGGATATGGTAGGATTCAATTTCAAGTATATCATTCATAAAACCAATCTGGAGACCATTCATGACAGACATTACAGCCACAAGTGTAATAACCCCTGCCGCAAGTCCCAGAATAGAGAGTTTTTGAGTAGTGTTCTTTTTTTCCGTTCTTCTTGCCCTTATGTACTTTTCAGCAAGAAATATTTCCCATCCGCTTACCATTTTTCTGTTTTTATCTTTTCGCCGTCTTTATAATAAATTCTCAGGTATTTTCTACCTTCCGAATATATATCTTCATAATAGCTGTCATCATCAGAATACACCTTTTCCCGTATAATTTCTCCATTAAAAAATATTTTCTCATCAGAGACTTTATCCCCTTTATATTCATATAGATATCTTTCAGTTCCTTTCTCAGTAATGATTATTCTCTTGATAAGATTTTTATTTTCATAAAAATCAGTAGTCCTGGAATAGAGTTTGCCCCCGCGGTAAAGAAGCTCTTCCTGAACAAGCCCTTCAGCATCGATTGTCTGTATAATTTTTTCATCTGTCTCAGGGATTTTCTCCTCTGTTTCAGATGTACCGTCGCTGTAATATGTAAAGCTTTTTTCAGAGATCACCCTGCCTTCTGCTTTTTTAAGAATTCCCGACACTTTTCCGTCTGAGTTGTAATAGATGAAACTTCCGGTCAGATCGCTGCTTCCGTGCCATTCTTCCATAAGGTTCAGTGACGAGAACCTGTATTTCGATATGTATCCCTCTTTTACAGTAGTGCTGCTTTCCATCCCTTCCTGGATATTTGAAGATCTTTCAACCGAAACTATCCGTCCCTTTGAATCCCTGTTATATGTCACTGTTTCTTCTTTTTTCTCATCTGTCTCTTCAACTGCCATAATCCGGTCATCAATGTCATACTTGTACTTGCGTATAACACCTTTTTTATCCGTGTTTATCTCTTTTTCATAATATAAAAGCGAATTTTTATACAGTCTTTCCGTAACAGCTCCGTTTTCAAGTATTACTTCCTTTTCGATCTGTCCGTCAGGCGAATAAAAAACATTTGTCCTTCGAAGAGGTTCAGAATTGTGGTAGAGAATTACAACCTCATTCAAACCATCTTTCTTCTTCTCAATATAATATTCATATTCGTCAACCCTGAAACTCCTGATTTTCTGAAGCACCATACCCATTTTGTTTGACGCATAGTAGTCCTGCGAAAACAGGTTCAGAGGCAATAACAGCAGTATTGTGAAAACAAAAGGTCTATACATCCAGCAGATTGTCCAGATACTCTTTTTTACTGAACCTTTTAAGGTCTCCGTATTTTTCTCCCGTGCCTGTAAAGACAAAAGGTATACCAAGCTTTCCTGATATAGAGACTGCAATACCGCCCCTGGCTGATGAATCATATTTTGCCATGACAGCTGCATCAACACCAATCGCTTCATGGAATATTTCTGCCTGGCTAAGGCCATTCTGTCCGGTTGTTGAGTCAATTACAAGAAATTTCATGTAATTGTCCTCGGGGATCCTGTTTTTTATTATCTTGTCTATTTTCTGAAGCTCTTTTACGAGGTTTGCCTTGTTATGCATCCTTCCTGCAGTATCTGCCAGTATAATCCTCTCTCCTCTGGCTTTTGCGCTTTCTATACTGTCAAATATCACAGCTCCGGGATCTGAGCCGTGTTCCTGGCATATAACCCGTACGCCAAGCCTCTCTCCGTGTATCTGAAGCTGGTCAATGGCAGCTGCCCTGAAAGTATCAGCTGCTGACAGTATTATTCCAGGATTTCCATACTCGCTCTGAACAAGTTTCGCGGTTTTGGCTATTGTTGTTGTCTTGCCTACTCCGTTAACCCCCAGAAAAAGGATCAGGTTGATTTTCCCCATGTCGATACTGAAATCATACACGGAAATCCGGTGTGATACAACTTCCTTAAGCAGTGTCTTTAAACTCTCATAGTCTGACGTTCCTCTCTTTAATGCCTCGGTCTTCAGTTCCTGTACTATGCTTACCGAAGCTGCTATTCCCATGTCTGACTCGACCAGGATGTCCTCAAGGCTTTCAAAAAAATTCTCATCAATCCGGTTAGACCTGAATATTTCTTTCAGTTTCTGTCCTATGCTGAACTTAATCATTTACTGCTCCTGCGCAAGAATATCTCCGGCCTTAATATAATCATTAAGATGAAAAATTGTATTCACAAACAAACTTATACTTAAAAAAAGTGATCCGTAATAGCCGTAATAACTGAAATTTGTCAGTTTTCTCAGTCTTTCGGTTTCGCTGCTGTTTGTCCCGGAGCTCACTGAATTATTGTAGGCATCGCTGTAGTCATTCAATACTGCGAAAAGGAAAAACGGGACAGGAACAGAGAGAGCGAAAAAAGAAAGGTTCCTGTAGAAAGTATTCCTGCTTTTTTCAAAATACTCATCTTTTTTAAAGATATCCGGGGAGAGTTTTACCTCAAGATAATTTCCCGGTACATCGTCAAGAAAAAGTCTTGTCTCCCTGTATCCCTCTTTCTTGATAATTATTTCTCCCGAAAGGCCATTCAGGAGAAAAGGGCTTTTGCCTCTCCAGAGTGAATCATAATAGACGTCCGCATCCTGTGGAAGTGTATTTAATGCAATCAGTTTTTCTTCGTTTTCCCTGGCAGTTATCTCAAAGGTCTTATCATCCTTTTCTTCCAGATAAACATTAACCACTTTCCTTTCTATTCCCTGTCCCTTTATCTCAAGCGAATGTATTCCTGGAGGCACAATCATGTTTCTGACAATACTGCTTCCAATGTATGTACCGTTTAAATATATATCAGCCTCTTTGTTTTCAGTAATTACGGTAATCCTGCTCCATGGAGCGCCAAGGAGTATCGATATCAGGTCAGATACAGCATCCCCCATAGAGGCGTATAGCGAATTGGTATCTGTAGTCAGCGAATAGTTGTAAAGAACCTTTTTTTCAAGCGCGCTGTAGAGCTTTACCTCAACAAGCAGCACGCCGCTGAACTGCCTCGCGGATCCGTAGATTAAATAATCCAGCTTTCTGTCATCAACAAATTTCCCTATATTTACCCGCTCAAAAGTTAAGGCCTCATTTTTCTCATCTGATGATATAAACGAGATATCCTTGACTGGTTTAACAGTAATTCTTCCGGTATTGTATTTTTTAATCTGCCTTATTTTTTTTTCTGTTTTATGAATGTTGTCTTTAAGTTCTTTCTTTTTTGTACTGTCCTGAAAAAATGTCATGTTATAATCACGGGAAAAAGAGGTGAGATTTTTCTCCTCCTCGCTGATTTTCTCTTCCACAATTCTCTTTATTACAAGCGATCTTTCATTTTCGGAAAGTGTGTGATTTCTGCAGACTGAAAGCTGATTGAAAAAAAAAGCAGGCAGCGACTTTCGTATATAGATTGTGTCAGGGGATGTGTCAGGCATTTCAAAATCAGCAATCGCGACTGACCATGTTTTTTTTTCATCCTGCAGAAGCAGTTTTTCCGCATGAGCCTCAGATAAAAATAAGATTAAAAAAAGAGACAAGAAAGCTTTATGCTTCATCAGTTTCTCAGGGCTTTTTTGATTGAATTTACAAGTCGCTCCGGCCGGAAAGGTTTTACGACAAAATCACAGGCACCAAGCTGGATTGCCCTTATTATGTATTTCTGCTGTCCGAGGGCTGAACACATGATGACCCTGGATCCGGGATACTTTGCCTTCAGAAGCTTCAGGGCAGAGAGCCCGTCCATCAGCGGCATTGTTATGTCAAGCAGAACAATATCAGGGTTTAGTTTTTCATACAGTTCGAGAGCCCTGAAGCCGTTTTCAGCTTCTCCTGCGACAGAAATACCTTCCTTGACCAGTATTTCCCGTATTGAGACTCTTACAAACTGAAGATCATCTACAATTAAAACACCTGATTTCATTACTTTTTATTTTTCCAGTTGAATTTTAAATATTCCTCAATAAAAAGATCTATGTTGCCATCCATAACGCTCTGGATATTTCCGATTTCGCATTTTGTCCGGTGGTCCTTCACCATTGTATATGGCTGGAAAACATAGGACCTTATCTGACTTCCCCAGGCAATATCCTTTTTTTCCTTGCTGTATTTTTCGTTTTCCTCTTCCTGCTTCTGTTTATAATACTCATAAAGTTTCGACCTCAGGACTTTCATCGCGTTGGCCCTGTTTTTATGCTGGCTTCTTTCTGTCTGGCACTGCACAACTATCCCTGTCTCAAGGTGCGTTATCCTGATGGCAGAATCTGTCTTGTTTACATGCTGCCCGCCTGCTCCGGAGGCCCTGTATGTATCAACCCGAAGATCCTCAGGCCGGATATCTACCTGTATATCATCCTCAATTACCGGCGATATATAAACAGATGCAAATGATGTATGCCTTCTCGCATTTGAATCAAACGGTGATATTCTCACAAGGCGGTGTATGCCTGATTCTCCCTTCAGATAACCATGGGCAAAACTGCCGTCAACCTGTATTGTTACAGATTTCAGTCCCCCTTCCGCCTCAAGAATATCTATTACCTCAACGGCAAATCCGCGCCTTTCGGCCCATCTCGTATACATCCGGTAAAGCATGCTTGTCCAGTCACATGCTTCTGTACCACCGGCCCCTGAATGAATTATGAGAAAGGCAGAGGCATCATCCATATCCTCGCTTAAAAGTTGTATAGTCTTGAGCTCTGTGTATCTTCTTTCCAGGTTTTTTATGCTTTCCGCAATCTCTTTTTCCAGGGATTCATCTTTTTCCGAGAGTGCTATGTCAAAAAGCTCCTTTGTATCATCACAATCCTTTGCAAGATCTTCCCACGGCCTGAAGGTGTCCTTTATCTTTTTCAGCCTGGAAAGAGTATTTTCAGCCTCTTTCCTGTCTTCCCAGAACCCCTCATCGTATGTCTTCTTCTCAAGCTCTTCTATCTCTTTTTTTCTGCTTTCAGGGTCAAAGATGCCTCCATGAAACAGTTATCTCATTAACAATCTTATTCAGCGGAACCTGATAGTCTAATAACATTTATTACCTCATTTAAGCAGCATTCTTTTCCATTTCTTTTTTTCAAGTATTGTTATCGCGAACAATTCCTCATAAGGATATTGATAAAACCTTACTTTGTCAAAATGATCAGTAACCCTGTCGATGTCTCTTTTAAGCTTTTTCAGTGTATTGTCCTTTATCGCTTCAGTTTCATAAACATTCTTCAAAACTTCACTAAAGCCGTAAAAAACAAGGATTTCCCTTACTTTTTTAAGCGTATCATCACTGGAAAGATCATATGTAACAGATACAAACATAATCTATAGTTTAAATATTTTTTCCTGGTTGTCAAACCCTTTTACTATGGCGTATAAACCTTGAAGCCGATAATATAGCAATGAAGCAGTTTAAGCCTTTTTTACTTTTCCTGTCGCTTTTACTACTCTTTGAGAACAAAAGCATTTTTTGCGATGATAACTATGTCTTCGCCCCTTTTATATCACGGCTTAAGGCTTTTGAAGACAACTCATCCGTAAAAATAACATGGAAAGATTCAAGAGACATTAAAGGTTCCTACCTTATTTACAGGCATACAGAGCCTATTACCAGAAACAATTTTGCTGATGCCTTTCTGGTTGATGAGATACTGCCTGGAACAGAATCGTACTCGGATACAGTAATACCCAATACAGGTTTTTACTATGCAGTAGTTGTCAAGAACGAAAAGGGAGATGTATTCAACATTTTCCTTCCATATAGGAATGTCACATCAAAACCTGTAACAGTAGAGTCCATAAACAGGATTGGTGACAGCGCTGCATCAGTCAAGTATCTTACAGTTACAGGCAAAAAGGATTCACTTATCTTAAGCTTCTCTCCTTCTTCGTCTGACAGGCAGCTTGCTGTTCTTCGGAATATCGATCCCATTTTTACGGCAGATGATATAATAAACTCTACAATTCTTGGAATTATCCCATCGCACAGAAAAAGCTATACTGACTTTCCAATTCCAGGTGTCCCGTGCTATTACTGCATAGTAGACGCAGAGCTGCTTAAAAACCTGAATGTTGAACTTATACCGTTTGAGAACACAACGCTCAATGCAGCCGAGATTCCCATACCATCCGGCACTCTTCAACTGGCAGCGCTGCCGGAAAAAAGGATAAGCCCTCTTCCCGGCTACAGGCTTTTCAATTATCTTGAAACAGGTGAATCAATAAAAACACTTTTGCCTGAATACAGTTACAGCATCAGGAAGTTGTCCCAAAAAACAGATGCAATCATTGACTCTGTTCTTGCCAAAGCAGATGTCGAATACAGCATGATGGAGACTGCTCTTCTTGAACAGCCGGAAACAATACCTGATGATTCAGAAGAAAAAAGGCTTTCAATAATCATTGAAAAGTATATTAATAATAACCTTTGGGAAGAAGCGGAAAAAAGCCTATCTGACCTTACAAGAACATCAGCAAGCAAATCATTCAGGAACAAGGCGGGTTATTATCTTGGACAGGCATATTATTTTCAGGGCAAATCAGAAAAAGCATATCTTGAATTCCTGAAATCATCTGAAAGCTACTACCCGGAATCAAGAAAATGGATGGAAAATATACTTTCGCTGAGGTCGCAGAAAGAAAAACTCTAAAATTCCAGAGAAATTACATTTTCCCAGCTTTTTCCAGGTTCAAGGGAATCAATTTTACATACAGTCATTACTGAAGTATAACAGTAGCACTCGCCGCAGATTTCATTTTCCATTAAAAAGAGCGCATTTTCTTTTGATTTTATTGTTATGCATGAAATTGAATCTTCAAGAACAAGCTCATTCCCCGAAATTCCGTTTTTGTTCATTCCATCAGCATTCTCATAGAGCATTGTCAGAAAAATACCCACGCCAAACGTATGATTGATTACTGTGGAACCAGTGTTTGTAATGCTGTAATTAACCTCAAATTTCTTCTTTAAAAACCTGTACTTTTTTACTATTTTTATCGAAAAGTCATTTTCCGCATTTTTAAGCTTAAGGGAAAAAGCGACTGATTTCTGGTCCCTGTCAAAACTGCTTACCAAAAAATCTTTTTCTGTAATTCCGGCTGCATCATTTTCAACAAAATCCTTTATTGATAAGCCGTCTGCTTTATCTGACTTTACCATATAGTCAACAAAGCTTTTTTTAAAGCACGGCTTTGAGCAGTTATAATCAACCACATCGCAGTAATTCCACATCCCTTTCAGATAATCAAGCTCAAAAAGGGCTGCTCCCTCCGCGTGGGTAAAAGCGTTATAATCTTCACCCTGATATAAAAATTCATCAGAGCCGTCCATATCAAAGTCGTTTTTAAACAGCGAAGAGATGAAAACCCCCTTCTGCCTTGTTAAAAGCTCAGCCTCGATAAGGTTCCGGTATGTCCTGTTTCTGTTTCTTTTTTTATTTTCAATTTCGCTGCTTCCATAATGGTTCCCTATATAGGCAATGTAATTCTGGGCCGCCCAAAGTGATTCAACCGCGGATTTTTTTTTATATTTATCTCCGCGTATCTGGTTAACCAGGGTCTGGACATGTGTCATTCTCGCATAGAGAAGATTTATTGCATAATTGTCGGTTAAACTCTTTTTATAATAATTTATATTCTGGATGTAGATTTTTTTAAGCTTTGTGACGTTTTTCAGATAAATGCCTGGATTTATCACCTTTATTTCACGATCACTCTGAATCCCGGAGAAAAATTTTTCAATCCATTCTTCAGACCTTTTTTCCATATCATTATCCGTGAAAATAAGGCTTGCTACCCTCATGGAACTGCTGCATTTACTCTTTATAATACCAAGATAGTTATTTACATCCTGTTCTTCAAGTGATGCAAGGGAATTGTGCACCGGAAAAACAGTAATCAGTTTTCCGCTGTCTTCAGTAATAAAGGGGTTGTATAAATCCTCATCATTGGAATAAGCGTTGTCAAGATAATCGTAATCAAGAAAAACATAATCCATGCCGCTGTTTTTTACGGAAAGGACAAGCGAATTATCCCAGATATTTCCTGTAATCCAGCAGCCGCGCGGCCTTTTGCCGAATTTCTTTCTTAATAGCGTTGTAAGCGCTTCAAGCTGCCCGCTTCTGTCCTGTGGTGAGAGCATGGGAAGGATTGGTTCATAAAAACCACCTCCAAGTATTTCTACCTGTTTTCTCTTTTTGACAAGCTCTTCGAGCAGCATTATAACTTCAGGATGCTTATCCTCAAACCACTCAAGCAGCACTCCAGAAAAATGGAGTACTGCCTTTATTTCAGGGAATTTATAGAGTTCTCTCAGAAAGGGCTTATATACTTTTGAATATTTTACTTCTGCCTCTGTTTCCGAATCCTCAAGATCCATGCCAGAAAGGCCAATTATTAAACTGTATTCATTCATCAAACTTCTGCTTTAGTTTTTTTAATCGACCTTTCAGTGCGCGTATATAACCTCTGATTTAATTGTTTAATACAATACACTTGGAGGGGCATGCATCTGATGCCTCTTTTCTCTCTCCTTTTGCACTGTAATCAATTGAAGCCAGAAAATTTTCTATCTTGAATCCGCCGTCAGGTGATTTCTTTTCACACATTTTACATCCTATACACCCTACTTTGCAAGCTTTTCTTGTAAAAGCTCCTTTATCTTTTGAATTGCAGGCAACAATATAATCTGCTGAATACGGCACCATCTTTATTACTCCGGTCGGACAGACAGCAATGCATTTACCACAGGAAATACATTTGTCCTTGTCCACATGCACCAAGCCCTTATCATCATAGCTTATCGCATTGACAGGACACACTTTTATGCAGCTTCCAAAACCCAGGCAACCGTATTTGCACACCTTATTGCCCTGATACATGCTGTAAGCAGCGTTGCAGTCCCTGATCCCTTCATAGCTGAAAGCATACTGTGCCGTATCCTTTCCGCCCCGGCAATGGACCTGCGCAACCTTTTTCTCAAGCGGCACTTCCACGGTAACGCCCATGATTGCGGCAAGCTTGTGGGCAGTTTCAGATGCGCCCGGGGCGCACATGGCAAGATTTGTAACAGTACCGTTGAATATAGCCTCCGCGTATGCAGAGCAGCCAGCCATACCGCAGGCTCCGCAGTTATATCCCGGCAGGGAAGACTCAAGCTCTGTGAGTTTCTCTTCCTTTTTTACATGAAGATACTTCGCAGCAATTGCGAGCCCTATTCCGAATACCGCTCCCATTACAGAGACAGAAATAAAAGCATAAAGAATTGTGTTAAACATTTTAAGCCCCCGTTATCCGATCAGGTTTTTAAGAAGGGCTTTATCAAAAGCCATAAAGGCCATTGCCATAAGACCTGCTGTAATAAACGCAATCGGTATTCCCCTGAAAAACCTTGGAACATCCTCTGAATCAAGTTTTTCACGTATAGTAGACATTATAAGTATCGCGAGAAGGAAACCCAGTCCGCCTGATATACCTGCAAGAAAGCTCTCAATCGCATTATAGCTGCTTCTAACTGAAATAAGGGCTATGCCAAGCACAGCGCAGTTTGTGGTTATGAGAGGCAGATAAATGCCCAGGGCCTTGTAAAGCGGAGGAGCTATTTTCTGGATAACCATCTCTACAAACTGTACAAGCGCGGCAATTACCAGAATAAATGTTATAGTCTGAAGAAAGACTATGTTAAACGGCACAAGCACATAATACTGGACTGCCCAG
>JADHEF010000957.1_pt1 | contig 22171 bp, 24 predicted proteins | sample 8952391 | NCBI WGS metagenome assembly JADHEF01 (sample SAMN16124439, study PRJNA663245) | bioreactor sludge metagenome | isolation source: sludge (nitrite) | place: India:Bengaluru | collected 2019-02-28 | reverse complement strand
CCTCCGATCTATGAAGGGGTCTGTACCCCTCCGGATGGAAGAGACTCAGCAGCACCTTCGGATGAAGAGGTTTGGACACCTCCGGAGGAAAGAGACTCGGCAGCACTCCCGGACGAAGAGGTTTGGACACCTCCGGAGGGAAGAGACTCAGCAGCACCTTCGGATGAAAGGCCAACATTTGCGCCGGCAATTGAAGAAGCCAATAGACTTATAAGACAAAATCGAAGCCAATTCATGAATATAACTCGCGCCATTTGTCTGCAAGGTTATTTAAATGGAATTAGGCGAACTTCGTATGTTGTGTCACCTTCAAAATATTCAATTTCCTTATCTTCCCGACTGGGGACCCAAGCTAATTCAGCAAATTCATGGTTGTAGGCTTCTAGCCTATAAGTTCTTGTTTGTTCAAATCGAATTGGATGTCCTGTTTTTCGGTTTAAGAGTTCCATGCCAAAATGGATAGTCTCATTTGCACGCGTGTTCACAATGATTCTTTCAATATAGCGACCATCATCTGTTGGCTTTATTATTACGGGTCCGATGTTGAAAATCATATAAGGACCTTCAAATTCATACGTCACCTCTTCAATAAATAATTTATTACTTAAATTGCCGAGGACCATATTGCTAGATACATCTTTTAAAAAATCAATTAGGAATTCCATCTTATGATCTCTGCTAATAGTGTCACCATTCCATAGAAGTTTATTCAAATCGGGATTGCCTGGAATGCTTAATTTTGGAGAATAGATAAATAATTCCCCAATTGTGCCGTCTTTTACACTATTTTCAAGCTTAATAGTATACCTAACAGTTTTATAATTGGGAAAAAACTGTCCTGGATATTCAAAAGTAACTTCACTTGCCGGAGCATCCTTGTTTTCTTCTCTACACCCAATTAGACTATAAGGTATACATTCACCATGCCCATCTTCCATTAAAATTAGGGAGATTATTGACACTAAAAGAAACATTAATACCAAATTTTTAAATAATATGGATGTCCCTTTCCTGGCTATGAATAAGCAATTTTTCCTGAGGAGCATGAGTTCTTCCATCCGATCAACTTTCTTTATAATATGATCATTATTGATATATAAATCTTTTCACTTTTCGAGCTGTTTTGTACAATCCTGAATCTATCAAACCCATTCGATTCATGGAATCTCAATCAGCGGTATAGCTTTTATTGCTAAAACAGACTCGCTTAATTTCAGATATGAAGCTATCTGTCCGAATTGGACAAAAAAAAATAATTTCTGAATACACATAAACAGCAGAAACAGAAATTCTTAAATAGAATTAAGGCTAAATATAAATGAAGTTTTACAGGGAGGAGAATATGAGAGCATATATTGCGTTGTTGGGCATATTCATCTTGTTAACAATTGCATTTAATCCCGCGGCTGCCGCCAAATTTTCAATCTTCGCATATGATAAAGATAGCAATGCACCACTTCAAGATGCCTATGTTACAATCTGGCAAGACAGTAGTTTAGTAGATAGCGGCATCACAGATGCTGCCGGTATTTTTGCGACCTATTTGGATGATGGAGGCAAATATCGCATAAGAGCTGAATACTCCGGCAAGTGGGATGAAATAACTGATTACGTGGCCAACAGTGCCAGCAGTAATCAAATCAACCTGTACCTACATCCATAATATCGCATGAAGCTTGACTTGACTGAGTAATCCGTATAGAGAGGTGTGCTCTTATCAAAGTTATATTTTCTCACTAATATTAAATTAGGAACGGGATGAAGTAGCCTGATGAATTTCATCCCTTTAGTTTACTTTAGTTTTAGCAACCTTGCTTGGATTAACCTTTTATCTCAGCTCTATCAATTCCCACAGGCATGAAGCTTCCGGGAACAGCAACCCAAGAAGAGAACATCTACATTGCCATGGGCAAGCTGGACATCCAGCAGGGCCAGACTTTTCTGGACATAGGCTGTGGATCGGGAGCCGTCTCTCTTGCAGCCTCACGCTATACCGACAAGATATATGGCATTGACCGCAGAGAAGAGGCAGTGCGGATGTCCAGATCCAGGCTTCCCATGGGGAAGTTCCTTTTAGGAGAGGCGGCCGATGTCATCTCCGGCCTTCCTGATGTAAACCGATGCTTCATCGGCGGGACACGCGGCATAGACGAATTCTGGCCCATGCTCCTGAAAAAGTCCAAAAGCGGCAGCATAATAGTGGCGGACCTGGCCAGGATAGGCATAGCCGCCCATGTGGCAGAGATGATGAAGGAGGCGGGGATCTTCCAGGAGCTGATCCAGATTAATATAGCAAGGGGCTACGCCCTGGCAGGGGATATTGCTTTAAAGCCGGCCAATCCCATCTTCATGGTGATAGGAAAATGCTTATAGGAATCAGCCTGGGACCAGGCGACCCGGAGCTGCTCACCCTCAAGGCGGCCTCTGCCCTGAAAAGCTGTAGCAGAGTCTTCGTGCCCGGCGAGATGGCGTCAGACCTCGTCCGCCCCTACTGCCGGCCGGAGCTGCTGGACTTTCCCATGATCCAGGACCAATGGGAGCTGGAGAGGATCTGGAAGAAGAACGCCGCCATAGTGGCCGAGGCTGCATACTCCGGAAGCGCCGCCTTCGCCTGCATCGGGGATGTGAACACCTTCTCCACCTTCAGCCACCTGGAGAGAATGATCCGGGAGAATTATGGGGATATTGAGATCCAGACCATACCCGGTGTGGGAGTGGTACCAGCCCTTGCCTCCCGCTTTCCCGCTCCTCTGGAGGGCTCTTTCCTGGTATCCGATGGCTCTCCCATGGACACGGTTATCCGCATCAAAGCCACCCGGCCCAGAAAACTGGCCGAGGAGCTGCAAGAGAAGGGATTTGAGGAGTTCGTTCTGGGCCGGATGCTCTGCACCCCTGAAGAGAAGATCATCCGCGGCACTCTTCCCGAAAAAAGCGACTACTTCTCAGTTCTCCTGGCCAGGAAAAAGAGGAAGGGATGAAAATGAAGCTCTACTTCGTGGGAGCCGGGCCGGGAGATCCGGAGCTGATCACAGTCAAGGGCAAGAGGCTGCTCTCGGAGGCGGATCTGGTGGTCTATGCCGGGTCTCTGGTCAATCCCGCCCTACTCGACGGCCTGAAGGCAGAGTGCATCGATAGCAACGGCCTATCCCTGGAGAAGACGCAATCCCGCATACTGGCCGCATTGAAAGAAGGAAAGAAGGTGGTAAGGCTGCACAGCGGCGATCCATCCCTATATGGGGCCATACTGGAGCAGATGGTGCCCCTGGAGGAGGCCGGTGTAGAGATAGAGGTTGTTCCTGGCGTCTCCTCCCTCTTCGCCTCCGCCGCCGCCCTCAAGACCCAGCTCACATTAAAGGGCGTCTCCGAGTCTCTGATTGTGACCAGACCTGCCGGAGCCACCCTGGACAAGGACGAGCTTGCCGCCCTCAGCCGCCACAATACCACCCTGGCTGTCTTTTTGGGCATAGACAAGATCCGAGAGATAATGGAGAGCTTGGATCGCCCGGGGGACACTCCGGTAGCCGTGGTCTACCACGCCTCCTGGCCGGATGAGATGGTGCTGCGGGGCACAATCGATGATATTGCAGATAAGGTGCAAGCGGCGGGCCTGGAGAGGAGTGCTCTCATAATTGTGGGAGGGGTAGTCAACCGGACCGGATTTCGGAGGTCTCATCTATACCGAGATCGTTAGCCGTCCTGGTCTTTCCCCGGGATAGGGAGAAGGGGGCCCGGATCTGCCAGGCACTAGAGGATAACTGCTGTCCCAAGATCGTCATCTATCGTAAGGATGAGATAGAAGAGGTCTTGGAGAGATTTGAGGCGGTCATTGCGGTCATGGCCGTGGGCATAGTGGTGCGCATAATCTGTCCCCTGCTCAAAGACAAATGGCAGGATACCCCGGTGGTGGCAGTCGACTCTTCCCTCTCCTGTGCCGTGCCGGTGGTGGGCGGACATCATGGAGCCAATCAACTGGCCCGCCTTCTCCACTCCCGTCTGGGCCTTTATCCTGCCATCACCACAGCTACCGACTCCTCCGGCCGGCCCTGCCTGGAGGAGATGGCGGAGCGGCTGGGGGGAGCCATCTGCAATCCTGAATCCAGCAAAGCCATCAACCTGGCCTTCCTGAATGAAGACATCCCCCTGTTGCGGCTCAGGGGGCCCAAGATTGTGCTGGTTGACCAGGATGTAGCTGTGCTCAAATTAAGAGGCCTCGTGCTGGGTATAGGTGCCCGAAAAGGTGTGGCAGCGGAAGAGGTGCTATCAGCCGTGGATCAGGCCCTAAAAGAAGCTGGGAAAAAACGGGAGGACATAGCCATACTGGCCACAGCCGATCTGAAGAGCGAAGAGGTGGGCATGGTTGAGGCGGCAGAAATTCTGGGCAAGGAGCTTATCTGCCTGCCTTCAAAGGTCCTGAACGCCCAGGCGGCGACAAGCCCATCGCGAGCCCGGGATCTTGGACTGATCGGGGTAGCCGAGCCGGCCGTCCTGGCCCTGGCCAGGCAGCTCATCGCTGTTAAAAAGGCTTACGGGAGGGTTACAATTGCCGTCGGAGAGTAGAGAAGACGGCAATCCTGCCGACGGCAACAGACTCTCCATAGTGGGCATAGGGCCGGGATCGCCCGAGCTGCGAACCTCCACTGCAATAAAAGCAATCATTTCCTCTGATTTCGTAGTCGGCTACCGGCCATACCTGGAGCTGATAGGAGACCTCCTGCCGGGAAAGAGGGTATTTTCCAGCGGCATGGGCCGGGAGGTTGACCGCGTCCGCATGGCCCTGGATCTGCTGGAGGAGGGCTCGGTAGCTTTGGTCAGCAGCGGGGACCCCAATGTCTACGGCATGGCCGGGCTGGGCCTGGAGATGGCCGAGAGGCCTTCCGATGTGGAGATAGTGCCCGCGGTTACCGCCTTCACCGCCGCATCCTGCCGGGCCGGTCTGTTCTTCCGGGAGAGCGTATGCGCAATAAGCCTCAGCGACCTTCTCACCCCCTGGCCCGAGATCGAGGCACGGCTGCGCCTGGCCGCAGAGATGAACCTGCCCATTGCCCTATACAATCCTAAAAGCAGGAGGCGGGACTGGCAGCTGCTTAAGGCCTTAGAGATCTGCGGCAGCAGAGAGGCTCTGCTGGCCAGGGACATTGGCCGGCCCGGGGAGGAGACGGTCTTCACCAGCTCAGACAGGCTGCTAGAAGAGGAGGAGCTGAGAGAGAGCATCAATATGACCACACTGGTCATCCTCCTGGGACAGGGGACCTTCCGGGGACCGGCCAGCAGGAAGGCGGCCATAAACCTGGTGGGAATCGGGCCGGGCCAGCCCAGCAATCTCACTCAGGAGGCCAGCAGCATCCTGGCAGGCTCGGAAGAGGTGTTCGGAGCGGAAAGATACCTGAGATCGATCGAGGGGGTCACCGCCGCCCGGAAGGTGACCCATGATGGGCCCTGGCCAGAGAGAATGGCAGCTCGATACGACGAGGCATCCACGGTGGCAGATCGAGGCGGCCGGGCGGCCATACTCACCGGGGGAGATCCTTCCATCTTCTCCTCCGGCTGGAGGATACTGGACCGGGCAGCCAAACCCATCCATATCTCCCCTGGAGTAAGCGCCTTCTCCTGTGTTGCCGCCCGGGCCGGGGCGCCGCTGGTGGGCGACTTCGCCCTGCTATCCTCAGGCCGGGAGCCGGAAAAGGCTTCTCTCTTGGCAAGATCTGGATTTGCAGTGGTGGTCTACAACCTCAAAGCAGAGGAGATTGCCCCCATTCTGGAAGCAGTCAGCCCAGGCCTGCCCGTAGTCCTGGCCAGGGATGTGGACCGGGCTGCAGAGAGAGCCATAGTCCTCACTGCCGCCGATCTTCTGGACGCCCGGCCTTCTGGATTCCGATTCACCCTGATCCTGGCCCCCCCCAGCTCCTATATCCGGGACGGAAGAATAATCGCCAGGAGAGGATACGAGAACAAGTACAGCTACTAGAGAAAGATTCGAGCGGAATGACCATGACCAAAGGCATAATGGAAGGTTATACGGATATAGGGGCCGTCACCCCTGAAGCCATGGAGATAAGCAAAAAGAGCCGGGAGCTCATCTCCCGGATAGTGGGAGACCGCGATCTGCAAGACCGCATCAAGCAGAGGTGCGTCATAGCCACCGGAGACCCCAGCCTGGCCGAGATCATCAGGTTTCATAACCATCCCGAGCAGGCCGGCCTGCAGGCCCTGGAGGAGCATGCTACCATCTTTGTGGACATCAAGATGGTGGAGGCAGGAGTGCTAAAGAGAGGGCATGAAAGCCCCATCCAGCCCATAATTGGCCAGGGGGACGACATTGCCCAGAAGCTGGGCGTGACCCGCACCTCAGCCGGAATCATGGCTTTGCAGGAGAGACTGGCTGGCTCTATAGTGGTGATTGGAAATGCCCCCTCCGCTCTCCTCACCTTGTGCCAGCTCATAGAAGAAGAAAAGGCCCTTCCCAGGATGGTGATAGGAGTTCCGGTGGGCTTTGTCAATGCCGCCGAGAGCAAGGAGCGGCTGAGGGGATTGCCCGTTCCCTCCATCACCACAGAGGGGACTCGCGGTGGAACCCCCATCGCAGTTGCCGCCATTAATGAGATCATAAACACCTATGCCAGAGCCAAGACCTGACCGGATCATGAACCCTGTCAGAGATCCGGTCACGATCAGAGTTCCGGTCATGGATTCACAACCAGTAAAGGACTCTGATCCGGATGAGGGCTCCGAGACGGACCCGGTCACAGGATTTGCCATACCCGCCTCCTGGCTGCGTCTCTCTCCCGATCCAGAGGCCAGAGAGAAGATAAAGAGCGGCAGATGGGCCATTCTCTCCAGCGGCCTGCTCTGCCGGCGGGGCCTGACCACAGGAACCACCGCTGCTGCAGCCTGCAAAGCAGCCATACTCTCCTTGAAGGGGACGGTGAAAAGCATTGAGGTCACAACTCCGGTCGGCATATGCGTATCTCTTCCTGTGGTTGCCGATAGAGGATTCTGTCTGGCTATAAAGGACGGAGGAGACCACAAATTCGATGTCACTGCCGGTCTTGAGATCGCCGCGTCGGCCCGACCGGCTGAAGAGACGGCCCTTGTGGCTGGAAAGGGCATTGGCAAAATCGTAGGCCGGGGACTGTGCGACGAGGTGGGCCGGCCTGCCATAAGCCCATCGGCCCGAAAGCAGATCATGAGGGCAATCTCCCAGGCCCTGCAGGAGACAGGTCTGTCCGGCGCCAGGATCGAGCTGACTGTGCCCAGAGGAGAGGAGCTGGCCGGGCAGACCCTCAATCCCCGTCTGGGAATAGTGGGAGGCATATCTATACTGGGCTCAACCGGATTTGTGGAGCCCTGGAACGACCACTTCATCGAAGACCGGTCCCTGGAGCTCAGGCAGGCTAAAAGAGTGGTGGCGACCACGGGAAGAGTGGGCCTGAAGATGAGCCGCATGCTCTTTCCCGATCATAAGGCGGTGCTCATGGGAAGCCAACTGGACCGCCTGGACTTCGGCCCGGATCAGGAAAGCATCCTCTGCGGCCTGCCTGCTCTGATCCTGAAATGGGCCTGGCCGGGGCTGCTGGAGAATACCGGCTACAATACCGTGGCAGAGATGGCAGAGAATGAGCCGCAGCACAGCAACATCATCAGAGCACTGAAGATGGCCAAAGAGAAGCTGCCCAGGACCCGCATTGTTCTCCTGGGCCGGGACGGGAGCATACTGGCCGATGTGCCCTAGGATATGAATAAGAGATATGCAGCGTGATATGAATGGCCAGATATGAAGAAACAGGACATAGAATTGCCGATATACCGCAAGATACCGCCTCATTGAATGAATTATATCGGCACTATCTAGAAATCTAGTGAAATGATATTTTTCAGTAGCATTATGCTGTTCTAAGACTCAAGTTTATGGCTGAAGTAGGTCAGTTTGGCCTTTTATTGAGATTCGAATAATTTAGTTAAGCCTAATTGTATTAAAATGAATATTAGTATAATATCTAAATCAACGGAAAATTTGATGGCATAAGCTCTTGTTCCCGGTGCTGAGGATATTTAGTTGCGTTTTCCTTAGCCCGTATCTATAAAAGGAATGAACATGAAGAAGGCATCGAGCAGCGTTCTTTGGGGCCTTCCAAAAATCCCGGCTCTCTTCAATGCTGAGATCTTCATTTGATCTTTGATCCCAGTTTCCTCTAGCTGCTTCTTTCGGTGAGTCTTGAGACTGGTAGAATAATAATTTTCGAGAGCATTATTGGTTGCAGGTGCATCGTCAACCAAATAGAAAGCGGTTAGCTTCGGCCAGAGCTCTCTGATTTTCATTAGTCTTCTTCGTACTGCTGCTTCAAATGAGTCGATTTTGTTGAGCAAATTTTTGAAATTTTTCAAAGCATCATAATAAGTCCTCAGTTCCAGGTTCTTGCCTTCTCTTCTGCGTTTGAGTTCCAGATTATGAACGAATTCGTGGAATAGGTGCTTGGCATCTTTAATCCAAGCTTTGTACTCCTTGTCGCTCTTTTGCAGCATGACCTTCCCCTCATCCATCAGGCAAGAGAGATAATCAATCTCAAGCTCGCGATTATAAAATATATTTAGCAATTTGTATTTAATCAGTTCTTGTTCAATACTTGGTTTTCTGGGAAAATCGTTGACTATAAGCTTGTTGAGATGAAGCAAGCATAATTGGTGAGTCACTTTATTGCCAAAGACTCTCTTGAAAATCTCGCTGTATCCTCTGTAGAGGTCGGTTACAACAAATATCTGTTTCTGCGTATCGAGATTTCGCCTGAGAAAATCCTCGATAGTGGCGGCATCTTTCGAATCGAATAGCTCATCAGCAATAATCTGCCTTGATACGGAATCCATCAGGGTTAAGCGATACTTCTGGTTTCGGCCTGCTTTGGGATGTTGTTCATCGTAGTGCACAAGCTGGATATTCTGGACGGCAGGCACTTTTAGCTCCTCGATCGCGGATTGAACCATGATGCGAACTGTATCCTTATCACGTGGATAGATAAAACTCATTATCTCTTCGACCAACTCATAGGAGGAATGATTATGCCTTAAGCGAAGACAGATCTCGGTTAGAATATTGAAGAATCCGGTCTTCAGGTTATCCCAAAAGGTACGATCTTCTTCAATAGATTTCCCGCAAGCACCGCATAAATAACAACCTATATTTACCTCTCCAAGATGGCATTTGCGATAGGTGTTGAAACCATTATGGCTCATAGGAAACCTGCAATCTGGGCACAGCGGCGGAGTAATCCTACGAAAAACACCATCAGCTGTGAACTCGAAATCATTCGAGAAATCATTGAAGATAGTTGAGAGGATCTCACGATGCGGAAAATTTAATAGGCTTAATTGTATCTCTGTCATTGTTGGGTCCAACAGGGTACATATACATTATATCATATAAATTATGTGATGCTATGTGCCCTGCCAACATCACTAACTAACTCGATTGTGCCATTATATCGTAAAATATCGGAGAAAAAAGATCTGATCTAAGAGGAGGCAGAGGAGGGATGATCATCGTAGGCGTGGGCGCAGGCCCGCATATGCTCACCGAACAGGCTGCAATAGCCGTGGCCCGGGCCAGGCTGATCTATGGATCGGAGAGGGCCATAGATCTGGTAAAAAAGCATATCGTATCGGCATGCACCGTCAGGATAATCGATGACTACAAAAAGCTGCATCATCTTCCCGACGATGCCGTGGTACTGAGCACGGGAGATCCCATGCTCTCCGGCCTGGGATATCTGAAAGGCGAGGTTATCCCCGGCATATCCAGCCTGCAGGTAGCCTGCGCCCGGCTCAAGATAAGCGAGCTATTGGTGGTTCCCATCACCGTGCATGGCCGGAAGCTGGATTCTGCTGCCATAGCCTTTGAGCTGCAGCGGGGAAAGAACGTCTTCCTGCTAACGGATGAGGAGACTGATCTCAAGTCTCTCTGCAGTTATCTGGAGTCCCATGGGCTGCACCGGAAGATAGCCCTCCTATCGAGCCTCGGCTATGAGCAGGAGAGAATTGAGCTTTCCGATACGCTATCTCCTCCAATACTCTCCGAGCTCTCCTGCCTTTTGATCGGAGACCTCTAAGGATTGCAGACCTTGCAGGGAAGATAGCCCTCTCTCCTGGCATCCTCAACTCCGGAAAAGCTGATCAGGTTCTCCGGCTTGATCTTCTGGGCAAAGCGGCAGTCAGGACGATGATACTTCCTGGAAGATTTGCTGCCCACCAAGCTTTCCTCACGAGAAGATATCCCATCCTCATCGTCCCTGGCCCTGTATCCTGAAAAGAGAGCTATTGAACTGCTTTCTGAATAAGAGGGCTTCCCGGCATCATCCACTTTTGCAGCATCTCCTCCGCCCGCACCCTCCTGTAACCCTCCCTCGTCTCCTGCAGCCTCCCCTTCCATCTCCTCATCATTCTTATTCTCCTCTCCCTCAATCTCTTCACTCTCAGCCTCAACACTCTCATCCCCTTCTCTCTCATCCCCTTCTCTCTCATACTCCTCAATCATCCGCCAGAAGGCCGTCTCTTCGGCTTGAGACCATCCCTCTAGCCTGTCTCCGGATCCCTCCAGTCTAACCTTTCTGACCTCCTCAGCTATGATCCCCTGAGGAGCCTCTGCCTTCAGGATGCAATCATACTCCCCAGATTCAAGCCTGCAACTCCTGCAGATCTCAAAGCCATACTCACGGTTGGGTTCAACCTGCATAAGCAGATATTTGGTGCTGAAAATTGGGCTTTCCTCCTTCTGGAGGCTGGCGTTGAGCAGGATATACCCCAAATTGGCCGCCCCGGGCAGGAGAAGATCGCCCTGTAGCCGGAACAGATCGCTGCTCAATTCCACATCATAATCCATCTGCAATCTGTAACCCGGGAGCTGATCATTAGGCTCTGAGGCACGCTCCTGCATGGGACCGGTTGCCTTTTCCAGACAGCCGGACATACACAAAGAGGCGATGAATAGGGCAAATAAGATCTTGAAGATCCTCGATAGGCCGGATTTCTTGATAAGCATAGCACAACCCCATTATTTCCAGTGGAAAACGAAGCTGCTTCAATTGACTGCTATAGAGATCGATATCTGTAGTAGCACCTGAAGACTATTCTGGGAGAGATTTCAGCACTCTGAGCAATGCTTCCAGGCAATCCAATAGCCGCTTTAGCTTATCCAGGTCCTGCTCAGCTCTCAATGAAGCGGTAAGCTCATGCAAGCGGAAAAGGAGAGCAGATCGAAGGTCGTTCTCGACAGAATGAAATTGAACTTCATCCAAGATGGATGGATATCCTTCCCTGGATCGGTCCGATTGACTTCTATCTGCAGATCGATCCGATTGACTTCTATCTGCAGATCGATCCGATTGACTTCTATCTGCAGATCGATCCGATTGACTTCTATCTGCAGATCGGTCCGGTTGGCCTCTCTCTGCAGATTGGTCAGGCTCACCTCTCTCTGCGGATCGATCTGATCGATCCTTTTTTATGCCCCGGCGCGAGGGCGTCTCATGCATTTGCAGCAATTGTGCGCGACTGAGATCTGACCTTCTCTCCTCTTCGCCCGAGACTGTTTCTGACGCTGGCCCTCTCATTGCAGAGACGGATTCATCCTCAAATGAGCAGACAGGGCAGACTATATCGCCCTGGCAGCGAAAGAGGGGGGCTCCGCAATCATGATGGGATGCCAGCATGGTGCATCCCCGTTCCAGGAGCTTGGTTATCTTGGCTAAAACCTCATCCTCTTCCAAGGGATATCACCTGCCACCACATACGTTTAAATACAACAACCATATCATCTCAAACCAAGCAATTAGCATACATCGACATTAAACCTTTTTCCTGGGAGACATGTGGTGATTATATGACAGCAGAAAACGTCCTTAAGCAATGCGTTGAGGTGTTAGAGCGCATCATGAGCGATGATGCAGTACCAAGAAATATCAGGCGCTCTGCAGAGAGCGTGAAATCAATTCTCATGGATCAGAACGTCAGCGAAGCAGTGAAAGCCGCTTCCGCTATATCTATATTAGATGAGATCAGCAACGATCCTAATATTCCTCTACATACCAGAACCTTGATCTGGAATGTAGCCAGCCAGTTGGAGACCGTGCCGGTGGGATGAACTATCTAGCTTTCCAGCCGCTACAAACTTTGACCAATATCATCTGATCTGAGCTTCTGGCCAGGCTTCTTTTGGAGGGCAAACTGCTTTTTAATGCTGCCCGGCCAGACAAGCAACTCTTTGGAGTTCGCAGCATAACGCTGTACTGATGGCATAGGCTCGCGAAGAACATAGAGATGACAGAATGTGATCATAGTACCTAAACCGGTTCTCTGAAAATCTTGATTTAGCTCGACCGGTCTTTTCGTATTTGTCTCAAAAACATATTAGTCGTGATTGCGATGATGCCCCTTCGATCCATTTCTCTGCTTTTTCTGCCTGCAGTCAAAAAGGTTTATATATGAACAAAGCATACTCTGATTAGAGCCTTTTATTATTATAATATCTATATTATTTGTCCTTTATTTCTACTCCATTGGAAATCATAGGGTAGGGGGCGGTCTCCATTGGAAGGCAAGGGGTGTTTACCATAACTCTTAATATCCACCAAGGCCAAGGGAACCTGTTCGAGGGGAATCAACTTGGTATCTATTTCCAGAGGGTTATTTGCCGATTTACTGACACAGGGGGGAATATTTCAATCCAGAGACGTGCTTCGTCCTACTTATACACCCAGCAATTTACCCCATAGAGAAGAGCAGATCAACGGCTTGGCCTCAATCCTGGTTCCTGCCTTGAGAGGAGAAACCCCTTCCAATGTCCTAATCTACGGAAAAACGGGAACAGGCAAGACTGCAGTGGCTAAGTATGTGGGCAAAGAATTGGAAGAAGCGGGAACCGAGGACAGGAAATGCTCGGTGATCTATATCAACTGCGAGGTTGTAGATACTCAGTATCGCATTCTGGCCCATCTGGCCAGGCACTTTAATAAAGAGATTCCCATGACCGGCTGGCCCACGGACCAGGTCTATTCTGAATTCAGAAACGCCATGGATGAAGAAAAGAAGGTAGTGGTCATAATGCTGGACGAGGTGGACAAGTTGGTGAGAAAAGGAGACGATATTCTCTACAATCTCTCTCGGGTCAACTCCGACCTTCTTCGCTCCAAGGTAAGCATCATCGGCATAAGCAATGACCTCAAGTTCACCGAGTTTCTGGATCCCAGAGTAAAAAGCTCTCTGGGCGAGGATGAGATCATATTTCCGCCCTACGATGCGGAACAGATAAAGGATATCCTGGAGCAGAGAGCATCTCTATCCTTCAGTCCCGGGGCTCTGCAGGAGAGTGTAATTCCTCTTTGCTCTGCATTTGCTGCTCAGGAGCATGGAGACGCCCGCAAGGCCTTGGATCTCCTGCGCATATCCGGAGAGCTGGCCGAAAGGTCCAGATCGGTGGTTGTGAGCGAGGAGCATGTGCGAGCCGCCCGTGACAAGATTGAGCAGGATCGAGTGGAAGAGGTGATCAAGACCCTTCCTACCCAGTCCAAACTGGTTCTCTACAGCATTGTTCTCCTGGAGGAGCAGGGAGTTCGGAACATAACCACCAGTGCGGTCTACAATATGTACAAACAGCTCTGTCCTCTGGTAGAGACCGACTACCTGACTCATCGAAGGATAACCGATCTCATAGCCGAGCTGGATATGCTGGGCATACTGCATACTGTCGTAATCAGCAAGGGCAGATACGGCCGGACCAAGGAGATCACTCTAAGCGTCTATTCCGGCAAGCTCAAAGCCACCCTGCAACAGGATTACCGACTAAAGGTACTGGCCGGGGTGAGCGTGCCCCAGCAGGCAAGGTTGGGGATGTAATATTGTTACTTTTCTTCATCTTGACCGGCTGTTGGGATGAGTAGATCAGTGAGATATCCTCTATCTTTCATGAAGATTTCACCATCTTGTTCAGAATTCTTCTGCAGGATGGGTCAATTTTTTTATCCTCAAGAGGTGAATTCTAGCCAGGCTATTCCAGCCGACAGATTTAAGAACATTTATAGGTAAAATAGACTGTAGATTTAAAAATTAGACCGCCTAAATCATTTAGGCTGCCGGACAGCTTCAAATGAAAAAGATCTTCTACATCCTGGCTTCATCCATTAGCCTCATTATACTGGCCATGGCCCTATTAGTTCATCCAGGCTTTCTGCTATCAGAGCCTCTGGCAGATCTTTCTGGAGAAAGCAAGATTGATGCTTCTTTGAAGAAGGAACTTTCTCTTGCCAGCGATGAAATACCTTTCATTATGCTCTTTAATCAGTCCCAGCTTCCCGGCCGGAAAGAGTTCCAGGGTGTGCCCCTGCATATGGTTCGTCGATATGATATAATTCCAGGAGTTGCTGTGGTTGGCTCGCCTCAGACCATCCGAAGACTGGCTCGAGAACCATGGATCAAGGGCCTCTATCCAGATGGATCAGTTTACGTATCCGGCCCGGTGAGATCGGAGGATGATTTTGTCGGGGAATCTCCAACCAGCATGGTCAATGCCTCATATCTCTGGAGCCAGGGGATCAACGGCTCGGGAATTACCGTGGCCGTTCTTGACTCCGGAATAAACCAGAATCACCCTGATCTGATAGGAAAGGTAGTGGGCGAGGTAAATTTTGTGAAAGATGAAGAGACCACCAATGATCTCTTGGGGCACGGGACCATGGTCGCCGGCATCATAGCCGGATCGGGAGAGGCATCCGGCGGCAAATATGTGGGAGTTGCTCCGGGAGCAAGGCTTCTCAATGTAAGAGTGATTGACAGCGAGGGCGACGGCCGTGATTCGGATATCATCGCTGGGATAGAATGGGCTTTAAACAACGGGGCAGATATCATCAGCTTGAGCCTGGGCGGATTGGATCTGGGTGAGACCAATCTGCCGGTGACAATGGCTGCGGATAATGCCATGGATGCAGGGGCGATAGTCTGTGTTGCCGCGGGCAATTCCGGGTAGGAGTACCATCTTGATCGGGCCGCCTCTGGTGCTGGCGGCAGCTCTTCTGGTCATGTTCTTCTCCGGGTGCATCGATGCTCCCGGAGACGGTGTGAAGGTTATAACCGTTGGTGCTTCTGATACTTACGGCCGGGTGGCTGACTTCAGCGGCTCCGGTCCTCTAAGAGATGGACGGATGAAGCCTGATATCCTGGCTCCCGGCAAGAATGTGATATCCTCCGCGCCTATGGGTTATAGTGGACTGGATTATATCAACGCTTTTTACGCCAAGCAGTCCGGTACATCTCTCTCCACTCCAGTGGTAGCGGGAGTGGCCGCCCTTCTCCTGCAAGGCCATCCAGATGCTACTCCGGCCGGGATCAAGGCTGCCCTGGTAGGAGGAGCCCGTAAGCTCAACAATACACTAGGCGAGAGCTATGAGCCCTACCTTCAAGGTGCAGGGCTGGTTGATGCCGGCCGCTCTTATCATATCATGAGGCCGGAGATCTGTGTTGTAATTCCGGACCGATGGGTGGTTGGGCGATGGGCATTCGAGCCGGATTCCAGGTATCCTGGGGTGGATGTGGGGGCGGATCGAGATCAGAAAAAGATCTATGCTATGACTCCTGGGGATGACGAATGGACAGCCAGATTTCTGTTCGTCACCAATTGCCAGAGGAATAACCTGGGATTTCATGCATCGGGAAAGGTTGCGGACTGGATTACAGGGTTGTCCCTTCCTTCTATTGTACCGGCCAATGAACAGCTCGTCTTTGGAGCGGCCATAGCAGTGCCTAATGAGACTGCTTCTGGTATATACGAAGGTACCATTGAGATCCTGGATGAGGGACATGAGATCTTTTCGCTGCCGGTGAGTGTGGAGGTTCCTGAGATGCTGGAGGTTCATATGGGAAAGCAATCGGTCAACGGTACTATTGAGAGGGCTCAGTGGGACTACTATTACCTGGAGGTTCCGGAGGGTACCAGGAATTTGACCGTTATTTTAAGCTGGTCCGGATCATCGAATTTGGACCTAATGCTGCTGGATCCTTCCGGCAAGAACTATGCTGACGATAAATCATCGAGGCGGGAACAGCTCTCTCTGATCGATCCCATTTCCGGGCGCTATATCATCGCTGTTCATCCCCGCACCATCTCCTCTATCCAGAACTATGCTCTCAAGATCGAGGAATCGGTGATAGAGATAAAACCCAGCAGCCTGAACTTCGGATCTCTTTTGCCTGGGGAGAGCGAGACCAGAACTCTGAAGCTGGCTAACGGTGGACTGCCCCTGGAGGATCTGGCATTTGTTGCCAGGATGGATAATAAGGTCACAAGCGTTTATCATGGGGAGACGGCCAGGGATGAGGCATGGGTGGGGTCAGTTTCTGTGGCTGCCAATATCAGTCGGCTGTCTTTGAAGCTGGTCTGGATGGACAAGGAGAGCGATCTGGATCTGGATGCAATTGAGCCATCCGGGGATTTGGGCGGCGAGTCGCACAGCAGCAAGGGAAACTCAGAGGTCCTGGAGATCAATAATCCCTCTCCAGGACAGTGGAAGGTATCTGTGGAGGGGTATAAGGTTTCCCGAGAGAGGATCGAGCCATTCGATCTTTATGTGACCAGCTATGGACAGGATGCAAAGCCAGAGTTGAAGGTGGAGGGTCCGGCCAAGCTGGCCTCGGGAGCGATAGGCTCTATCTCCGTTACCGCCAGGGCTCCGCCTTTATCGGAAGGCCAGGAGAGGCGGGGCTATATTGAGCTTGTCTCAAATAATTATTCCATAGAAGTTCCCATTGTCTATACCGTGGTGGGAGCTTCCATCAAGGGAATAGAGGCTGCTATGTTCAACGACAGCGACGAAGATGGGCTCATTGATATGATGACGGTGGGGGTGAATGTCCAGGCTGGTGTTTCCGGCATATATGAGGTTAGGGGATCGCTCAATGACTGCTCCGGCCGGATGGTCAGCAGCGTCTCCAACTCCTCCAAAATCGATGGCAGAGGTTTGATCTACCTGAATGTGGAAGGGAAGGAGATCTGGCTCAAGGCAGGCTGCGGCCCCCTTCGCCTGGGAGATCTTCTGCTCTACAATGCTCAGGGTGATCTGGTGGGCAGGTTCAATGCAAGCCAGTCCATCGAAAAGCAGCCACGGGAATTCCAGCCACCTGCGGCCTACTTCAACGGCAGCTTCCAGAATCTCTCCCAGACCAGAAGAGGTGCTGTATCCATGGTTGCGGTGGGAGTGGGGATTAATGCCGTAAAGGCCGGACGCTACTTGATCTCGGCCAGATTGCAGGAAGAGAGCGGGGATGAGGTAGGGGTCTTTGATAGGACTATGGATCTGGAGGTGGGCAATCACAGCTTGATGGTGGAGTTCAATGCCAAGAACTTCGGTCAGCTGGGCGACGGCACTAGGCTTTTCCTCCGGGATCTGGCCATCATGCAAGAGGACGAAGTGATTGATGAGCTTGAGGAAGCCTGGTCCAGCGGGGAGATGAACTTCGGGGGGTGAATGGAAAGGTCTCATGCATTTATTTAAAACTCATAATGATAAATATTAAAAATCATATATCACAAACAGGCGATAGCTATTTATAATTATTACAACTACTATTAGTATCATGAGCAAGGGATTTTCTGAAATTCTGGATATCCTAAGGGCAGCTTCACTGCAGATAGCCATCTGGCAGTGGGAGATGCGCATGATCGCCAGGTATGGATGGAATTGGGGGTACAAGGATGAATGGGGGCGATTATAAAATTATACTATATAAATTATAAAATAATTATAGATATTAAAATAATAAATTATGTAAGAATATGCTAAAATTATTGAATCTAAGCTTCTGCCTCGCCCATCAGCCGGTCCACCAGCCATTCCGGCTCGAACTTCACCAGATCGGGATAGGTCTGGCCTACGCCCAGAAAGAGCACCGGCTTGCCGGTGATATAGGCTATGGATATGGCCGAGCCCCCCTTGGCATCGGCATCGGTCTTGGTCAGGATGGAGCCGCCTATGGGAACGGACTCGTTGAAGAGGCGGGCCCTCTCCACGGCATCATTGCCGGCTATGGCCTCATCCACGAATATGAGCAGATCGGGTTTGGTCACCCTTACGATCTTTCTCATCTGATCCATGAGATTTATGTTTGTATGCAGCCTTCCCGCCGTGTCCGCCAGGACCACATCTTTGTTGTGGGCCCGGGCATACTCTATGGCATCAAAGATCACCGCGGCCGGATCTCCGCCTGTCTTGTGCTTTACCACCTTCAGGCCCAGGTTATTGCCGTGCACCTCCAGCTGCTCTATGGCCCCGGCACGGAAGGTGTCGCCTGCCGCCAAGACCACGGAGTAGTTCTGGTTCATGAGGTATCTGGCCACCTTGGCGATGCTGGTGGTCTTGCCCGTGCCGTTTACCCCTACGAAAAGTATCTTGACCGGCTTTTCCTTGGCCTTAACGAACTCATCAAAGTCCAGATGGTTCTTGGATAATAGAGATATCAGGGCATTTTTAAGCGACTGCTCGGCTATGGCCCCGGTGTCTGCACCGATCTTCTTCTTCTTGCCCACCAGATCGGACTTTACCTCCCGCACTATCTCCTCGGCTACGGGAAGGGCAACATCGCTTTCCATAAGGGCCATCTCCAGAGCCCACATGGGCTCCTCCAGGTCCTTCTCCTCCAGGATGACCTCTTGCTCGAAGATCAGACTCTTGGCCTTTTCTAAAAAGGAGAAGCGGCCTTTGGCCTTATTATTGGCATCGGCTTTTTCTTGAGCCGAGGAGCCAGCAGGAAGAGTTGGTTGGGGGGATTCTGAGGGTCTCTTAACCTCGGTATCCTTTTCTGCCGGAGGACTTATGGCCCTGGCTTCCGCCCGGAGGCCATGCACTTCATTCTCATCCTCAGCCACGGCAGTGTCAGGTCTGCCGTTTATCGTTCCAGCTATATTCTCCGCCTGGGATACCTTCTCTGCTATCTTGGAGGAGAGAGCCTCTTTGAATCCGGAGAGCTTCTCCTTGAAGCGGCTAAACAACTCCCTGGCTCTCCAGACTGTGTTGATGGGCCGCTGCGCCTTCCTCGAACTGCTGCATTACGGCCTGGATCTTCTGCATCTCCTGGTCGATCTTGGAGAGAACCTCATTGAGCTTTCTGGAGCCCTCCTGGACCTCCGCCTTTCGGACATTGAGGATCTCCTTGGCCTCGGCAGCATCCTTCTCTATGTGAACGCCTGCGCCCACATTCAAGACTACCTTCTCCTTAGAGGCAAGGGTGGCATGGATAAAAGACCCGGACCCAATGGGAACCATAATCTCCTGCCCAACCTCTGCCCTGTCCAGAGCATCCGCGGCAGTAGAGGCCCTCTCTAGGCCTTCTGCCGTAAGCTGGGTCAGGCTCAGCTGGCGCATGATTCCATCCGCCTGGGCCTGATATTGCTGGTAAGCGGCCAGGAGTCTTCTGATCTCCTCCTCGTCTCCAGGAGCGCTACTCAACTGTCTTCACCTCGTCTATCTTGATCTGGTCCCTCTTCAGGCCATGTTCGCTTCCCAGAAGGGAGTAGACCTTGTTAACGGCATTCTTCTCATTCTGGCTGTCTACCACCTTGCAAAATGCCAGCCAGCTCTTGCCTACAAGTCCTCCCTTGTATCTTCCTTTGATCTCAAAATTGCTCAATCTTCCACCCCTGCTCTAGTTCTTTATCTCAAAACTATCAGCTTAACGCAAATCATGCACAAATCATACCAGGAAGCCCAGTGCATCCTCTATGCGCCCCAGCTCAGGGCCTGAGGTCTCGAATCCTGCCAGATAGCCCTTGCTATTGGCCAGGAGCCCCGAGCCTACCAGAGGCGAGCCCATATTCACTGTACCCACATCTATGGGCAGGTTGAAGACCCTCTCCAGGACGGCGATCTCCGCCTCAGAGATCCTTGGATGGACCAGAAGACCCTTGTTGGTGACGCTGCCTGCCATTCCCACGGTCTTCAGGCCGCCTATGGTTCCTTTCTCCACTGAGACTCCCAGAGTCTTCTCTATGGTCTCGCAGGCCTTGGCGGAGAGGCCGGGATGAACCAGAGCTGCGCTGTCGTTGACCAGGATCACATTGCCCGCGGCATTGATGCGGGCCGGCAGCCTGCTGGCCCGACCGTAATGCCGAAGGAATTCCAGATCCCCGTTGCCGGCATGATGGGTTAGCACGAATCCGCTGCTGTTGGCAGCGATCAGCGATCCGAGAACGGATGCTCCGCCTATCTGCATCTTTACTGCTTCTGCCTTGAGTGCTGCCTCCAGGGTAAGTCTGTCCTGCTCTGCCGCCTCAAGAGGCAGGAGCACTATATTCTCCGTGCATCGGGAAAATACGCCGATAAGGCTGTTTCCTGCTATCTTCAAACGCTTATCTGTCACCAGCAAACTCCGCCTCGACCCCGCCGTCCTCGAACTTGACGGCGCGAACCCTTACCCTCAGGGGAGGCTTCATATCGCCTCGGGCCCAGATCACTTCATTGAGGCCCGGATCTATCTTGACGCTCTCCTCTTCGACCTTCATATGCCGGGCCAGGTAGCTTCTAACTTCGGTCATGGCCCGATTGGACCTTCTATAAATGGGGGCGCTCTTGACCTTGCCCAGGGGTATGGTGTAAACTCTTTCTGTGTCGGCCATGTCTATCTCTCTAAGCTGCTTCTTCTCCAATGCCTTCTCTTGGGATGATTGACTACCCGTCGCATGGTCTTGACTATGACCCAGGAGGGCACTCTACGATTCTGATTGAATGCTTTGGCAAGCCTGATCTTCTTGCCCTTTAATTTCTTGGACAAATCTTTTCCTCCGAATAACTCTGGTGTGCGTATGATTGGAGGGGAAGATACAATCGACCTTCTCCTGGCCGTACCTCTCTTTCAGCGCATATCTCAGGCCCACCTCATAGTCCGAGGCGGGATACTTCTGGGAGAGCATCTCCTCGAAGTCCAAATAGCGCGAGGCCATAGCCCGGATGCTTTTCTGACCCAGGCCTGCCAGCGGTCTTAAGTATTGCACATGCAACCGGTCTTCCAGGCTGCGGATGGCGCTCCAGTCCATTTTTGGTGCGCGATCATCCCGCCTCGTTCCGTCCGCCACAAACTCGCACTCTTTTGCTACTGTCTCTACTGCAATGGCATGAACATAATCGAGAGCATCATTGGGAAAACCTTTGGATAGCAATATCTCCAGGGCTTTCTCTTCCACTTCCTCGGGGAAGATCATCCTTCGGTGGGGATGACCCATCTCCTCTGCCGCATCTGATGCCCGGGTCCAGGACTCTTCGCCCTGGAAGCCGAAGGTGACCAGCTCGATCTCGTCGAAGAATGGCTCGAGGAGAAGAGCCGCCAGGCTGCTGTCCTTTCCGCCGGAGAATAAGACTGCAACCTTCATCGATCCCGCCTGAGGCTAAGATGCCGCTCTTATCTCCTGGTTATGGTGATGTCTCTCTTCTTGGGCTGGGCCTGCTGGAGTATCGCCTTGAGCTGCTCGTCAGTGATCGCGCCTCTCAGCCTGCCGCTTTGAGCAAGCATGATGAGCTGGGCCTCGATCTGGGCGACGAACTCCGGCCTGGTCATGCGAATGGCATTGAGCCTTTCCCTGGCCTCGGGGGTGAGGATGGTCCTCATCAGAGCTGCCTTCTTGGCCTCCAGCTCTTGCTGGGCCTGATCCTGCTGAGCGGCAGCCATCTGGGTGTCCATCTGCTGCCTCTGGATCTGCTCCATCCTCTTTCGTCTCAGTTCTGCAAGCTCATCATCAACCATTGAACTCTACCTCGCTAAACTTGATTGCTGCCGCCCTTTTTCGATCTTCAGGCCGTGGGCTCGGCGGCTGGCTCGGCCGGAGGCTGCTGATTAGGTGCGGCCTCGCTCTGTATCTTGCCTCTGATCTTATGGGCTACGCCGTCCAGGTACGCCTGGCCCTCGGGGGTCATCTGGCGTCCTTTCTTGAGCTTCCTGACATAGCCGGCCTTCTCCAGCTGCTGCAAAGACTCGCGGACCACGGAGCCGCTGCCCTTGCAGAAGAATCCTGTGGCTACGCCCTTGCGGTGCTTTCCGCCGTAGAAGCTTCTCAGGCGTGAGACGCCCACCGGGCCGTCTATATATATTCTGCGCAACACTGATGCGCACCGCACAAACCACCAGTCGGGGTTGGTGGGAGGCATCTCCCTAT
>JADHEF010000966.1_pt1 | contig 22174 bp, 24 predicted proteins | sample 8952391 | NCBI WGS metagenome assembly JADHEF01 (sample SAMN16124439, study PRJNA663245) | bioreactor sludge metagenome | isolation source: sludge (nitrite) | place: India:Bengaluru | collected 2019-02-28 | reverse complement strand
AATGGTATAATAATGCTAATAATAAAAATTAAGGAGAAACTTGGAAAGTACAGTCAGGACAAGAAAACGCTTAACTCTAATCGACTATATATATCCAATTGTAGTTATATGTTTGATTTGTTTTTATTGGTATTCATACAGAGAATCAAGTACAGATTATTTTTATAAATCTCGTTCATTTTACTTAATGATAATATATCTGCTTGGGTTCAGCACTTATGTCTATCTAACTAGAAGGTTCTTCGATCTTATCGAAGAGGAAAAACACATCAAATTGCTCATAATAAATGGCATATTTATGGCGATTCTTCTCTGGTCGATCGTCTTTGTTATATCTAATGTTGAACCGACCGACTTGGAAGAGCATATTAGGTCCTACTATGCAACGATGGGTGAAATCTTTGCGACAATATTAGCGATTGTGGCAGCCTTCTTTTCAGGCATGCCCAAAAATATTCTGGATGTATCAAAGGGAGATGATAATCCTAGAGTGCTTTATCCCTATCAGGCGATGCTTTACCGATTTGTCGTTGTCTATGGTTCCATATTAGCTCTATCTTTGTCAGGTCTTTCTGCTGGCACATATATCAATTTCAATCCATATATCACATGGGACATTAATAATCTTGTATTTACTTCTATATTTTTCGTAACCTTAATGCTCATACCGCCTGCGATTACTTGCTTGCATGAGCTTCTGAAACTAATTATTCATACAAGTAATGTTATTATAAAAAGCAATCCCGATGGAGCCATTATTCACGTTGTGAAAATTGGATCAAAAAATGTGAAAATTGATACAAGGCTAACCACGCCAAATACTATCATATTTAAGAAATTTAATGCATTAAATCGACATGAAACGATTACAATTGAACTGATAAAAGTGGGCTACATATCAGAGCAGTTTGATATTGAAATTCAGGAGGGCGTGCAAAATGAGTATAATTTCTCACTTTCATTAAACCCGGATATGCGATTTTTCCATTGCTGGGCAGGCTCGCATCTCCTGAAATAATGCATTCATTCGATCTGCAAGCTTGGTAGTGATCAATTTTCTGGCATCCTTCCCGACACAACCTTTATTTCCCATCACATAAACCACACCCTCATCATATTATGAGGAATGCTATGCGACTTTCCATGGATTTGGAGCTGCAGGATATACCCGGCCAGCTCCTCTTGGCCTTGCAGCCCTTTAGGGACAACAAGGCGAACATCATCAGCGTGGTCCACCACAGGGATAGAAAGACCCCCCGGGGCATGATCCCCGTCCGCTTCGTGGTGGAGATGGACAGAAACAAGATCGATACGGTCAAGGAAGAGCTCAAGAAGAGCGGCATCTCCGTGGTCCGGGCGGGAGAGGACCGGCTCATAGAGTCCGTCTCCGTGGTCCTGGTGGGCCATGTTCTGGACAGCGATCTGGGCGACACCATCGACAGAATCGACACCACCGGCTATGCCGAGGTCATGGACCTCTCTCTATCCATGACCGGCATCAACGAGCCATCCTCCGCCTATCTCAAGATCCGGGCCACGGGCAAGGCGGAGATCCAGAAGGCGCTCTCCATATTGCGAGAGGTGGGCAAGGAAAAGCAGCTCCTGGTCATTGAGCCCATAGAGATGGAGGCGATCTGAATGAGGGATGTCAAGGTATCCCTGGTGGGCTACGGCATCGTGGGCCACGGGGTGGTGGATGTTCTCTCCCGCAAGAAGGCCATGCTGCGGGATATGGGCCTCAATCTCAGGCTCGTCAGCGTCACCGACCACACCGGCACCGTCCTGGCCGAGGACGGAGTGGACGCCAGTAAGATCCTGGGGGAGAGGACCCTGGAGAATGTGGCCACATCGGGAATGAAGGGCAAGGAGGCCATATCGGCCATAGACTCCGAGCTGGTGATAGAGGTCACCCCCACCAACATAGTGCACGGCCAGCCCGGCCTGGGGCACATGGAGGCGGCACTGTCCAGCGGCAAGCATGTTGTCACTTCCAACAAAGGTCCATTGGTGGTCTCCTACAGCCACCTCAAGAAGCTGGCCGAGGACAACGGTGTGATGCTCAAGTTCGAGGCCACTGTGGGTGGGACCATGCCTCTGATCAGCCTGGTGGAGAGAACTCTGGTCGGCAACTGCATCTCCGGCATCCAGGGCATATTCAACGGCACCTGCAACTATATTCTGACCCGCATGACCGAGGAGGGAATACCCTACACCCACGCCCTCTCCGAGGCCCAGGACCTTGGCATAGCCGAGGCCGATCCCAGCTATGATGTGGAAGGGGTAGACACGGCGGGAAAGGTGGTCATCCTGGCCAACTCCCTGTTCAATATGGATGTAAAGTACAGCGATGTGGATGTGACCGGCATCACCGGAGTCACGCCCGAGGCCCTGGCTTTAGCCCAGAAGAAGGGTTATGCCATCAAGCTCATCGGGGATGTGCCGGCGCTCACCGTTCGGCCCACCCTGGTTCCCCTGGGAAGCCCCATTGCCGTATCCGGAACTCTCAACTCGGCGGCCATATATACCGACCTCTCCGGGACCATCACCGTAACCGGTTTGGGAGCCGGGTCCATAGAGACCGCCTCGGCCATACTGACGGATGTCATCAGCATCTACAGGACGAAGAAAATCGATGCCATATTCTAGAGGATTAGAGCTAGAGCTCTGAAGGCGGGAGAACATGACCAGCTTTCTCGTCTTTGCCACTCTCTGCCAGAGGGTAGAGGAGACATCCGGATCCCTGGATAAGATCGAACTGGTCGCAGCATTCCTGGGGACCCTGGATGAGGCCGAGCTGGCCGTATGCTGCAATTATGTCATGGGAACCCTCTTTCCGCCCGGCCTGGACCTGGATCTGGGTGTGGGCCCCTCCATACTCTACCAGGCATTGGCCAGGGCCTGCGGCTGTCCTCTGGCTCAGGTCACCGACCTGCTCCGAGCCACAGGGGATCCCGGCCTGGTGGCGGCGGGAATGGTGGAGAAGAAGAGGCCTCAGGGACTGGCCGCCTTCCTGGACCGGGGAGACGAGGAGGAGAGCACTCTCTCCATCATCGAGGTGCACAACCGATTTCTGGCCATAGCCCGCTCCTCGGGCCGGAGGAGCCAGGATATCAAGATCAAGAACCTTCAGTTCCTCTTCAGCCATGCCAGTCCCATCGAGGCCAGGTACATCGCCCGCCTGGCCATTGAGGACATGCGAATAGGCGTCGGAGAGGGGGGGATCAGGGATGCCGTAGCCCGGGCCTTTGACGCCGCCGGGGCCGACTCAGAGAAGGTGGAGAGGGGCTACAATCTGACCAACGATATGGGGCTGGTGGCTGCAGCGGCCCGGAAGGGCACTCTGGACAGCCTTACAGTCATGATCAACCATCCCATCAAGATGATGCTGGCCACCTTGGGCGAGGGCATTCCCGCCGCCCTGGCGGAGATGGGCACTGCCGCCGTGGAGTGGAAGTACGACGGGGCCAGGGTCCAGATTCATAAGGATGGAGACCGGGTAAGGGTCTTCTCCCGCCGGCTGGAGAATGTCACCGCATCTCTGCCGGAGATGGTCCAGGCCGCCCGGCGGGTCAAGGCGGAGAGCGCCATACTGGACGGGGAGGCGGTGGCCGTCGGCCCGGACGGCCGGCCAATGGCTTTTCAGGAGATTTTAAAGCGCTTCCGAAGGAAATACCATGTGGCCAAGCTGGCCAAAGAGATCCCTCTGCGCCTCTTCCTCTTCGATCTGATCTATCTGGAGGGGGAAAGCCTGGCCCATCTGCCCCTGAAAGAGAGGAGGGCTCTCTTAGAGGGCGTGGCAGAAGCGGATCTTCTCGCCGACCAGATGCTCTCCGACAGCCCTGCGGAGGTAGAAGCAGCATATGAGCGGGCTCTAGAGGCCGGGCATGAGGGGCTGATAATCAAGAATCCCGCCTCCCCCTATGCTCCGGGAAAGAGGGGCAAGAACTGGCTCAAGATAAAGCCGGTCATGGAGACTTTGGACCTGGTGGTTATCGGGGCCAAATGGGGAGAGGGCAGGAGGGCGAGCCTACTGGGCTCCTACCGCCTGGCCTGCATGGACCAGTCTTCCGGAAGGCTTCTGGATGTGGGCTGGGTGGCTACGGGCCTCACCGATGAGGCGCTATCTGAGCTAACGGAGATGTTCCGGGAGCTGGTCATACTGGAGAAGGGCATGGAGGTGGAGATCAAGCCGGCGGTGATCTTCGAGGTGGCCTATGAGGAGATCCAGAAAAGCCCCAACTACTCCTCCGGATATGCCCTGCGCTTTCCCCGCATGGTCAGGGTGAGAGATGACAAGTCCCTAGAGGAGGCAGATACACTGGAGAGGATACTGTCTTTATACCGCAGCCAGAGGGGCAGAAGCAATTCCATCTGACCCACTAAAATTATTATAAAATTAATATGAGAAAATTTCGGGAATAATGGAGTTGATAATTGTGATAGCCAAGATGCTTAGCGATCTGAAGGAGGAGGATCTGAGAGGCCTTCTCACCCGTGATGTGGGAATAACCGATGTGCTGGAGACGGTCAATGAGATTGTGATGGAGGTGGGGGAGAAGGGGGACGAGGCGCTATTTGGATTTACGGAGAAGTTCGAAGGAGCGCGTCTCGATGAGCTGCGGGTGAGCCAGGAGGAGATTGATGCCGCCTATGACCTGGTCGAAGATCGGCTCAAGGAGGCACTGGCCGATGCGGCGGACAATATATTCCACTTTCACCGCCAGCAGAAGGACAGGGATCTGTGGCTGACCGAGGTCGCCCCCGGGGTCACCGTGGGCCAGAAGACTGTCCCCCTGGACAGCGTGGGAGCCTATGTTCCAGGTGGCCGGGCCTCCTATCCCAGCTCGGCTCTGATGAATATCATACCGGCCAAGGTGGCCGATGTGGGCCGCATTGTGGTCTGCACCCCTCCTCAGAAGGACGGCTCGGTGACGCCGCTCACCCTTGTCGCCGCGGACATGGCCGGGGCGGATGAGATTTACAAGCTGGGCGGGGCCCAGGCCATTGCCGCTATGGGCCTCGGCACGGAGAGCATGGAGAGGGTGCAGAAGATCGTCGGCCCCGGCAATGTCTATGTCACTGCCGCTAAGATGCTTTTGCGGGGCAGCGTGGAGATCGACTTTCCCGCCGGCCCCAGCGAGGTCCTCATCCTGGCGGACCGGACCGCCGATCCCGGTGTGATCGCGGCGGATATGATCGCCCAGGGGGAGCACGATCCCCGCTCTATTTCCGTGCTGGTGACAACCGACGATCTCATGGCCAGCGCAGTCATGGAAGAGCTGAACATCCAGGCGGCCACAGCATCCCGCAGCGATATCATCCGGCAGAGCCTGGAGCACAGCGCTGTGCTCCTGGCTGCAGATTTAGACGAGGCCCTGGACTTCTGCAATGCCTTTGCTCCGGAACATTTGGAGATCATCACCGCCGATCCCATGGGGGCTTTCCGGTCCGTCAGGAATGCCGGCTCCGTCTTTTTAGGCCGGTACACGCCGGTGGCGGCAGGCGACTATGCCAGCGGCACCAACCATGTGCTGCCCACCTCCGGATATGCCAGGGTTTTCTCGGGCCTCAATGTGGACCACTTCACCAAAAAGATCTCCGTCCAGATGATCACAGACGAGGGGCTCCTGGGGCTGGAGGAGACCATCACCACCCTGGCCGAGGCGGAGGGGCTGAAGGCGCATGCTGAGTCGGTGCGGAGGAGGCTGGAGCCGAGGGAGTAGAAGACTGGACAGAATCTATGCGGCAACAGAGAAAGAGGCTTTTGTTGTTTTCTTTTTTCTCTGTTTGGATGCACTCATCCACAGCACATTTCTCGTTCCTGCAATTGCGTCTCCTACAGCAATCCACAGAGTACAAACGGATGCCTCGGGCTCTACATAAAAATTTCTGCAAGAAGTCGCTATTCGGATTATAACCTGCAGAATAGTAAAGCTATTATACTTGTATAATTCAACGTTTAACATTGGTGAAAAAATGCTAATCATAAGGCAGTCCCCACAATCTTTTGAGGAAATCGTGACATACGTCCTGCCATCGGTAATTCCAATTGCAGTTGGCTCAGATAACCACGGACGTCCAATAATTGAAGGAACAGGCTTTGCTCTAGAACACTCCGGAATATTTGCAACTTGCTGGCATGTTGCAGCCAAATATAAAGAATTGTCTCAATTAGATAATGACGAAGTAAATGCATTAGGCATGAAAGATAATTTCCTACGTATAGCTGCAAGAAATAAAGACGGTTTATACATATGGCATAAGATCGAAAAGGGGACCACGATGAGTGTCATGGAAGAAAACCACGACCTATTTATCTTTCGCCTTGTCGATGTTTCGATACCTCCTCTTGCCCTTCATCGTGAAGATGTTTGGGATATGGGTGCTGAAGTGGGAGTGATAGGTTTCCCTATGGGCAACATACTTCAGGCGGAAGGAAATATGCTCCAGCCATATGTACTTAAGACGATTGTGTCGGGTGCAGTACGTTACAAGATGGAGGATGGTACAAAGACGCCTCAATTAGCATTGGATACATTAATAGCGAGTGGCTATAGCGGCGGGCCTGTGTTCTCCACTAAAGATGGATCGGTGATGGGAATGGTTCGCTCTCAATTGATGGAAGGAGCGGGTATAAAAATGCCTACTGGCATCACATTTGCTATTGCTCCAAGCATGATAAGAAAGGGAATGCATGCTCTTTGCGATATATCAATAAAGAGGATGCAGACGGCCCTCTGGCCGGACATATATCCAGAACAACCAGAGTGAGCTATTCAAAAGATGGTCAAACCTGATGAATGGATGATCTGGAGAAGGAAGGCAAGATGGAGGCCGTTCGATGAAGGGCTATGAGGCGGGTGACTCCATCCACGGCCATCGCATCATCGCCGAGGCCAGAAAGATCGGCGATCCGGTGGTCATAGTCAAGAGCGCCAGGCACAAAGCCCAGAGGATAGTTCTGACCGAGAATGCTCTGGCCGTAATCGATAGAAAAGGCAGATGGTGCGCCCAGGAATGATCTCCGCCCAGCACATGATCAGTGATATCTTTATTTCCTATCACTAAAAGCTGATATAGCATATCACTGATAACTATTTATACCTATCAGTAAATACTGATATTAGCCATGAATTCCATCTCCTCCATCGATTCTGAGCTGATTGAACTGCTGCGCACAGAGCTTGGATTCAGCGGCAATGCGTCGATCAGGCAGGAGAGCGCCCTCGGAGACAAATATCCCATCCGGTTTGACCTGGTCATCGAAGATGACAACAAAATATATGTGGTGGAGCTAAAACGGGTGGTGCGATTTGAGAGCCTCTCTCAGATGGGTTTTTTAAAGCTGCTCCTCAGCGCCAGGGATGTCGAGACTGGCAATATCCAATTGGTCATGGCAGGAAAACGGATAACACCGGAAGCTCTGGAGGCAGCAAAGAAGATCGGCATCCGTTTCATCAAGCTGCCGGCCAGCAAAGGCCTAGAAGTGGCTCGGGATAAGCCTGGCGTTGCCGCATTGAAACTCACCTCCCCCAAGTCGTGGCAGGTCATCTCCAGCCTCCTCAAGATCGAGGAGGCATCCATCCGCCAGCTCTCAATCAAATCAGGGGTCTCCTACGGCTGGACTCATGCAACTATAAAGGCCCTTGCTTCAAAGGGAATCGTATCTGATGCCGGCGGCTACATAAAGATCGCCGATATCAATAAGCTCCTCAATGGCATCGCCTGGGAGCGCCCTTTCGAGAGGCTCTTCTCCCGGGAGATCCGCATATCTGCCGATAGCCCCCTTGGGCTGGCCCAGGAGATCTCTTCCGTCTGCAATGACCAGCAGATGCCATGCGCTTTTACCAGCTTCACCGCAGGGGAGATCTACACCGGCTATAGCGCAAGGCACGATACCGCCTACCTCTATCTTGAAAAGGTGAGCATCGCCCAGATTGCAGCAATGTTCGATTTGCCTGCCGCTGGGGGGATAGCGGTGCGAATCTACACTCCGGACCGCGATGTGTTCAAGGATCGCAGGATTCTATCCGCAGATGGCGTCTGGCTTGTCTCACCTGCACAGGCCCTCCTTGACTGTGCCGGACTGGGATATTCAGGCCGCGATATCACCCAAAAGCTGGTGGAGATCTATGGCCAGTTATAGCCTCCCAAGAACGGCTATGAGCTCGTCGCTGGAGGAGCTGATGGAGATATTCCGGTGGATACGTGCCCATGAGAAGGATGAGAGCGGACCTGTCACCGTCCTCATAGGCGGCTGGGCGGTTTACAGCTACAATCCCTGGTATGGATCAGTGGATATCGATCTGGTCACCAACAGCCGATCCAGGCAGAATTTGATGTGGTACCTGAGAAATGAGCGCGGTTTTGTTTTCCAAAGGGATGATATGGTTCCCACCACTGTGGCGAAAAATGTCCCGGAAGGAAAGATCATCATTGATTTCGGTTCACGTGAGGATATTTGCCGGTTTGAGGGAAGAGATGAGGAGTGTCCATTCTCGCTTCTTGACGGCCGTACTCAGGTGCGGGAGATAGTCACCGGTTTTCCTGTGATTGTGCCGGAGCAGACATTGCTTATCATTTTCAAGCTCAAGGCAGTATGGGACAGATCATTTCGAATCCAGAATGGTCGATCAAGCGACGAGGAATGGGAGACGGGCAAGCTCAAGAAGGACCGGGCGGATATTCTTGCACTAATTGACCCAGAAAATCGGGACACGGAGATAGATATTCAATATCTTGGTGAAAGGCTTCAGGAGCATCCATTCCTTGTTCAAATGCTGCGAGAGATCCCTGAAGACATGGATGCCATCAATATGTACCGCAGGATGGGTCAAGAGGATGTTAGGGCCCGTATTGAGAATCTGCTCCTGCTTGCTCTGGAAGATAGATGATGCCTATCGAATAGACCAGAATGAATAGGCCCGGAAAGATCAGCGATCAAAGAGATCCGATAAGCAAGGAGGTAGATTGAATCCACCTCCTTTATCGGCTTTTATGCTAAAAATGGTATTCAGGCCGCCACCCAGCCTGGATTCGCTCAAGCTACGATCTTGCTCTTGGCGATGTACTTGATCAGGTCCGGGCCCAGCCTGGCCTTCTTCTGAAGCTGGGCGGAGATATCCTCCATGCTGGCGCCGCCGGAGGACAGGGTCCGGATCTCCTCAAGTGTGGCATCCTCCACGGTGAAGTACTCGTCCAGATCCTTTCTGTGGCCCCAGACATCTCCTTCCAGAAGCTCTACTCCCTGCATGTCCAGGAATACCTGCATGGCATTGGACATGGTCTTCTTGTAGGAAGGCGGAACCTGAATCATTCTCAACCTGGGGCACCTCTGCATCAGGCTGAGGAAGTCGACGTTGCTGGCGCGGAATGCCAGATGGATCATCTTTTCATTGGGATTTAGATTTGAAATCTCATTCTTCGAGCTGACTACCCTAAGTCTCATAGATACTCCTCGAAACTAAAGAACATTTCCATAGTATTAATAGACACTTGAACTGTACACATGTGTACAGATCGATATCCATCGCCTATAGACATATTGGTAAAAGAAAGTTTGTGGCATCATGATAAGCCAAATTTGAGAAAATGAAAAGGGATTAGAATATTAGAGAATATATATCATTCTACCTCGAAGGCGACAGAAAATGCAGGTCTTCTTCTCCATTATGATCCAGGCCAATCTCTGTCCCTTCTAGAGCGATCATATAAATAGCCAGGCCTCTTCGGATCTGACAATCAGCAATAATAACGCCAAGATGGCCAAAAGATTTAGCCAAAGCCGACCGCCGCCTCAGGCCTTCCTTTGGGATATAAATTCCAAGCCAACTGCCGGGACAATGCAGAGAGGTATCAGGGCATGCCGTTCGATCGGATTAAAGATGTGGATAGATCTTTCTTAATCCATCAGAGCCTCTCACTTAGGGTGAGCAGGAATAGCTGCATATCCTCATCCCAGACCCGCTCTGCCTCCAGGCCGCAGATCTCGAACAAGACCATCTCCACAAGAAGGTATACCCTGGCCTTCTCCCTGATGCAGCCAATGAGGGCCTCCCGTCCCCTGCCCAGCCCGGAATGAATGTGCAGACGGGGTCCATGGGCGGAAGGATAGAAGGTGGCCATTCCAAAGACCTCCCAGGCACTCTCATAGGCCTCGATGTTGGGGGAAGGCGGAATCTCCGGCCTCTTGGGGCCGGTGACCGCCCGGCCGTCTCTTATAGCTCCCAAGAACAGGGCGGTGCAGGACTCAATTCCTTTCTTCTCCAGAAACATTTGCAGTGATTCGATCAGGTCTTCTCCATGATCCATCCTCAAGACGAAGATCCTTCCCGGTCTGCCCTCGGAATATTGCATGAAGAAATGGTAACGTCCTGGCTCAAACTTATCATTTTTGATCTTCCCGCTCCAAGCCATCCACCTTTTTCCCAGACCCTGGCCAAAGTCGTTCCGCTCGAAGCTGCAGCGAATATCCAGCCAGAGCCCTGGGTAGGCGATCCTATTAGGCTATCCTATTTATTGTATCAGCCGTCATTAAGTATCTTGATATGAAAGGCAATGATGTCTCCCCCAGCCTGTGGTTTTATGCTCTGGCCATATTTATTGTGCTCTCCGGATTTGCCGGGTTTGCCGGCCTGCTCTACACCGGGATCTCCGATTCCGTTAGCGGCCTGATGCAGATTATTGCCCCGGGAAACGCAGAGCTCAACCTCTCTCTGAGCGGGGAGTGGACGGTATTCTACGAGAACAACAGCTATTTCGATGGCAAGATCTACAGCACAGGCGAAGAGATATCCGGGCTGGAGGTCCGGGTCAGGGAAAAGGCTACCGGCCTTGACCTGGCTGTCTATCCGGCAAATGTGAGCTTTAGCTACAGTCTGGGCAGTCGCAGCGGCAGATCAATCCTTGCCTTCCGGGCGCCGAGGGCCGGGGTCTATCAGTTCAATTCATCATATCCCGGGCGCGGCAGCCCTGAAATCGTCCTGGCCGTGGGGAAAGGCATGGCAGAAGGGCTGTTCTCATCTATTGCCCTATCCATGGCTCTTCTCTTCGGATCCATATTGCTGGCGTCGATAGTGGCCTATTATACCTTTAGCAGGAGAAAGAGGGCTTTCCTGAAAAGAGAAGAGGAAGAGAGGCTGATGGGCGGCGATAGCTGAAATCTACCAGCCATTGTAGTGCACTCGATCCTTTCTGTACCTTTGAGGTAGAGCCGGCTGTTCATCCGGATATCCCAATGTCACCAGGGCGAAGGGGGTGATCTCCTCGGGAAGGGTGAGGAGCTTTCTAAAGCCTTCAATCCTCTCTTTGAGCGGATAGATCCCGGCCCATACTGCGCCAATACCCAGAGCGTGCGCCGCCAGCAGCATATTTTCTACAGCCGCAGAGCAGTCCTGCACCCAGAAATCGGGATACTTCTCGAGAGTGCTATCGCTGCAGACCAGTATCGCCGCCGGAGAATGGCGGCACATGGAGGCGGTGGGGCAGATCCTGGGCACAGCGTCCAGCAGATTGCGTTGGTCCAGGACCACGAACTGCCAGGGCTGCTCATTTCCCGCCGACGGCGCAAACATGGCCGCCTCCAGGATGTCCTTTATAACCTCGGTGGGTATTGCTTTATCCTGATATTTTCTGATGCTCCTTCGGGTCTTAATTGCTTGAAGAATTTCCATGGCAAAACCTGATCTTAAGTTCCTTGCTGCCATTATAAATCGATAATGCTTCCTCTCCTATAGCTAGAAAATGCATTAAAATTGGATCAAAATAGGCGGCCAGCCTGTCATCTTTTTTGGTGATAGTTCTTTAACAGTCGTTATCGGTAGGCCGCATTTAAAGCTTCGGTTAACCTTAAGTAGCATCATGGCAGGAGTGGTAGCGAATTGACAATATGATACAGTGAGCTTACGGGGCATGATTGATTTGGCGCCTTTTATCGAGATACGGGATTTAACAGTTCGGTTTGGAGACGTAGTGGCTCTCCGCAATATAAATCTGGTTATAGAAGAGGGCAAATCGGTGGGAATCCTGGGAAGGAGCGGCTGCGGCAAGAGCGTGCTCATGCATGTCCTGCGCGGGGTGGAGTCATTTCCCGACATATCGGGAAGCGTGATCTTCCATGTGGCCAGGTGTGAGAAATGCCACCATGTGGAGATGCCCAGCAAAGCCGGTGAGAGTTGCCGCTGCGGAGGAGTTCTCAGCCCGGTTGATGCCGATTTTGTAAAACTGGATATCAACGATCCTCTTCGCCGTGATATCACCCAGAGAATTGCCATCATGCTGCAGAGGACATTTGCCCTTTACGGCGATGAGAGAGTGATAACCAACGTAATGAGGGCAGTGGAGGAGAAGGGTGATACCATGAGCGTCCACCGGGCCGCTGACCTTCTGGATGAGGTCAACCTCTCTCACCGTCTGATGCATGTGGCCAGGGAGCTATCCGGGGGAGAGAAACAGAGGGTGGTCCTGGCTCGCCAGCTGGCCAAGTCGCCCATGATTCTCCTGGCGGATGAGCCTACCGGGACGCTCGATCCGGGCACAGCCAAGGTGGTGCACGAATCCATCAAGAGGGCTGTCAAGGACTTCCACATGACCCTGGTCATCACCAGCCATTGGGAAGATGTCATGATTGAGCTCACCGACAAAGCCATACTTTTAGATGAGGGCGAGATCAAGGCGGAGGGCAAGCCAACCGATATAGCCGCTAAATTCCTGGCCATGGCCGGGACCCTGGGCAAGAGAGAGGAGGTAGAACTGGGGGCGCCCATAATCAAGGCCAACGGCCTGGCCAAGAGATATATCAGCATCGACCGGGGAGTGGTCAAGGCGGTGGACACCGTCAGCCTGGAGATCAATGAAGGAGAGATCTTCGGCCTGGTAGGCGTCTCGGGAGGTGGCAAGACCACCCTCTCCAAGATGATAAGCGGCATCATAACCCCCACCGGTGGCAGCATATCGGTCCGGGTGGGAGACGATTGGGTGGATATGACCGTGCTGGGCTCCAATGGACGGGGCCGGGCCACGAAATACATAGGAGTGCTGCATCAGGAGTACACCCTTTATCCCTCTCGAAGCGTGATTGAGAATCTGACCGAGGCCATTGGCCTTTCCCTGCCCTTCGAGCTGGCGGAGAGAAAGGCAATTCACACCCTGGAGACGGTGGGATTCTCGGAGGAGCATGCCGAGGAGGTCCTGTCCAAGATGCCCGACGAGCTTTCCGAGGGAGAAAGGCATCGAGTGGCCATGGCTCAGGTACTGATCAAGGAGCCGAGAATTGTGATCCTGGATGAGCCCACCGGGACCATGGATGCCATCACCAAGATCGAGGTTACCAAGTCCATCTTGAACGCCCGCCAGGAATTGGGGGAGACCTTTGTCATCGTCAGCCACGATATGGACTTTGTCAGGAATGTCTGTGATCGGGCCATGCTCATGAGAAACGGTCAGGCTATATTCACTGGACTGCCCAGCGAGGTCCTGGACAAGATCACAGAAGAAGAAGAGAAAGAGATGCTGGGGAGTTAATTTTGAGAGTTTTCGTCGATGGCAGAGAGCTAGAGCTATCCGCCGGCGCAACTCTTGCTGACGCCTTGGGCAGCAGCGGGGCTTATATCGCCCCTGGAGCAATAGTAGGAGTGGTTAAAGGGCGGGGAGAGATGTCCCGTCAGACCAACTCCTATTGGCTGAATACGAGTAAGGGCAAGCTGAGAATCGAGCTTGCAGAGAGCGAGTTGCAAAGCATCTGGCATGAGAGCGTGGACAGAATATCCGGTTCAACTGTGAGATGGTCTTCCGCCGATGGCGTCGCCTTCGGGCTTTTTCCTTCTGAGATCTCTTTTTCCCGGGACGCCCAGGAGTACAACCGCTGGGAGGTTGTGCTGGGGGCAGCCGGTTTTGATCGGGAGAACACCCAGATCATCTTCATCCGCAGAAGGCATACCGCAGCTTATGGCACTCCCAAAGAAGGCGGAGTAGTGGGCCATGTGGTGGGGGGAAAGAACACTTTGGACCGTCTGGCGGCTGGCGATCGAATAGAGAGCATAGAGCCCATTGTGGAATGGCAGGAGATTACTGAGAAGCAGGCTACCCTGGACCTCTCCATGGTACTGGAAGAGGGAATGGAGATCTTCACCACTGTAGAGGCAGAGCTGAATGAGGATGCACCCCTGGGTGCAGAGTTTTTCCTGGCCCTTACCCGGGAGGGAACCCTCACCATCGATGCCGTCTCCAGCTCTTATACATCCTCCGATATGCTGCTGAGCGAGCCCATGATCTTCGAGAACCGCGAGCCACGCCTGGAGGGTGCCGTGACCGTCCGAACCGCCGGCAGGGGTCTAGGCAGGATATTCGTCTACAAGAAGGATCGAACCTCCAATCCCGCTCACTCCGTGGTGGCTCGAATCATATCCGGAATGGATATGATCAAGCTGGCAAGCCCGGGGGAGAGAATCACCATAAAAGTCCGTCCGGAGCGGATAATGCTTCTGGGCAAAAGCCTGAAAGACGCCATGTCCCAGATGCAATCCTTGGGAATCCAGGTCCAGGCAGAAGGCTACCAGGGAGAGGATGCGGTGGTGGTCAAGCAGGATCCAGGAGCGACCATGGCCATATTGAAGGAGAAGACCGTAGTGCTCCATTCCATGCCTTCCAGCCGCTTGATAGCGGTAAAACTCTACAGCGATCAGGCCCCCAAGACTCTGGACTACTTCCGGCATGTGACCGGTCTCAAGGAAAGGCCGCTAGGACCTCTGCCTGTCTTTTTTGTTTATGAGAATACCCTTCTCTTCAAGCCGGATGTGGATGCCACAAGCTACAAGGAGCTTTTGCCGGAGAACAAGCCCGAGGGACCGGTTCCGGCCGGTTCTATTGCCGTTTCCAACACCGTTTCCAAGAAGATGGGCATGGTGGGAGTCAAACTGGCAGAGGACAAGCGTTACGGCCCATCGGGAGAGAAGTTCGAGGCCACCAATATAATCGGCCGGGTTCTGGAACCGGAAAAGCTCAGAGATGTGAAGGAAGGGGAGACGGTTTACATCCTGGAGGTGCGCTGAGATGCTGGTCACCAAGTATGTGATAACTTCCTCAGAGTCGAATATCCTTCCCTCTGATATCGCCATGAAGATCTATGGCTCGAAGTATGATGTCACCGTAAAGGAGACATGCATGGGTGTGACTATCAATGGCGAAGAGGAAGTCATAGATGAGCTGGTCAAAGAGATCCGAGCTCTGGACCCGGCGGGAATTTTCATCAAGGACCGGGGCTTTCCGCCAGGAGATCCCAGGCGCTGCTGGGGCCGGAGGGGCGGTGGCGCCAGGCCCGGCTTTTATATGATTGAATCCGAATCCAAGATCCTGCCCATGATCTCCCGGGCCCTGACCAGCGAAGGCGAAATCCCCGTCCTTGCTGAAAAGAAGAGGCCTCTTTCCCCGGGCAGGCTGCAAGAGATAATAAAAGAGGATTTATCCTGAGGTAAATCAATGGCTAAAGTTATCGTTTATCCTCCTACCAGCACCATTCTCTCGGACCTCGTGGCCAGAATGGGCCATAAGGCCCTTGTGGTTCCCGAAGCAGTTCGCAAGTTGGTTACAGAGAGCGGTATAGACTCTCCTCCCCTGAATATGACTCCCGAGGAGCCCAAGAAGGGGCTGCGCTATGCGGCGGTGGACGTGCCTTCCGGGGTGAGAGGACGGATGTCACTGATCGGCCCCATCATCGAGGAGGCCGAGGCGGCCATCATAGTGGAGGACCCCGGCTGGCTTACCGGCTGCGCGGGATGCTCTCGAACCAATGAACTGGTGCGCCTACTCATCCGAACCAAAGGAGTTCCGGTGCTGGATCTGGCCTACCCCAGCGATGATGCAGAGGCGAGGGTCTTTGTGCATAAGATCAGATCCTTCCTGGAGGGATTGAATTGATCAGAATAGCCCAGCTCTCCTGCGGTGCGGAGTACAGCGGCATTCAACAGGAGATCGAGAGGGCGGCAGAGACGGTTGGGGCTAAGCTGGTTTATCCTGAGGTCTCTTTGGATGATATACTCAATGTGGAGAATACATTCGGCGTCTCCGTATCATCAGGCGACCTGAATATGGCCATGGCCCGGGCGGTGCGCATTGTCCAGAATCCAGACCTCGCCGATGCGGTGATAGTCATGACCTGCTTCCGCTGTGCTGAGGCGGCCATCATCCGATCCGAGATCCGAAAGTACATTCATGAAAACTCCAAGATTCCCGTCCTGAGCTACTCCTTTACCGAGAGGACCACGGCGGAGACGCTTCTGACCAGAATGGAAGCGCTGGTCACCACAGTCAAGTACCGGGGCCTGCTGGCCCGGGAGAAGCAGACGGGCCTCACCGCCGGAATCGACTCCGGCTCCACCACCACCAAGGCGGTGGTGATGAGAGACAACCAGGTCATAGGCACGGGATGGAATCCCACCACCGAGGTCTTGCAGAGCGCTGAGGATGCCCTGAATGCCGCCCTCAAGATGTCCGGGGTGGCCAGAGAGGAGCTCCAAGCCACTGGCGTCACCGGATATGGGCGGTTTCTGGTGGGAAAGCACATCAACGCCAAACTGGTCCAGGAGGAGATCACAGTCAACTCCAAGGGGGCTGTCTTTTTGGCCGACGCCCAGAGGGGACCGGCTACGGTCATTGATATCGGCGGCATGGACAACAAGGCCATCTCGGTGCAGGACGGAATTCCCGGCGGCTTTACCATGGGCGGAATCTGCGCCGGTGCTTCCGGCCGGTTTTTGGAGCTGACGGCCAAGCGTCTGGGTGTGGACATCACTGAGCTGGGCAAGCTGGCTCTGAAGGGCGACTACCAAAACGTGGCCATGAACAGCTACTGCATAGTTTTCGGCACCCAGAGCCTGGTCAACAATCTGGCCATGGGCCGAAAGCCGGAGGACGTGGCCATGGCTGCCTGCCATTCTGTGGCGGAGCAGGTCTATGAGCAGCAGCTACAAGAGGTGGAGGTTAAAGAGCCGGTGATCATGGTGGGAGGAACATCATTGATCGAGGGGCTGCCCAAAGCCATGGAAGAGCTTCTTCAGATCAAAGTCACTGTTCCCAAGTACGCCCAGTACATCGGAGCGGTGGGTGCGGCGCTGCTGGTCTCGGGGCTGCTGGAGGAATAGAGATGGACCCAATGGAGGTCTTCAAGATCGAGGTTACGGGGGAAGAGGAATACGGGGCGAAGAAGTACCGTGAGATCATCATGGACATCCTGCAGGACCTCGGCCTCATACGGTCCATAGGCAGGCTATATGTTTATGTGGATATAAAAAAGCCGTTCTTTTCCGTCTTCGGCCTACTTCGCTCCGGAATTCCTCCTCTGACGGCCAATGATGTGGGCGATGTGATGAAGGTCCAGGGCGGCTATCAGATCAAGATCAACGATGAAGAGCATATGGCCGACCTGCTGAAAGTGCTCTGGGAGCATTACGGCAGGGAGAGGGTGGAGCAGCCGGCCAGAGATGTGGTGATCATCGCCTCGGACAGCTCGCCTGGCGAGCTGGTGGTGGCGGACCTGGAGGCGGAGTTTTTGCAGGATCTCACCGATGCCCTGGTCAGGATTGCTCCGGAGGGCTTTCGCAACCGGCGCAATGAGATGACCAAGGACAGCTTCCTTTTCATAGCTGCCGAGGAGAGTCTGACCCCTGTGATGATATCTGAGATTAAAGAGAAGATCCGGGAGATGGAGAATGCTTGAGCCTGTGATGTTCACGGGAGGGTTGTACAAGCACGACCTGGTAGTGGAGTTGGTGGAGGATCTGGGAGGATACATCCTGCAGAAGAATATGACTCAGACCGAGATCATACTCTTAATTCTGATTCCCGTGGAAGACATGCCTGTCTTGCAGGCGCTGGTCAAGGAGTTGAGAGGGGAGCTGGTTCGTGCCCCCCTGGCCGGAACTGAGGTGGCAGTGATAACGCCTACCCTGGCCATTCATCACCTGCCCCATGTGGCCTGCGATATAGCCGAATATCTGCGCCGGCATGGCTCCAAGACCAATATGATTGGGATGGCCAGAGGAGTGGGCCGGGAGATCGCCCAGATCAATGAATATGAGAGCACACTTATAAACGAGCATGATGCGGCCGTATTTATCTACGGCAACTTTCAGGATTGCATCAAGAAAAAGGAGGACCTGTACCGGAACCTCAGCGTTCCGGTGGTGGTCACCGGAGGGCCGAAGATCGATCCCAAGGAGCTGCCTTATGCCTTCGATTATGTCCAGAACATAGGGAGAATGGCCCATAGATCGAGAAAGGCCACGGAGATAGGATCTCTGGACAAGATCGTGGATGCTGTGGGCCGGGCACTGGATAAGACCCGGGCCTCCATAGCCAAGGACCCTCTCACCACCTCTCCGCCCCGGATCATGGATGCGGTGCGGGAGCAGGTGCCGGAGGTGGAGTTCTCCTACTCTCCCCTTCCCATCGCCCTCAACCTGAACGGACTTCGGATCAAGCTTCCCTTCAGCCGCTTCAAGGATGCAGTGGCGGCGGTGAGCTTCGATGAGGGGGTTCGCCTGGGTGAGATCGCCACCATAAGGCCCTCCCAGATGAAGGACTACATACTGGTTAGGATATTGCCCGCTTCAGAGACCGGGTTTGTATTTTAAAAGGTTCAGGTTCGGTGCTCTAAAAGAGGCGATAGAGGATGAGCATAAAGGCAGGGAAGAGCAATGGGCTTTGAGGATGAGCTGGATGCCATACTGGTCAAGGGCAAGGATAAGGCAGCGCAGGATATCCTGAAATCGATAGAAAGCACCTATGGGGAGGTCCCTTATGTCTTTCAGTTTATGAAGGACAGCCCGGAGATCTTCATCACCAAGGTGCTGCACAACAATGCCATCCAGAGAAGCTCGGCTCTGGATGCCAAGACCATTGAGCTGATATCGGTGGCCGTCTCGGCGGCCATGAGGTGCAGCCACTGCCTGAAGCTGCACATCAGGATCGCCGCCAATCTGGGCATCCCTGACGACCAGATCGCAGCCGCCGTTTTTCTGGCGGGAAATCTGGTCAATGCCAGCGTACTGGCCACGGCCACCCGGCATCTGGACGAGGAAAGGGATGTCTGCCGGGCCTGCGGCATCGGCAGCGGGACCTGCGAGATACATGGGGAAAGGCGGGACTGAAAGCCCCCGGCTCACCGGTCAATTTTTATCTATTTTCCAGACATAGCTCTATTTTAGCAGACGACGAGGATACTATGCCGGCAGAGGACAAGGATCAGGATCGTGGCTGGCAGGGGTCGGAGGGCCATCGCTTCGCCCTGGAGGTCCTGCAGCTCGCGCTGCGGCGGCAGATGCTCCGGCTGGTCGCCGGGGGTATGAAAGATAGAGAGCAGATCGGCCAGGCGCTCAAGCTCAGCCCTTCGTTGGTCGATTATCACCTCTTTATGCTGGAAAAAGCCCTGGTCGTCGAGAGATGTGAGGCGGGCTGGGAGGCCAGCCGCACCGGCCGGCTCTTTTTGGAGAAGGTGGAGAGCGGGGCATGATCATCCGGATCATAGCCGTGGGCCGGCTGAGGGAGAGATACTGGCAGGAGGCGGCAGCGGACTATGCCCGGCGCATCCGCCCCTACGCCCGGCTGGAGATAGAGGAGGTGGCCGAAGCCCGGCTCAAGGATGGAGCCTCAGTGGCGGAGGGGAAGAAGGCCATGCAGGAGGAGGGGCGGGCCATTCTGGTGAGGCTGAAGGGACATGAGGGTGCGGTGGTGGCCCTGGACCGGGAGGGCCGGAGCCTGGACTCTTTGCAGATGGCGGCATGGCTGGAGAGGATGATTCTGGAGGGGTGGGGGGAGGTGGCCTATATCATCGGCGGGCCGCTGGGGCTGGCCCCGGAGGTCTTGGCAAGGGCGGAGTGCAGGCTCTCTTTTTCCAGGATGACCTTTCCCCATCAGATGATGAGGGTGATTCTGCTGGAGCAGATCTATAGGGGGATGAGGATAATGAGAAAGGAGCCGTATCACAAATGAGGGGATATCAAGCAATTCAGTTTATCTCTGCTGTCCCGCAAGCTTTTTGGTGTGAGCCATGTTTGAAATGGGCCGAGGAGAGAAAGATTGGCGGAGCCGGCGGAGTCAAACGATAAGCAGAACCTGTTCAGCAACAGCGGCCTATTTTCAAACCACTATCTGGAGAATATGATCCAGAAGTCTCCCGTGTGGAATGACGACGCCAGTCTAGCTGAGGTTTACTCGGCGATTAGGGATATCTACATCAAAAAGAGCCGGAATTTCGAGAGATACGTCGAGGCGGATCTGGAGCACAACTGGATCCGTCCGGTACTGGACAGACTGGGCCATTATTACGGGGTGCAGGAGAGCGTGCATCAGGACCCCCTCAAGCCGGATTATGCCTTCTTTGCCGATAAGGAGGCCCTGGATGAGGCCTATTCCCATAAGAAGGGTTCAGATGATTTCTACAAAAATGCTGTTGTGGTAGGGGACGCCAAGGCCTGGAATGTGGCCCTGGACAAGAGCCGGCAGGGAAAGGTACTGAGGGAAGCAGCCAATCCCAGCCTTCAGATCGACAACTACCTGAGAGCGACGCCGCCCAAGTGGGCCATTCTGACCAACGGCAGGCTCTGGCGGCTCTATCATGAGGATACCAGCTTCAAGCTGGACTGCTTTTATGAGGTCAATCTGCCCGAGCTGATGGAGCAGGTGGAGAGGACGGGGAAGAAGGAGCCCTTCAAGTATTTCTATCTCTTCTTCCGGCGGCAGGCTTTTCCGGAGGAGCCTCTGGGCTCATCCTTCCTGGATCGGGTGAGGCAGGAGAGCCTGGCCTATGCCCAGAAGGTTGGCAGCGACCTGCAGGAGAATGTCTACCGGGCGATGAAGATCCTGGCGGAGGGCTTTTTCGCCGAGCCGTCCAATTCGCTGTCGCACTCGGAAGAGGACATCAGGGAAGTTCAGGACAACTCCATGCGCCTGCTCTACCGGCTTTTATTCATCTTCTATGCTGAGAGCAGGAAGCTTCTGGATACCGATAACAGGCGCTACAGGGAGATGAGCCTCAAGAAGCTGAAAGAAGAGATTGCGGAGAAGCTGGATCAGGGCGAGGCCCCTCTGGCGGTCCGGTCCACCTACTGGGAGGGGCTGCGGGATTTATTCCGGCTGATCAACGACGGGAGCGAGGCCTTCGGCTACTCCCGAGAGGAGTTTTATATCCCGGCTTACAACGGCGGGCTCTTCGACCCGGTGAAAAATCCATTTCTGTCCGGCAAGAAGATCGGAAACTCCTATCTGGCAGAGGCCCTTGACCTTCTGGCCCGCTCGGATGGGGAGAGGGGAAAGGCCTATGTGGACTACTCCTCCCTGGACATCCGGCACCTGGGATCGATTTACGAGGGAATTCTGGAGTATAGGCTGCACCTGGCTGGGGAGGGCATGGCGGCGGTCCGGGAGAAGGGCAAGGAGGTCTGGCTGGCTCAAAGCCAGGTGGGAGCCAGGAAGGTCACAGACAGGGTAGAGGCAGGCCGGCTTTATCTGGTCACGGACAAGGGGGAGCGGAAGGCCACCGGCTCGTTTTATACGCCGGAGTATATCGTCAAGTACATCGTCAAGAACACCCTGGGGCCGCTGATCGATAAGATGATGGAGGAGGCGATGATGTCCGCCGATCTGAGGCCAGGGCTGCTCAAGAAGCTTCTCTCCCTCAAGGTTCTGGACCCGGCCATGGGCTCGGGCCACTTTCTGGTGGAGGCCACGGACTACATCGCCCGGGAGATCATCCACGCCCGGGAGATGGCCAGGCAGGAGGAGCTGGAGTCTGAGGCGGTGGCCGAGGCGGATATCCACTGGGCCCGCCGGGAGGTGGTCAGAAACTGCATCTACGGCGTGGATCTCAATCCCATGGCCGTGGAGCTGGCTAAGCTGTCCCTCTGGCTGACCACGGTGGCGGCAAACAAGCCGCTCTCCTTTCTGGACCATCACCTCCGCTGCGGAAACAGCCTGATAGGAGCAGAGCTGGAGAATCTTGCAGTGCTGCCGGGGCGGCCTTCGGAGGATACGCCGCTGTGGAGCTTCGGCCTCCGGAGCCACACGGAGAAGCTGCTCAAGAAATATAGCCTCATGGCCGCCCTTCCCGATGACAGCCTGGCAATGGTGAAATGGAAGGAGGATCAGTTCCGGCAGATCAAGGAAGGGGAGCTATCCAAAAGGA
>JADHEF010000965.1_pt1 | contig 22184 bp, 16 predicted proteins | sample 8952391 | NCBI WGS metagenome assembly JADHEF01 (sample SAMN16124439, study PRJNA663245) | bioreactor sludge metagenome | isolation source: sludge (nitrite) | place: India:Bengaluru | collected 2019-02-28 | reverse complement strand
CACAAAGCCCGATCCGCTCGGGCGGACATAGCCGCCATTGGCCGTCGCGAAGGTTTTCCACGTGTTGTAGTTCAGCGTGTTGTTGATGGTCGTATCCACCACGTTGTTCACCTGCGGCCACTGCTGGACGAGGGCGCCGGAGCCGAGGGGATATTGGCTTTCCCCCTGCGGGATGGAGCCGTAGATGATCCTCTCGCCGGTTCCCGAGCCAAACCAGGTGCCGTATCCGCTCCAGTTATACCGGCCGGTGAGGGCGAGGTTGGCCACCGTCAGGGAATCGGAGCCGCCACCGAACGCACCGTTGGCAAGCTGGGAGAAAAAGTCGGTGACCGCGACTCCGCCGCCCAGCGTGGAGGGAAAAACCGGGTCACGGTTGGATCCGTTCTTGTTGTACAGAGTATTCGCGGTCAGCCACCTCAACCACTTCTCATTCCCGACGCCCGCGCCGTAGAACTTGTTCGCGGCCGCAAGAGCCCTGCGGTTTTTCGAGTCCGGGTCCGACAGGGGGCCGATGTCCAGCAAGTCGATGGAACCCTTGGAGTACACGGGCGCCCAGTTGACGTTGAGGCTGCTCGATCCCTGGACCATGACGGCCGCGCCCGTCATCAGGGCGGCATCCGATCCGACCAGCGGGGCGGGGTTCCCGGGAGCGCCGGGAATGATCAGCACCTTCTGCTGGACGACCCGTCGCTTCCCGGTGCCGGAAACCCCGGAAATCACGCCCTCCGAGTCGATGATCAGCGACACCTTTCGCAGGTCGTCTTTCGTGTAAAGACCGCGGCTGCCGGTCCCCGAGGAGCGGTAGGGGGTGGTGATGCGCACCCGGTTCACCCGCGCGCGCGGGGTGGTGCCCTGGGCCACAAAGAGGCTGCCCGTCGGGTTGCTGCTCGTGTCGTTGCGGAGACTCACGACGCCGGTGCCGTTCAGGGGCAGTTCCGCGAGGACCCGCCGGTCGCCATCCAGGGTCGCACCGCCGCCCATCGATCCGTCGAACTGAGAGTAATACGGCGAGACGATGCCGCCTCCCGCAATGCCTGCGAGGAGCGTGGAGTTGTCGCGGTTGGCGATCACATAGTTGCTGAAGGCGAGCGCGCCGGAGGTGACGGCTTCCAGTTTGGCCCCCTCGGTGGCTCCCAAATGCGACTTCGCCAGGGCCGGCGACATCAGCCAGGACTTGGTGGCGGCCAGGCCGGCCATGGCCACCTGGTAAGCCTCCTCCTGCGCAATCCGGTTGGCCGTTGCGCGCGACAGCTCGCGCACGTTGTTCACGACAAGGGCCACCGCAAACGCGATAGCCGCCACGAAGACAATGGTCAGGATGAGGGCGCCGCCGGCCCTCTTAGAGCGTGGCCGGGCCGCTTGTGCCAAGGTCGAGCGCATAATTGGTCACTCCTTGATCCAAAAAATGGTTTTTCGCGATGACATCGGTCCTGAACTCACCCAGCTGCGGATTGCCCGGCCGCTGCAAAATCCGCGAGAATCCGGTGTAAACATAAGCCAGCACGATCGAGACGCGGAACTGCGACTCCATCACGAAGTCACAGTGCTCGATATCCGTGAAATCCAGCGTGGGCGTCCCGAGCGGATCCTTGTCCGAATCGAAGGTAACGGAAGCGCCGTTCTCAAAGATCTGGAGCGCCCGCTTCTTCCCATTATAGGCGATCAGCGTCTGGCTCACCGTTCCCGGGCCGCTCGGCAGGGCCACCTTGATCCGGTGGAGCACATTCGTTGTGGCCGTGTCCTCGGAGAAAGGTTCAAAATATGCCGCATTGCGCATGATGGAAACCATGCGCTCGGCACCCGCCGCCGACTGCGTCTGCGACATCACCTGCTCATGGAGGACCACGAAATTGCGGGCCGTGAAGAAGGTCATGAACGCCAGGCTGATCATGATCAGCGCCGTCACCGCGGTCGCGACCGTCAGTTCAACCAGGCTGAACCCCTTGCGCTTTCCGGAATAAGTTATCATATGGTGCCTGCCCGCACGATCGTGCTCATGGAAACGCGCTGGGGACGGGACCAGCTGCCCGGTGGCGTCCAGTCCACAGCCACTCGGCAATATGCCGGCGCGCCCGCCGGGGGGGTGGCCAGGACATTGCTCCAGTCCACCGTTCCGTCCGTGCCAATGGAGTAAAAGTTCACCGTGATATTCGCCGCGATTTCCACCCCGGGCGTGTTAAACGGAACCAGCGTCACCGTGCCCTGGTCAATCGAGGCATTGGTGTTTGCGGCCTCCATGGCCTGCCGGGCGTAATTCATGGCGGCAATTCTCTGCTTGTCCAGTTCCAGGGATTGTCGCGCAAACACCATCGCAGAAATCACCCCAATGGCCACCATGGTGACGATCACCATGCTGATCAGGCACTCCAGCAAGGTGACGCCACGGCGGCCACAAAGCCGACCAGACACCCGGATGGTTGCTTTCGATTTCATTTTTTCATTCCTGATCACTTTGATTACAAATTGTAGCAGAATGTGTGCCATGCAACCTATTTCTCGCGGCGAAAATCCACTATACTACTCCGTGAGGCTGCGAAAGCAAGGTTTAAATTGGCCCGACATGTCGGATTTCGAGGTTTCCCCTTCGACCGGAAACCGCCGCCCCCGGGCATTTTTGCCCCACATACGCACCTTTTTTCACCACCTGTGGTCCCCCCAGTACACAAAGCTGATTCCGCGAACTTGCGAGTGCCCGGGTCTGCAGGCGGAGAAGGGCTTGGCGCCCGTGCCGGTCGCGCAAAGAAACTGCTGGGATTTGCCATGCCGCCTCATTGAGTGTGATGGCCGATGCACACGCGATCCTTTCTGGCCGGCCTGCTGCTTGCGCTCCCGTTCGTCCTTTGCGGATGCGGAACGCACGGGCCGCCGCCGGCGCCAGCCAGATCACTCACAATGGCTTTCCCCGACGAACCGGGCCGTCTCGACCCCGCCTTCAACAAGGACCTGTACGAGGGAATCGTCTCGGGGCTGATCTTCGATGGCCTGGTCGGTTTTGGGGCCGGGACGGACATCGAACCGCGGCTGGCGGAGCGGTGGGATGTTTCAACCGACGGGAAAACCTACACATTCCACCTCCGCCCGGCGAGGTTCCACGACGGGCGCGATGTCACGTCGGCGGATGTGCGTTACTCGTTCACCCGCCTCCTGCTTCCGGCCACCAACAGCGGCCGGAAGTGGGTGGTGGACCGGATCGCCGGGGCGGACGCGGTCATTTCCGGCAAAACCCGCGATCTTGCCGGACTCGCTTCTCCGGATCGGCGCACAGTGGCCATCACGCTTCGCGAACCCTATCCCGCGTTCCTCACGATGCTGGCCATGCCCGCGGCCGGCATCATCCCGGCGGGCGCAGCGGGTGCCGAAAAGCCCGACCCGGCTTTCGACCGCGCCCCGGTTGGCACGGGCCCGTGGGTGCTGACCCGCTGGACGCGCGACCAGCGCCTCGATTTCCATCCCAACCCCCGCTTCTGGGGCCCGCGCCCGCGCCTCGAGCGGTTCGTTTACCAGGTGCAGAACGACGAGAACGCGCGCCAGCGCCTTTTCGAGGCCGGCGCGCTCGACATCACGCAGGTCGGGTTTGCCATCTTCGACCGCTGGTCGCGCGACCCGGCACGAAGCGCCCGCATGAAGGCCGTGCAGGAATTGCGCACGGATTTCCTCGGCTTCATGAACAGCAAGCCCGCGCTCCGCGACCGCCGCGTGCGCCAGGCCATCTCCCACGCCGTCAACACGCGCTCGATTTTCGAGAACTTCCAGAAGGGGAGGGGTGAACTGGCCCACGGGCCCATCCCGCCCGGAATCCCCGGTTACCGCGCCGACCTGCCGCCCCGCCGCCACGACCCCGCCGCCGCGCGCCGCCTTCTTGCGGAGGCGGGGGGCTCGTCGCTCACGCTGGCCCTGTGGTACCGCGACGAGGCCCTCACCGCCGAAATCGCGCGGGCCGTCCGGGGGGACCTCGCCCGGGTCGGCGTGACCGTGAACCTCGTTCCGCGGGACCTCGCCGCGCTGCGCGCCGGGGTGTGGGGCGGACAGCCCGACCTGTACATCGGCTCGTGGACGCTCGACTACCCCGACCCCGAGAATGCGATGGTGCCGCCGTTCCACTCGCGCAACATCCCCCGCCAGGGAAACGGTGCCCATTTCTCCGACCCGCAGGTGGATGCCCTGCTCGAGGCCGCGCAGCGCGATCCCGATCCCCGCTCCCGGGTCGCCCGCTTCCAGGCCGCCGAGGACGCCATCCGCGACGCCTGCCCCTGGGTCTTCCTTTTCCACCGAAAATCGTACTACGCCGTCCAGCCCCGCGTGGCCGGCTGGAACCCGGCCGTCATGTACAACGCCGAACGCTTCACCTCGGCGACGGTGGCGGCGGATTGACCCCGGCATTTTCTTGACGCGAATTTTCCATCGCTTAACCTGCTGTGCTTCCTAGAAGCCACCCAAGAACGGAGAAGAACCGAAATGTCCGACGCACCCCAGTTCCGCCCCGGCACGACAGCCCTTCACGGCGGCCAGGCTCCCGACGCGGCCACCAACGCCCGCGCGGTCCCCATCTATCAGACCACCTCCTATGTCTTCAACTCGGCCGAGCACGCGGCGAACCTCTTCGCCCTCAAGGAATTCGGCAACATCTACACCCGGATCATGAACCCGACCACCGACGTGCTGGAGAAGCGCCTGGCGGCCCTCGACGGCGGCGTCGGCGCGCTGGCCTTGGCCTCGGGCCAGTCCGCCATCACCCTCGCGATCCTCAATGTCGCCAGGGCCGGACAGAACATCGTGTCCACAAGTTATCTCTACGGCGGCACCTACAACCTGTTCCACTACACGCTGCCGCGGCTGGGGATCGACGTGAAGTTCGTCGACTCGTCCGACCCGGCCAACGTGGCCGCCGCCATAGACGACAACACGCGCCTCGTGTACATGGAGTCCATCGGCAACCCGAAGAACAACGTGGACGACTTCCGCGCCATCGCCGACATCGCGCACAAGGCCGGCATCCCGTTCGTGATCGACAACACGGTCAGCCCGTTCATCTTCCGCCCCTTCGAGCACGGCGCCGACATCATCGTGTACTCGCTGACCAAGTTCTGCGGCGGACACGGCACCTCCATCGGCGGCGCCATCGTGGACAGCGGCAAGTTCGACTGGAACAACGGCAAATTCCCCGAGTTCAGCCAGCCCGATCCCAGCTACCACGGCCTGGTGTTCAACGACGCCTTCGGCCTGCACGACAAGGCGGTGATCCGCGGCGCGTCGTTCATCATCCGCGCCCGCGTGTCGCTCCTGCGCGACCTGGGGCCCTGCATCTCGCCCTTCAACGCCTTCCAGATCATCCAGGGCCTCGAGACGCTCCACGTCCGCATGCCGCGCCACTGCGAGAACGCGCAGAAGGTGGCCGAGTGGCTGGAGAAGAACCCGGCGGTCAGCTGGGTCAACTTCCCCGGCCTGGCCAGCCACCCCGACAACGCGCGCGCGAAGAAGTATCTGGCGGCCGGCCCCGGCGCCATCCTGGGATTCGGCATCAAGGGCGGAATCGAGGCGGGCAAGAAACTCATCAACGCGGTGAAGCTCTTCAGCCACCTCGCCAACATCGGCGACGCGAAGAGCCTCATCATCCACCCGGCCTCCACCACGCACCAGCAGCTTACCGAGGACGAGCAGCGCAGCACGGGTGTCACTCCCGACTACATCCGCCTGTCGGTGGGCATCGAGGACGTGAACGACATCATCGCGGACCTCGACCAGGCCATCCGCGCGTCGCAGCAGTGAGGCGGCGTCAAGCGTGAGCGCCCTGCCGGGACTCGGTGTCGTCGGGACGCAGTCCGTCGTGCTTTGCCACGACGGGCTGCGGCTCGACAATGGCGACACCTTCGGGCCGGTCACGGTTGCCTACGAGACTTACGGGCAACTGGCCCCCGCCCGCGATAACGTGATCCTGGTGTGCCACGCGCTGTCGGGCGGGGCTCACGCGGCCGGCTATCATGCGGGCGCCGAAAAGCCCGGGTGGTGGGACGTGATGATCGGCCCGGGCAAAGCGTTTGATACGGACCGCTACCACGTGGTCTGCGCCAACGTGATTGGAAGCTGCTACGGCACCACCGGTCCCGCTTCCACGGATCCGGCCACGGGCAGACCCTACGGGTTGCGGTTCCCCGTGGTGACCATGCGCGACATGGTCAACGTGCAGAAGGCCCTCCTCGACCACCTTGGCATTTCGTCCCTTCTTTGCGTCACCGGGGGCAGTATGGGCGGGATGCAGGCGCTGCAGTGGGCGGTGTCGTATCCCGACATGGTGCGCTCGGTCGTGGCGCTGGCCACCACCCACCGCCACTCGGCCCAGCAGATCGCTTTCAACGAGGTTGCCCGCCAGGCCATCATGGCCGATCCGGCCTGGAACAACGGTGACTACTCGGACGGCGACGGGCCGCGGCTCGGACTCGCCGTCGCGCGCATGGTCGGCCACATCACCTACCTGTCGGACGTGGGCATGGAGCGCAAGTTCGGCCGCCGCCTGCGCAACCGCGAGCGCTACGGCTACGACTTCTCCCTCGATTTCGAGGTGGAGAGTTACCTGCGTTACCAGGGCAAGAGTTTCGTCGAGCGATTCGACGCAAACTCCCTGCTCTACCTGACCAAAGCGCTGGATTATTTCGATCTGTCCAACGGCGGCGACTCGTTGTCGGCCGCGTTCCGGGGGGTGAAGGCCCGTTTCCTCCTCATGGCGTTCTCCTCCGACTGGCTCTACCCGCCCTACCAGCTCAAGGAGGTGGCCCAGGCCATCCGCCGCGCCCACGGCGACGCCACCTACTGCGAGGTGCGCAGCGACTACGGCCACGACGCGTTCCTCCTCGAGCACGGCCAGCAGGAGCCGCTCGTCCGCGCTTTCCTCGATCGCGTGCGCGAAGAGGGGTGAGCGGGTGACGGGCGATTGGGCGTGATGCGGCTGACAAGTGCGGCCGGAAAGGCAACACGCCCGAAGCGCCACGAACACCCGCCGGATCCGATAACGGCATGAGGACCGTGCGCTTTGCCATGGCGCATTGGATTCCCCGGCGTTTCTTGCGTTCCGGTTTTCCCGCCACCGGCTCCGCCCGCCCCGGTCCTAGCGGCTTGACTGCGGCGGCGCGGACCGCCACATTGCCCGCCTCATGAACGCCGACCAGGCCGCGCAACGGACCGCCGCCAACCACGAAGCCGTTTACGAATGGATCGCCGCGCACACCCCCCAGGGCGCCCGCGTGCTCGATATCGGATGCGGAGAGGGCGACCTCCTGTCGCTGCTTGCCGACAAACGCGGCGCCTCAGGCACGGGCATCGAGCTGTCCGAACCCTTGGTGATGAAGGCCATCCTCCGCGGCCTGTCCGTTCACCACGGCAATGTCGAGGAGGGCCTGGACCATTTCGGGGACCGGAGTTTCGACCTCGTCGTGCTCAGCCTCACCATCCAGGAACTCGGCGATCCGCTCCGCGTGCTCCGCGAGGCGCTTCGTGTCGGGCGCCGGGCCGTCATCGTGTTTCCCAACTTCGCCCACTGGCGCGCCCGCGTGCAACTGGCCCTGGCCGGCCGCGCACCGGACATCCCCAGCCTGCCCTACACCTGGTATGAATCCCCCAACCGCCATTACCTGAGCGCGCTGGACTGGGAGGATTTCGTGCGCCAGGAGGACTGGCACATCGCGGCACGCGGTTTCATCAGCGGCGGCGAAACGGTCCGGTTCCTGCCAAACCTGCTCGCCGAGGTGGCCATGTACCTCGTGGAGCCCGCGCCCGTCCCGGCCTGATTATTCGCCCGTGCCGGCCGCGGTGGTCGTGGTGAGTTCCACGCGGTCGTTGGCGATCTTCACCGCCTCGCGCGCACGGTCCTTGGCCCACAGCCCGTTCACCAGCTGGATGCCGGCGAGGATTCCGATGATGGCGACCACCACCAGCAATTCCACCAGCGTGACCCCGTGCTTCGGGCGTCCGTGACCGGCGCACCGCCCGTTTCTCATCGTAAGCATGCTCCCTTTGACGCGGCCCGCCCGCGGCCTGATGACAGGCGCCGTGAAAAAACCGCCGCCTAGAACATGCTGTGCGACTTGAAGCACGCGCGGCCGCGGATGCAGGTCGCCGGTTCCGCGGGCCGGTAGTCCGGCCCGTTGATGCGGCAGGTGTAGCCGCACAGGTAATCGCCGCCCTCGTGCAGCAGCGAGTTGTCGTATTTCGACAGGTCAATGTGATCCTCGGCCGAACCCTTGGCTTCGAGCAGCATGCAAGTCTGGGTCTGCACCGGATGTTCCACAAAGGACATTGCGCCACTTCCTTTCGCCGCGGGATCCGATCCGGTTGTCCCGCCTCCCTTGAAAGGCGTCGGCGCGCCGCCCGGCGGGCGGCGATCGGCGTCAGTTATTACTAACACCCCGCGCCCCCATTATGCACGACCGCCCGGGCCGCAGGCGGTTCGCGCCGTGACGAACCGCCCGCTGTCAAGCGCGACGATCATGCTTTCGTCCGGACTGATTTTTCTTCTTGTGTCGCCCCGAGCCGCCTTTCAGACACGCATCACGTTGAACACGGCAACCCGCCGCATTTGTGACTGTGGAGGTGTGAAGCACGGGGATGAGGATTTTTGGCATGCTGGATGAAATGAAACAGGATCTCGAGGAACTCGACTTCGACGCCCTGGAGGAAAAGTACCGCCGCCTGGCCACGGAAGAGGCCGGTGCGCGCGTGGCCAGGCAGATCGCCGACACCAACCTTTCGGTCTACCAGACCGAACTGGCCGACGCGCTGCAGCAGGCCGTGGAGGCCGCGGAAGACTCGGGCGCCGAAGCCGTGTACTTCGAGTATGACATGGACAACGACTGGGCCGGGTGCTTTTTCGTGTGCCCCGATTACCAGCCGGAATCCGCGAGCGACGACGAGTGGGCCTGCGAGTACGACGACGAGGTGGAGGGCCCGCAGTTGACCGCCTTCGCGCGGATCTACGCCAAGCACGGCGGTTTCGGCGATGACGGCGCGCGCAGCGCCGTCACATCGTACCTCGTCGCCCGCACCATCGCCGCGCTGGGTCGGTGCGTCGCCCGCCAGCGTCCGGGCGTGGCCGTGTGCGCCGGTTTCCACGACCAGGACCCCATCTGGCGCCTGAAAGAAGCCAACGACGAGGACGACGGGTAACCTGCGTCGCCGGACGACCCGCGGCGAAGGGCCGCGGGTGTCCCGGCGCGCCGGGATGGTTTACCGGGGAGTTTTCGCTCCCGCCGCCTGCCCGGGAATCAGGTCGCGACCGTAAAGCCGCACGCACAGTTTCCGCGCTTCCGCCGCTTCGTCCGGCTTGCCCGCCGCCTCGGCGGCCTTGCCCCATTCCACCAGCCATTCCGCCTCGGGCCACATAAACATTTTTGCCGCCGCACGGGCCTGTTCCAGTGCGCCAGCCTTGTCACCTTTCGCTGACAGCGCCGCCGCGACAAGGAACCGGGCTTCCGGCTCGCCCGTGGCCAGCGGGCTTCGCAGGTGCTTCAATGCCTCGTCGGGTTTGCGCTCGGAAAGCGCCAATCGCGCCCGAAGGCAATCAGACGCAATCTTGTCGGGGAAGCAGACGTTCAGTCGCGTGATCAACTCCAATGCACCGCTGGTCTCGCCCGCGTTGATTCGCATCTTCGCGGCCGTTTCGAGCGCGTCGGCAAGCTCGTCGCCGTGGGTCCACTCCAACGCCTTGTCGGCCCACTCCGCCGCCATCGCAGGATCGCCGGTGAACTGGAAGTGGATCGCCAGTTGCCTGGCGCCCCGCGGGTCCTCGTCGTGTTCCGCCATCCATCGCTTCAGCATCCCGGTCACGGCCGCCGTTTCGCCGCGCATTCGCATCAGTTCCGCCCTCAAAGAAAGCGCCTGGCTTTCGCTGTCCCCACCGCCGCCCGGTTCCTGGAGCAACGCCCACGCGGTGGTCGTTTGTCCGTCCGCCGCAAGAGCCCGGCACAACCAGTAGCGCGAATTGGAATCGTTGTAGCGTGCCACCGACTTGTGGAACTCGCGGATTGCCGTCGCATGGTCGCCCTTGGCCCAGGCGATGAACGCACCGCGAAGAATGACCGATTCCTGGTAGTTCATCCGCCCCCCCGCGCGTTCGTAAGCGGCTTGCGCTTTGTCCAAGTTCAAAGCCCGTTGCTCGACAAACGCGAGATGCTCCAAGACCGAACTCGCCGCCAGCGAGGTATCATCAAAAGCCAGAAAGGCGTCAAGGAACTCGCGGGCCTTTTCCGGTTGTGCGGAAAGCAGGGCGATGTTTGACGCGTTTTCGAAGTCGCTGCTGAGCCGGGTTTCCTTCTCCGCAAAAGCCCGACCGTAACACTCGGTTGCACGGTCGAAACGGCGCGCCGCGGCCCAGGTTCGGGCCATCAGCAGGTTGCGTTGCGGGCAGTCGGGTGGGAGCGTCGCGTCGAGTTTCCGCACCTCGTCCTCCGTGACAAGGCGCAATTGCGCGCGGGCGCCCCATGTCAGGGCCTCCACCCGCGCCGAATGGTGGAGAGGGTTTCGCGCCAGCAGCAAACGTGCCACAGAGGCCGCTTCCTTGGCGTTGCCCAAGCCGGCCATCCTCGTCAAAATCCGGGTCAGGGTCCTGATATGGAATGGGGCGAAGTATTTCAGCCGCAGCGCGGTGTCGCTGGCCTCATCCACGGTTCCCCCGGCTTGAAGCAATCCGTTGGTCTGGATGGTCAGGAAAAACGGATCGCAGCGAAACGCTGCCAGGGAATCCAGCTTCATGTCTCCCGGCGCGTGGACCGATTGCGCCTGCAGGGCGGCCAGCGTAACCGCCGCATCGCCCGGTACTGCCTTCACCAGTGCTTTCCCGGCCGCGTCGCCCTCGGGCACGTAAAGTCGCAGTGCCAGATCCCGGATGCACTCGCCGGCGGCGTCGGCCATCGTTCGCCCCGCCGTCTCCAGCGCCACGCGCGCGTCCACGCCGTACGCGGCCCGGGCAGTGCGCACGGCGGGTGAAGAAGTCACCGCATCCATGGTTTCGCGCCGGAGGCGCTCCGCGTCGCGAATCAACGCCAGCACCCGGCACTTGGGATCCGACCAGTCGATTTCGCTGAAAACAGCGGCGGCGGCGTGCGGATCCTTCCCCGCAATTGCCGCAACCACTGCTTCATGAACCTCGCCTCCGGCGGGGGGTGGTTCCATGGAAGGCACGGCAAGCCCGGCGTCCGCCAGCGCGCGCTCCGCCCGTGTTGCCAAATCCGCCTTACCAGCTTTGCGCGCCTGGCGCGTCACCTCATCAAGAACGTTCACTGCGGAGATGACCACTTCGGTGACGTTCGCCTGTCGCCATTCACCCAACTGCCCGGCCCATGACTTCGCGTCGCCGTAGTGCAGCCACAGCCCCGGCGCGTATGGCTCCTTGCGCAGCCACTGCTCCAATTGCGCCGTCTGGCGCACCGCGCCTGCCTTCAGTTCCAGGCGGGGGGCAAGGAGTTCCCACACTTCGTGTTCGATGGGGCTGCCCGAGGCCGGGAAAGCGGGAAAATCCCGGAAGCGTTCCTGTGCAAAGGCGAGCGTAAGTGAGGTGGGCAGGTCGGGCGCGCCCTGTTCGGCGAAAGCTGCCGCCGTGCGCAGGGCTTCGGCGCGTCTCCCGGTTGCGATCAGCGAGATCAATTTGCCAAAGCGCCCGGCGGGCGACTTGGGCGAGATGGCCGCGGCCACCTCGCCCGCCGCCATCGCGCGCAGCACAGCCTCGTGCCACTGGCGCGAAACCCCAAACTCGAGTATGTCGGACAGACTCCATTGCGCCGCTGCAAGCGCGGCCCAGACCTCGGCCTCGCCGGGATACTTGTCCACAATGGCCTGTGCAATTTCTGCGGACCGAATGCACCGCCTCGTTGTGGGGATCGCGAGGAGCGATCTCGCTTCCGAAACCTGTTCCCGCACGTTGTCCGCGTCCGCGGCGGGGACCGTCCGGGTCCGCAGGCTGGCCAGCAGCGCATCGCTGTCCCGGAAACCCGCAATGGCCGCCGCAGCCTTCATGGCCGCATTCCCCTGCGTGTTGAAAAGGGCCTCATAGGTCGGCCGCGGTTCACTCACGTCCCCCGTCCACTCGCCGGTCACCTTCCCGCTCTTCGCATCCACTACCCGGATGCGGGTGCGCGTAATGGTACCTTCCCTTTCGGCAATCACCGTGGCGACCAAGGCGCAACTGGCTTCCCTGGCAAATTGTTCAACCGCCCCCGGTTTCTGCGCCGCGAGTTTCGTGCTTGAGAAGCCGGCCCGGGCGAGCGCCGCTTCCGTGACTTCCGGCGACGCAAAAGGAACCGGTTTACCGGCCGCCGCAAGCCACGCCTGCATCATCACCCCGGCGCAGTCGCGGATTTCCCCGCACAGGTGGCCGTTCAGGAATGTCGCATCGCCGAGAGGCAGGACCAGCACGGGAACCGACGGGATGGGCGGCTGGGTCCGGGCCCAGGACAGGAAGCATTCCGCCACCTCGGGGACCTTGTCGGTTTTGGGGACAGGTGTTTGTGCGGGCGCGCCCGGGGCTCCCGATCCGCCCCACGCGATTCCCGCGACCACCGCAACAATCGTGATTGTCGTCCGCCTGCCCATCTGCAACCCCCTGTCTGGTTGTAACCGGGGCGGAAGTGCGCACCCGCGCCAGTCCGTGTGTTTGGTTGATTCCTGAAAATCGCAATGTCCAGAATCATCCTTTCCCGCCCGAACCGTCCATCCAGCAATCCCCTTGATGTCCCCGCCCCCTTCCACACAACCTTGCCCGCCATGACCATCGAGTTCCGCGTCGACACCACCCTGCCCGGCGGTTCCGCCCGCACCGGGACCCTGCGCACGCCCCACGGCGAGTTCCAGACGCCCGTCTTCATGCCGGTGGGCACCAAGGCCACCGTGAAGGCGATGACCCCGGAGGAACTCGAGTCGCTCGGCGCCGGCATCATTCTCTCCAACACCTTCCACCTGATGCTGCGGCCGGGACACGAAATCATCCGCGACCTCGGCGGACTCCACCGGTTCATGAACTGGAAACGGCCCATCCTCACCGACAGCGGCGGCTTCCAGGTGTGGAGCCTGGCGAAACTCAACCGCATCACCGAGCAGGGCGTGCGCTTCCGCTCGCCGGTGGACGGTGCGGAAATTAACCTGTCCCCGGAATCCAGCATTGCCGTCCAGGAGGCGCTGGGAGCGGACATCATCATGTGCTTCGACGAGTGCGCGCCCCACGACGCGACCCATGCATACGCCAAGCGCAGCGCCGAGATGACGGCGCGGTGGGCCGCGCGCTGCAGGGCCGCCCACGCCCGTCCCGACCAGGCGCTCTTCGGCATCGTGCAGGGGGCCGTGTATCCCGACCTGCGCGAGTGGAGCGCGCGGGCCACCGTGGACATCGGGTTTCCCGGCTATGCCATCGGCGGGCTGAGCGTGGGGGAGAGCAAGCCCGACATGGAGGCGGCCCTCGACGTGATGGACCGCGAACTGCCGCGCGACAAACCCCGCTACCTGATGGGCGTCGGCACGCCGAACGATTTCTTCCGCGGCATAGAGCGCGGCGTGGACATGTTCGACTGCGTGCATCCCACGCGCACCGCGCGCAACGCGCGCCTCTTCACCAACGAGGGCGCGCTCAATCTGCGCAACGCGGTCCACGCGGCCGACCCGCGCCCCGTCAGCGGGTCGTGCGCGTGCTACGCGTGCCGGAATTACTCGCGCGCGTACCTGCGCCACCTGTTCATGGCCAACGAGATCCTCGCGTCGCGACTCGCCACCACCCACAACCTGTTTTACTTCCTCGACCTCATGCGCCGCATCCGGGAGTCCATCCGCAACGGGACCTTCGCCGAACTCAAAGCCGGGGTCATCGCCGTCTATCCGGAAAAACGGGGACACCCAACGGCCCGATCCACGGAGTAGCTGCGCGGGCGGCCGGTGCCGGCGCAAAGGTCACGCCGAAAAGACCCTGCGGCCCCGTCTCCGCGTTGACACGCCGACGGGCGATTCCCGGCCCCCGAATCGCAATTCCCCACGATTCCCCGCAATTTGAACTCCGATTGCGCCCGACACACAAAATCCCCAATCCATCCCGCCCTTTTTAGACAACAAAAACACCCTGACGATTGTGAAAAGCCCCCGTATTCGGGTTGCCTGGAATTACCCCAAGCCACGCATGGACATGCAAGTGCAGCAAAATCAACGATGGGTGTGGGGAAAGAAAAAAACACGCCCTCCACGCATTTTTTAGTTGCGACGGATTGGGGAAGGGGAGTACGTCTTTGGGTGTTTTTGGGAAATCATGGGGAACCATGGGAGAGCAGACGCCAAATACGACCCCCGCCGAGATCGCTCTCGGATTCACCAGCAACTATACGGTGAAACTCGACAGCGCTCAGCGGGCCGCATTTCCCGCCAAGTTCAGGGAAGTGCTGGATCGCAAGTATGGCGACTCGGCTTCTCAAGTGGTCCTCATCCCGGATTCCGGTAAGTTGAAAGTGCTTCCTATGCCGGTCTGGCAGAAGATGCAAGAGAGACTTAACAACCTGCCGGATTTCGACCCAAGTTCGGATGACCTCCGAACCCTGATCTTTGGCAATATGGTGATTTGTCCTCTGGACGGCCAGAACCGCATTCGCCTCACCCCGATGCTTTGCGAACTGGCCGACCTGAAGAAGGAAGTGGTTTTCGTGGGTCAGCAGGACCGGATGGAAATCTGGGACACTGAAAAGTGGCGGGAGTTCACCACTCAGACCACGAAAAACCTCCGTTCCGTCATGACGGAGGTCTTCCGCAACAGCCGGTCCGGCGCCTGATGGCCGAAGGACCGGGCGGGGAGTTTCATCGCCCCGTTCTTCTCCGCGAGGCGGTCGAGCTGCTCGACCTCCGGCCGGGGATGCTGGTGGTGGATGGCACGGTCGGCGGGGCGGGCCACGCAAAGGCCTTCCTCAAACAAGTTTCTCCGGGAGGTTTCCTCCTGGGGATGGAGCAGGACCCGCAGGTTGCTGAACTTGCGGTGCGGGAGCTGATAAACGCTGGTTTCGCCCGCGAAAGGCAGTTCGAGGTGGAGGTGCGGCGGTTTTCGACCGTCGACGAGGCGCTGGCCCGCCGCCGCACCCCCCGCTTCGACCGGTTGTTCCTGGATCTGGGAGTCAATAGTCTTCACCTGGACCAGCCGGAAAGGGGCTTCAGCCTCAAACGCGAGGGCCCGCTGGACATGCGGATGAATCCGCAGTCGGGCGACCCGAGCGCGGCGGACCTGATGAACGGTCTGCCCGAGGAGGATCTCGGCAACATCTTCGGCCGTTACGGCGAGGAGCGGTTCGCTCGGAGGATCGCGCAGGCGATCGTCCGGGCGAGGGCCATCCGGCCCTTCCGGACCACCCGGGAACTGCAGGAGGTGGTGGCGGGAGCGATCCCGCGAGGGGCGTGGCCGCCCCGGATTGACCCGGCCACCAGGACGTTCCAGGGCCTGAGAATCGCAGTGAACCGCGAACTGGACGAGCTGGACGAGGTGCTCGGCAAGTTGCCCGCCCTGATGGGACCGGGTGCACGGGCCGGGATCATCTCCTTCCACTCGCTGGAGGACCGGAGGGTCAAGGAGGCGTTCCGCGCGATGGCGCGGGGGTGCATCTGCCCGCCGGAAATCCCGGTCTGCGTCTGCGGACGGGTGGCGGAGTTTCGGATCGTCACCCGCAAGCCGGCAAAGGCCGGGGAGGAGGAAGTGGAGGCAAACCCGCGGTCGCGCAGCGCGAAACTGCGGGTGATCGAGAGGTTGGAGGTTCCGCCCGAGGCGGAGGAGGATAGTGAGGACCATGGCGCGCAAGGTTGCACAACATAGGATTTCGCAGTGTTTCTCGCCGTCGCCCCGTGCCGTCAGCCTGAGCGAGCGCCGGGTGGCGCTGGCGGTGCTTGTCTTCATGGTTGCCGGCTCGCTGCTGGTCGCCCATGTGGCCCTTCGCTTCGCCATCCGCGACGTGCGCATGCAGCACCGGCAGCTCCAGGAGCAGGTTCGCAACCTCCTGCAGCAGAAGGAGCGGCTGGAGCACGAGAAGGAAACCCTGTGCAACTCGCAGAACCTGCGCGAGACGGGGCGCCGCCAGCTGGCGATGATGGAGACCGACCCGCGAAGCCAGCTGACCGTTGCCGTGGCCAGTGACCTGCGCCAGAAGTACACGCGCGGCGCGGCAACGCGAACCGCTGTTGCGCTCGCCGACCGGGCAGAGAACGCCAAGGACCGGGGCCTGCTGATGACGCTCGTGGATGCCAGCCCGGCATTCGCGGCCGTGCCGGGCCGCGAGTAGGACCCAAGTTTGATTCACCGAGACACGACCACCAAGGAGAACCGCGTTATCGGATAAAAAAGTATGACCAGATCGGCAGCCAGGCTACCGCGAAAGCCCCCGTTCCCGTTGATACCGTTGCCCCGTGGAAGGCTCTAGCAGAAGTTCCCGTTCCGGCGTCCCGTTCCCCGTTCCCGCTGACGTCGCAGGCCCGAAAAGGCCGGCGATACTGCTCCTGATGAACCGCGACCGTTGACCCGTGACCCAGCCCACGCTCCTGTACAGCGCGAGGAACCCCAAGTTTCCCCGCCTAGCCCAACCGCTCCAAGTCCCAGTGGTGGCTCCTGTTCCTGCCGATGCAGATCGTTCGGGTTTCCCGTTATAAAAGCGAAAGGGCGGAGTTGCCGCTCCGCCCTTCGATTCCCGCTCAAGTTCCCGTTGACAGCGACTGTCTGGCTTAACCCTGTCCGTCAGTCCGCGACGCTGCCGATCTGGTCACTTTTAATTTTACTGCCACGCACAATCTGCGGAGGGTGAGGTAGAGTCAAAGGAAAAGTTCTCGCACGCTTGCACCTGCCATGCTGCCGAGCCGCAGGTTGCAACAAGGGTGGTAGATGCTCCGCAAAAAGTACCTTCAGCGCGTACACCTTCTGGTACTGATTCCTGTTGTGGCCGCCTGCTTTCTGGTGCCCCGCCTGTATCACTTGCAGGTGGCTCGCGCGGCTGAGTTTATCAAGCTCGCCGAGCAGCAGCACAACAAGACGATCAACATCAACCCCTGTCGCGGCAAGATTCTGGACCGTAACAACCACGAACTGGCCGGCAGCATCCTGATGGAAAGCGCCTATGTGGCCCCCCGGCTGATCCGGCCCGAGGTCGTGGCCAACTTCGCCCATGACGTGTCACGCGCCCTGAACGTCCCCTTTGACCAGGTTTACCGGCGCCTTTCGGGCACGCGCGAGGTGCCCCTGGCGCGCAAATTGGACGAGCGGCACGCGAACGCCCTCAAGGAAGTCCGTCTCAAATGGAGAAAACAGGTTCCCCTCACGGCCATTTATTTCGTGCAGGAGGGCAAGCGGGTCTACTCGCGGGGCGACCTGGCCTCCCAACTGGTCGGTTACACGACGATTGACGATACGGGCGACAACACGGGACTGGCCGGCATCGAGAAAATCTACAATGACGAGCTGCGGGGGAAGACCGAGCGGGTCCGGGTCCGCACGAACGCCGTTCAGAACGCCATGGAACCGGTCAATCCGGACCTGCTCTACTCCACGTTCGGCAACACGGTGGTCCTGACCATCGACGACACCATCCAGCACGCCGCCGAGAGCGCCATCGTGGGCCGCGTGCAGGAGGTCAACGCCGATGCCGGAATCATCGTCGTGACCCGCGTTAAAACCGGCGAGGTGCTGGCAATGGCCAACTGCCCCTCGTTCAACCTCAACGATCCCCGCGCCCCCGAGTTCACCCGCCGCAACCGCAGCGTCACGGATGCCATCGAACCCGGTTCGGTCATGAAGATCTTCACCTTCACCAGCCTGCTGGACGACGACAAGGTGTCGCTCAACGAGACCGTGAACTGCGAGGGCGGGCGCTGGCAGGTGCACGGCCGCACCATCACCGATTCCCATAGCATGGGGTCGGTTCCCGTGCGCGAGGTCTTCGCCCAGTCAAGCAATGTGGGCAGCGTCAAGTGCGGGCTTCGCCTCTCGCCCCAGCGTTTCTACGAGCACCTCGTCAAGTTCGGTTTCGGCCGTCCCACGGGCATCGACCTTCCCGGGGAAACGGACGGTCTCCTGCGCCATTACCGCAACTGGAGCCTGCAGTCGTCGTCCTCCATCCCGATGGGTTACGAACTCCGCGTGTCGGGCATCCAGGTGGCCGCCGCTGTTTCCGCCATCGTGAACAACGGCATCTACATGCAGCCCCACATCGTGAAGGAAATCAGGGACTTCCGCGGCGACCTGGTGAGCCGCGTGGAGCCAAAGCCCCTGCGCCGCGTCTGCTCGTCGCTGACCAGCAAGAAGATGCTGGAGATGATGGAGGGCGTGGTGACCAAGGGCACCGGAAAAACCGCGGCCCTCACCGATTACCGGGTGGGCGGAAAGACGGGCACCACCAAAAAGGTGGATCCCGAGACCCGGACCTACACGGCCCGCCAGTACATCGCCTCGTTTTGCGGTGTGGCTCCCCTCGAGGACCCCGAGATCTGCATCTATATCTGGATCGACAACCCGCGCGGCACCCAGTTTTACGGCGGACAGGTCAGCGCCCCGGTGTTCAAGGATGTGGCCGAGGTCGCCCTGAAGGTCCTGAAGGTTCCCGTGAACCAGGACGTCAAACCGGCCGCCAACATGGAGGTCGCGCTCGAACGCATCCGCGGCGAACTGGAAGGCAAGGTGCCCGTCGCGTATCTCTCCGGCGCACCCAACCGCGACGACCCGGTGAGCTCCGACACGATGCCCAACCTGTCCGGGCTGACCATGCGCGAGGTGTCCGAGCGCCTGGCCGGGCTGAACATCCCCTACGATTACTCGGGATCGGGCGTCGTCCTGGAACAGTCGCCCGCGCCCTACCTGCCGCTGGAACGCGGCGAGCGGGCCCAGATCACGTTCGGCTCCAAGAACCAGTTCCTGAGCAGCATTGTCGTTCCGGATGGTCCGGCGGATGGTTCCGCGGCCGAACCGCCGGCGGAAGTTGCGGAGTCCACGCCCCCCGCGACGCGCACCGACCCGGTGGGCCTGTCGCTTGTCGCTCCCGGGCGGGACGAGGGGGTGCGCCTTGCCGTGAGCGAGAAGTCCGTGCTGCCCGCGGTTACGCTGCCGCGCCCGGCCAAGGCGCCAGCCGCCACCCCGACGCCCGTTCCCGACCTGGATGATGCCGCCCACCGCCCCCTCAACAAGGCCGCGGGCAACTCCAACTGGGCCCGGTGGGAGAAACAGTCCAAACGCACCGGCAACGATTCGGATACGAAGAACCGGGGCGCAGCCCCCTCTTCCAAACGGGAAAGGCCGGCCGAAAGCGGGCCGGCCGAATCCCCCGCGAGTGCCTATGACCTTGCCCGCGAACGCGGGCCCAATACGGCGCCGGGAGATGCCACGGCCGAATGACCAAGCGCTGGAACCTATCGCAACTGTTCGAGAACGCCGGACTGCCGCAAGGACTCGTCCGGGAGTCCGACCGGGCCATCACCGCGGTGACCGACAACTCCCGCACGGTGGAGGCGGGATCGCTTTTCGTGGCCACCCGCGGCACCACGACGGACAGCCACCTGTTCATCTCGGATGCCATCGAGCGCGGGGCCGCTGCGGTGGTCGTGGAGCAGGACATCCCGGCCTACAAGACGGCCGCCGTCGTCCGTGTGCCGGATTCCCGCGACGCCCTCGGGCGCCTGGCCCACGCATTTGTCGGCAACCCCAGCCGCGACATGACGGTCTTCGGGGTCACCGGCACCAACGGCAAGACCACCACCACCTACCTTCTCGAATCCATCCTGCGGGCCGCCGGCCGCAACCCGGGGGTTATCGGCACGATCGAGCACCGGTTCGGGGGAAAAAGCGTCACGGCCGCCAACACCACCCCCTCCGCCCCCCAGCTCGCCGCGCTTTTCGCCGAAATGCGCGATGCGGGTGCGGACTGCGTGGCCATGGAGGTTTCCTCCCATGCCCTGGACCAGCGCCGCGTTTCCGGGATCGCCTTTGATGGGGGCATACTGACCAACATCACGCAGGATCACCTGGACTATCACGGGACCATGGAGGCCTATGCCGGGGCCAAACAGTTGCTGTTCGGCGACCACCTGCACCGCCCCGGGGCCGGCGCGAATGCCGGCGGCGCCGTGGCGGCCTTCAACGTGGATGACGACTGGGGGCGGCGGTTTGCCGCCGCATTCGACGGGCGCCACTTCGATTTCGGGATGGGAGAAGGGGCGGCGTTCCGCGCGACCGGCGTCTCGTTCGACTCGCGGGGAATGCAGTTCCGCATCGATTCCCCGGAGGGGCCGCTGGAGATACGCACCCACCTCGTCGGCCTCTTCAATGTGATGAACATCCTCGGCGCCGCGGCCGCGTGCCTGGGCGCGGGGATTCCGCGCGGTGCCGTGCTGGAGGGGATTTCCGCCCTGCGGGCCGTCAGCGGCCGCTTTGAGAAGGTGGACGCCGGGCAGCCCTTCCTCGTGCTCGTGGACTACTCGCACACACCCGACGCGCTGGAACGGGCCATCAGCAACGCGCGCACGCTGACACGCGGACGCCTCATCACCGTCTTCGGGTGCGGCGGCGACCGGGACAACACCAAGCGGCCGATCATGGGGCGCGTGGCGGCGCAGTTGAGCGACCTCGCGATCGTGACCAGCGACAATCCGCGCACCGAGGATCCGGAACGGATCGCGTCCATGGTCATCGACGGCGTCCTCTCCGCCGGTCTTTCCGCCGACCGCCACGAGGTGATCCTCGATCGCCGGGCGGCCATCGGCCGGGCCATCGACCTTGCCGCACGCGGCGACCTCGTCCTCATCGCCGGCAAGGGTCACGAGGATTACCAGATCCTGGGCACAACCAAGATCCACTTTGACGACCGGGAAGTCGCGCGCGAATTCCTCGGGCGGAAAGTGCGCGGGTGACCCCGGCCCCATGAGGTTGGAATTCGCCGAGATCGCCTCCGCCCTCAAGGCCGCTGTCCGCGGCGTGGGACCCGCCGTGGTCACGTCCGTTTCCACGGACACGCGGACCGTCAATCCGGGCGACCTGTTCGTCGCCCTCCGCGGCGAGAATTTCGACGGCCACGACTACGTGGCCGACGCCGTGGCACGCGGCGCCGCCGCCGTCGTGGTGGACCATGAAGTGGAAACCACGGCACCCCGCCTGGTTGTGCCCGACACCCTGTACGCGCTGGGTGAGATCGCCCGCCTCTGGCGCCGCAGGAACGCGGGAGTCCCGCTTGCCGTCATCGTGGGATCCAACGGCAAGACGACGACCAAGGAGATGGCGGCGGCCATCGTTGCGCCCCGGCGCCGCGCCCTGGTCACCGAGGCGAACCTCAACAACCTGATCGGCGTGGCGCAGACACTGCTGCGCCTGGAGCCCGACCACGAGGCCGTCATCCTGGAGATGGGGATGAACCAGGCCGGCGAACTGGCGCGCCTGGTCGAGATGGCCCGGCCCGATTGTGTTCTGCTGGTGAACATCACCAACGCGCACGTGGGGAATTTCGGCGGCATCGAGGGGCTTTACCAGGCCAAGTGCGACGCGCTGCGCAACGCGCCGCCCGAAACGCTCCTCATCCTGAACGCGGACGACCCCCTTTCGCAGCGCGCCCGGGCCGAACACGCGGGAAACCGCCGGGTGATCTCCTTCGGCCTCGCGCCGGAAAGCGACGTGAAGGCCACCGGGGTCCAGGCGCTCCCGCCGTTCGGGTTCCGTTTCCGACTGGTGGTGCGGGAACACGCGCCCGTCCCCACCTCGCTCCATGTTTTCGGCCGCCACAACATCCACAACGCGCTCGGTGCGGCCGCCGTGGGCGCTTTTTTCGGCATCGAACCGGACGAGATTTCGCAATCCCTGTCCGGTTTCCGTCCGCGCGCAAACCGCAGCGAAGTGGAGGAACTGGACGGCTGGTACCTGGTGAAGGATTATTACAATGCCAGCCCCGCGGCCGTTGAGGCGGCGTTGCGCGCGCTTGCCGATTTCCGGGTTCCGGGCCGCCGCTGGGCCGTGCTGGCCGACATGCTGGAACTCGGCCCGATGGAAAGGGAATTCCACGCGCACATCGGGCGCGTCGCGGCCGGGACCGGCCTGGAGATGCTCTACACGCTCGGCGAGCGCGGCCGCATCATCCACGAGGCCGCCAGGGAGGCCGGCCAGCCCGCCGAGCACCTGGCCGGCGTGGAGGAGGCCGCCGCGCGCCTGCGCGACCGGCTCCGCGCGGGCGACGTCG
>JADHEF010000964.1_pt1 | contig 22194 bp, 19 predicted proteins | sample 8952391 | NCBI WGS metagenome assembly JADHEF01 (sample SAMN16124439, study PRJNA663245) | bioreactor sludge metagenome | isolation source: sludge (nitrite) | place: India:Bengaluru | collected 2019-02-28 | reverse complement strand
GGACCTCGTACTCGACCAGGGTTGCGCCCAAACGATGGGCCAGGGCGGCAGGATTTCCCACCGTGGCGGAGAGGAAGATGAACTGGGCAGCCGGTGCGGCGTTCTTTAAACGGGCAATCATCCCCGCCAGCCGGTGGCCTCTATCCGAATCCTCCAGCATATGCACCTCATCGATAACCACAGTCCCCACCCGGCCCAGGCTCTTTTTGCTGCGGATGACCTGATCTATGCCCTCATAAGTCCCGGCGATGATATCCGCATCCAGGCTCTGGGGGATCTTACGGCCCCGCCCCAGCCGGATGCGACTGACGCCTACCCGGATGGAGGTTTGAAAGCCAAGTTCCCTGTAGGCGGAAAGCTGATCGAACTTCTGGTTGGCCAGAGCCACCAGGGGCACCAGAAAGAGCAGCTTTCCTTTTCCTTCCAGCAGGTTCTTGACGCCGGCCATCTCGCCGATAAGGCTCTTTCCCGTAGCCGTGGCCGAGACCACCAGCTGATGCCGTCCTTCCAGCAGGCCTGCCTTGATCGAGCGGGACTGCACCGGCAGAAGCCTGTCCAGCCGGCGCTGCAGCATCTCCATTAGCGGCTTGGGAAGTGGGACGCTGGCCAGAGGCAGGGTGGGCTCCTCCCGGCTGGCGGGTATGACATCAAAACGGGTCAGATCCGGCGCCAGCCTCTGCAATGAGAGCAGCCCTACCACATCATCGAGGTTTCGTCTCTCTTTCAGTATCCTGGCCAGATGGGCCTTGGCCGGCCGGGAGAGCTTGCGAAAGTCCGCCTCTCTGTGAAGCTCAGCCGCCGCGCAGTTCTCGCAGATGCGCCGGCCTTTGTAGGTTATGGCATCGAGATCGACATAGGTCACCCGCCTCTCTCCCAGGCAGTGATTGCAGACCTGCACAAAGCTGTACTTGAGCTGATAGGCCTCCAAAAGCTCAACGAACCTCTGCTCCAGCTGCCTGTCTCCCCGGACCAGATAGATCGCCTGGGCCCGGCGCAGCATCCTCATAGCGTCTTCCGGTGGCAGGAACCTCTCCGCCTGGCCTTCCTTCTTGACCAGAAATTTAAACGCCCGGGGGCCCTGAGGCATCTCCTTGAGTCGCAGGTATCCTTCGAATAGGGTCTTGCTGCCGCTTTGAGGCAGAAGCAGTATGCGAGAGCGGTCGGCCTGGGCTAAAACCTGAAATGTCATTCTAAGAACAATCTCAAAAACCTATTCTGAAGTCAGGTCTATCAACTCGTACTTCAGCCCCTCCGACTCCAGGCGGGTAAGCAGGCCGGGAATCTGCTCGTCCACGCTCACAATCACCGAGCTCAGGCCATGATAAGCCGCCTCTACGGCAAACTCCTTGGCCCCGAATATGATGTCCGGCTCGCGTCCCACTTTTCGCAGAGCAGAGAGGGCCTCAATTCCCAGGCAGCCTACCTTGGCCGCCCGGCTGATCTGGCGGGAGAGAGCAGCCAGATCGACCTTGCGCGAGCCGCCGATCTGCACCCGGGGCACCTTGCAGAGGATAACTCTTCCCTCCTCCAGGCTGATCAAGCCCCTCAGATCGGAGACCCCCACATCCTCCCCGCTTCTCACAGCGCCGATCACCACTCCACTGGCCTCGATGGCCTCCTTTTTGTTGGCATATAGAAGGCCGCCGCGCATCTCCAGGGATACCCGCTCCCCCTCCTCCAAATCGCACTCGGCTATGGCCGTCCAGACGGAAACATGGCTGATGATCTCCTCCATAACCACCCGAGCATAGCGCTTCAGCTCTGCGGCGCTCTCCAGCAGCCACTCCACTCCCTCTTTGGTAATGCTGTAGCGCATCCTGCCGTCGGTGGTCACCAGCCCGTCCGCCACCAGCTCCTTTATGTACTCGGAGATGGCCTGTGGAGTGACCCCCAGGCTCTCTGCCACCTCTTTCTGCCGCAGATTGGGCTGATGGGCGGCGATCTCCACCAGGATCTGAAAACGTGAACTCTCCCTCTTACTCTGCAGGACACTGCTCATCAGAAGTCCTCGACATAGGGCTCAATGCGCTGGCCTCTCACCGCCAGGCCGTCCGCCCTCTTGGCCACGCCCCGGATGAATATCTGGCTGAGCCCCAGCTCCCGGGAGAGATTGGAGAGAGAGTTATTGCCGCCACCGACCATCTTCTGCAGCTTCTCCGTCACCGCTCGCAGCTCCTCTTCAGACATGAATGTGAGGCTGATCAGCTCGCTGATATCCTCCATAGTGGCTCCGAAGCTGGCCTGCACCCGGGAATAGGTGGAATGGTACTCCTTCTCCGGGCTAGCCCCCGGCTCGGGAACCCTCCATTTGGTCTCCACTAGGCCGCTCTTTCTCAGAAGGGCAACACTGCGGTGAACGCTGGCATCATCTCCCAAGATCCCGACCAGCTCCTTTTCCGTACGCCACTCCTGGCTCAGCTCATCAAAGACCTTCTTGTGGACATCGGAGCCGAAGGCCTGCAACAATGGGACCAGATCCGATGGATCATTGATGATCCGAGTTCGCTTTCCTGTCACAAAGAACCTCGCCTTGATATTATCCCTTTGATTTGATAAAGCTTTTTGATTGATTGCCTGTTAAATCAGCCGGACCGTCTCCAGGTTCATGGGGGCCATGGTGGGTATCCTGTATCTCTTGTAGATGGAGCTGGCCAGATCCAGGCAGTTGCCCTCTTCACCGTGGTTGGTGAGAACCCTGCCCGGCTTTGGATAGATGCGGCGCATATACTCCATGAGCTGCTGGCGATCGGAATGCCCGGAGAAGCCGTCTACGGTTAACACCTCCAGGTTGATCTTGACCGTCTGGGTCTTGCCCTCTACAGAAAGGGGCAGCTCCTTCCAGCCCTTCTGAATGCGCCGGCCCAGCGTCCCTTCCGCCTGGTAGCCTACTATGACCAGGGTGTTTCTCTCATCCGGGCCCAGCCGCTTGAGATAATCCAGTACCGGTCCCCCGTTGAGCATGCCGCTGGTTGCCAGGATAACGCAGGGGGGCCCTTCCACGATCTCCGTCCTCTGCTTGGGGCTCTCCACCTGGACAAAGCACTGGGCCAAGAAGGGATTGATCCCCTTGTGGAATATGAGATCCCTCAGATCGTTATTGAGGTACTCGGGATAGGTGGTGTGAATGGCGGTGGCCTCATAGATCATGCCGTCTAAACAGACGGGCACCTCATCTATGACCTTCTTTCTGATGGCCTCCTCCAGCACCACCATGACCTCCTGGCTGCGGCCCACGGAGAAGGCGGGAATTATGACCTTGCCGCCCCGGGTGATGGTATCCTTGACCACCTTGGTCAGATGCATTTCAGCCTCCTTCCGGGAAGGCTGGGTGCTGTTCGTCCCGCCGTAGGTGGCCTCGGTGACCAGGGTCTCCAGGCGGGGGAAGTTGCATACGGCAGGATCAAATAGCCGGGTCCTTTCGAACTTCTGGTCCCCGGTAAAAGCCACATTGTAAAGGCCGTCGCCGATGTGGAAATGGGCGATGGAGGAGCCCAGAATATGGCCGGCATTGTGCATGGTCAGCTTGGTGTCCGGTGCGATGTCGGTCACATCGCCGTAGTTGAGGGTGATGGTGTGCTTGAGGGCCTCGCGAACCATAGCCGAGTCGTAGGGCAGCCTCTTACCCTCCCGGCCGGCGATCTCGATGTAATCAAGCTGGAGAAGAACAGCCAGATCCCTGGTGGGAGGAGTGCAGTAAATGGGCCCCTCATAGCCGTATTTGTAAAGCATGGGAACCAGGCCGGCGTGGTCCAGGTGGGCATGGGTCAGGACAACGGCATCGATCTGATTTAAGGGATAGACCTCAGGAACATAAAGATAAGGAGTGGCCGAGTCGTCCGAGCCCACATTTACGCCGCAGTCGATGATGATCCTCGACTCCGGCGTGGAAAGGAGCATGCAGCTGCGCCCCACCTCCCGGCATCCTCCTAAGGTGGTGATTCTGATCCATTGGTCCTTGGATGCGGTATCCCGGTGGATCTTGCGGCCTACTGTGCGCAATATGACCTTTCTCTCGTTCTGCACGCTTCGCAAATAATCTTTGATGTTGGATATGGTGCTGGAACGCACCGGTGGGGTCCGCACCACCTTGGGAGTCCAGCCGATGAGCTTGGTGATCTCGCGGAGGGTAGCGCCATGCCTGCCAATGACCAGTCCGGGCTTCTCCGCCTCAATCTGAACCTCTCCGGTCTCGCCATCAAAATAGTAGTTTGTGATAACCGCTTCCTTGGGGACGACCTCCTGGATCTTGATCTTGGCAGTCTCCGGATCAGCCAGAACCTTGAGGTCCGGCCGGACCACCACCCTTTTGCGAAGCTCCTTGGCCAGGCTTCTTATGATCTCTCCGTCATCGGCCAGCTTCTTGGGGTCGTCGGTGTAAATGACCAGCTCCGGGCCCTCGAACTCCAGTCCGGTGACACCTACATCCGGGGGGAGCTTGCTCTGTACTTTCCGTTTGAGCTCAAAAAGAACTTCTTCTACAGACAATAGAACACATCCAAAAAAAGGTTAGAGGAGCTTGCTGATCTCCAAAAACTCCGGCTCTCCTACCTCCTCATATTTATCAGTGATCCGGACCAGCTCGATCTTGTCGCCGGAAGCAGAATCACGCTTCATGGCATTGTGAATGGCCTTCGCCGCTAAAACCACGCCATCCTCGATGCTTATGCCGGGCTTGTAAAGGGCCTCCAGCACGCCGTAAGCTGTGGGGGAGCCTGAACCGGTGGCGACAACCCGGCGCTCCTCGATCTGGCCGCCTAATGCATCCAGGGAGTAAATCTTGGGGCCATAGCGGTCCACCCCACCCATGACCAGTTGGACCATGAAGGGATAGTAGCGGCGGGAGGATAGGATATTGGAGAGCATTGTAGTTATAGCTCGAACGGTCATGCTCTCGCCTCTCTGCATCTTGTATAGCCTGGATTCGACCTGAACCATGCGGACCAGGGACTGAGCGTCTCCCACCACTCCGGCCGTGGTCAGGCCCACCAAATCATCAACCTGATAGATCTTCTTAGCAGTGCTGCTGGCTATGAAGCTGCCCATGGTAGCACGGCTCTCCGATGCAAGGACCACACCCCCATCGCAGAGTACACCTACCGTAGTTGTACCTTTGAACACCTCGACCATTTAATTACCTCAACTAAAATCAGAAAATGGACAGCTTTCCATCTCCTTTTGGCCTATAAATACTTTCCGCCGCCCCAGCCGCCCCATTCTATGATAAATAAGAGGCTTTCAACCCTAAGGGGAATCCAAACTAAGAGCCATTCAAACTCCTGAAATAGGAGGGAGAACAGATGAAGACGACAATGGTGCAAAAGTTGTGACCGAGCTATCCGGCCTATCCGCATTCATCCAGAGATATTACATAGATCCCATCATCTATGATACCAGCTACAATCCAGTGGATACCATCACCTGGGCTTTGATCCTGGGATTGGCTGTGCTGGGATTGATCAGGCTCCTGGGACGCTCGGGGATTGCCGTAGATGGGCGGCTGGTGGCCTATACCCTGCCCTACATACTGGCCGGCTCCAGCCTGAGGGTGATTGAGGACGCGGATATGGTGGCTGCCCCCTGGAGGTATCTGCTCATCACCCCCCTGATATTCTTCCTGGTATTCCTGGTCACTGCTGCCAGCCTCTTTGTCACCAGGCGGATCTGGAAGGATGGGTTTCACTTCCCCTATGCGGCCATAGGATTTATCTGGACGGCCCTGAACCTGGCCCTGCTCTCATCACTGGAATGGCAAAACCTATGGGTCATTCCCGCCGTCTTTGTCATGGGCTCGGGACTGGCGGGGGGCATCATCCTGTTGCAGCGGCATATCTCATGGCTCGGATTCCTGGAGGACGGCTTCAGCCGGATGATCATCTATGCCCATATGCTGGATGCCAGCTCCACCTACCTGGGGGTGGACTGGTTTTTCTATCAGGAGAAGCATGTGCTGCCCACATATCTTATCGATCTGGCCGGAACGGCGGCAATCATGTTCCCCCTCAAGCTGGCTGTGCTTTTGCCGGTGCTCTATATGATCGATCGATCTCTCCAGGAGCCATCTTTGCGAAATCTGACGCGCCTGACATTGATCACCCTGGGGCTGGCCCCGGCGGTGAGAAATACGCTGAGGCTGGCTCTGGGAGTGTGAGGAAGGAATGGGGCAATGGGAAGATAATCGCAAACTTTTTCTTGGGTTTCTAAATCTTTAAGTCTTAAAACAAGATCTGTGGTCCTTGTCCACCATTTTACACAGCGGCAATGAAGACATTAGTGCCCAGCTAAAATCTTGTACTTCTTGCGCGCAATCCGGTTGCCCTCATCCTCGACGTCCTTTTCCAGCTTATCCATATCCACATGGCGGGCTTCTTTGATTACGCCCTCCAGGATGGCTCCAAGGGCCGTCTTTTCCAATAGTATGGAACCCTCGGTGGCTTTGCCTATGACGAATTTATTGCCAGGATTCATCTTGGCCTGGCGATCAAATCGGCAGGATGCATGATCCTGCCCCGTTCATCAAGCTTCACCGTTGACATAGGCGCTGGTTCACCATATGGCCTGGCTAATGAGATTAATCTATCGGGATGCATCAGCGGATTTCTCTAATCAGATCCTCCAAAGGACCCCTATATTACTTTCGCCCTGCTCGCATTAGAATCATATACTATCAGGAGGCTCTACTGGAATGACATTAAAAAAAAGCGAACCGACGAATAAATTAAGAGAGGCAAACACTGAGTTGATCACGTGAACGATGCATTCGTTATTTATTTCCCTGTTGGCAATGGAGACATGAGCCTTATCCAGCTTTCAGATTTTACTACTATCGTAATAGACTGCAATGTTACTCAAGATTCGTTGGAAGACTCCGACGATACTCAGTTGGATATTCATAGTTACCTTTTAAACCTAGTAAAAAGAGATAATTTAAAAAATGCACATATAGACTCATTTATTCTTACGCATCCTGATCAGGATCACTGCAGAGGATTTGAAGATGTATTCTTTACGGGCGATCCAGGTGATTTTAATGAGTCACATAGGCGAAGTGGATTAATAATCATAGATGAGTTATGGTTTGCCCCAAGAATTTTTTCCTCCTTTGAAGACACGTTGTGTGACTCTGCAAAATCGTTTAAAGAAGAAGCCGAGCGTAGAATGGATCTTTATAGAGACAGAAATTCCAATAGAGAAAATGCTGGCAACCGACTAAGAATCATAGGTTACTCAAATAATGATGAGCTGAACGGATTAGAAGGAATTATCAGTGTTCCAGGGAATTACATAGATAAAATAAATAATAGAAGAAACGGAGATTTTTCATTCTTTATTCATGCGCCATTTAAGGCAAACACTGACTCTAAAATTATAGAACGAAATGAAACATGCATAGTCCTTCAAGCTAGATTTAGAGTTGACAGAGAGCCTGATTCATGCCTGGCTATGTTTGGCGGAGATGCGGGTTTTGAAACATGGGAGACAATTCTAAAGCAAAGCAAGAGAGAAACGCTTCAATGGGATCTCTTCTTGGCTCCACATCATTGTTCTTGGAAGTTTTTTAGTGATAGCCGCGATGCAGGCATAAGCGAATCCTCTAGGAAAATACTCGATATGAAAAGAAAGGGTGCGATTGTTGTTGCGTCATGCAAGCCTATAAAACGTGACGATGATAATCCTCCGGATTATTCCGCTGCTAAAATATATAAAAAAGAAGTGGGTGATGAGAATTTTTTTGTTACAAGTGAATATTATGATCGAGAAAAGCATCCGCTAATCTTTGAGTTAACGAAAAATGGGCCTGCAAAAGGAAGTTCGCCTAGAGCAGATATTGCAGCATCAACTGCAGCGATCCATCCAGTTATTAGCACTCCAAAGACATATGGATAATAATTTCTTCACTTCGGGCCATCCTTATGAAAAATCCGAGAATTTAAGTAAAGAGATTAAGGGTGCGATCAATGAGTTAAAGCAGGCGTTCCCAGAACAGAATATAGAAGCATTAAATTGGGACAGTAGTTTGATAGCTATTCCTTTAGAAGTACCTGTCAATTTACCATCGCGAGGTGCAGTTGACGATATCGATATACGTAGAAATGAGCCAATATTCCTGCTATTAGATAGGCAAAATTATCCCTATAGGACGCCAGGTGTTTATTATAACAGAAAGGACTTCCCTGCCGCACAATTACCTCATTTAAACCCAACTGTTATTGGGCTGCCTGCAAGTTTTTGTCTTCATAGAGGTAGCATGGATGATTGGTTTGCCGAACATACAATTACAGATTTGGTAAATAGGACAATCAATTGGCTGAGTGATGCTGCAAAAGGTCATTTAATCAGAAGAGAGGATGGATTTGAACCTACAAGAATAAATCTAGGATGGATCTATTCGGTTTTTGATCCAGCGATTTATTGGGATCTCATAGAAAAAAATTGGCAGAAAAGTCAAGGAAGATCGGGCTTTGCTTTTTTATGGATTAAATGCTTAAAAACCAAAAGCACGATAGCATCAATTGAATTAAATTCCGTCTCTATTCAACTTATTCAACCGATAGTAGACGATAATCTGAGCAAATGCATTGAATTTAGCAACCGAATAAATTACCATATGATGGATCAAAATGAAATTGAAGGAAGGGGATTTGGAATTCTAGCATGGCCATCCCGAAAAAGAGTATGCAAAAAATTTTTTGCTAATTTGCCCCAAAACGGTTTAGAACTAAAATTGCTAACAGAGGAATTAGGTGTGCCATTAGAAGAATCGATTCAACGATTTTTATCAAATAGTTTAGATATACTACGTTTTATTCCGATCTCTATAGTAATTCCAAGACCTCAAAATCTAATTGCCAAAGAGTCTCATTTGGAACCCATTAATTTTTTAATATTTAGCGATGGCAAAAGAAGTGGGATATTGAGCACTAATACCAAAGTTGAAGCTGTATGCCAAAGGGATCCATTGACAAGAAGAATAGCGAGAAATATCTCTTCAATAAAGGATAATTTTCGTATTAATAAACTGTTATTTCTTGGCTGCGGTGCAATTGGATCTAAGATTATCTTTCATTTGGCTCGAAATGGTTATTGCGAAATGACTTTAGTAGATTACGATACAGTATCTCCTCATAATTTGGTAAGGCATGCGCTTATGAATAAATGCATAGGAAAGAATAAAGCTGAAGCAATAAAAGATATTATATTAGAGATGTATGAAGCTGATAGAGATATAAAGATAAATGTGATCAAAGAATCAGCATTAAATATTTTTTTAGGGAATAAATATAATATAATTAATGAACATAATTGGCTATTAGATACAACTGCATCAATAATGGTATTTAATATGTTGCGGGATGCAGTTTTGCCGAAGACTATTTCTTGCTGTCGTTGTGAAATCGCCGATGAAGGAAGACTCGGAATTATGAGCAGAGAAGGGTATAAGCGAAATCCACGTTTAGATGATCTTCAGGTTGCGATCTTTGATATGGCTATTTCAAAAAAAGAAATATCAAGCTGGCTTCAATCAAACAGGAAAAAAAGTGAAGAAGAATTTGGATCAAATTTATCAGAAATCGATATAGGCATAAGTTGCAGCTCAGAGACGATGAAATTATCTGACGATATAGTTTCTTTGCATGCAGCATATTTTTCTACATATTTTAAAAGAATAGCAAAAGTAGATAATAAGAATGGGCATATTCAGATTAGCAGCTACAGTGAAAGTGGATTTGGATTGAGTCCAGAATCGATCTTAGGCTCTGCTCAGCAGTTTGAAGTTAAACCTGTAACCATAGTCCAATCAGAAAACGATTGCAGTTGGCAGGTTAGAATGAAAGAAAAAGTTGATAAAGATTTGCATAATGAATTCAATCAGGCTATCCCAAACGAAACAGGCGGGCTTTTAATAGGCAAAATCAATCAAAAAGCAAAAATAATTTATATCACAGATTTTTTAAGAGCTCCACCAGACAGTATTTCCTCTCCATGCGCATTTAAAATGGGCATCGATGACATTCCAGAAGAAATTAATCGTATATATGAAACTACAGGAGGCATGCTTGGCTATGTTGGCCAATGGCACACTCACCCAAATGGTGATATAAGATTGAGTTCAGTAGACGAACGCACAAAAAATATAATTAAGAAACGTCTCGATCAGATTCATCTGCCGACTCATATAATGATCGTAACAAAAAAAGGTTTGCATCCTTACATTTTCGGCTAAGGATTAATTTGATAAGTTAGAGTTGATTATCACATGGATTGGTTAGATAGGTATGAAATTAGAGCTCGAATAGCACCATCAATCATAATAAGCTTGCCAATAGCAATTTCTATCTTTTCTATTACATCAGTTCTTTCAAAAGAATTTGCTCAACTTATTATTGGTGGAGGATTTACACTTATTGTTTTTAGCTATATGTTATCATTTTTGATCCGATATTATGGGAGAGAACTTGAAAGAGATCTTTGGTCTAATTGGGATGGTGCACCATCAACACGATTTATCCGTTGGAGAGACTCTACCCTTGGGTATGATATAAAGAAACAACTGCACGATGCTGTGGAAAATAGCTGCAAAATAAAATTAAGCTCCCCCGAACAAGAAATACATGATCCAAAAAAAGCAGACGAGCTAATTGAGCAGGCTTTTTTGCAGGTGAAAGAAATAGTCCGACAGGATAATCCAGACGGAATCTGGGTGAAACATAGTGCTGAATATGGATTTCATCGAAATCTTTTGGGAAGTAGAAGAGTCTGGCTGCTATTTGCTATATTTGGCATTATTGCTTGTGGAATCGCAGTCATTATTCTCAAAAATAATAATTTGGTTATTGGTCTAATATTGAACGTTCTCTTAGCTCTAATTTCAATTGCAGGTGGATGGTATTATCTCCCGATCATAATAAAAAATACTGCTGACATATATTCTAAAAGTGTATGGATTTCATTTCTAACAGCTCATAAGAGAGAACCTTACAGCAAATGTCAAAATTAAATGCATCTGAGCAAGGGATGATATCCATGCATAAGATCTATACTCTCCTCCGCACGCCCCTTTTCACAATCACGCATATCGACTGCACCGTATTTCCGATGAAGAACTTGGGATGGGTCCGCTTGCCCAAAACCCGCGTCCTCCCCTCGCGTATAGCCGCTACCGCCTCCTCAGCATCAGCCGCCTGGATATCTGTCACCCCCAGCCCCACTGTAGCCGCAAAGTGCGAGTCCGAGCCGGCCACCATGGGCAGGTGCCTGTGCCGCGCTCCCATCCTGGCCCTGGCATTGGCTATGCCAAATAGATGCTTTGATTTGTAGACCTCTACAGCGTCGCAGTCGTGAATCCTTCCGAAGTCGTGGCGGAAGGGATGATAAGGAGGGGGCACAATGGCTATACCCCCCTGCTCCCGGGCCAGGTCCGCCGTCTCCTCCGGGCTCAATCCCCGGGGCGGCAGCTCCTCTATCCCCAGACAGAGCAGATGCCCCTCCGAGGTGGTGACCTCCGCTCCGGGGATAAGCACCAGGTCCAGCTTCTCCTCCCGAATCACCTTCAGGGCCCTCTGCGAGCCGCTCAGGGTATCGTGATCGGTTATGGAAAGGCCGAAGAGACCCCGCCGGAGGGCAGCCCGGAGAACCGCCTCCACGCTGTCCTGCCCGTCGGAGAAGTTGGAGTGCACATGAAGATCGAATCTCATCTCATACCGCCCCGACTCCCTCTCTTATGTAATCAGGCCTCCGGCACCGCCAGACATCCCTGTAGAGCTGATGCCGCAGCCGTGGCCGGGCTGGCCAGATAAACCAGTCCGCCCTTGCCCATCCTTCCCGGGAAATTCCTGTTAGAGGTGGAGACGCAGACCTCTCCCTCTGCTAAAACTCCCATGTGCGCCCCCAGGCATGGCCCGCATCCCGGCGGCCCGATCATGGCCCCGGCTTCTACAAGAATCTGGATTATGCCCATCTGCAGAGCCTCCAGAAGCACCTGCCGCGAGGCGGGAATAACCAGGGTCCGGGCCTTGACCTGCCGTCCTTTAAGGATGCGAGCCGCCGCCTCCAGGTCCTCCAGCCTCCCGTTGGTGCAGGTGCCGATGAAGACCTGATCGACAGGCAGACCGGCCAGCTCAGAAGCGGGTCGGACATTATCCACCCGGAAGGGCTCCGCCACCTGCGGCTCCAGATCGCTGATGTCGTACTCTATAGTCTGGTCGTAGGACTCCGGATCGGAATAAACCGGCTGGTAAGGCTGCCTGGCCCGGCCGGCCAAGAACTGCTCTGTCTTCTCGTCCGGCGGGACTATAGCCGCCTTGGCCCCCATCTCCACGCCGAGGTTACACAGCGTCATCCTCCCGGATATGGAGAGCGCCTCTGCCCCCGGCCCGATATACTCCACCGCCTTGTATGTAGCTCCGTCCGCCCCCAGCTGACCTATGACCATGAGGGCGATGTCCTTGGCCGAGACATTGGGCCTGAGCCTGCCGGAAAGGCGCACGGCTATAGTCTCCGGCACCTTGAACCACAGCCGCCCCCGGGAATAGATCTCGGCCATATCCGTAGCCCCGACGCCGGTGCCGAATGCTCCAAAGGCTCCGTAGGTGCAGGAGTGCGAGTCCGCTCCTACCAAAAGCAGGCCGGGCAGGGCAAAACCCTCTTCCGGGAAGACCTGATGGCAGACACCACACCCGGAGTCGAAGAAGTGAGCTATATTCTGCTCTCGGGCCCAGGCCCGCACATCTTTTTGCAGCTCCGCCGCAGTCTCGTTGTTGGCGGGAACGATATGGTCGAAGGGAATGACAATCCGATTTGGATCCCAGACCTTCTCCGAGGCCATCTCCTTAAAAGCTCTGATAGCTAAAACCGATGTGCCGTCATGAGACATGGCGTAATCCACGCCCGCCTCAACGATCTCCCCCGGCTCCACCATGCCGACGGAACCGGAGGCCCGTGAAAAAATTTTCTGGCTGATTGTTCCCGACGCCATTTTTCCCTGCCTCAGGGATTAATGGAAGATGCTACCACTTAAGATGTTCGGCTGCAACTGGTCTCCTCCTCGGAAGGCATCATATAGGCGATATCCTCTGTGGGATGGCGATATAGCCTTGAGCCCAGCCTCTTCTGGTCCAGGATGTGGCCGATCAAGCCAATGGACCGGCCTAATGCAAATAGCCCATTGAGATAGCCCAGCTTGACCACCTCGTCGATCTCCTCCTTTTTAAAGGCCCCGCAGGAGGTCATCAGATCCAGGAAAAGGATGCCGATGCATCCGTCCACATTGAGGATCAGATTTCCTTTCTTGGCCGTGGTCAGCTGCTCCACCTGGAGAGCATAATTTAAGAGATCGGTGCTGGGAAAGTTAGCCCGGGCAAAGCTTATGAGCTGCTGCACCCTCTTGTCTGGATTTTTGGTGCTCTTGATCTTGTGGCCTATTCCCGGGATGTTGATCCCTTTCTTCTTCATATCGGCCACAAACTGCTCCGGGCTGAGGCCGGCCTCGCGGGCATGCTTGAACTCCCTGGCGGCATCATCTATAGCTCCTCCAAAGCGCGGCCCGATGGTCAATAAGCCGCTGCAGAGAGAGGATATGAGGTCCTTTCCGGCACAGGAGGCCACAATGGCATTATGGGCTCCGGAGACGGCAGGGCCGTGGTCGGCCACAATCTGGAGCACCAGTTCGATGAACTTGGCGGCGTAATCGGGAAGCTGCCTCTTGAACCAGAGCAGGCCGATAACACCACCGATGCCCATTCTGTCCTGTAAGACGGCAGAAAGCCTCTTTCCGGCATAAAGCACCTCGTCCCCGCTGTCGTCGGATATGGTGCAGATGAAGGTAGTGGGCTTTCTGATGTCCCCTGAAGCCAGGGCCTTGCTGTAGTCCGCCGGTATCCTGGGCACCTCCGGCTCCTCGAATTTAGCCACAGCCCCGCTGGCGAGCAGCATCTCGTAGACCTTTCTGACCTCATCCCCATATCCATCAAATGAGGAAGGAACATAGGCTCCTGCATCCCGGAAGGCCTGGTTCTTGGCCTGAGCTGTCTCCTTTTCCGTATCCGCCTTGGCCCCGGCATGCCCGAACTGAACGCTGGCTGGCAGAAAAGGCGAGCAGGTTCCGGTAACCCAGGCAACCAGGGGCTTGGTGATCTTGCCCTGCTGCAGAGCTCGGATGATCCTGTACTCATCCTCGCCGCCCAGCTCGCCCAGGCAGGCGATCATCTTTATGGCCGGATTCTCTTCATAACGCATTATATGGTCGAGCATGGTGGAGCCCGGATAGCGGTCTCCTCCGATGGCCACTCCCTCGTAAATGCCGTCGGAGTTGCGGGAGATAATATTGAAGGCCTCATTGAGCATGCCTCCGGACTTGGAGACAAATCCCACGCAACCTGGCCGATAGAGCTTGGAGGCGATGATATTCTCTATGGTTCCCGCGGTATTGCCGATGCGAAAAGCCCCCGCAGTCATGCCGCCTACTGTGGCCGGGCCGATGACTATCTTGCCCTTGGACCGGGCTGTAGCGCCCAGGATGCGGGCCTGCCGCTCCGGAACGCCCTCGGCAATGATCGCCACCACGCGAATGCTCTCCTCGGCCAGCGCCTCCATGCTGGTATCAAATGCAGAGCGGTGGCTGGCGAAGTTGACCATCACATCCGCCTCGGGATAGGCCTTGGCCGCCAGAGATATGGTCCTGAACATGGGCAGGATGATCTCCTTGCTTCCCCAGAAGGCCTTGTGAATGCCGGCCCGGCTGGGATTGATGATGGCGGCTATGCTGGGGCTGTCCCGGTGGCAGATATAATCGAAGTCCAGCATGCGCTGGATGGCATTGGTCTGAAAGCCGTAGACGAAAGCCTTGGTGCTTCGGTCGAATAAGACGTAATTCTCCTTTGAGGCGCGGCTCATGCTGATCCACCTCCCAGGGCCAGGGGCACAATTCTGGTCATATGGGTCTCCGGTCCATAGACCTCAATGGGCACTCCCAGCTGGTCTCCCAGGCTTCTCATGAGCTTGAGGCCCTGCTCATAGTTGGGGCCGCCCCGGCGGACATAGATCTTGACTCCAGCCTCCTGAAGCTTCTCCTGGTACTCCTCCAGAGCCATAACCACACCCTTGAAGGTCTTGGCCACGTCGGTGAAGTTGGCAATGGCGCCGCCTATAAGCAGCACCTTTCCCCGGGGATCCTTCTTCCTGGTCATGAGGTCCAGGATGGTCCTGGTGTAATAATAAGTCTCTTCGGTATTGGGGTCGCCGCTGTACTCGCCATAATTGGCCATCTCTCCGGCAAAACCAAGATCGCAGATGGTATCGGCGTAAATCACGCTGGCGCCGCCTCCGGCGACCATAGTCCAGACCCTTCCCTCCGGATTTAAAATAGTCAGCTTCAATGAGGCTCCGGTCTTGGAATCGATGTCCTTGATGAACAGTTCTTCCTTGGAGAGGCTCCTGCCGAAGGGCTCGGGAAATGACAGGCCAGCCCATCTCTTTTTCTGCCAGTACTCCTCAGCGTCATCCAGCTTGGCTACCATATCCAGGGGCACAATGCTGCCTCTATGGAAGGTGAAGGGATTGATCTCCAGATAGGAAAAGCCCGTCTCCGAATAAAAGCGCCATAAAGCCCGCAGGAACATATCAATGGCCGATCTCTTCTCTCCCAGGCTCTCGGGCAGATCGGACTTGATATCCAGGCCTTGGATCCCAGCCAGCACATCCACATGCCAGCGGAGCACCTTATCCCAGTTCTCTTCCACATAGACCCCGCCCTGCTGGGAGAAGAATATATTATCGCCATCGCTATCCGAGCTGATGGCGGCATAGAACTCCTCCTCATGAGGGGCGAACGGCTCGATCAGGAAATGTGTCAGTCTGCCGGTCACTGTGCCGATAGTGACCTCGGCTCCCATATTCTCCTTCAAGAACTTCTCTGCCTCCGGCCAGGTTGCATCTAACAATACGAGGCCGTGCTTACCCCTCTTTCCAAAGAGCTGATCCGGCTTGACCACCAGCCGGGAGGTCTTCATCCAGGGCTCTCTTGCCTCCAGCTCCTCCAGATCGGTCTCAGGTTCCACCAGGGCCAGGGAGCCCCGGTAGGAGAAATCTTTGAGGTACTCGGGGAGAATTCTGGCTAACAATCGCTTAGCATCATACTCCCTAATGCCTCTTTGTGCCATGTCCAAAACCACCTTCGCCGCCTTAATGAGTTTCTCATTTACAAACCTTTCTAAAGCAAGAGAAAGAAACATCTCCCAGCCGATGGCTGGAGGGTCTATGGAGCGGGAAGGGATATGATCTGCCCGGTATGCAAAGGCGATTGCCTGAGGGCGGCGGAGGAGGTTATAGCGGATGTGCAGACGAGGTATCTCTCCTGCCGGCGCTGCCCGCCGGAGCCAAATCTAAGCAAAAACATATCAGGAAGGCTTCTGCCCCCGAGAGTGGAGCGATGCTCTTACTGCGGCAGGGCGGCCCTGGATGCGGTTATGCTCGATGCTCTTCATCTGCTGCAAGGATTCGGCCTGCGCGACAAAGACGACGGCCTGCGCAGCGTGGGAATGCCGCTCATAGATGTGGGATATCCTCTGGCCTACCCTCCCCGCCTGGGCCGGGACAGCCTGATTCTGGTCGGCGAAAGATACAGCAAGGCGGCAGCCGAGGCCATGGTCAGGGATATCCCTGAGATCAAGGGAGTTATCGAGAGCCGGGGCGTTCCCGGGGTCATGGACCCGAAAGAAAAGCCTCTGAAAAACCTGCTCTTGGCCGGCTGCGATCTGCGGGCTGATGTCGTCTCCAGCCTCATGGGAGAGCTGGTGGTATACAGAAGACAGTCGCTGATCCATATTGAGTTTTCCCGCCAGAATGCTCCCAAGATGAAGATCCTGGAGGAGCTGTATTTTAGAGGAAAGCTTCGCGATGTGGTCGACGGCCTATGCGGCCCGGGCACATTGGGCCTCATGTGCGTTCTGGCTGGAGCGGAGAGGGTGGTCTTCAATGATGCCTGGCTTCCGGCGGTAGAGGATCTGCTGATCAATCTGGAGGTCAACCGAAGATCTCTGGGAATAGAGGAGATCGAGCATATGGAGACGCCTATAGGGATGGTGGGGCGCGAACCGGTGCTGGTAGCACGGGCTGCCGGAGCCTGCCGGATCGAGGTCTATCATGGTGATCTCTCCCGGCTCTTCTCCCGGGCCAGGCCGGCGGAGCTGTGCCTCATAGATCACTTTCCGGGCTCGGACACCAAGGCATTGCAGCAGGCCTGCCGCTGCTGCCAAGAGACTGTAATTGTGTAAGTGTAAATGGAAAATCGATGGGACAGCGCGGATTCGAACCGCGGTCCAAGAGTCCCAAACCCTCGAGGATAGACCAGGCTACCCCACTGTCCCAATAGAGCAGTAGCCCTTACTGGCATATGCTGTTTAAAAGCCTTTTGCTGATTTAAAATGCCGATCGCTAATCACAACCTTTTTAAATCCTGCTTTCCAGGGGAGGGTTCATGGGAAAGACAGGAAGCATAGAATGGGTCAAGATCAAGGGCAGAAAGGGCCAGGTCAGGCAGGTCACCAAGGCCGAGACCACCCATAAAAAGCCCGGTCCGATGCAAAAATATACCGCAGCAGGCTCCAGAGTTAAGAAGATCAAGAGATCCATCAAGGCTACTCAAATCAGGACATGATCTCCCAGGATGTAGTGCTAGTTCGCTACGGGGAGATCACTTTAAAAGATAGCTGGACCAGGCAGAGTTGGGAAAGGATTTTAGCCGGTAATATAGCTTTTTATCTGCAAAAGGCCGGGGTGGAGTACAGAAGCGAGAGGGGCGAGGGAAGGATCTTCGTCTTCACCTCCGACCCCCGGGCCAGCGAGATCATATCGCGAGTTTTCGGAGTGGTATCCACCAGCCCGGCCTCTACTGTGCCCTCCACTCTGGAGGAGATTGCCCGGGCGGCGGTGGAGCGGGCAAGAGAGGCTGCTCCAGAGAGCTTCGCCATCCGGCCCCGCCGCTCCGGCGTCTCATTTTCCAGCGAAGAGATAGGCAGAGCAGTTGGCGAGGCGGTGAGAGTTGCCACCGGCTCCAGGGTGGACCTCTCCCGCCCGGAGATGGAGATATTTGTGGAGGCCAGGCGGGAGAGATCATTTATCTTTACCCGCATCGTTCCCGGCTTGGGCGGTTTGCCTCTGGGCTCGCAGGGGAAGATGCTGGCCCTCATCTCCGGAGGCATCGACTCGCCTGTGGCGGCTTGGCTGATGATGAAGAGAGGCTGCCCGGTGAGCTTGCTTCATTTCGACTCCCGGCCCTATGCCGATGCCATTTCTCAGTGCCGCCGCTCCGCCGAAGTCCTGGGGCAGTGGTCTTCAGGACGGAAGATCGATTTTATCACTGTTCCCATCAGCCGCGGGATAGAGAAGATCGCCGCTCACTACCCCCGCGCCACCTGCATTCTCTGCCGGCGGCTGATGTACCTCATCGCCGCCCAGGTTATGGAAAGGCAGCAGTGCCTGGGGGTTGTCACCGGCTACTCCATGGGCCAGGTGGCCTCCCAGACGGCAGAGAACATCCTTGCGGAGCAGGCGGGAATGTGCCTTCCCGTATTCCATCCCCTCATCTCCATGGACAAGACGGAGATAGTGGATCTGGCCCGGAAGATAGGGACATATGAGATCACCGAGGAGACAAAATCCTGCACCGCCGTGCCAGCAAAGCCCATGACCCGGGCGGGAAAGAAAGAGATGCTCCGGGCGGAGGAGATCCTGGGGCTGAGGGAGATGGCCAAAAGCCTGGTGGAAGAGATGAGTGTGGAGAGGATTGGATAAGCAGTAATTCATAGCTCATTGATGAAAGCGGAAAGCATAGAGACTATTTTAGGCATATTTATTGTTGGGCTGCGGTCCTTCTATAGGTTTAAAAATCCTGGCAACTGCAAGCCTGCCAGGATCATGAACATTATTATCAGCGGCTGGTGGACCAGATAGACCGCCAGAGAATTTCTTCCCAGATAGCAGAGCAGCCTAGCCCATGAGCATCCTGAGACGGGCGACCGATCCAGCAAACTTAGCCTCCGCCTATATCCCGGATATAGCAGGCCACCCAAGCCCACACCAAATAGGACCACCCCGAACCAGGGCAGCACAGGAACATAATCCAGAGAATAAAATCCAGCCGGAGCCAGGCCCAGCCAGAGCAGCCAGTAATGCTCCACGCTTATATCCTGCACATACAGGCCCAGAATTATCAAAACCGATCCAAATATAAAATTCTTCCATCCCATTCCCAGAAAGGGGTAAGCCAGCAGCAAAGACAGTCCGATCAGATGAAGTGCTCCGAATACAATGTAGCCCCGGCCCATGAGCAGATATGTGACTATTGTGATGCAGAGAGCCAGGGACAGTATCCAGGCGCTGCGCCTGAAGAGCCTCCTCTTAAACCGATCCTGCCGCCCCATCCGCTCCGATCGGGAGAGGCTGAGATAGAGGGACAGGCCCACCAGGAGGAGGAATAGGGTCACTGTCAGGCGGGCTAAAGAGAAGAAGAGGCCCGAGTTCGCATCTATCTTCACCAGCCCGAAGTAGTTTAGATCGAATGCAAAATGGTAGAGGACCATGAGCATGATGGCTATTCCCCGCAGCAGGTCCACCTCCCAGAAACGATCCATTGGGCTTTCCTCCATGTTTGAGACTCCCGGCCAATTCTCTGTTATCCTCTTTTAGATCCGCTTAATCAAATGCGATCCTCCTAGAAATGCTTCTCCTCATGATGCCTCCTCCATCTCTCCCGGAGATGAGTGCAGCAGCAGATAGCAGCGCGGAAGTATTATAATGCCAGAGCGGAAAAAGGCAGGAGCGATATGACAGATATCCCGGACATTCCTCTGGAGCAGATCCAGCAGCGTGTGGTGGCCATGTGGATGGGCAGCTTCTATGGCAGCAGCGGCTATGTAGCCCGCAAGCTGGGCAAGAAAGGTCTGCGCGAGTTTCAGGACCAGGGCGCCCATCAGGTGGCGGCGACCTTCAAGCAGCTTGGCCTGGCCGAGCCGAGAGATGTGGCCCTGGCCATGGCCACCAACGACAAGAACCTCTTCGGAAGCATCATAGAGGTCTCGGAAGAAGAAGAAGGAGCCGTGGAGATAAAGCGAATCCGCTGCGGCCTGATGGAAGGGGCCAAATCCTTCGCCCGCATCGGAGCCAGCCTCATGGCCAAGGAGCACTGCAAGACCTGCGTGGAAGGCCACTGGAAAAAGGTATTCTCCGACCTGAAGCTGAATCTTGAGGTAGAACATACGGATGATGGATGTATTATGAAGATCACCAGGCAATAGTCCTGCTCGCAATGATATAGTCAGCTTGTATCATCCGCTTTTTTAGCATTGACCGGATCGGCTGCATATCGATGCCTATGAGATCCTGGATCGTATCTCTGCGGCACGATTAAGGCTCTCAGATGCGCGCGCTCTGCTCTCCGCTACCCGATCATTGCTCTCAGACACACGAGCTCTGCTCTCTGCTACGCGATCATTGCTCTCAGATACGCGAGCCCTGCTCTCGGCTACCTGATCATTGCTCTCAGACACACGGTCTCTGCTCTCCGCTACGCGATCATTGCTCTCAGATACGCGAGCCCTGCTCTCGGCTACCTGATCATTGCTCTCGGACGCACGAGCCCTGCTCTCGGCTACCTGATCATTGCTCTCAGACACACGGGCTCTGCTTTCAGATGCCCGATCATTGCTCTCAGATACTCGATTGCTTATCTCAGCGACACGAGACCGGCTCTCGGCAATGCGTTCACTGATCTCTGATTGCTCTGCATTTATCTCCTCAGACACTGGATTGGCTGAGGCCGAGGCAGCAGAATTCTGCTCCTCACCACCCTCGGAAGGAGAAGATGCAGCTTCATCAGGCTGAATCTCGGCAGCTGGCTCTCTGTAAGAATAGTCCCCATTCATCTCGCTCTGGATTGATTCGGATTCGGACGCAGTGGAGGTGGGAGATGTCAAGGACTTGGATGTATCATTTCCGGATTCTTTGGGATCGATTTTTCGGTCAGATTGACCATTTTCAGATTCCTTTTCATCTGACGCAGAAGCATTCAGGTTGCTTTCATCCGCTGCGCCTTGCCGGGATAAGCCCTGATCACCGGCGGTCCCATCAGCAGAATCTCGATCATCGGGCTTTTGATCTGTGGTGTTCTTCTGGACGGCATCTGCAGCAGTCGGTTCCCGATCAACTGAATCTGCATCGATCTTATTCTGATCTGGGCCATTTTGAGCTTCAGCGCTCTGATCTGGCTGGCTCGATTCAGGCTTGGTGGAGGAAGCAGAAGATGATGAGCCACTGCTCTTCTTAGAAGAGGACCTGCTTGAACTGGATGACTGGCGCAACATCGCTTCCGAGGAGAGGGTCTTGTCTTTCCCGGAGACGGATATTGATTGGTTTGAGGGGGTTACATTGCTGAGGTTGGAGTCAATGGCCGACCGGCTCAAATTGCCCATGGCCTGAGACAGATTACCCCCCACCATACCGCCTCTCTCTGCCTGGCCATCTTCCACTGCAGCATCCTTCTCTCCGCCATTGCCGCCAAAGCTCTCCAGGAGCGTCTCATGGTCCGGATCAAGGGCAAATGAAGCCAGATCGGATAATAGATAGAAAGCGAGGCCGGCCAGAGAGATCAAGACCAGTACCAGGATCAGATTGATTGTGTAAGGATACCTCGCCAATAGTCTCTCGCGGAGCAGATCATATTTGGTGACGTTCGATGCTACAAAGCCCGCCATGCATAATTAGATATTTTTTTAAGTTTATAGCTTTTGCGATTGAGATAAAATTAAGACATAATCAATATAAAAATTTAAATTTGATTAGCATTCTCTTCCCTCCGTACAGTAGGATCAAATTAGATCCAGCAATGAAAGTGCTAGAACTCTTTGGAGACTCTTTATAAGATATACTACCTACTAAAATTGTCTTAAGGTATAATATCATTACAAAAAATATAAAATATCAGAGGGGTTAAAAATTATTACTAAATATAATTATTTACACTAATATTTTTTGATCCGTTGCAGGCCTTTTCCGCTGATGATCTTCAGGCTCTATAGAGATAGATGCCTTTAAAAAATATCTATTTCAAATCTATGAAAATATTCTCAATGCCCTTGCCTGCAATTCCCCCCGCCATCCAGCTCTTCCATCTAATTTCGGATCTCTTTCCTATCCATAATCTCC
>JADHEF010000963.1_pt1 | contig 22207 bp, 19 predicted proteins | sample 8952391 | NCBI WGS metagenome assembly JADHEF01 (sample SAMN16124439, study PRJNA663245) | bioreactor sludge metagenome | isolation source: sludge (nitrite) | place: India:Bengaluru | collected 2019-02-28 | reverse complement strand
ATTCAATACCTTAATATCGTTTCTGCCAAAATTTCCGTAATCCCGGCCGACCCTCTCGATCGTCGATTCCGTGTGCAACACGATGCATCCAATGACCGGTCGATGCGCCAAAGTGGGCGACGAGCAACTCCTGCGGCGCACGGGCCAGTTCTCCGACTGTCTGGATACCGAGCTTGGCCAGGCGGTCGCTCGCTTTCGGCCCGATGCCGTTGATCTTCTTTACCGACAGCGGCCAGATCCGCGTCGCCACGTCATCGAGCGTAAGGATCGTAATGCCATGCGGCTTCTCCAGGTCGGAGCCGATCTTCGAAAGCAGTTTGTTCGGCGAAATACCGATCGAACATGTCAACCCGGTCGTTTCAAAGACCGCCTCCTGGATTCGCAGAGCAAGCGTGCGCGACTCGCCACTGTGATCGCTGAGGTCAAAGTAGATCTCGTCGATCCCCCGGTCCTCGATGCGCGGTGCAATCGTTGCCACAGCAGCCTTGAAAAGGCGTGAATAGTGGCGATAAGCGTCGAAATTGGCGGGCAGGAGGATTGCGTTCGGCGCGAGTTGTGCCGATTTCATCAACCCCATCCCGGAAAAGATACCGAGCGCACGCGCTTCATAGGTCGACGTTGTGACGACGCCGCGCCCGACATAGTCGCGCAGCCGAGCAAAGGTACGGCCGCCATCCGCGTGTTCGGCCGGCGCGTGAACACTTCTCCCGCCGACCACTACGGCCTGGCCGCGAAGCTCCGGATAGCGAAGCAACTCGACGGACGCAAAGAAAGCGTCCATGTCGAGATGGGCGATACGCGCATTACTGAACATCCGTACAGTATATCAACAGCGCGGAGCATCCCGCACTGGCTTACGCGACGAAAACCGGCGCTAAGGAATGGTCACCGGAACTCGAATATCTCGCGATGGAAGCGTTCCGGCGGCAATCCGCAGTGGCGCTGAAAGTACGACTGCAGGATCGTGGCCCAACGCGAAGGTCCGCAGAACCAGACGTTTCTGGCCTTGCTGACGAATTGACCGATTTCGCCCGGTTGGATCTGCCCATACTGATCGTCGATCCACAGATGAAGCTCTACGCCCGCTCGCCGGCACAACTCTGCAAGGCCGTCGGGGAACGATGCGTCACGAGCGCTTCTCACGCAGTAGAAGAAATGCACCTTGCCTTTCGCTGAACCCGTCGCCCCATCGGTCGCCAGCATTTCCAGGCGTGCGAGGAACGGTGCGACACCCACACCGCCAGCGACCCACACCTGGTCGTCAGAAACGTCGCCAAAATCGAATCTGCCGTACGGACCCTCGACCATCACGCTGTCGCCGGCTTTGACGAGACTGGCCAAACTGCGTGTGTAGTCGCCGAGCGGCTTGATGGCAAAACGCAAGGACGCACCCGCCTTCCAGTCGGAGACGATCGTGAACGGATGCGGCCCCTCGCTGCGATCTACCGTGAGCAACGCAAACTGTCCAGCTTCGTGCCCAGGCCAGTCGTGACCGGGATCGACGCGCAGATCAAGCACGCCCGATTCAGTCTTCACAGCGCTGGTGATCTGACCGCGGTGCCGCCTGTTGCGCCCGATCAAGCCGTACAGCGAGACGATCGCGATAACGCTACCGATCAGCGAAATTGCGATCAGCAGCAAACCGAACGGCGTCGTCACCACGTTCTCCTTTTGCAGCATGACCACGCTGTGGAATGCGCCAATCAGAAACGCGACGGGGAAGCCCTTGTGCAATTTGCGGAACCAACCGTAAGGCACAAAGCGGAGGAGGGCGATGATTCCCAGAACGATCATTATCCACGCCGACCACTCACCCATTTCCTTGGCCAGTCCGATCAGCGAAGAGCCACCGCCACCGCCAGGCCCGTGGCGACCGCGAGCAACAGCCTCGATCCAGCCCCAGGAGGCGAGCGTGCGCGGCGAGAGAATCAGCAACCAGTGCGCCACGACCAAGAGCACCGCGGTGATGCCGGCCCATTTATGGATGTGGTAGAGCTTGTCCAGTCCGCCCAGACTGCGTTCCAGCCAGGCAGGGCGAAGTGCCAGCACCATACAGAAGCTCATCCAGCCAAGCGCGAGCGCGCCCGACAACAATGTCAACGCCTTGCGCATGGGCATGAACGCAGCGGAGAACGTCAGAATTTCTGCGGGCTGCAAGGCCGCCCAAAGCAGCGTAATCAGGATCGTTAGCGGGAGTGCTATTCGTTTCATGGTTTTCTCGATGAATTGACGAAAATGGTTGATGCACTCTGCATTATGCCCTCGGGGTCATTGCAAATGATTTCTCCCTCGCACGAGACTATTTCGATCTGTTTCACCGGAAGGGCGATGGCAACACCATCACTTGGTGGCGACCACCGCCGAGATTCCGGCAATGCTGGCCTGACTTACTGGATTGCGCCGCGCGCCTTGAGGTTGTCGCAAAAGTTCTGGCGCGGAACCATCAGGTTGACGCCTTTCTCCTTGGCCCGAACCTCGACCATGCCTCGATGCTCAGTCTGAACCTGGACGCATTCATCGTAAGTTTCGACGCTACGCATCCTGTTCTGGAAGGTCGTCCGTTCTTCAGGCGTCAGCAAGGTCCACCCGCGCACGTTGTCCTGATTGGCCATCATCATTCGACTACCCTTGTTGCCCCAGCCAGCACGTGCCCCGGGACCCATGCCAGCGCCGTTTCTCATTCCGCCACCTTGCATGCACGGACCGCCGCCCCACCCACCACCCATTCCCGGACCGGGCTGCGCAAGAACAGGAACCGCCAACGCGGCACCAATAAGCGTGATCAAGGCGACGCTCTTGAAAGTCATGGCTGATTTCATGGTAACTCTCCTCGGAAGTGATTGATCTGTATCGGGGTAGATGTCTCGCACCTATCCTTGGTTGTCATTTAAGTCCGGCGATGTAAGTCGGGTGTTGCGTGACGCGGGAGATTTGTATCACTCACTTGCAGAGAAGCGGGACGATACAGTGCGTTACAAAGTGCACTCCAGCCCTTGGGTTTACATAATACAAATTATGCGCCACCGAGAAAGACTTGGATGTCACACGCTGATACGAAATCCGATCAATTGAGCAATAGTGTCTCGACGCACCTACCGTTAAAGTCTCGGCCTTTATCGCAATTGGCAAGCAACCTCAAATGAACGCTACTCAACACATCACCATCGCAATCGTTGTCGCAATCCTTCTTGTACCGCAATTACTTGCGCTTTACCTCACGAGTCCGCGCCGTCGCGTGCGCAAGAGCGAAGAATTCGTCTAGCCGGACACGACCGATCGCGACGGTTTGAGCATCACGAACTTGATGTGTTCGTGTTCTCCCGGAAACAACGTGACTTGCTGGTAATGGATCTCTCCACGCGCGGGATGCTGAAAACCGCGCTCGCCGCCTTGGCGTTCGAGGACGTCGTGCAGTTTCCAGAAACGCACAAAATCGCCGCTTCCGGCCGATAGTTCGTCTACCAGACGCTGCATCGCTGGTTCGTCCAACCTGTTTCTGCAGTCGGCGCGAAACTCAGCGGTAATGCGGCGCGCGCGGACTTCCCAGTCGATCAGAAAATCGCGAGCCTGCGGCATGAGGAATACGAAGCGCAACATGTTGGGCGGCGGCTCGTTTTCGCCCTGCGGTACGTCGAGCCAGCCGGTGAATAACTCGGCGGCAGCCTTGTTCCAGCCGAGAATGTCCCAATACCGACCCATCAGATAGGCTGGCGCGCTGATGTCGTCGAGCAGTTCGAGCAGTGCGGGTGGCGCATTGTCGTTTTCCGGCATACTTTCCTGTGGATCGCGCCGATCCGCCATTTCGAACAGATAGGCGCGCTCGCTGCGTGTCAGGCGTAGCGTCACGGCGAGGCGATCGAGCGCCTCGGCGGAAACATTGACCTCGCGCCCCTGTTCGATCCAGGTATACCAAGTCGGGCTGATACCGACGAGCTGCGCGGCCTCCTCGCGCCGTAATCCGGCCGTGCGCCGTCGGTTTCCGGCGGGAAAACCGAAGTCCGCCGGCTGGCTGCGGCTGCGGATTACATGCAGGAACTCCCCGAGCGCCTTGCGACGCGCAATTTCAGCCTCGATTTTCATCCGTGGACTTTCATCTTGTTTCCTTCTCGCTATTACTTTTAGTACTAGTATAAACAGTTGTCTTGTTAAGGGATAAAACAAGCAATACGATCGCATCCACTGTCCGGAGCGTCGTCTCCGGCACCCAGACAATGCGCCGCTCTGGCGCCCAATCGAGGAGAAACTCATGGCCGGAAAGACCCTTTACGATAAGTTGTGGGACAGCCACGTAATCCGTCAAGAAGACGACGGTACCTGTCTTCTTTATATCGATCGTCATCTGGTGCACGAAGTGACGAGTCCGCAGGCCTTTGAGGGCTTGCGTCTCGCCGGCCGTAAGCCGTGGCGCGCCGATTCGATCGTGGCCGTGCCCGATCACAACACGCCGACCAACCATTGGGATCGCGACATTGAAGATCCGATCTCCAAGCGCCAGGTCGATACGCTCGACGCCAACATCAAGCAGACGGGCGCCCTCATCTACTTCCCGTTCAAGCACGCCAACCAAGGGATCATCCACGTGATCGCGCCTGAAAACGGCGCCACCCTGCCGGGGATGACCGTCGTCTGCGGTGACAGCCACACGGCGACGCACGGGGCGTTCGCCGCCCTCGCCCACGGCATCGGCACCTCCGAAGTCGAGCACGTGATGGCGACGCAAACGCTGGTCCAGAAGAAGTCGAAGGCCATGCTGATCAAGGTCGAGGGCCAGCTCGGCGCCGGCGTCACCGCCAAGGACGTGGCGCTCGCCATCATCGGCAAGATCGGCACGGCCGGCGGCACGGGCTACTGCGTCGAATTCGCCGGATCGGCGGTCCGCGGCCTGTCGATGGAAGGCCGCATGACCGTGTGCAACCTCGCCATCGAAGCAGGCGCGCGCGCCGGCATCATCGCGGCCGACGAAACCACGATTGCCTATCTCAAGGATCGCACGCACGCACCGAAGGGCGCGCAATGGGATCAGGCGGTTGAGTACTGGAAGACGCTGCATTCGGACGCCGACGCCGTGTTCGATACGGTCATCGAGATGAAGGCCGAGGAAATCGAGCCGCAGGTCACCTGGGGCACGTCGCCCGAGCAGGTGCTCGCCGTCGGCGGCAAGGTGCCGAATCCGGCGAACGAGGCCGATCCGGTCAAGCGTGCCAGCGTCGAACGCGCATTGCAGTACATGGGGCTCAAGGCCGACATGCCGCTCACCGACATCACCATCGACAAGGTCTTCATCGGCTCCTGCACCAACTCCCGTATCGAAGACTTGCGCGCCGCCGCAGTCGTGGCCAAGGGCAAGAAGGTGGCGTCGAACGTGAAGCTGGCGATCGTCGTACCGGGTTCCGGCATAGTCAAACGCCAGGCCGAATCCGAAGGGCTGGACAAGATCTTCACCGAGGCCGGTTTCGAATGGCGCGAGCCAGGTTGCTCGATGTGCCTGGCGATGAACGCCGACCGCCTGTCGCCAGGCGAGCGTTGCGCCTCGACCTCGAACCGTAACTTCGAAGGGCGCCAGGGCCCGGGCGGACGCACGCACCTCGTCAGCCCCGCCATGGCCGCCGCCGCGGCGATCGCCGGCCACTTCGTAGACATCCGCAAAGCCTGATCAGGAGACGAACCGATGAAATCATTCACCCAACTTAAAGGGCTCGTCTGCCCGCTCGATCGTGCCAACGTCGATACCGACGCAATCATTCCCAAGCAGTTCCTGAAGTCAATCGAACGCGCCGGCTTCGGCCCCTACCTGTTCGACGAATGGCGCTACACGAACTACGGCGAACCGGGCATGGACTGCACGAACCGTCCGAAGAATCCGGACTTCGTGCTCAACAAGCCGCGCTATCAAGGCGCGCAGATCCTGCTCGCGCGCGACAACTTCGGCTGCGGTTCCAGCCGTGAGCACGCGCCGTGGGCGATCGACGACTATGGCTTCCGCGTCCTCATCGCGCCCTCCTTTGCCGACATTTTCTTCTCCAACTCGTACAAGAACGGCATCCTGCCGATCGTCGCTTCCAACGAGATCGTCGATCGCCTGTTTGCCGAATGCGAAGCGACCGAAGGCTATACGCTGGATGTCAATCTCGAAGCGCAGACGGTAACGACGCCTTCGGGCTTCAGCTTCAAGTTCGACATCACGCCGCACCGCAAGCATTGCTTGCTGAATGGACTCGACGAGATCGGATTAACACTGGTGCATGCCGATGAGATCCGCGCATTCGAGAACAAACGCAAGGCGGAATTCCCCTGGATGTTCGCGTAAACGCGGTTGAATCGACTCGGGCAATCCCGCGGCACGGCCGCCGGGTTGCCCTTTTTGTTTTTCATAACATGGTTTAACAAACTTACGCAGCGCATTGTTTTATAACAAAAGTTGATTGAAAATTCGTACCATGTGCAACACTCAGTGGAACTTGCGCCGATTTAAGCCCACTGAGCAGTAAGCACGCTTGACTATCAAAACCGACCCCACCGAGGAACCTTCCGGATGACCGACGCGACCACCCCCTGGATGGGTCTTGACCGGAATGCACTGGTTCTTCACATCGGTTACGGGAAGGTCGAGGAACTGGTCGCGATCCTCGCCGCCCGACTTACAGCCGGAGAGTTCGACGCCGTCGTCGGCATCTCGCGCTCCGGCATCGTGCCGGCGACGATGCTCAGTCATCGCCTTGGCAAGGAGCTTTTCCTGATCCGCTGCCAGCGGCATTGCGACGAAGTTTCTTGGATGGGAACGCCGCCCGCGGGCAAGTCGCTGCTGATCGTCGACGACATCGTCAGCCGCGGCGAGACGATGCGGCGGGTTTGCGAGCATCTGAGTCATTCGGGCTACGTCGTGAAGTCCTTGTCGCTGTTTGTCGACCGTGCACGCGCTGCCTTCACGCCGGATTTCGCGCTCGACGCACCGGGTTTCGTCCGTTTCGCCTGGGATCGCCGCGATACGACGCCCGAAGCGCGCCAAGCGGTTGCAGCGCAGGAAATGCATCCCCCGGTCCTGGAAAACGAGTGCTACGGCGTCGACATGGACGGCATCCTGCTGCCCGATATCCGCAAAGCGCACTACCGAAAGGATCTGCAGCTGGCGCTCAAGCGGCGACACGCCTCGCCGCCCTACGCGAATTCGCATCTGCCGGATATCGACTGGACTCGCGCGCACATCATCACGGGCCGCCCGGCACTCGATTTTGCGCCGACGCGTCAATGGCTGGATGTCAACGGCTTCTCGATGTGTCCGCTGTACTGTCGCGATCACGAGCGCCACGAACATTCGGTGGCGGGAACGATTGCGCACAAGATCGAGACGTTGATGCGGATCGGCGTCAGCACCTTCCTCGAAAGCGAACTCATCCAGGCGACGTTGATCGCGAAAGCGTGCCCGACGGTCGACGTCGTCTGGTGGGGCAAGGAACACCGGCTCAGCATCGGCGGCGTCGCGCCGGTGCCGTTCAGCGTGAGCAAGAGCGGCGGCTGAAACGGTATCGTTCAAGAACGCTGCCGCCGCTCCGTCATCTTTTCGCCGATCAACTCGATCGAACCGTCCGGCCGTTGGCTTTCGACGCGGACGCAAAATCCCCACAGGTAGGCCACATGGTCGAGCACGGTCTCGAATTCGCCGTCGAGCTTGCGCCGCTGGTGCGTGAAGTGGCGTAGCGTCAGCGACCGGTCGCCGCGCAAGTCGACGTTCCAGACCTGGATGTTCGGTTCGCGGCTGCCGAGGTTGTATTGTTCCGAAAGCTGGCGGCGGAGCTTACGGTAGCCGGTGTCGTCGTGGATGGCGTCGATCTGGAGCTTGCTTTGTTGATCGTCATCGAGCACCGAGAAGAAGCGGAACTCGCGCATCAGGCGTGGTGACAGGAACTGCGCGACGAAGCTCTCGTCCTTGAAATTCTGCATTGCGAAGTCGAAGGTCTCCCGCCAATCCGAACCGGCGATGTCGGGGAACCACTCGCGATCCTCGTCGTCCGGGCGCTCGCAGATGCGCCGGATGTCTTGCCACATGGCGAAACCCAACGCGTACGGATTGATGCCCGAGTAGTACTTGCTGTTGTACGGCGGCTGGTAGACGACGTTGGTGTGTGACTGCAGGAACTCGAGCATGAAGCCGTCCGACAGGCCACCCTGGTCATAGAGCGTATTGAGCAGCGTGTAGTGCCAGAAGCACGCCCAGCCCTCGTTCATCACCTGCGTCTGCCGCTGCGGATAGAAGTACTGGCCGATCTTGCGCACGATGCGCACAATTTCGCGCTGCCAGGGTTCAAGCAACGGCGCGTTTTTCTCGATGAAGTAGAGGAGGTTTTCCTCCGGCTCCTCGGGGAAGCGCTTCTCTTCCCTCGCCTCCTCGGTTTCCGGGCGGCGCGGCAAGGTCCGCCACAGGTCGTTGACCTGCGCTTGCATGTACTCCTCGCGTTCCTTCAGACGCAGCGTCTCCTTCTCCAGCGACTGCTTCGGCGCGCGCTTGTAGCGGTCGACGCCAACGTTCGACAAGGCATGGCAGGCATCGAGCAGGCGCTCGACCGCTTCGACGCCATGCTGCTCCTCGCACTGCGCGATGTAGTTACGCGCGAACACCAGGTAGTCGATGATCGCGTCGGCGCTCGTCCATTGCTTGAAGAGATGGTTGCCCTTGAAGAAGGAATTGTGTCCATACGCCGCGTGCGCGATCACCAGCGCCTGCATGGGCAGCGTGTTTTCGTCCATCAGGTAGGCGATGCATGGGTCTGAATTGATCACGATCTCGTAGGCCAGGCCCATCTGGCCTCGTTTGTAGCGATTCTCGGTGGCCAGGAAGTGTTTCCCGAACGACCAGTGGTGATAATAGACAGGCATGCCGATCGACGCGTAGGCATCCATCATCTGCTCGGCGCTGATCACTTCGAGCAAATGCGGGTAGCAATCGAGTCCATACGATTGTGCAACGCGACCGATTGCCTCGTCGTACTGGGCGAGCGCGTCGAAGCTCCATTCGGAGCCGACCGGCAACGGCGCGATGCGTGGCAGTTCTTGGGCATGTTGAACTGAGGGAACCAGGATTTCGCTCATGTTGGCGCTCCTACGCTCGACGCTTGAACAGCTCGCGGAAGACCGGGTAGATGTCGGCCAGGTCGCCGATGCGCTGCATGGCGAAGTGGCCCGGATGAGTGAGTTGCACCTTTTCGTATTCGTACCAGAGGTTCTGCGGTGCGCCGTCGGTGATCTCGATGTAGGCAAAATACTGGCAGAGCGGCAGGAGCTTCTCCTCGATCAGCTCGCGGCAGTGCGGCGAATCCTCGCTCCAGTTGTCGCCGTCCGACGCCTGTGCGCCGTAGATGTTCCACAAGCTGCTCGGATAGCGCGCGCGGATGATGTCGGCCATCAGCACGAGCGCGCTCGACACCACGGTTCCGCCCGACTCGCGCGAGGTGAAAAACTCATCCTCGTCGACTTCGGTGGCGACCGTGTGGTGACGGATGAAAACAACCTCGATGTGCTCGTAGTTCCGCGTCAGGAAAAGGTAGAGCAGCATGAAGAAGCGCTTGGCGACGTTCTTGCGGCCTTCGTCCATCGAACCGGAAACGTCGAGCAGGCAGAACATCACCGCCTGTGCCGTCGGCTGCGGGATGCGAATCCGCGCGTTGTAGCGCAGGTCGAAGGGGTCGATGAACGGGAGCGCCTCGATCCGCGCGCGCAACTTTGCGATCTCGCGACGTACGCGCGCGATTTCCGGGTCGTCGTCGGGCAGCGTCTTGCGCATTTCGGCCAACTCGGCCTCAAGCGCTCGCAGCTGGCCGGCGTACGGGCCGCCGATCGCAATGCGCCGGCCGGCCGCGCCGCGCATGGTGCGTGCGAGGTTGATGTTGGTCGGCACGCCGGATTGCGTATAGCCGGCGCGCACCCGACGGTACTGCTCAATGCGTGCGAGCTGGTTCTTGACCAGATTGGGCAGCGCCAACTCTTCAAAGAAGATGTCGAGAAACTCATCGCGCGTCAGCGTGAACACGAAGTCGTCCAAGCCCTCGCCCTCGTTGCTCGCCTGGCTACCACCCTGCCCTGAGCCGCCACCTTGCGGGCGTTCGACTTGGTCACCGCTGCTAAAGCGGTCGTTGCCCGGATTAACGACTTCGCGCACGCCGCCCGGCCCGTGCGAAAAATGCGGTTCCGCGATGTCCTTGCCCGGGATGCCGACCTTCTCGCCGTTCTCGACGTCGCGTACGCCGCGACGGTTGAGCGCCTCGGAAACCGCCTTGCGAATCTGCCCCTTGAAACGCCGGATGAACCGGCTGCGATTCACCGAGCTCTTGTTCTTGCTGTCGAACCGGCGATCAACGATGCGCACGGTCATGGGATTCTCCCTCGCTTGATCGCGCCCGACACGTCGCCGAAGAAATCTCCATCAGGGCGTGCCGTGCGCGCTTTCCGTCGTCACGAAGACTTCCTTACCCGCAGATACCATTCGCACAGCAGGCGCACCTGCTTCTCGGTGTAGCCCTTGGCGATCATGCGATTGACGAAGTCCTGGTGCTTCTTCTGGTCTTCGCCGCTCGCCTTGGTGTTGAAGGAGATGACCGGCAGCAATTCCTCGGTGTTGGAGAACATCTTCTTCTCGATCACCGCACGGAGCTTCTCGTACGACGTCCACGCCGGGTTCTTGCCGTCATTCTTGGCGCGGGCGCGCAGCACGAAGTTCACCACCTCGTTGCGGAAGTCCTTCGGATTCGAGATGCCGGCCGGCTTCTCTATCTTCTCCAACTCGTCGTTCAAGGCGCCGCGGTCGAGCATTTCGCCGGTGTTCGGATCGCGGAATTCCTGGTCCTGGATCCAGAAGTCGGCGTAGAGCACGTAGCGGTCAAAGATGTTCTGCCCGTACTCGGAATAGCTCTCGAGGTACGCCGTCTGGATCTCCTTGCCGATGAACTCGGCGTAGCGAGGCGAGAGGTATTCCTTGATGTAGCGCAGGTACTTCTCCTCGACCTCGGGCGCGAACTGCTCCTGCTCGATCTGCTGTTCGAGCACGTACATGAGGTGCACCGGGTTGGCCGCCACCTCGCGGTGGTCGAAGTTGAACACCTTGGAGAGGATCTTGAAGGCGAAACGCGTCGATAACCCGGTCATGCCTTCGTCGACGCCGGCAAAGTCACGGTACTCCTGATAGCTCTTCGCCTTCGGGTCGGTATCCTTGAGATTCTCGCCGTCGTAGATGCGCATCTTGGAGAAGATGCTCGAGTTCTCCGGCTCCTTTAGCCGCGAGAGCACCGAGAACTGCGCCATCATGCGCAGGGTATCGGGCGCGCACGGCGCCAGGTTGAGCGAGGAATTGACGAGCAGCTTCTCGTAGATGTGGATTTCGTCCGAAACGCGCAGCGAGTACGGCACCTTGACGATGTAGATGCGGTCAAGGAAGGCCTCGTTGTTGCGGTTGTTCTTGAACGACAACCACTCCGCCTCGTTCGAGTGCGCCAGGATCAGACCGTCGAACGGGATCGCGCCGAAGCCCTCGGTCCCCTTGTAGTTGCCTTCCTGCGTCGCCGTGAGCAGCGGGTGCAGCACCTTGATCGGCGCCTTGAACATCTCGACGAACTCGAGTACACCGCGATTGGCGAGGCACAATCCGCCGGAGTACGAGTACGCGTCCGGATCGTTCTGCGAGTACGTTTCCAGCTTGCGGATGTCGATCTTGCCGACCAGCGACGAGATGTCCTGATTGTTCTCATCGCCCGGCTCAGTCTTCGACACGGCGATCTGCGAGAGCACCGAAGGCCAGACCTTGACGACGCGGAACTTCGTGATGTCGCCGCCGAACTCGTGCAGACGCTTGACGGCCCACGGGCTCATGATCGTGTTGAGGTAGCGGCGCGGGATGCCGTAATCCTCCTCGAGCAGATCGGCGTCTTCGAGCGGATTGAAGAGCCCGAGCGGCGACTCGTGCATCGGCGAGCCTTTGATCGCGTAGAACGGCACGCGCTCGATCAGGTACTTGAGCTTCTCGGCGAGCGTCGACTTGCCGCCGCCAACCGGGCCGAGCAGGTAGAGAATCTGCTTCTTCTCTTCCAGTCCCTGCGCCGCATGGCGGAAGTAGGACACGATGTGCTCGATCACCTCCTCCATTCCGTACAGGTCGCGGAAGGCCGGGTAACGGCGCAGCATCTTGTTGGCAAAGATTCGGGAGAGGCGGTGATCGGTACGCGTGTCCACGAGTTCCGGTTCGCCGATCGCGTCGAGCATCCGTTCGGCAACGCTCGCGTAGGCGGAGCGATCGTGTCGGCAAAGCTCCAGATACTCCTGGATCGTCATTTCCTCTTCCTGCGCCGCCTCGTAGCGGCTTTGGTAGCGAGCAAAGATCGACATGGCTTATCTCCTGGTGCGACGGAGGTGCGTCGTACCTTTTAGAGCAAGCCCTTACGAAAAGGTTTTGGTCACGAAAGAAATTGAAACAAATCAGTTGTCTTTTTATCCATCACCAAAACAAATCCGGAATCGCGCGGTCAAATGCCGCACGACCAACCGCTGAAAGGAGCCTGTCATGAACCCGATGATGTTCCCGAAGATGCTGACTTCACACGCGGAGGGCTGGGACTGGTTGATGCGCATTCATCCGTCCGTCGCCCGCATGTATCTCGCCTACGTCGTACCGATGTCGATCATCCCCCCGGCGATGCTGTTCTACGCCTCGCGCACCTACACCGACATCCCGATGCTCCAGATCGCCCCGGACAAGGCGCTTTTCATCGCGGCGGTCTTTTTCGTCACCGAGTTGATCATGGTGCCGATCATGGGGCGTGTCGTGCAAAGCATCGGCAATGTCGCCGACGCGCATCCGCCCTACCACGATGCCTTTGCCCTGGCCGCCGTGGTGCCGACGCCGCTGTGGCTGGCGCCGCTGGCGTTGTTCGTTCCGAATCTGTACTTCGCGATGGTCGTCATGCTTTTCGCACTCGGCGCTTCTGCCGCGCTGATCTATCAGGGTGTCGATCGCGTATTCGATCTCGAGGACGAAGGCAAGACACTTCTTGTCGCCGGATCGGTCTTTGCAGCGGGTCTAGTCGCCTGGGTTTCGATGATGGGGCTGGCCTTTGTCACCTGGGGCGCGGCGCTGACGTGAAGAATATCTCCCTGTAGCACCCTGCGGTAATTCAGCCCGGTGAGTCGGACGACAAACGTCCGGCTATCGGGCTGTTTTTTGGCCCGATTCTTTTCGGCCAGCCTCCGCGCGGAATGGCAAATGTGCTGCAGCCTCATCACGATACGCAGCCACCGCCTCGCCATGCCGATCAAGATGCTGCGCGATCAGGCGATGCATCGCCGGATCAGCGATCCAGTGCGACGAGTGCACCAGTGTCGGCGTGAAGCCGCGCGCAATCTTGTGCTCGCCGCCGGCCCCCGGCTCGAAACGCTGCAAGCCATCCTTCAGGCAGTAGGCGATTCCCTGATAGAAGCACAACTCGAAATGCAGGCTGTGATACTGGCCAGCGCATCCCCAGTAGCGTCCGTAGAGCACGTCATCGCTGCGGAAGCAGAGCGACATCGCCACCGGATCTCTCGCTTCGCGTGCGATGAAGACGACCATTTTCCGACCCAGCGCCTGCGCCAGATCGCCCAGACACGCTGGCGTAAGCACCGGGTAGTTCCCGAACTTGTCGAAGGTCGACGCGTAGAGTGCATGCAACGCGTGCCACTCGGCCGGATCAATCTCGTCGCCGTGGCGCGTCTCGATGACCAATCCGCTCTCGCCCACACGCCGTCGCTCGGCACGTACCTTGCGCCGCTTCTCGGCAGTTAAGGTCGCGAGATAGTCATCGAAGTCCCGGCATTCTCCCGCAAGCCACTGGAACTGCACGTTGCGGCTGGTTAGCAAACCGGCGTCGTGCAGCACCTTCCGATCCGCCTCGTCGGGGAACGCGACGTGCCATGAGGAAACGCCGTATTCGTCTGCCAACGCCAAGGCCCCATCGAGCAATGCCTGGCGAACGGCGGCCCGGTCGGCGTCCGCCGGATCAACAAGTAAGCGCGGTCCGCTCGCCGGGGTGTGCGGCAGGCCGCTCAGGAGTTTCGGGTAATAGACGCGGCCGAGCTGCTGGTAGGCTGCCGCCCAGGACCAGTCGTGGATGAAATCGCCGTGCGAGTTGAAGCGGACGTAGAGCGGCAGGATGCCACGCACCGTACCGTCCTCGTCGGTCGCCGCAAGATGGCGCGCCAGCCAGCCGCATGCACGTCCAGCGGGACCGTGGCGCTCCAGAATGCTCAGGAAATCAACGTTGAGAAACGGATGCCCGGACGGGCACAGGCGCTGCCACGCGTCGCGCGGAATCGCGGCGGCCGACTCGTGGCTTTTGATTGAAAACTGCGGCATCGGACACAGATTGGAGTTAAGCAATCCGTGTCCGAACTACGCTGCTCCGCTTTGGTTCCCACGAAGCATCGTCTGTCGAGACGATCAGCCGAAGCGCCCGGTGATGTAGTCTTCGGTCTGCTTGTTCTTGGGCTTGATGAAGATCTGGTCGGTAACGCCGTACTCGATCATCTCGCCCAGGTACATATAGGCCGTGTAGTCCGAGATTCGTGCCGCTTGCTGCATGTTGTGCGTAACGATGGCAATCGTGAACTCGGCCTTCAACTCTGAGATCAGTTCTTCGATGCTTGCCGTCGAGATCGGGTCGAGCGCGGAGGTCGGCTCGTCGAGCAGGAGTACTTCCGGCTTGACCGCGATTCCGCGCGCAATGCACAGACGCTGCTGCTGGCCGCCGGAGAGGCTCATGCCGCTCTGGTGGAGTTTGTCCTTCGTCTCCGACCATAGCGCCGCTTTCCTAAGCGCCCACTCGACGCGCTCTTCCATTTCGCGTTTGCGCAGCTGCTCGTTCAGCTGAACGCCAAAGGCGATGTTGTCGTAGATCGACATCGGAAACGGCGTAGGCTTCTGGAAGACCATACCGACCTTGGCGCGCAGTGCATTGACGTCCACATTGCGGTCGAAGATGTTCTGCCCGTCGAGCATCAGTTCACCGGTCGCGCGCTGCTCCGGATAGAGGTCATACATCCGGTTCATGGTGCGCAACAGAGTCGATTTGCCACAGCCCGAGGGTCCGATGAAAGCGGTGACCCGGCGCTTGTAGATTTCCAGATTGATCGACTTCAGCGCGTGATACTTGCCGTAGTAGAAATCGACATTCCTGAAAGCCATCTGCACATCAAGGCGCGAGTTATCGTCAGTCATGGCGGGCGATTGATTTGTCTTGTTCATCGTTTGAATCGCTTCACAATTAGTGCTTGGCACGGAAAAGTACGCGAGCAAGGATGTTCAGGCCCAGCACGCCGAGCGTGATCAGGAATACGGCGGCCCAGGCGAGTTCTTGCCAATCCTTGAAGGGACTCATCGCGAACTTGAAAATGGTCATTGGCAGATTCGCCATCGGCTTGTCGAGGTCAAGGCTCCAGAACTGGTTCGATAGCGCGGTGAAGAGCAATGGCGCGGTCTCTCCCGAAATCCGGGCAACGGCGAGCAGGATGCCCGTAATCACGCCGCCCATCGACGACTTGAGCGCGACCCGCATGATGACCGCGTGCTTGGGTGCACCGAGCGCAAAAGCGGCCTCGCGCAGCGAATCGGGCACAAGCCTGAGCATGTTCTCGGTGGTCGAGAGAACGACCGGAATGACCATCAACGCCAAGGCGATGACGCCGGACAAACCCGAGAAATGCCCGGCCCTTTCGACATAGAACGCATAGACAAAGAGGCCAATGACGATCGACGGCGCCGATAACAGAATGCCGTTGATGAAGCGCGTGGCCCGTCCAAGCCAGGTTCGCTGCCCGTACTCGGCGAGATAGACGCCGGCGAGGATTCCGATCGGCGTACCGACCAGCGTCGCCAACCCGACGAGCACCAAACTACCGGAAATCGCGTTCGCCAAGCCTCCACCCGGGGTGTTCGGCGGTGGCGTCATCTGGGTGAACAGATCGAGCGACATCCCGGAAATGCCAAGCTGCAGGGTCGTAAACAAGATCCAGATGAGCCAGAACAAGCCGGAAGCCATCGCGAGCATGGACAAGGTTAAGGCGACCTTGTTGTAAAGCTGACGTTTTTTTAGTAGATCCATGGCGGTCTCAGGACTTTTTCCCTTCCTGTTTCGCCAAGCGAAGCAGGAGCAGTCTGGAAAAAACCAGCACGATCAGGGTAATGAGGAAAAGTATCAGCCCCAGCTCAATCAGCGACGCGGTGTAGACGCCCGGCGATGCTTCGCCAAATTCGTTGGCCAGGGTCGACGTGATGCTGTTGCCCGGCGCAAAGAGCGAGATGTTGGACAGAGAGCTGCTGTTGCCGATGACGAACGTCACCGCCATGGTCTCGCCCAACGCACGGCCGAGGCCGAGCATGATGCCGCCGATGACGCCAATCTTCGTGTAGGGCAGGACGATGCTCCAGACAACCTCCCAGGTCGTCGCCCCGAGGCCGTAAGCCGACTCCTTGAGCATGGGGGGCGTCACTTCAAAGACGTCACGCATCACCGAGGCGATAAACGGAATGATCATGATGGCCAGAACGATGCCGGCGGTGAGAATGCCGATGCCAAGCGGCGCACCGGCAAACAGGCTGCCGAGCAGCGGCACTTTGCCCACCGTGCTGGAAAGCAGCGGCTGCACGTATTTGGAGAAGATCGGTACAAAGACCATCAGGCCCCACATGCCGTAGACAATCGACGGGATGGCCGCGAGGAGTTCGATGGCGGTGCCCAGCGGCCGACGAAGCCAGACGGGCGACAACTCGGTCAGGAACAGTGCGATCCCAAAGCTCACCGGTACAGCGATGATCAGCGCAATCAGGGACGTAACGATTGTTCCGTAGATGGGGATCAGCGCACCAAATTCCTCGGCGGGCGGATTCCAGTCGCGCGTCCAGAGGAAGCGCAGACCAAACTTCTCGATCGCCGGCCAGGAGCCAACGACCAGCGAAATAATGATGCCCGCGAGCACCAGCAAGGTCAGTGCCGCGAAAGCGCGGGTGAGGTTAAAGAAGAACCAATCACCAAACTTGCGGCTGACGGCAGATCTACCAGTTCCGGAATTTCGTGTCGTACTCATTAGGGGATCGGCAAGGAAACGTTGCAAAAAGGCGGTGCCACCCTGGTGGTGGCACTGCCAAATTTGTTTTCAGCGATTACTTCTCGCTGGTGAAAACAGGCTTGCCGCTGGAGTCCTTGATTTGCGACCAGGAAGCAGAAATCAGCTTGATCAGGCTTTCCGGCAAGGCGACGTAGTCTAGCTCTTCGGCCATCTTGCCGCCATTCTTGAACGACCACTCGAAGAACTTGAGCGCTTCGGCCGCTTGCGCCGGCTTGTCTTCAACCTTGTGCATCAGAATGAACGTAGCCCCGGTGATCGGCCAGGCGTCCTTGCCGGCCTGCTCGGTCAGTATCTCGGCGAAAGCGGACTTGGTCCAGTCGGCATCGGCGGCGGCAGCCTTGAACGTCTGGTCATCCGGCGAGACGAAGTTGCCCGCAGCATTCTTCAGAACAACGTGCGTCAGCTTGTTTTGCTTGGCGTAGGCATACTCGACATAGCCGATCGAGCCGGGCAAACGCTGCACAAAGGCCGAAACGCCTTCGTTGCCCTTGCCACCGAGACCGACGGGCCACTGAACGGCCGTGCCTTCGCCGACCTTCTGTTTCCAGTCAGCGCTGACCTTGGACAGGTAGTTGCTGAAGATGAAGGTAGTACCGGAACCGTCGGCACGACGAACGACGCCGATGTCCTGTTCCGGAAGCTTGACGTTCGGGTTCAACTCGGCGATCGCCTTGTCGTTCCACTTGAGGATCTTGCCCATGTAGATGTCAGCCAGAACCTGGCCCGTCAGCTTCAGTTCGCCCGGCTTGACGTCGGCGAGGTTGACCACCGGCACGACGCCGCCGATGACCGTCGGGAACTGAACCAGACCGTCCTTCGCCAGCACTTCAGGCTTCAACGGCATGTCGGAAGCGCCGAAATCGACCGTCTTGGCCGTGATCTGCTTGATACCGCCGCCCGAGCCGATCGACTGGTAGTTGACGCGGTTGTTGGTCGCCTTCTGGTACGCATCGGCCCACTTGGCGTAGATCGGCGCCGGGAACGAAGCGCCTGCGCCGGTGATTTCGGCGGCTTGTACGGAAAGGGAAACGGAAGCTGCCATGACGGAAAGCGCAAGCCACTTGATCGATTTCATATGTTGTTCTCCTGAATGAAACTGTTTGATTACCGAGCGTTTCAAGGTTAGTGGGCGTTTGTTACATCTACGTTACAGAACAAACCGGTGGAACTCGACGGCGGCTTCTGCCCTGAAACGAAGCTCCTGCCGTCTTGATTCGCCAATTTTGTGAAAGTCTTGTTACGTTGTGATGACAGCCATCTTCCGCAGGCATGGAACGCTCGCACTCGAAAGCGATCACAGGACTGGAGTTTCCGCCCCGTTTCCGGAGGACTGCCATGAGCATCGACCAATGCGACTTGACCACCAGGCACTGCAAACCCTGCGAAGGCGGCGTGGCACCGCTTGACGCACCGGCCGTCGAACGCCTTCTCGGAACACTGCGCGGCTGGACGCTCGTTGGTAATGAGATCGCCAAGACTTACCGCTTCCGGAACTACTACGAGACGATCGCCTTTGTGAACGCAACGGCGTGGATATCGAATCAGGAGAATCACCATCCGGATCTCGAAGTCGGTTTCCGCGAATGCCGCGTTCGTTGTTCGACGCATGCCATCGGCGGTTTGTCTGAGAACGACTTCATCTGCGCCGCGAAGATCGACGCACTCTTGCAGACCGTGGGTGACTGATGCCACCGGAGCTCCGCTCAGATGGCGCTACAAGCGGTGACGATCGCGACTGAACGCGACTGAACTTTTCGTGCATTGACGGTCTGACCGTCACCACGAGACGATGCACCAACGGTGGGAGGGATCAGTTTGAATACTGCACTTCACCTCGGTTTGCGTTTGAGTCTTAGCCCACCGGCTAATCGATTCCTCCAACGGCTCCTGACCCTTCTCGCGGTGTGGTTTCCCACCCGGGCCTTCGCCGAATTCAATGTCAACCTGCCGCCGCCCGCGTCCGCGCTGGCTCAGGAAATCTTCGACCTGCACAGCACGATCCTATGGATCTGCGCCGCGATCATGGTCGTCGTCTTCGTTCCCATGCTCATCTCGCTGGTGCGCCACCGCAAGGCGGCCGGGCACGAGCCGGCGAAATTCCACGACAACCTGCGGCTCGAGATCGTATGGACGGTCATTCCCGTTCTCATCCTGATTGCGATGGCCTGGCCGGCGACGCAGTTGGTCATGGCGATGAAGGACACGGACAAGCCGGACTTGACGATCAAGGTCACCGGTCACCAGTGGAAGTGGGAATACGAATACCTCGGCGACGACATTCGCTTCATCAGCAACACCTCGACGCCGAAGGAACAGATCGACGGCGCGCAACCACGGGGCGAACACTACCTGCTGGAAGTCGACAACCCGCTCGTCGTGCCCACCGGCAAGAAAGTCCGGCTGGTGCTCACTTCCAGCGACGTCATTCATACCTGGTGGGTAGGTCCGCTCGGCGTCAAACAGGACGCGATCCCCGGCTTCATCCGCGACGCATGGTTCAAGGTCGACAAGCCCGGCACCTACCGCGGCCAATGTGCCGAACTGTGCGGCGTTGGGCACGGCTTCATGCCGGTCGTCGTCAATGCGGTCGCGCCGGAGGAATTCGCCAGCTGGAAGGACGAACAGAAGACCAAGGTGGCTGCAGCCGCTGCGGCGGCAAAGAAGACTTACGAACTCGCCGAACTGAAGACCATGGGCGAGAAGGTCTACACCACTTACTGCATCGCCTGCCACCAGGAAAGCGGCATGGGTATCCCGGGAACCTTCCCGGCCCTCAACGGTTCGCCGATCGCCACCGTCGACAAGGCCGCGCACATCGACGTCGTGCTGCATGGACGCGAGAAGACAGCGATGGCCGCCTTTGGCCCCCTGCTTTCCGACCTCGACATCGCTGCCGTCGTCACCTACGAGCGCAACCATTGGGACAACAAGACCGGTGACGCGGTGCAACCGGCCGACATCGCCGCGCGGCGCAAATGAAGCGGAGGGTGGCATGAACACAGCGACGATCGCCGAAACGAAGCACACGACGCCCGGCTACGGGGATGGCCACGATCATCACGAAGGCGCCCCACGCGGCATCGCTCGCTGGCTGACGAGCACCAACCACAAGGACATCGGCACGCTCTACCTGTGGTTCTCGCTGTTCATGTTCTTCTTTGCCGGTGCGCTGGCGATGCTGATCCGTGCCGAGCTGTTCCAGCCCGGCCTGCAGCTCTTCCAGCCGGCGGTATTCAACCAGCTCACGACCATGCACGGGCTGATCATGATCTTCGGCGCGATCATGCCGGCGCTCGTCGGCTTCGCGAACTGGCAGGTGCCGCTGATGATCGGCGCCTCCGACATGGCCTTCCCGCGCCTCAACAACTGGAGCTTCTGGCTGCTGCCGGCGGCCGGCATCCTGCTCATCGCCACCTTCTTCGTTCCCGGCGGCGCGCTCGCCGGTGGCTGGACGATGTACCCGCCGCTCTTCATCCAGGGCGGAGTCGCCTACGACATGTCGATCCTCGCCGTGCACATCCTCGGCATCTCGTCGATCATGGGCGCGATCAACATCATCGTCACCATCCTCAACCTGCGCGCACCGGGCATGACGATGATGAAGCTGCCGATGTTCGTGTGGACTTGGCTGATTACCGCCTTCCTGCTCGTCGCCGTGATGCCGGTGCTGGCCTGTGCGATCACCATGCTGCTCACCGACCGCCACTTCGGCACGCACTTCTTCAACGCGGCGGGCGGCGGCGACCCGGTGATGTTCCAGCACATCTTCTGGTTCTTCGGTCACCCGGAGGTCTACATCATGATCCTGCCGGCCTTCGGCATCGTGTCGACGATCATCCCGACCTTCGCGCGCAAACCGCTGTTCGGCTACGTGTCGATGGTCTATGCGGTCGCCTCGATCGCCTTCCTCTCGTTCATCGTCTGGGCGCACCACATGTTTACCACCGGGATGCCGGTCGGTGGTCAGCTCTTCTTCATGTATACGACGATGCTCATCGCCATCCCGACCGGGGTGAAGGTCTTCAACTGGGTGGCGACGCTGTGGCGCGGGTCGATCACCTTCGAGACGCCGATGTTGTTTTCGCTCGCCTTCGTCATCCTGTTCACCATCGGCGGCTTTTCCGGCCTCGTGCTCTCGCTGGTGCCGGTCGATATCCAGTTGCAGGACACGTACTACGTCGTCGCGCACTTCCACTACGTGCTCTTCTCGGGTTCGGCGATGGCGATCATGGGCGGCATCTACTACTGGCTACCCAAGTGGACCGGCCGCATGTACGACGAAACGCTCGGGCGCATCCACTTCTGGCTGACGGCGATCGCTTTCAACATCACCTTCTTCCCGATGCACTTCCTCGGCTTGGCCGGCATGCCGCGCCGGATACCGGACTACGCGCTGCAGTTCGCCGAGTTCAACATGATCTCAAGCATCGGTGGCTTCCTGCTCGGGGCGAGTCAGTTGCTCTTCCTGTACACCGTCGTCAAATGCGTGCGCGGCGGCAAGAAGGCAGAGGCCAAGCCGTGGGAAGGCGCCGACACGCTCGAATGGACGCTGCCCTCCCCCGCGCCGTATCACTCGTTCGTCACGCCGCCGACGGTGAAGTAGGTGGATTCAAGAATGAACGCACGCTACGCATACCGTCATCCCGGCGAAAGCCGGGATCCAGTGCGTACGTCAAAACCCTGGATCCCGGCTTTCGCCGGGATGACGGGGAAAAACAACACGACCGGGACGTCGACACGCTGACCGGAGGGACCCCAAATGCAAACCCATCCAGCTTCCGACGTCTACTACGTCCCCCCGCCCTCCATCTGGCCGCTCGTCGGTTCGGTCGCCTTGCTTGCGCTGGCCGCCGGCTTCGTCCTCGTGCTCAACGACCAGACGACGGGGAAGTACGTCACCGCGCTCGGCGTTGCAATCCTGCTCGTCATGCTCTTCGGCTGGTTCGGCAACGTCATCCACGAGAGCCTTTCGGGCAAGTACGCCGGTCAGGTCGACCGCTCGTTCCGCTGGGGCATCACGGCAATCGCTTACACATTCATCATTTTGTTGAATCTCGTGCGGTTACCTGAT
>JADHEF010000962.1_pt1 | contig 22226 bp, 17 predicted proteins | sample 8952391 | NCBI WGS metagenome assembly JADHEF01 (sample SAMN16124439, study PRJNA663245) | bioreactor sludge metagenome | isolation source: sludge (nitrite) | place: India:Bengaluru | collected 2019-02-28 | reverse complement strand
AGAAACGCTATTTCCTGAGCTTGGAGAGTGTCTAGGAAACCAGGGGCGATTCATAGGAAGTCAGTTGGCAGGTGCATATAGACAGCTAGATAGCAAAATCCCTATATACATTCTCAGCAACCATCCAGACGAAATTGATGACAATTTAGAAAGTGTTGAATATGTATTAAGCAAAGATGATTTTGCTGATGGTGGGGCTGCACTGGAGAGCGCCATCAAACGCATGGTCCGGCACATCAATGCTTACGAACAAATTGTGGATGAACGCGAACAGCGCTTTGTACTTCTACTAAAGAAATATGTCCTATCTGAAATATCAAAAGAAGAAGCAAATGAGTTAAATGAGTTAAAGCTTTGGCGAGAGGCTCCTGCTGCTATTGAGGAGTCGACTATGACCATGGAGCTTAAAAGAAAACTAGATGAACAGGAAGAAACATTAAACAACATAGAAAAAATACTTCTGGGCAAAAAATAAAATGTTCTATCCTCTTCTCACCCGCCGCCAAAATTACTCAAAAAAAGCAGACGGCAGCTATTATGCAGACTACCACCACTATTTCACAGAAATTAAAGAAGATTGCCAAGATCGATGCGTTTATTGTGACGCACTACTTGAAGAGCACGGAAATGAAGGTTTTCACATCGACCATTTCAGACCGTATGCACACTTTGCAGAATTAAAGAGCGACCCAAACAACTTAGTCTTAGCCTGTTCCAAATGTAATATATGGAAATCAAAAAACTGGCCGACAAACATGTACTTCCATGTACACGCCTCTCACGACGGCACAATTGGATTCATTGACCCCTTCCTTGAACCATTATCCAATTATTTCAAAGTAGAGCGATCAGGACATCTCTTAACAACGGGAGTAGTTGCACAATATATGCTTGAGCTCCTACACCTCAACAGAGAGTCAAGAATTCAGCTAAGGAGGAAGAGAACCATTCTTTACAAAGCGATGCAGCTTAATGAAATTGTGGATCTAAAGTTGAAAGAGCTAGTCGAATACATGCAAGCCGACGACTTCGACCGAGACACGGCAAGAAACATGGCAACCTCATTGCGCGAAGTTAAGGACGTACTCACTGAAGCCTTCAATATGCTTCACAAAAAAAACCTATAACAATTCGAATCACAGGGACTACCCGTTAATTTTACACTGATATTTAACCCAAGGATGAACCATGAAGCCCACTGACGAGCCGCACAAGCTGTGGTGATGCCTTTCGCGAGAGATCTCGGAAAGCGATATCTCTCCCTACGAGCCGTCTGAAATGCCATCAATCAGGCGGAGCGTTCGTTGCATGCATAGTGCTTACCACCAAAGGCACGCCGTCCCTCCCCGAGTCGATTCCACCAAGCGCCATAATTAGCTGATTTATTTATAACTACCCTAAGAGGAGCCCCGCGAATCCTCTGCCCTAACGGGATCGTATGCTAGGAGCTTCTGTACCTACAGGTGGCGCATCTTACGCGCTGGTGCGATGACCATCAGCAGTTGGTGATCAACCATTTGCTTGGTAGATTCAATACCGACTCATTAATGGCGTAGCTCTTAAAAAGGCGCCGTCCATCGGAATCCAGACCACACAGCGTTCCAACTGGTATTCCAAGCGAGTTTACCAATCAATTATTAATTAGACAAAACAGATAGATACCTACTCGTTTCAGATTACCCCGGCCTACCAAATCCAAAGAAGACAACGCCGCGGGCGTCATTTTTCGTGCCTGCCATTCAGGATCTGCGGCTCCAAAAATCGGATCGAACCCCTACCGTGCAGGGCGCTTCCAAAAAAACGCCCAGTGCCTGTTTTCCGTTACACACGCTAAATGCGGTCTCTAATCTCGACGTGTCGTTGGCATTCAACGACAGGGTTTAGCCGCCCAACATCGTCAGACACCACAGCTGGCGGCCGAAACCACAACTCACACTTTCCCCCGCCGCACTACCCAGGCCACGCTCACCTACGCCGAAGAATCGACGCAGCCCTTTCCCGCTCTGCCTCACTGTGGCTGTAGGAGGCCGCAATAATTCTCAGCTCATCAGTGGTTTTCGAGTCCAACCCCCTCAAGCGTCGTTCCAGCACACTAGCGGCCATCCTTGCACTGGCATCAGGTGCTCCATCGCCTGAATTTGCCACCCGACGCAGAACATCATCAGACTCGTTTTCAAACCGTTCACGTCGTTCCCGCTGCTTCCCCATCTCCTCTCGAACTTTCTCGACAGCTGCGGTGGCAGCCGCAACTGCGATGGCAGACATCGCTTTTTTTGCGTTATCCACCGTAACCGTTTCAACGATCTTGTCTTTGCTTTTCTGGAAAGCTGTATCCAACGCTTCGCGCCAACCCATTGGTATCTCCCTGATGTGTTAACGGGGTTGTACCTGCCTGCAACCCCTCTCCAGTCAATCGACACGGCCACCCGGATCTTTAGCAATAGCCTGCAAGCATGAGACCGAAGCACCAGGCTCTGCGCAGTTGGCGAAGCATGCATGACATGGCCGCCCCGAATCTGCACAGGGGGCGGGCGCTCATCACACGCGCAAAAAATCATCCGCCTCCAACAGAAATCTCATCACTCACGGCATAATGGCATTTCACAATCACTGTTGATTGATCACCACCAAGGACTCTGCATGCCAGCGCTGAGCAAATACGAGAAACACGCACTCAAGGAGATTCACAGCTGGAAGGAACCAGACATCGGCTGGTTTGGCCAGGCACTCAAAGTGATAAACCAGCCGCTGGACAAAGCGGGCGATCTTCTCTTTAAAACGCCGGGCGTCGGCCCCGTGATCCAGAATGCAATCGAAGGCTTGACCAGCGTCTGCCATGACGCAGCCCAGTGGAGCGTAAGGCCAGAGGCCATTTTTGAAGAGTTTCGTGGTGATGGGCACAGCACGATCAACACGCACAAAGACATCCACGACCTTGATCTGGAACAAATCGACAAGGTCGTAGGCTTCCTTGGCGCCAAATACAAGGGCATTGCGCTGGTAGAAGGCGCTGGGGCCGGGGCTGTGGGCATAGCGGGCCTGGCAGTCGACATTCCGGCGTTGATCACGCTTAACCTTCGGGCGATCGGCGAATACGCAGCCTATTACGGCTTTGATACTTCACGTCAGGAGGAGCGACTGTTTGCCTTCAACGTGCTTGGCCTCGCCTCCTCCCCCACCGATAGCTCCAAGGCGCTCGCCATGGCTCAGCTGATCAAGATTTCTCAGGACGTCGCCAAGAAAGCGACATGGCAGGAACTGGAGAAAAGTGTTTTCGTGAAGATCATCCAGGAGATTGCAAAAGCCCTGGGTATTCGCCTTACAAAAGCTAAGCTCGCACAAACCATTCCCGCCGTGGGCGCGGCTGTAGGCGGAGGTTTCAACGCCTATTTCACCATGAAAGTCTGCGACGCGGCTTTCTACCTTTATCGCGAGCGTTTTCTGGCACATAAATATGGCGCCGATGTGATAGAGGTTACCGTGAAACCCGCCAAGGACTATGACCCACACTACGCAGAAGCCTCACAAGCGGTGTGAGGCGCTGCCGGTGAACAGGTGCGGGCCTGGACTTAGCCAAGACTCCAGGCCTGCTTTTTGTTGCCAGCCCTACTCAGGCCCTCACCGAGCGCGGTGCGGAAAGAGTACTTGTGATCAAAACCGCTATCCCGTCAACTCGCAGGATATGCCTTTTCAATCTGCTCATCGAACTCGCCACCCACCCCGCAATACTCCCGCGGAACACGCTCAATATCTTCGGCCACCTGCGCAATCACCTGGTGCAGCTCCAAGCGCTCAAGCCAGCGCTGAGGAATCCCCCCAGCGCCATACTGCGCACCCAACAAGTGCCCGGCAACCAACCCTGCACTGCTGCTGTCGCCACTGTGATTCACCGCCGCAATTACCCCTTCTTCAGCAGACCGCGCAGTCAACGCACACCACAGCCCAATCGCCAGCACCTGTTCAGCACCCCAACCGCCGGCAAAATCGTCAATCCGTTGCGGGGTGGGTGCGTACCCCTCGTAATAGAAGAACATCACCCGCTCAATCAGGCTGCGCGTTTCCTCCATACCAGGCGCTTGCCCATACCTGGTCAGACTTTGCGTCACAGCGTGCTCCAGGCTGCATTGCCGGTCGACAACATGCTGAAGGATGTCGGCGAACAGCCCTGCCGCCAGGTAACCTGTGGGGTGCCCGTGCGTCAGCCGCCCGCTCTGCGATGCGTAGTCAAATGCATTGGCAAAGAATGCACAGGGTGCGACTCGTACCAGGGCGCCACAACCTTTGCTGTAGTTTTCGGCAACTGCACCTAACCGCACGCCGACCTTGAGCGCATTCAGGCAGGTTGTGTCAGGGGTGCGACGCGACCAGAGCCCCATTTGGCTAATTAACCAGCCATCTGCGGCTATCGGTATCAGCGAGGGATAATCCTGGGTCGCCAGCCAGCGCAGCAGCGCGTGGTGAATAGTGCTGGGTACATGACACGCCAGTCGTGAGCTGCCTAGCACATAAGCCCGCAGCAAGCCTTCTGCCGTGAACAGCATCATCTGTGTGCTGTCGCTGGCCGCACCGGTCATGCCATAAGCGGGGGCAAAATCGATGATACCGTGTGCCCCGAATCTGGCCTCAATCACAGGCCACTCAAGAAAGTCCACAGCGCAGCCCAGTGCATCTCCGGCGGCACCTCCAAGCAGGCAGCCTCTGATCCGTTCGATTCTGTTCATCCTTGACGATCATCCGCAGAGGCCAGGTCCTGCAGCATCATCACCTTGCGCCGCAACTGCGCCACATGCTCCCGCTCCGCCCGCACCGCCGCCCTCAGCTCACGGTTCTCCATCTCCCAAATCTGCAACCAGCGCAAATCCTTCTGACAATGCTCCACCTTCTTCCCAAGCTCCCCCAGCCTCAACCCCTGCTGTATCAGCACCAGCAGAATGATCCCCATCGCCACCAGGGCCCCCGTCGCAACCACTTCCGGCATTGTCATGCTCATGTCCTTTGCAGCCCCCGATGTATTCCGAAGACGAGCCAAAGATATGTAATGCAAAACTACACGTCTAGAATGTAGACTTATACAGGTAAAGTAATCGCGCACATGGAGAGGGTATGAAACGCAAGCAATCCATCGAGCAGGTACGCTGGGACCTGGCACTTCGCTATCGCTTGATCGAAACCGTTGCCTGGTGGGAAGGCCGGCTGACCACGGGCCACCTGATGCAGAGCTTTGGCATCAGCCGCCAGCAGGCGTCGAAGGACATCAATACCTACATCACCGAACATGCGCCCGAAAACTTGACGTATGACAAGCAGATCAAGGGCTATGTACCGAGCGAACAGTTCGAGCCGCTGTTCATCGACAACAGCGCCAGCGCTTATCTGCACCTGCTGTACCAGAACAATGAGCGCGCCCCGCACATCGACGGGCTGGCGCTGGCTTATGCACACACCCGGGTGCTGGAGGTGCCTGACCGCCCCATTCGGCCCGAGGTGCTGCGCCCCTTGCTCAAGGCCTGCCGTGAAGGCCGGCGGCTGGAAACCGAGTACGTGTCCTTCAACACCCCTAACGTCGAGGTGCGCCTGATCGCCCCGCACACGCTGGTGTACACCGGCATGCGCTGGCACGTACGGGCCTACTGCGAAAAGAACGGCCAGTACCGCGACTTCGTGCTCAGCCGCCTGCGTGGGCAGCCGGACTTGCTCGACGCCTCGCCGAACACGCGCGAGCAGGATGAAGACTGGAATGTCGAAGTGCCAATCATCTTCGAGCCTGATTGGCGCTTGAACGCGGCGCAGAAGGCAATCATCGAAACCGACTACGGCATGACGGATGGGCAACTGGTGGTGCCCAGCCGCAGGGCGTTGGTGAAGTACGTGTTGCAGCGGTATCAGATCGACCACCGCAACATGGCGATACTGCCCGAGGCGCAGCAACTGGTGGTCAGCAACCTCCAGGCGCTGGACCCGTGGTTGATGAAGTACTGAAGCTCGGGGCTTGGGATGAGGGCCTTGATGCCCCGAGTCTCTGGCTGGCACAGCCGCGTTCAACTGCGGCTGTGGCTATTCAGGTAATTGGCGATAAAGTGGCCAAGGCTCACCTTCAACCACGCGTCTTAACATCCGCCCGGTTGATAAACTGCACCTCTACCCGACGATTATGTTCATCCGCAGGGTCCACATTCGGTAACGGCTGCGAATCCCCATACCCCGCCACAATCACGCGTTTAGCCTGCCCGACCTCCAGCATTTCAATGAGCAGTTTGCGAGCTTCCCGCGCCCGCGCGGCAGACAGCGTGAAGTTGTCGTCATACACCGTACAGAACTTGGCGAAGTCAGTGACTGGCCGGGACACTTGAACATTATCGGTATGCCCCTCCACCAGCACCTGCGCCTGGCTGGAGCTCTCAAAAAAACGGGCAATCCGTGGGCTCACAAGGCGCAACTGCCTTTGCGCCTCGTCTGTCAAACAGGCACTCCCCCGGGCGAACATCTTGTCACCCAGGGTCATTTTGTTACCTGCCAGGTCGAAGGACACAAGCCCGGTATCACCCTGCTCATCCAGTGCCGCTTTCATTTCCTGCAACAGGCCGGTCACTTTCTCCTGCTCGGTCACCGCACGTTGATTCTTTTCTTCCTGTCGCTTGAGCTCCGCAAACTGGTTTTGCAACACCGAAACGACCAGCAGCAACATCACGACAGCCATCACACCAGCCATCAGGTCAGAGATCGATACCCACTCGCTTGGTTTCTCTTTCATGGTCACACTCAGGCGTTTACGGCTTTTCTGGCCTTCACCGATTCATTGATGGTGTGAGCAACATCCGTCAATTGCTTGAGCGACTGCTGCAGCGTCGAAAGGTCAAGGGGTGGCCGGGCGGCAACCGTGGCCAGCGCATCGAGCGATTCGGGCACCTTGATGAGCATCTCCGAGACCTTGTCGTAGCGCTTGTCCAGCGACACCATGCGCTGCCCGCTCTCGGACACGGCTTTGAGGCCGGCCATGATGTCCTTGGACAGCTTCGTTACCACACCCTCAATCGCAATGATGTTGGTGTTGAGGTTCAAGCTGACCATCTCGAACTCTTCGGTGGTACGTTTCTGCGCATCGGCGGTAGCCTTCATGTTCCCGGCCACGTTCTGCATGGCCGAATTCACCGCAACCGACATTTCGCCAATGGCCGTGGATATGTTCCGGGTTGCCACGTCCAGGCTCGCGGTCATGTTGACCAGGTTGTTGCCAAAATCTGTGTTCATTGTGCCGATGGTCGAGCCCAGGTCGACTTTGACCGCCTCCATCACCTTGCCCAGGTCGCCCGTGGCAATTTCCAGCTGCTCGCCCATGGTGTTCAGGTTTCGGCTGAAGTCGCTGTTCATGGCTGTCAACGTACCGTTCAGGTCGGCTTTGACGCCCTCCATCACTTCAGTCATGCGCACGTTCAGGTTATCCACAACCGCTTGCAGCTCAGAGGCGGATTTCGACACTTTGCTGCCCGCTTCACCCATGGTCTGCGCAGCCACTTGCAAGGCCTGCAGATTGTCGCGGCTGCTGCCGGTGAACTCGGTCAGTGCTTGCTCGCTACGTTTGCTGAAGCTGGCAATTTCACGGGTAATATCCTGTCCGTCGCGAGCAAGCTGCTGGCTTTGAACCTGGCCTTCCCGCAATTCGTCGATGCCTTGTGTGACACCGGCAATACTGCTGTTCAGTCCTTCGAAACCGGCTACCAAGTCGCTTCGGTTGCTGTCGGTCAACGTGCCTATCGCCCGCTCGGTACGTTCGGCAGTGTTTGACAACTCGCTGACGATACTTTGCTGATTGTTAGCCTGGCCTTGCAGCAACGCTTCAATACCTTGGGTGACACCCGCAATGCCGGTGTTCAGGCCCTCAAAGCCAATGTGCAAGCTATTGTTGTTACTGTCCACAACCGCACTCAATGCCTGCTCGGTGCGTTCAGCAGAGCGCGACACTTCATTGACTACCGCCTGCTGGCTGTCAGCCTGACCTCGCAGCAACGCTTCAATACCCTGGGTAACGCCGGCGATACCGGTGTTCAGGCCCTCAAAGCCAATGTGCAAGCTATTGCTGTTATTGTCCGCAAACGCACTCAATGCCTGTTCGGTACGCTCAGCAGAGCGCGACACTTCACTGACCACGGCCTGCTGGCTGTCAGCCTGACCTTGCAACAGCGCATCAAGACCTTGGGTGACGCCGGCGATGCCGGTGTTCAGCCCCTCGAAACCGGCCTGCAAGTGGCTGCTGTTGCTGTCGGCATACTCACTTAGCGCCCTTTCGCTACGCTCGGCAGCACTGCCAATCTCGCTGATGATGGCCTGTTGGTTAGCCGTGTTGCTTTGCATCAACGCCTCGATGCCCTGCGTTACACCTGCTATGTGGGTGTTCAGGCCATTGATGCCAGCTTGCAGCAACTGTTTCTTCTCACTCTCGGTACGTTGCTGAATTTTCAGCTGCTGCTGCCATTGCACTCTCAGCGCATCGGCCTGTTTGCCCATGGCGCCGCTCAGGAACTTGGCGGCACTGGCCATGCAGTTCTGCAGGAAGACGTCGTGCGCTTTACTGGCCGCTTCGCGTTGCTGTCGGCTTTGCTCCAGCTGCTCCTTCACCTTGCCAATGCACCAGGCAAGCCGTCGGCTTTCATAGCCCAGAAGCAAGTCCCACACCTTCAACAATATGAAGGCCATGATGCCCCAGGTAGAGGTTTTGAACTTGGTACCCAGGCCCTGCATCATGGCGGTAAGGTCTTGCATGGCACCGCCCATGGCGCCGACGGATGCATTGCCGCTCTTCTGCAGAATGGTCGAGGCATGATCCAGGGCCATCCCCAAGCCCAGGAACGTGCCGAGCAAGCCCACGACAAGAAGCATTCCGGGCATGATGCCGGCAATTTTCTCAGCCGTGGTGGATACCGTTTCGCTCAAATCATGAACCGACCCATGGTCCGCTTGCAGGGCCGATGACTCCAGGTTACCGCCACGCCACTTGTTCTCCCAACCCTTAGGCTTGGCCTGCAAGGCCACCATCAGTGCGGTCAGGATGGTCGCGCTCCAGATGAACGCAAAAAAGCTCATCTGCAGCAGTTCGGGTTGAGGCAGCAGAAAACTCATGATTTCGCTGTTCACAGGCTAACCTCGACAGCCTTGAACGAATCGGTACGCGCGCGGCAGTCATCTTCGAAGATATTGCCAAAATCGATCAGCAGGGCTTGCTCGTCCTCGCTCAACGCCCCCCACTTCACATCCTGCTGAGCACATCGGGCGATCAGCGCCCCCACCTCCTCGCTACGATCGGCAAGGTATTCCTGGCCATCGTCGATCAACTGCTGTTCGTCTTTTTCCAGCAACTGAAGGAAGCCTTCGGAGGCATACACATAAGCACGTTTTTCCCGAATGCTGATATCCAGGTTATCCAGCCGCTCGCTATCACGGCCCAGGTTGCGTTCCAGGTCGTTGAGCACCACTTGCTCTTCTGCCGTCAACGCTTCGGTACGGCTGGCCATGGCCATGCGCTTGGCCAAAACCTTGTCACGGGCAAGGCTCTGGTTCAGCTGCTTCCACTGCTCTTCGAGCAGCTCCAGCTCCATGTTCCAGGCAATGGTCATTTCTTCGAACACGAACGGCACCACAGGCTTGCCGAAGTGCAGCGTGGTCAGTTCGTTCAGGGTTTCGGTCTGCTCGACGGTCAGCGTCGGGTTTTCGTCCAGCAGGCTGGTCGAGATATCCATCAGCGCCAGCATGTCCGCGTCCATGTCGCTCAGGGTTTCAATCGAGGTCATGCGTTTTTCGTAGAACTTCAGCAACTTCTGAGCTGCGCGCACACGCAGGTAGTGGTTGAAGTCTTTGAACTGCTCATTCTCGACCACCCGCAGGATCTTGGCCTTGGTCAACAGGTAGGCATTGATCAACTCTGCCACCCTGATGGCTGCCAGTTCGGCCGCCGGTACTTTATCCATGGCTTCTTTGAACGTGCGGGCACGTGCTTCGGCTTCAGCGATTTCGATATCGTTGAGGACTTTGTCGCGAATCTCCCGCGCGGTCTTGATTACCCAATCGATGGCTTTTTGCAGTTTTTCCATCATCGGGTGTTTGTCGAGGTTCTCAAGGAAGCCCAGGCCCTTCTCCAGGGCAAGTGCCATGCTGGTCACGATGGGCCAAGGGGAACACTGGGCCAACACGGTGAGAGCAACTCGCACATGGCTAATGTAAGGCTTTACTGTCTTCCACACCTTCTTGACGTTGCCGACGAAAGTTTCAGCCTTGTCTGCCAGCCAGTTGACCGTGGCGACTGCGGCCTTCTTCATCGTGTTGATGGCACTGGAGGCTGCCGACTTGAATCGATCCCATAAACCCATGACTTGCTCCTCAGCTAACGCCCAGTAATTTCCGCGCGGCTTCCAATGATGGTGTGTTGGTTTTGCTGTTGTTGGTTTTTAGATGCGCAAGGGCACTGACAACCTGGTCAATGGCGTCCTGCAGGTGGGCCAATGCCAAGGCAGGCCTTTCTACGGCTTTTACCGCCTTGGCGAGTGCCAGGCGCATGCAGGTGCGAATCTCACGCCCCGATAACCCTTGTGAAGCTTGCGCTGCAGCACTTAGCAGCAGGTCACGCTCAGCGGCCAACGGGATACCCGGCACCAGCAGCTTTGCCCAGATGGCGTGCCGCTCCTGCTCCCCGGGCAGTTCGAAGCCCACATGCTGGGAGATACGGCTTACAAATGCCGAGTCATAGTTCTTGGCGAAATTGGTGGCGAAGATGACCACGCCTTCGTGCCGCTCCAACTCGATCAACAATGTCGAACGCATGGCATTGACTTCGTTGTCGATGCCTTGAGTGACGGATGAAAGGCGTTTGCCCAACAGCGTGTCTGCTTCGTCGAAGAACAGCACTGCATCGTTGGCCTTGGCACTGCGGAACACGGCTGCAATGTTCTTGGAGGTATCACCCATGAACTTGCTTTCAAGGTCGGCAATGCTGACCAGCATGATCTTCTTGCCCAGGCTGCCAGCAAATGCTTCGGCAGTGAGTGTCTTACCGGTACCAGGGGGGCCATAGAAGTTGAGGATCGTGCCCTTTCCGCTTGGGTCCACGGCGGCAAACCCCCACTCCACATAAATGGTCTGGTAGCACTCGATCTTGGCCACCGCCTCTGCCAGCTGTTGTTGCAAGTCGCTCGACATCACGACGTCACGCTCCAGCGTGAAACGCGGATCGACGCAGCGAAATTCTGTCTCGGCAGGTGCAGGCTTTGCGATAGGTTGCTCGTCTAGCCCTTCTAGAAAGTGCGGCCGAATTTTGCTGCGCAAGTAGTCATTCGATGACATCAGGTAAAACCTTTGGCAGGTCAAGTACAGAAGAGGAGAGCACGCCGCCGATCGGTGAAATATGCATCACGCCATTGGCATCGAAATGATGGTTGTAGTGACTGCGGAAAAACCGCTCTACCTCCACCTGGTATTGGTGGCGCTGCAGACAATCGATAACGTCGGCATTGGCGTCGGGCTTGGCCAGCGCAAGATCCTTCATCGCCCAGCCCAGTGCCGTCCGGCCATCGGCGTCGGTCGCGGTAACGTCAGCGCCCGCATTCAACAACGCCTTCACCAATGACAGATGCCCCTTGCGGCTGCGCACAAACGCCCCACGCGCTGCATACATCAGTGCAGTTCTGCCCTTGGGGTCGGCGTGGTCCACCGTTGAGCTCAGGCGTGAAACGATTGCTGCATAGTTGTGTTTGCCACGGACATCGGCCAGGTGGATAAGTGGCGTCTTATGATGCTCGCTAAGCACGTCGCTAGAAACGTATTCGAGCAGGGCACTACAGGCTTCAAGATCGCCAGCAGCGGCTGCGAGGTGCAACGGCGTGTGCCCCTTGGCATACGCGCTGGCATCCCGAAGGATAGAGCAATGTGCGCTCAGGTATTCACCCAGGTCTTCCTTGTCAGCAGACTCGCGCGCGGCATTGAAAGCTCTTGTGTTGAGCTCCTGCTCGGAATAAGTCCTGCTTGTCGGCCTGAAGAACTCATAGCCGCCCTCGCTCGGTGATGGTGGTTCGTGGGGGACGGGGCTTTGATCACGGGCATCCCAATCCGCCAGGTCGGCAGCATCCCACGCCTTTCCGTCTTGCCAATGGAACAGCGGGCTCCAATCGTCGCTGGGGTCTACCAACACCTTGGCGGTAAACCTGAGCCCTTTGTCGACCCACTGGGACAACTCATCGGCCAAGCCCTTCAGGAAGAAATGAGGCATTTTGCTGCTGCAAGCCAGGTGGTATTCCGGATGGCCGCCAGAACCGTTCCACTCCTCCTTCATCCAGAGCGTTGCGGGAAGCTGGTGTTCGTGCTGATAAGCCCAGCGCTCGGCATACTCGCGAATCAATTTGTGCAGGTTGCCTGCAACGTCATCTGGTATGCGCCGTAATTCGATGGCCAGGCAAGATACGTGGGTTTTAGGCGTACGCACGATGGCGTGGTCAGGCTGAATCATGGGTTGACCTCCTGTCTGAATATCGCCATCAACACACTGTTCAACGGCAGCCCGCCGCACAAAAGCCAGCGGGTCGGAATGCTTCGCCTGCACGCAAGCAACACGATGGCAATCCGCTATCGGCGGGCGTTCGATAATCTTTAGCGGGCTATAGGCGACAACCGAAAAACACAACTGGCGGCGCAACCTATGCCAGTTGTGTCCCTCGATAGGCTGTAGGGGGAGCCTTAGCCTTCTTCGTACTCAATGGCCGCTTCGCGTTTGATTTGCGTGTAGCCAATGAAATGTTTCAGCGACCAACGTGCCTGCGCAAACTCGATGTAACGCCCTTCCTGGCGATCATTCAGCTCACCGTGGAGGTCGTGGTAATAATTGAGTGTCTTCTTCTTCCCGCCGAACGCCTGAACCAGCGAGCGCGTGTCGTTCGCCATTCTCCGCACCTGCTGCAGCTCGGTCGGCGGTTCATCACCCAGCCCCTCGCAGTAGCGTGGGAGTTTGTCCACCAGATCATCATTGTTGCCCTGGATATTCAGCCGCAGTTCCAACAACACAAAATTTCCCAACCGGCGTCGCTGGTACTTGTCTTGCTTGCGGCGATTGCCACCCTCGTAGTTCCTGTTCTCGGTCGCCCACAGGTGTTCTACTGAAAAATAATCCGCCGTCTTTCCTTCGGAAACACCGAGCAGAATCTTGTCGATCTGAATCGTCTTGCTCGGCTGAAGCTTGGCCTCGTAGTTCATGAGGAAGTAGCGCAAGCCACTCCACTTGTAGAAGTCGTCGGGGCTTTCCGGGTCAAGCGAGAACGATTTTTCGAAGCGGTGATCCGCCGCCAGCCAGTAGGTAAAGCCAACGAGCCGATACTCCAGCGCATCCTCATCGGTTTCCAGCCGAGTGCGCCCAACCTTGAGTTCATGGGGCGCAAACGAGGCCAACAGCTCGGAGTGATAATACTGCGCCGCAAACCCGTAAAGGTCTCCCTGCCCGGTGTCGTTACGCGATGTCATGTTGCGCGCCATGTAGACCCGGAAATTGAGGATCTCCAACAACCTAAGCAATTTATGCAAGCGCTCACCCGCCCCCTGCAACTTGATCACCATCGCCAGGAACAGCGGCATGATCGACGCATGACGTACCTGGGCTCGGATCTGATCAAGCAGCGCAATGGTCTGCGGCTCCAAACCGGTGTGCTCACGCCCGTAAAGTCGTTGGTACCAGAGCGCAGCCGTTTTCATGAACTGTACAAAGGCTGCTATTTTTTTGATCACCGGCCCGCGCTGTGAATCTCCGGCCAGGCCCCCGTCGAGATTGATGCGTTTCTTCAGTTCTTCGTAGCCGTTCTGGCTATCGGTCTTGTTCAGTTTAAAATGCACGACCAAGCAGTAACGAAGGAAAGCACTCTCTTCGCCTGCTGATGTTTTGCTCGCGATGTTCAGGGCCCTCAATATCTCTGACCAGTCCTCGTCGATACTGTCCCTGAGTGAGGCCGCAGAAAGCTTGACGCAGCAGTAGATCAGATAGTTCTTAACCTTCTCCAGCTCGCTGAGCGATTTCCCCCGGTTGTTGATAACTTCGAACATGATGCCTGTCTCGGCATCCTCTTCAGGAGCGAACACCAGAAACCCGAGCCGATGCTCCAGCACGGCCCTGATACGTTGCGGTTCGATACCTTGATTGGCTTTTTCCTCCAGCCACTTCTGGATAGTCTCCTTGGCGGAGAGCAAGCGCTGGTGCGCCACCAGTTTGACCGGGCTGTTATCGAGGTTGCCATCTCCCATCACCACACGTTCGAAAAATGATCGTGTATCCGAATTCAAGCGCAGCACGGCACGCTCGTTGCCAACCTCGCCGCGGCGTAGGTACAGGGCAGAAAACCTGGCTCGCTCCTCATCTGGCAGCCATTTACCAAGCAGGGACAAAAAAATGGCAAGCGTGGTCAGCCGCTGCTGACCGTCCACGACGTTGAACGCAATGTCTGACGCATGCGTCGGTCGGCTGAGGACAAGCGTACCGGTATAGTGCCGTAATGCGGCACCGTCCAGCATAAGGTGATCAATATCCTTAAGCAGCTCATCGACCTGCTTCTTGTCCCACGCGTAGCCACGCTGATAGTCAGGAATTGTGAAAAACCGGTCCGAAAAGATGCTCGGCAGCGTCAGCAGTTGAGCGCCGAATCCTTGTGTGGTCATTGCAGGGGCTCGCTCCTTGAAAGGCAAGAACATGCGCGGTTTACCCGAGGGTACCTCGCGCACATTCGAATCGCGGCAAATACTAGCACTTTGCCAGCCGACCTGACTGCTACATCAACCGCCTTTCCGGTGCACGTCCAACTGCCCTCCGTATAGCATCTTCATAACCGATACCCCCTACAGAGGGGCGCAGAACAATCGTCTCTCGCCTTACCAGCTATAACTCAACTTGGCCGTAACCTCCCGCCCCGGGTTGTAGTAGTTCGCCGTCCCCGACCCCACGACATGCTGCTCGTCAAACAGGTTGCTCACATTCAGCGCAAGGTCCGTCCCCTTGGCAATCTTGTAGTTCAGCGCCGCGTCAAACAGTGTGGTGCCGTCGCTTTTCTTGGTGTTGGCAGCATCCATGTAATAGCCACCTACGTACCGAGCACCCAGACCAACGCTCACATCCGTGTTGGCAATGTCGTAGTAGCTCCACAGCGAAGCCGTATGCTTCGGCGCCACGGTGAATTCCTTGCCCTTGAGCGAAGTGCCGTCATACAGCGCACCGCGCAGCACTTCCGTTTCCATGTAGGAATAGGCACCGATCAGGCTGAGGTTTTGCGTAACTTGCGCCTTGGCTTCCAGGTCCAGGCCACGTGCACGTGACTCACCCACCGTCTGTTGCTCGATGATGCCGCTCGGCAGCACGACGGCGATGGTGACGTTTTCCTGGGTCAGGTCATAAACGGCAGCAGAGAACAACGCATCCATGCCCAGTGGCGAGTACTTCACACCCACTTCGTACTGCCTGCCGGTCTGCGGCGTTACGCCAACCTGCGGAGGCGAAACCGACTCCACCATACTCACGTAAGTGGAGACTTCATCGTTGACGATGTACGTCAGCGCGCCACGGTAGGACGTTTCAGAGAAGTTGTCGCTTTGCTTGTTCACCCCGCCGACGTACTCCGTGCTGGACAGGTCCATGGAGTCATTACGCACACCCGCTGTTGCGATCAGGCGGTCATAGAAGGACAGGTTCTGCTGCAGGAACACGGCCTTGGTGGTGGCGTCGTTTTTCTTGCGGGTGTAGGGCGTAACGCCGCCCGGCACGCCGGTGAATACCGGGTTGGCGATATCGATGGAGGGCGCCAGGCTGTATACAGAGCTCTGTTTGGTGGTCGAGTCGAGGTATTCCACACCCACCAGGGTGCTGCTGTCGATGTGCTCGAACTGGGCATCGTATTGCAGCATCAGGTTGCCGTTGAGCTGGTCGGCATCGCTGTCAGTTCCGAATACATAGCGCGGTATGGTGGTACCCACCCGCGAAGCGCTGTCGCTCAGGTAGACATAGCCAAAGTCATCGCTCAACTCGCTGTAGCGCAGGTTACTGCGCAGCGTGAAGCCGTTGTCGAAGTCGTGGGTGATGTTGCCGCTGAGGCTGGTGCGCTCGACATCGTGGAAGTTGTAGCCGGGCTCGCCGTAGAAGTCGCTGCGGTCGTATTCCTTGTCCAGTGGGTAGCCACCGCTGTTTGGCGAGCTGTTGGTCTTCAGGTAGTCGAGGATCACCGTGGCCGAGGTGAAGTCGGTAGGTGCCCAGGTCAGCCCGCCCATCACGAAGCGGTTGTCGTCCTGCGAATGGTCGTACTCGCGGTCGCTGTTCTGCATCTTGGCAGTGAAGCGGCCCGCCAGCGTTTGTTCGTCGTTCAGGGCATCGCCAACATCGATGCCGGTCTCGGCATGGTCATAGGAGCCATAGGTCACGTAACCCTGGCCAAACTTTTCGAAGCGCGGCTGCTTGGTCACGAAGTTCAACGAGCCGCCCGGGTCTGCCGGGCCGAACAGGGTGGAGTTGGCGCCTCGCAGAATCTCGATACGCTCGTATGCGTAAGGGTCTTCGCGCACACCCCGCATCGAGCTCAAGGTCAGGCCGTCACGGTACGTGGTGGCCTGAAAGCCGCGGATCTGGAAGTAGTCGTTGCGGTCGTCCGAGCCGTAGAAGTCGCTGACCACGCCAGGGGTGTATTGCAGCGCCTCTTCCGTGGTGCTGACACTGCGCTGCTGCATTTCCTTGTTGGTGACCACAGACACGGAAGCTGGTGTGTTGAGGATGCTGGTCGCTACCTTGCCACCTACCCAAAGCTCCTTGGCAACCACCGAGTTGATGTCGTCATCGGCACTGGCCTTGACCTTGGAGTTGATGATGATGGGCGCCAGGCGGTAGTCCTCGGTCGCACCCAGCTCCAAAGGGCCGGCAGGTTTTGGCTGTGGCACCACCAGATAGGCACCCGGGCCTTGCTGCTCAGCCTGAAGCTCGGTCCCCTGCAACAACGACGAGAGTGCAGCCGAAGTGCCCAGCGTACCCTGCACGCCCGCCGTGTTGCGGTTGGCGATGCTCTGTGCATCGTAGGACAGGCTGATACCAGCCTGGCGCGCAAAGTGGTCAAGCGCCGGCGCCAGTGGGCCGCCAGGAATGTTCCATTGCTGGACTTGGTTGTTGTGCTCAGCGTTTGCAGCTTGCGCAAGCGCAGGCAACGCAGCGCTGCTGACAACCAGGCCCAGGAAAGCAGCGTGCACGGCACGGCTCAAAGGATGGCGCTGTGAAACCGGGGTAGAACTCATTCTCTCGCTCCGTAGGGGGTCGGCGGGGCGGCCTGTAATCCGGCCTTATCTACAGGCCGGACGAGAATGAGAAATTACCTCATTTATTTTACGACGCTATCAACACGTCCTGCCGGGTGGGCAGCGGGCGGTTCAGCAGCACGCCAACCAACACCGCAAACGACAGCGCGGCAATACCCGCAACCTGCAACACGGCCTGAAAACCACCCATGAAGGCCTGCCGCGCAACGGGAGCTACTGCTTCACGTAACCCCGGGTCGAGCAACGCCAGCGCCGCCTGCAAGTCCCCTGCGGCAACCCGCGCGGCCATCGCAGCAACCTGGCCCGATTGCGCGGGCGCTACAACAGCCATGGATGCGTGCAGCAACTGCCCGCTGCGCGTAGCCAGCACACCGCCGAGCACGCCAATGGCCAGCACGATCGCGCCAAACCGAATGGTGGTACTCAACCCCGAGGCCATGCCGGTTCGCTCACGCGGCACACACGCCATGATGTTCTTCTGTGTATCGCCATTCAGCAGGCCGGCACCCGCGCCCAGCACCAGGCTGGCCAGGGCGAATGCGCCATAGCCGCCGTGGCGCGTGGCCCAGGCACACAGCAGGTTGCCCGTGCCCACCAGCACCAGGCCCAGTGCAAATATTTGCGCCGGGCTCATGTGGGCAGCCAGGCGCATACCCAAGCGCGGTGTCAGCAGCATGGCGATGGCGAATGGCAACATGCCTGCGCCAGCCGCCAAGGGTGACAGTTGCAAGCCGCTCTGCAAGTAAAGCGGCAGCAGGGTCATCATTACCTGGGCGCAGGCTGCGTAGGCGAACATGCCCAGCAAGGCGCCAACGAAACGCCCGCTACGCATCAGCTGCAGGTCGATCATCGGCCGCGTCTGGCTGCGCTCCACCATGATGAACAGGCCGAACAGGAAGGCACTGATCACCAGTCGACCGAGGGTTTGCGCGCTGCTCCAGCCCACCTGGTTGGCATCGATCATCGCCCAGATCAGGTAGCCCAGGCTGCCGGCGAAGGTCAGGCTGCCCCAAGGGTCGAGCCGCGCGGCGGCGCTGTCGCGAGACTCCTCGACACTGCGCAAGACCATCACCGCCAGCAATGCCACCAACGGCAGGTTGATGTAGAAGATCCAGCGCCAGCCCAAGGTGCTGGCAATCACGCCACCCAGCAGCGGCGCCAGGGTGATGGTGGCGCCCATGCAGGCCCCCCAGAAGGCCCAGGCACGCATGCGTTCCTGGGGTTCATGAAAGCGGTTGCCGATCGCCGCCAGGGCCGAAGTCAGCAGCAACGCGGCACCAATCCCCTTGGCGGCCCTGGCCAGGTCGAGGAACAGCAGGTTGGGCGCCGCACCGCAGGCCAGCGAAGCGATGCCGAACAGGGCCAGGCCAAGCAGCAGCATGCGCCGCCGGCCGAAGCGGTCGGCCAGGCTGCCGGCGGGCAGCAGGCAGGCGGCGAAGGCCAGCAAATAGGCACTGACCACCCACTCGATATCGGCGAACGAGCCGGACAGGTCACGGGCGATGCTGGGCAGGCTGACGGCGACAATGTTGGTGTCGAGGATGATCAACGCACAGACCAGGGAGGCAGTGAGCAGGGTAAAGCGTGCAGAGGGGGCAGGCATGGCAGGCTCCAGATGCGGGCTGGTCGCCGCAGCGCCAGCCTTGTAGTGTTGGCCTCACCATAACGCCGTTAACCCCAGGCCTTGTTAGCCCAGGCGGCCTGCGTCATTACCCTGTAGGTAACACCCATGGAAATCCGCCATTTCCGCTATTTTCTCTGCGTTGCCCGCCACGGCCATTTCACCCGGGCCGCCGAGCAACTGGGCATCGCCCCGCCTACCCTCAGCCGGCAGATCCAGGACATGGAGCGCGAGCTGGGCGTGCGCCTGTTCGAACGCAACCAGCGCGAGGTCAACCTGACCGCTGCCGGCCAGGCCTTGTTGATCGAGGCCGAGCACGCCGTGCGCCAGTTCGACGCCGCACAACTGGGCGCACAACGGGCCGCCCGTGGTGAAAGCGGGCGCATCGAACTGGGCTATGTGGCTTCAGCCGCCTACTCTGGCATGCTCCAGCAGCAAGTCGCCCGCTACAGCGAAACCTGCCCCGGCGTGCGCCTGAACATCCGCGAACTGCCCATGGCCGAATTGCCCGGCATGGTTCGCGATGGCCTGCTCGACCTGGCCTATGTGCGCTCGCCAATGGAGCTGCCGGAAGAACTTGATGCCATCGCGTTGCATCAGGAAGGCTTTGTTCTCGCCCTGCCCGCCAGCTCACGCATCAACGAAGTGCCGCAAGTTCCGGCCGCACGCCTGGCCAATGAAACCTTCATCCTGCCGGAGCAGATTTCCGGCACCCTGGAGGTGGCGGCACAGGGTGGGTTCGTTCCCCGCCTTGGCCCGCAGCCCGGCAGCCTGGTGGCGGTGATTACGCTGGTATCGCTCGGGCAAGGTATCGCAGTGGTCCCGGAGTCGGTGGTGCAGCGCATCAACCTGCCGCAGGTGAACTACCGGCGTATCGTCGATTGCCAAGCCAGCTCTTGGCTCAGCCTGCTTCACAGGCGTTTCGAAAAAGCACCGGCGGTGAAGCGCTATGTGGAAGGCGTGAAACGCGGTGCATGACCGATGCTCAGGCGTCCTCTTGCGCGGTAGCGCCCAAGGCATAGAACTCATGCAGTTTGGCTTGCAGCAGCGCCTTGTCCGGCAGGCGCGTTTGATACTCTGCAATCAATGCAGGAGACAAACTGCGATTCAGCGCGTACTCGACCACCTCGTCGTCCCTGCTGGCGCATAGCAACACGCCAATGGCGGGGTTTTCATGGGGCTTGCGCTCGTTGCGATCCAGTGCCTCCAGATAGAAATCGAGCTTGCCAAGGTACTCAGGTTCGAAGCGGCCAACTTTCAGCTCGATCGCTACCAGGCAGTTGAGGCCGCGATGGAAGAACAGCAGGTCAAGTGCGAAATCACGGTCGCCGACCTGGAGCGGGTATTGAGACCCAACGAAGCAGAAATCCCGGCCCAGTTCGATCAGGAACTGTTTCAGTCGGTCCATCAATGCGCAATGCAGATCTGACTCGGCATGCGTTGCTGGAAGTGCAAGGAACTCCACAACGTAAGCATCACGAAAAACGTCCATGGCCGCCGGGTAGTTCTGCTTCAGCTGAGTGGAGACTTTGGCCGGCTGTGTAACGCTACGCTCAAACAAGGACGTTTTCAGCTGACGCTCCAGTTCGCGCTTTGACCACCTCTCCTGAATCGCCATCCGCACATAGAACTCACGCTCATCTGCGCGTTTGCATTGGCTGAGAATGATGTGATTGAGCGTCCAGGGCAATTGTCTCACCAGTGGTGAGACTTTTTGATCGTCGCGGTAAACCTCATAAAATCGACGCATCCTGAACAGATTGGGACGGGTAAACCCTCGCAGTCCCGGCTGAGTCAGCGCCAGATATGCCGCCAGCTGGCTGACCACCGAATCCCCCACTCGGCGCGCTCCAGCTTGCGACTGATGTGAGCCCCTACCTGCCAGTTCAATTCGATCCACTGCGTGTTGACCGCCTGCACCGCACGTTGCCTCGCGTCCCTGATTAACCCGAGCACTTCCTCGAACCGGTCATCCTTGACCGAAGGAAGGGCCGTCGACGCTTGGGATTGTTGTTCTGCGCTCATGCCTCGACTCCCTTTATGAATTCGACAGGAAGTCTACGCCTGGTAATCCGCCTTCCAACCGCTGGCGGCGCCAAACAAGTGTTTCAAAAAAACAAAGGGCACCCATCCACTGGTGCCCTTTGCCCTACCGCCAGGTGAACTCAATCACCCCATCGAACGCGCCCCCACTGGTTGCGCATGGCCGCGCGAAGTCACGATCCCCAGGAAGGAAATCACGATCGCCAGGCCCAATGTCGAACTCACTTCCGCCCGGTGCTCGGGCGTGTACATCATCACCGCCAGCGCCCCGGCGATGAAGATGATCACCGCCCAGGTCAGGTACGGGAACAGCCACATGCGGAACTTCAGCTCGGTGTTCTCCCGCTCCAGGCGGCGGCGCATGCGCAGCTGCGAGATGGCGATGACCATGTACACCAGCAGGGCGATGGCGCCAGAGCTGGCCAGCAGGAACTCGAACACGCCCTTCGGCGCGAAGTAGTTGAGGATGGCGATGGCCGCCCCGATCAGGGTACTGCCAAACACTGCAGCACGCGGCACGCCAACCCTGGAGGTCTTGTTGAGGAAGGCCGGGGCATCACCGCGCTTGGCCAGCGAGTACATCATCCGCGAAGCAATGTAGATCGACGAGTTCATGCAGCTGGTCACGGCCACCAGCACCACCAGGTCGACCATGAACGCCGCATTGGGGATGTTCATGATTTCCAGCGCACGCTGGTACGAGCCCACCACGGCCAGTTGCGGGTCGTTCCATGGCACCACCGAGATGATCACGAAGATCGACAGGATGTAGAACGTGCTGATACGCCAGATCACCGAGCGGGTGGCCTTGGCGATGTTGCGCGACGGGTCGCTGGACTCGGACGCGGCGATGGTCACCGCCTCGGTGCCGATGAAGCTGAACATCACGGTAATGAACGCGCCCACCACGGCCGACCAGCCCTTCGGCGTGAAGCCGCCGTGCTCGGCCATCAGGCTGCTCAGGCCGCTGACCTCGCGGTTAGGCAGCCAGCCCATCAGCGCGGCAAAGCCCAGGCCGATGAAACCCAGAATCGCCGTTACCTTGAGAATGGCGAACCAGAACTCGAACTCACCGTACTTGGCCACGCTGAACAGGTTGGTGCCGGCCAGCAACAGTACCGAGGCCAGGGCGAAGATCCAGCTGTCCACCTGGGGGAACCAGGCGTTCAACACATGCCCGGCAGCCAGCGCTTCGATAGGGATCACCAACACCCAGAACCACCAGTACAACCAGCCGATGGTGTAGCCGGCCCAGCGGCCGATG
>JADHEF010000961.1_pt1 | contig 22227 bp, 19 predicted proteins | sample 8952391 | NCBI WGS metagenome assembly JADHEF01 (sample SAMN16124439, study PRJNA663245) | bioreactor sludge metagenome | isolation source: sludge (nitrite) | place: India:Bengaluru | collected 2019-02-28 | reverse complement strand
CGCCAAACCGGACGGGTTGGGGCAGTTGAAGCCGAGTTTTTCAACGGCCTGCTAGGTGGTGCCTGCTTTGGTTGGGCGAAACCAGGATCAGCTCAAACAGCTAAATTGGCCTGCTGCTGCCATGCCAGGGGCGTCGTTCCTTCGAATCTCATAAATGTGCGACAGAAATGTGGTTGGTCGTAGAAGCCGCACTCCAGGGCGATCTCGGCGAGCATCATCGTCGAACCTTCCAGCAATTCTTTACTCTTCCTGAGCCGTTGCTCACGCAACCACTGCTGCGGAGAGACCTGGGTGGTTTCCTTAAACATTCGCGAGAAATGGCTGCGCGACAGACCGCAGGCTTCGGCAATTGCGATGACCGATATGCCGGTATCCAGATGATCCAACATCTTCTGCTTGGCCGTTGTGACTTGCCAGGCTTTGAGCCGCCCCGTTGACTGAATCGCGACGGTGGCGATAACGATGCCGTTAGCACTCCTCATGGGATCAATTCATCCTGAAAAGTCTGAAGATGGCTTGATCCGGGCGGCACGACTCGCTGAAGCCTCTTCTGAGGCTTCAGAACATTTCGTCACGATTGATAGCCCGGATCAGCTCGATCCAGCCCCGCTTGTTGGTCAGAAACCAACTTTGGGGCCGATCAGGTCTCAGATCGATGCGGCCACGGGTGCCAGGGTAGGGCCGTGCTGAACGCGCTCTGGCGCTTTGTGCACCATGGTGTAGGCGTAGTCGACGCCCATGCCGTAGGCACCCGAATGCTCTTTGACCAGTTCCATGACCGCATCGTAGGTGTCGCGGTTTTTCCAGTCGCGTTGCCACTCCAGCAGCACCTGTTGCCAGGTCACCGGCACCACACCTGCCTGGATCATGCGCTGCATGGCATAGTCGTGTGCTTCCTTGGTCGTGCCACCCGAAGCGTCGGCCACCATGTAGATCTCATAGCCTGCATCGTTCATAGCGGACAGTGCGAAAGTGGTGTTGCAGACCTCAGTCCACAGGCCCGAAACGATGATTTTCTTTCGACCGTTCTTCTTCAGCGCGTCGCGAACCTTCTGGTCGTCCCAGGAGTTCATGGACGTGCGCTCCAGCAACGGAGCATCAGGGAACACCGCGAGCAGTTCGGGGTAGGTATGCCCGGAGAAACTCTCGGTCTCGACTGTGGTGAAGATGGTGGGCACATCGAAGATCTTGGCTGCTTTGGCCAAGCCTACGGTGTTGTTCTTCAGCGTCTGCCGGTCAATGCTCTGCACGCCAAAAGCCATTTGCGGTTGCTGATCAATGAAGATCAGTTGGCTGTTGAGCGGGGTCAGGACTTCAGTGTGTGGATTGCTCATTGTTCTTCCCTTTTGCTGAACAGTGGAGAGAGTTTGCTCGGCAGGTCGTGGCCGAGTGCCAGCACAAGATAGCGGAACACTGAGTGAACTTGTGGCGCACTTTTGCGCCATCGGAGTCGCATTAATGCACCACAGCCGGCGTCCAATCTGGTGCTAGGATTTCGGCCAGTCGGATCATGTCGATCCATTTTTCGCCAAGGAGAATCCAATGGCCGCTTCACGACCTTTCAACGACGACACCGCCTACTGGGGCGTTTCATGGGAAGAGGGCTACGGCTATCCGCAGGCGCGGCGAGTTGGGAACGAGATCTTCATCTCGGGACAGTTCAACCATGACGAAGACGGCAACCTGGTAGCGCCGGCGCCACTGGATGCTGACGGTCGTCCGAGCGATTTCTCGTCGATGGGCGAACAGATGCGGGTTTCCTACGACAACATTGCCAAATTGCTCGCACTGTACGGCGCCACGATGCAGGATGTCGTGGAAGAGACGTTGTATGTGTTGGACATGGACGCGGCCTTTGCCGTTGTAGGCAAGGTGCGTAAGGCGGCCTATGCCACCGAGCGCCCGCAAGCGGCCAGCAATATCATCGGTGTCTCGCGGCTCGCCCAGCGTCCCCAACTGATCGAGATTGTGTGCCGTGCTGTCATCGGCGCCCAGGCCAAATGAACGGCGTTCCCGGTTTCCGCTATGAAGATGGGATGGCCTGCTGACCTTCGACCAGCGGTTTGAGGTCGGCCACGGCAGCCGCGCAGAACGTCATGAATGCTTTCACCCGCCAGGACTTTCGGATGTCTTGGTGGGTAAGCAGCCACAACTCATCCTGAAGTTCCTGCACCACGGGCCCGGCCCTAACCAATCCTGGAGTAATGTCGCCCAGCATGCAGGGAAGGAAGCCAAAACCCAGGCCTGCCGCAATTGCAGCGCTGGCTGCCGCCACGGAATCGGTGCGGTAGGAAATGTACTCCGGGGGCACCCTACATTCGACGTAGCTCGTTGCCTTCAAGCCGCACAAACCTCCCGAGTAGGATACCCACGACTGCCCCTCGGCGAAGGGATCGGCATTCGCTGCCTGCTTGACGCTGCGATATGGCGCCCAGGCGATGTTGGCGAGCTTGCGACCGACGAGGGTATCTGCGGGTTTTTTCGTCGCACGTACCGCAATGTCCGACTCATCCCGGGCCAGGCTCAACGTTTGGTTGCCGACCAGCACTTCAATCGTGATCCCCTCATTGAGCGCTTTGAAGTCCGCGATGATCGGCGTGAGGAAGTACAACAGGAGCGAGTCACTGGTGGTGATTCGCAGTTTCCCCAAGGGGCCCTGGCCGGCACGGGAAACTCTGCGAGTGACACTGACGATGTCCAACTCGACTCGCTCGGCCAGGGCACGCAACTCGGCACCTTCGGCAGTCAACAGATACCCCGCCTTTCGATGATCGAAAAGTGCGACGCCAAGTGTCTTCTCAACCTGCGCGACCCGACGTGAGACGGTGGAGACATTGATGCCGAGCTTCTTCGCCGTGGCGGCACGGTTGCTACAGTCACTCAGCGTCTTAATGATCCGCAAGTCATCCCAAGAGAGTTGGCTGACAGCTTCACCGACATCCCACTTAGGGCCATTGGTATTTGCAGGGACAGGCTGGGCACTTCCAGGTGACGGCTTCACGACAATCCTTCCAGGTAGGGAGGGCTGATGATACGAGAAGCAATCTGGCCAACCAAGATCGGGTGGTTAGGCAGTCTTCATAAAGACGTTGATTTGGCGGTGCTCGGTGACCTTCAATGATCCCGACTGACTAGCAAGGCGGCCAAGGTCATCGATTCGATCCTGCTCACTTCGTATGCTGCATACCCACTGGAGTACATTTGTACCCCGTACGATGAACCGCGCTCAGGACGTACACGCTTTTGCCAGTTGGCAGTTAATGATGGTGTTTTCCCAGGCCTATAAAGCTCAGTTGGTCGGTCGGAGCCTCGCAGAGGCTGCAAGGGTTCGTGGGGCGTGAAGGCCGTGGGTGTGTTTTCCATGTTGGTTCACCGCCCCGCGACTCATGCGTCAGCCCCCAGAAAACTGAGCATCGTCAGCACTCAAGTGATATCTGCTCCATTTACATAATCGGCGCTGCTCCAGCGCGAGACCGCGGAGTTGTGATGTACGAATTCATCCGAGGATCGAGTCAGGAGGTAAGACGGCCTTAGTTGATCAACTTCTGCCATCCGTTTCTATGGGCGGATTCCCACTAGGCGGCGCGTTGCCGGGCGCAGCCTCGCTGGACGGCTCAGTGGATAACAATTGGCTCGCACGACTGCCCAGTAAGGAACCCGCCTGAAAGTAGCCCATCACCGTGCTGACACTGCGGTGCTCGGTCATCGCCATGACCTCGCCGAGCGGCACGCCCTGGCGGCCGGCCTCGGTGACAAAGCCCGAGCGCAGGCTGTGCGCCGCCCAGTCGCCATCGAGCCCGGCGAGTGCCGCGCGGCGCTTGACGATGCGCGCCACCTGATCGCCTGTCAGCGCCGAGCTACCGACCGCGCCGCCCCGATACAGGCGGCGAAACAGCGGTCCGCTCGCGGCCGGTGCGGCTTCGAGCCAGGCGTTCAGTGCCTGCGCCGCCGGCCCCTCCAGCGGTTTCTCACGACGCACACCGCCCGTGTCGGTCTTGGTGACCCCTAGTGCATACAGCCAGGTGTCGGCGTCCAGCTGACGCAGGTCCTCAACCTGCAGGCCGACTAGCTCCGAGCGGCGCCGACCGCCACCACTCCAGGCAAGCAGCAACAGGGCGCGGTCGCGGATCCCACGCAGTCCATCGGTGCAGGTGGCGAGCATGGCCTGTAGTGGTTCGCGCACGATGGCGGTTTTCTTCCTCACCGCCATCCCTCGACGTGCCTGCGCCTTCCGAGCTTCGCGCAACAAGGTCTTAACCGCCGGCGTATCACCCGGACTGTCCCAGCTATTGAGCCGGTGCCACTTGGCCAACACTGCCAGGCGGTGACTGACCGTACTGAAGGCTAAAGGTCCGGGCTTGCCCTTGACGCCGGCAGCGACCAGTGCGCTATCCATGGCTAGCGGTAACAGGTGACTCCAGCCGCCGTCGACGTCGGGGCGAGCCAGGTGATCGACGATGAACTGCACGGCGACCGCGGACGGCAGTCCCCCATCGCCGAGCGCCCGACCATAACGCAGTTGCAGCCAGGCAGACCAATAGGCGAGGGCGCTCTGATAGCTGCGCACGGTATTCGCGGCGGTTCCGGCGGCAATGAACGCCTCGGCGGCCGCGCGGGCGTCATGCGCCAAGGCATCCAGCGCCAACGGGGTTTTCGCCATACCTTCAGGAACAACTGTATTATTCATTACGTTCTACGTATTATTAATTTACTTTTTTATGGATTAGGTCGGATAAACTTTGATTATCAGACCTAATATAGCGGAGGGCAGGGCATGGCGGTAGGCGTACCGGAAAATGAGGTGTTTGCGGCAGCCGATGCGGTGCTGGCCCGTGGCGAGCGGCCGACCGTGGAGCGCGTGCGACTGGAGCTCGGGCGCGGCAGCCCGGCGCGGGTTGGCGCCTTGCTCGATCAATGGTGGGAACAGCTGGCCGGCCGCCTGCGCGGAGAAACGCGCCTGCCCGGACTGCCGGCGGAGGTCGCGCAGGCGTTCGTGGCTATCTGGCAGCAGGCCATCACTCTGGCCCAAGGCGTGGCCGAGCAGGTGTTGGCCGGCCAGCGCCAGATCCTTGCCGAGGAACGCGAAACGCTGGGTGCGCTGGAGGCTCGTGCCCGGCTGGAGGTTGCCCAGGCGCGGCAGCAAACGGTCGAGGCCGTTACCGCACGGCAGGGCTTCGAAACCCGCCTGTCTGACCTGGATCAGTTGCTGGTTCAGCGTCAGGCGCAAATCGACGACCTATGCCGCCAGCGGGACGAACTTCAGGCGCAGCGCGATAATGGTCGCCAGGAGTTGCTTGAGCTTCAGCAACAGCTTCTCGACAGTCGCGAGCAGGCGGAGCGGGCGCGAGACGAACAGCAGCGTTACACCCGTGACGTCGAAGACCGGGCCTATCGCGAAATTGATCGGGCCCGCGAGGAAGGCAAGGCGCTGGGCACACAACTCAAGGACGCTCAGGGCCGGCTCAGTGCGGCCCAGCAGAGCGCGGAAGCGCATCAACTGGCCTTGGCCGATGCCCGGGAACAGGCACAACTGGTGCGTAGCCAAGCTCAGTTAGCGACCACGCAGCTAGAACAGGCTCAGCAACAAGCAAGGACCACGGGTGAACAGGTTCATGCCCTGCAAGCTGCATTGCAGGCTGTGCGCGAAGAATTGGTCGCAGCCCGTGAGCGTGCAATCGCAGCCGAAGCCCGCGCTGAGGCGCTGGCCAGCCGCCCCCGGCGCTCAGTGAAAAGTCGCGGGTGATTCAAAAATGCGCAATTCATCCGGTTCAGTATGTTTGAACCTCTCGCCAATCACGCGGGTAGCTCTTGCCGCCAACAGCCGGAGTAAAGTAGTTGTCGTCTGCAAAAAAGAACCTGTGGCGCTGGCTGTCTACAAAGCCGGGCTTGCTCCTGGCCCTGTTGCTCAATGTCATTCAGAGCTGGACCACATACCGCTTCTTCGGGATAGATGCATCCGCGATGGCATACCTGATGGGCGCTTTTACCGTCTTCATCTTTTTAGTCGACAACCGCGACGACCGCTTTCTCAAAGGTTTCTTTCTAATTGCGTATGGCGTGATGATCCAGTTTTCCTACGACTTGGTATTCAAACAAGCATTGGAAGGCTCGCACTGGGCAGATAACGTCAAGATGCTGCTCATGATGATTACGATCGGTTCTACTGGGGCAGGCGGAAGCTTAATCGCCACGCACAGTGATCGCAGCTCAACCGACCAGGAATCCAATACCAATCAGGCCAATGGTGAGGCGGCTTTCAGTCGACTCGATACACTCGAACGTCAGGTGCAGGGGCTGGATCGCAAATTGGACCGATTGACCAAACAAGCGGGGCTGGCGAGCGCTTGCCTGTTGTTCGCCGGGCTGATGCTAATCATCTTGCTGTTGGCACGCTGAGTCAGTGCGCAAATGTCGCTGCAATCGGAGACAAAGTCGCGCCGGGGCTGTGAGTCAGTCCGCCTCAGCACGCCCACGGCGAGACTCAGATGGCTAGACGGCGTTTGAAATCCTCCAGCCAAGTCTTGGCCATTGCCGAATAGGGCGCTTCTGGCGCAGCTGCGGCCTTGAGTTCCTGCAGCATGCGGTCACGTAGCAGCCGCAGCCGGATGGCAACACCGGCTGCGGGCGTTCCTCGTAGCTGGAGCGCGGCATCCGGCGCCTCCAATGCGTCGATCGACGTGGCCAGGTCAATGATGAGGTCGCCAAGGAATTCCATGCTACGCAGCACGCGATTGCGGTCTTGCAGCAGCTTAAGACGGTTCAATCCGTACACCTGGATTGAAACTGCACCGCGCTGTTGCTGCTCTGGAGAACCGGTTGGCACGATCAATCCCGTGGGGTGCGCGGGATCAACGCTGTACAGCAGATGAGCGGTTGGATCGTCATTGCAGGGGTTGAGGAGCAATGGCTGTTCCCGGGAGAAGTCCGTACCTTCCGCGGTAGTTCTTACCCCACCAGCGGCCAAGGGAAAGCTGTTTTTCTTTCCTGCTTGGGTCAACGTCGGAGAGGTGCTGGCGGCCAAAACGGCCAAGCTTGAGGACGCCTCCACAATTACCTGACCGCGCTTGCGATTGCAGTCGATGCATGACGGCAGCAGATTTTCCCATTGCATGGCGATCCACCAGTAACCGCCATGTGTTGCAGCCTCGGTGACACCCCCCTTGGGCCGATAATGCTCGATATCGACCGGTGCCGAGGCGGCATAATAGGTCTCACAGTAAGCACACTTGCCGTGAAACATTTTTTCCAAAGCACGGCGGACATCATCCCCCTTGTAGGCCGTGTACTCGAAACTCTTCTTTTTTTTGCCAACCGGCGCGGGCGCGGCGCGATGCACGCGTACCGCCGCAAGTTCATCGCTACCGGCGGCTCCAAGTTGAAGGGAGGCGGGAGTAGGAGCACGCTGGACCTGACGCATGATCACAAGCCTTCCAATGCGGCGAGGATTTCGTCCTTGGCTTTACGCCGTAACGCATGCAATGCCTCACTGCTCGCGGCGCGTCGCCGGGCCAGGTACTCGGCGACAGCCTGCTGCACGAGCCGATGTGCCTCGCTTGAGCCGATGGGCAGGGCACCGTTTATGTCGCGTTGGAAGCTGCTCAACATCTGCTGATCATCGATACTTAAAAGTTCGCCACGGCTACGCTTGGCCATCAAGTCGGCAACATTGGCCAGATGGCGATCGGTGTATGCATCGTCGGTGGAGAGCATCTGGAAGAAATCCGAAGTGAGTAGCTGTTCGAGCCGAAGCTCCGCCACCGGCGGAAGGCCAGCGATGCTTTCGATGGCCATCGGGAATTGACTGTCCAGTCGAGCCTCCGAAGTTGCGATGCGCTGCACCACTGCGACTTCACCGTTTGCCATGCCGCGCAAGCACAACGGGTCATGCGTGGTCACTATGAAGGTCATGTTCGGCAGGGCTGCGCGCAGGCGGGACATTACCTGTACCTTCCAGCGAGGATGCAAATGGGCCTCGATTTCATCAATCAGGACCACCCCGCGTGCTGCCTGGAAACTTTCGAATCCAGGATAAACTGTTGGACTCATCAGCCCTTTGAGTATGTCGCAGACCATTGCCAGCATCGACCGATAGCCAGAGGACACGGCGTGAAGCGGTGTGTGGTTGAAGCGTGTTGAACCATCCAATTCGGTCACGGTGGTGACCATGCACAATGCGCCGGTGACCGGCATGCGTTGAATGACATCGAACTCTCCATCGATTGCCAGTACATCGCGCAGTGTGCGAATCACCATGTCGAAGCGATCTTGTTGAAGCCTGCTTAGCCAGGGCTCGGGATTGGAGAGCGGATGGCCGTCAAACAGGCTGCGCACATGGGTATGTGCAGTCGCACGATGGCTGGTCCGACCGTATCGACGAAAAGCACCGTAGGCAAAGACAGGGACCTGCTGGTTGCCCAGATCGCTGTCGTGGGTGGGCTGTTGCCGGTCAATGCCCAATTGAACCCAGCGTTGGTTGGTCAGTTCGATTCGAACGTGGGCCTTCGCCCTCTCCCCTGACTGTTCAACGCCGAGCTGAGTAGGGTCAATTACCATGTCTGCCCAAGGTACATTGAGTGCGCTGCGTACCGCCGTAGGGACAAGGGTCAAGGCGATGGCTTCCAGAATGGAACTTTTTCCGGTGGCGTTTTCACCCAGAATGACCAACGACGGAGCCAGTGTTCCATGGTGCTCCGCGGGGATCGCCATTGGCTCGTTAAGCCTGAGATCCAGACGTTCAATAGCTTTGAAGTTACGAATTTGAATAGCAATCACGGCATCCTTTGCCGGGGGCAGGCGCCGGACCTGCGTGCCATGGGCGCGAAGATACGCATCCTCACGCTGCAGCAGGTGTCGCGCCTGATCCAATAGTCCCGCGGCATCGGGGGTCGCAGCCCATTTGTAAAGGGCAGGACGCACGCGCTCGACAGCTAATTTCCGCCCGATGCCTTTGATTGACAGATGTTCGAGCAGGCGCCGGAGCAGCAAATACCACGTACCCCCGAACTCCAGGCTCTTGAAATCAACCAGCTGGTCAATGTTCTTGAACTGTCCTGAAGCCGCACACGTGTAGAGTGCTTCCAAGCGCCTTTGATAGACCTGATATCGCTGATCGCGGCGCTCCGAGCGGTTGAGATCGAAGATCGCAATGGTTTCCTCGCCACGGATTGTGCCTGCCAGCAATTCACCGTTGAGTGTAGGGATCAGGTGCTTGGCAAATTGTCGCTCCTGGGTTGGATCCAGCAGCAAGGGCTCCTCTTCGGGCAAGCCAAAATGCCAAAGCCCATCGCCGCTGCTGACATACTCTTGGACTTGGTTCACTGCTGGTGGCCGGCAGCGTGCTCTGCGAACTGGAAACTGCGGCTCAATCGGCGTGCAGCCTCGACAGATGGGCAGCAGGTTCTGCCACGCATCGGCAAGCCAGAGGTAATAAAGATGCGCGTCACTGGAGCGCGCAACTGGCAGCGCGTTACCTGGCGGACGGAAGCGATGAATGACCAGCGTAGCGCTGGCTTCACAGAAAACGCAGCGCTGTCCGCTCATGTCGGCCAGCGCTTCCAGCAGGTGCGGCTCTTCCGGGCTAAATCCGATGGCCGGCACGCTGGTTTGCGCCCGTCGCTGAGGCTCCAGCTGCCAAAACTCCAGCATCGCTTTTCGCGACGCCTGGGCTTGAGGGGAGCTGAGAGCGGCTGGAGGAGTCATGGGGCGGTCAACGTACTGCATGGTCGACCTCCAATACCGGGGAGAGGAGGGTGCTGGTCCGATTGAGACGACGCGCAGCGTCAGCGACCTCCTCGATGCGCCATGGTTGCATATCTCCGTCAGTGGTTGCCCGGCTGACAGCACACGCACGCATGTAGGTGCAAAAATGCTGAACCGGGTGTTTTTCGGCAAGTTCGAGAATCACACGGTAGGTGATCTCAGAAGATTGCTCTCGGAGCATGCCGAAAAGGCGTTCGCGCGCGTCCTGAGCATCATCACGTACCGTTGGGGAATACACCCCGCCTCCGGCCCGATTAAGGTCGTTCTTCACTCGGATGACGCTGTGCATCAGGAGGTACAGCTCTTTCAGGTAAGTTGGACTGTTGAAGCCGCCAATGCTCAGGACCGCATCACGTCGACCTCCCAATAACTCTACGCTGAAGGTTTCGCCGAAGCGCTCGGCAGCAGCTCGGGATAACTTTCTCAGGGCTGTTTTCAATGCCGGAAGCGATAATGTCGGGTCGGCGTCGGTACGGACCGCGTACCAAATGGGCAATTGCTCGCCCGGCGTCGCAGGGTTGCTGATCTTGTCAAACGCCAGCCCGGCGATCTCGGCCGCTGGTAAGTTGTCATTACCGATGATGCGCCGGCTGTAGCGCAGGCATTCAAGGTTCAGTACCTGATGGTTCATCAGCCATTGCTTAAGCAACGGTGCCAGCGTTGAATGCAGTACGGGCGCGTGATAGACCACATCATGCAGGACATAGAATGAACGCTGCTCCGGCTGGCTGGTGGACAATTCCCATTCAATTTCGCGGTAGAAGAATGCGGTCGCCTCAGGCAGGTGCTGTCGACAGAAGCTATCAAACCAGAAAGGAAAGCCATTGAGCTCAAAAAGCGCGTAGCGCAAGGCCGACTCCGCTTCCCGCGCGTCTAATTTGGCAATGTGTTCATGGTTCTGCAGTTCAATAGCGAGGCCAGTCAACCCGAACATCACCGCAGCGGGAATACTGTTCGGCTCTGCGCCTTCTGAGCGTAAAGTGGGTTGGTAGGCCCGCCAGAAAGCGATGGCTGCATCCCGATAGGCTTCGGCAACCGCCAGGCCAAACTCCGGGATCAGTGCGCTCCAATCACTGCCATCGAGCTGCGTGGACGATCCGGAGCCATCACGAATATGCTCCATCAGATGAAACTGAAAGTTACTCACCTCGCTCGGTTGTAAGCCAGGCGGGTGACGCACCAGATCGGGATCGGCTTTCAGGCGCTCGATGAAGTGCGTCCACTGAGTGTTTTCTCGCTTTTGCTGCCGTGCATGCTGACGACGGTATTTTCTTTCCTGCTCCTGAAAGCGCACGAGGGTGGGGTCTGGTATCGGATTGAGCAGTGCCTGCAAGGTTTCCTGCAAGGGTTTATGGCCATGGGTACTGGCCAGTAATTGTTCACGCCAGAGTGGTGGCTTGTCATGCTCATTGAAGATGCGATAGGCCCTCGCCAACGCGACAAGCTGGTCATCTTCTAGCGGACGCTGCCGCACCCAGCCCAACACCCTGGGGAAGCTGTCCGCATCAAATGCCCAAAAGTGCAATGAACATTCAGCCGGCCAGTCGTCCTTGAGACTCTGCCCTCTGCGTGCCCGCTGCGCGCGGCATTTCGCGATGCACCACCAGAACAATGCGTCGTTTAGGTCTGGCCACGCAGGAACCAGGGTCGTCAATGCGCCTTTGATGTCACCCAGTTCGCTACCGAACCATCGCATCGCAAGAATACTCAGGGTCGTGCAGGAAATGGCGGCTGGAGCCCGCCTACCGACCAAGTGCTCTACGCATCGCAAGGCGATTGGCATTAACCAGTAGTGCGCTTTCGAAAGCTCGCACTCCCCGCGGTCTAGATGCGGCTTTTTCTGGAGGTAAGTCAGCAAACCGCTGGCAAACGCGTGCAAATCTTCGGTTGATGTGGATTCTGCACATCCCGCCAAGCGGTTGACGAAATCCGTGAGGTTGCCAGCGAGTCCACTGGAATCGTAACGCTTGTAGCCCACCGATCGGGCGAGTGTTTCCAGAATGAGGGCAATTGAGACCTTCTTTGGCGGTGCATACGCGACCAACTCAGCAAAGACCGCGCGGGGTATTTCCCCCTCGCTGCCCAGAATGGCCCGCCAAAGCTCGTAGAGGCGCTCGTTGTCCGCCAAGCATCCGATTGCGCGAACTGAAACCAGACGAGCATAGTGACCGCGTTGTGGATCCGCAGCAATACGGCCTAGCGGCGCAAGGCTCTGAGTCATCTTTCCTTGCCACACCAGGCGTCCCAAAATGAACATCACCCGGTCATTTTCGAAATGCTCTTCGATGAGCTGGAGTGTGAAGGGTTCCAGCTCGGGGGTGGCAATTCGCACGATTGCACTGTTATCCAGCCCTCTGAGCGACGCATGCGGGTCTGTGATCTGTTCAATTACCCGTTTTAGAGTTGCCTCGCGCTCAATGAGGGGCAGCGCTGCGGCGTCTCCGCCCTCAACGACGACTTCTGGATAGTGCGCAATGACTCGCTCACGGATGCGTTCGTCGAATAAAACCAGCCAAGGCAGGAGAGGGCGCAGGCGTGCACTCAGAACCGTCAGCCCATAGCGTGAGCGAAACATCCAGTTCTCGATTTCGTTGCGATTAGTATCGGTACCCAGTTGCTGGTGGATCCAGCGCGCGGCGAGTAATTCCCGCACCTCGCGATGGCGGAAACGCACCTCTCCGTAGACCGGCTCCCCAAAAAGCCCGCTGGTGAGCAGAGCATGGAGTTCGGCCGCAGACCATTCGGGCAGCAACACCATCGGATCGATGCCTTCACCGGTTGTTGTAGCTTGCAATCGCACGTTAGCGACGCCAGTCAGGACTACCGCGATGGCAAGCAAATGGGCGCCGTTCCGCAGACGTGTGAGCGTTAGCGAAGGTGTGCCCAATTCTGCCTGGCTTAACTGCCGAGTAACACTTTGCTCCAAGATGTTCAGCCGACTCCCCAACACCTGATCGGTTTTCCAGGCGTGGATCAGGTCGCGCAAGTCGAACGGTAGTTGTGCCAACGTGAACAGATTACTGCGTTCCAGTTCGTGCAAGAACGTCGAGCTATTCGGCACTTCGCTGCACTCAGCGAAAGTCCGGATGTCCTCGGCCGATAACGCGGTCATTTGGTAAACGTTGAGTGTGGGAAGAGGCTCTCCGTTGGTGTGCGCGGTAAACCGTTGTGAAGTGACTTGGTCAGCGATCAGGCCGACACTGGGCTCTTCTTGTTCACCCTCAAGCGTGATCATGTCAGCGTGAAACGGCAGAATTGCTTCAAGCAGTGTACGGTCTCGCTGCGGGCGCCAGGCATATGGGCGGCTCGATACATAAATGTGCGCGCGATTGCAAGCCAATCCCACTCGACTGGCAAAATTGCGCAGTGCTTGTTCGAATACCCGCGCCGCTGTGAGGCGAATTTCATCCACAGAATCGAGGAAGAACCAACCGTCATCGGAACTTGCTAGCCAGCTGATGAATGCCTCTGCCGACCCTACTTCGAAAGCCTGCTCAAATTGCTCCGAGAGGTCTTCGATACGGATAAAAAACGCAGCTTTACCCTGGTCTTTCAGTCGCCGTGCGGCTCCTTCCAACTCGTAGGTTTTCCCGGCACCAGCTTCGGCGAGAATGACCACACGGTATTCGTCGAACAACTGTGCCCATGTCTTGACGTCAGACGAAGCGCTTGCGAGCAACAGTTCTCCAAGTGGAATATCGTCCTTCTGATAGGTTTCCGGGACGAGGCGGAAACCCCGATTGAGTGGTACCTGGGGCATATGGCATCCCTGCAATGAAGGTTCAAAATTTTCTTAGCGGTGTGCCTTATCACTTGGCTGGCATTTCGTCGTGCGCCGGTGCGATTTTGAGGTATGAGCGCAAATGGGGCTTAGCCGCCGACTCTGCATCAAGGCCGCGAAGCTCGGGCCGACGGATTTCACCGTTCGGTAAATAAACCAGAAGGGTGTCGTCGCACACCTCGTACTCCGCGTAGTGGGTAACGCCTTCATGGATCAAAGAGAACTGCTGCACCATCCGACTCCTGATGAAAATAGAAAAGCGCTAGCGTACGCTCGCTGCAACTCAACACGATTGGACCGGGCGACGCCAACAAATCAGGCCAGCCCTCGTCGCAACGCAAATGGCCACTATAGAGGGTGGTATCGCGCCCGAGAAGCTCCGCTCTGCTGCAAATCTGCTCAGCGCCAGTCAGGGTGGAACGAGGCGTAACCGACCGAACTGTTGCCAGGGAGGACTATGGATGGTTGCTCAACGCCCAAGGTCCGACGTGCGGGCTCACTTTTTTCCCCAAGAAGCGATTGCCGAAGTCTTTCTCACGCTTCTTCATTGCAGAGCGAAGATGAGAGCGATTTATTTCGTAGTTGATCAATCGTAGCGTTCGCTCCGTCGGCGGCAGATCAGCGCCCATTTGGTCAACGGCCATCCAGGTCCATGCACGACGGTCTGCCGAAGCGCAAAACAGTAACCATGCTCCATACGCTGATTCAGCATCAGCGGCGCTCCAGTAGACCTCCCACCAGTGACGAGCGCAGGCTTCGGTATGGCGCAGCAACGCATTGTCGCTAGAGCGCGTAGTTGGTTGATCAACAAACCGTTCTGGCCAGTTGAGATCGGTAGGCAGACGGTTGCCGCAACTAAACCCTTGCAGGCGAGCCCCACGCTGCTGCCGCCAGGCCAACGGCGAGCTCAGATCGGCTTGAATAACACTGGACAGCCATGCGTGTCCCTGATTGGTGTAGGCACAGATGCTGAGGTCCAATAGCCCAGCGTCGGTGTTTGTTGCCTTGATATCGAGCACTGCATCCAGCAGGGCTCGCGCGGCCGGCGACGGTGGCACGCGAAACAGCAGGTGCAACAAGTCGGGGACTTCGGCTTTGCCGAGGAAGCGGGTGCTCATGTTCTGGTGTAACTGCAACCAAAGCGACGCTGCACGATTTGCATCCCGATGGAATAAGGCCTCGCAAAAAGCCAGATAGAAACCCTCATTTAAACGAACGCGGCGGAGGAAGTCAGTAGAACTGTCGGCCGTGCCACTCAACCACCGGTTGATCACTGCGGGACAGTGGTCGATGATCACAAGAAAATCGGCAGCGTCGAAGTCCTGCAGGTAGAACTGCGCACCGCGCCGGCGGGCGTCTCTGACTCGCTCAATGGTGCTGTCGATTGCGGCTTGTCGCGCCGCTACCTGGGCTTCGGAGTTCGCAGCCATCATCTGCTCAAGCGACAGATTGGCGGAGTCTAGGGATTCAGTGACCGAGAAGCAGGTGGGGGACTGCTCTCGATCTTCCAGACGCACGGACAGCGTGCACGGGGAGGGCGCACTGTCATGGGCCGTCAACTCCAGCACCGTCGAAAGTAACTCGCTAACCATGTGCGAGTCTGCGGCAGTCGCTTCTCGCTGGTTCAGCGCTTGCAGCAGCAGCCATGGAGCAGTTTGCTGGCAGACCTGATCAAACGGCCAAGCAGTGGAAGCTGCCAGCACGGCCAATGAGCCCCAGTGCGAGGCTTCAACTGCGTCTTCGTGGTGCCATTGCCACTTCGATTTTCCTAAGTATTGCCCGAGGCGTGCTGCGTTCGACCGATAGGCTACCTGCAGAAGAGGGGTGCGCGCATTGCCTTCGGTAACTGCCAGCTGATGCTCCAACCAAGTCCAGTCAAGCGCACGAAGGTTGGGCTGCAGACTGAGCACGGCCAGAAGGTCATTGATGTGTTTTTCCGAGCCGAACCGGTAACGTAGCAACAGCTTACTGATTTCTCCAAGCGAGAGCGGCATGACCGCTTTCAGCATGTCGGTGTAGAACACCGGCAATGCCGCATCAACGACCATCTCCGCTTGCCGGTAAGCAGTAAGTCCTGACATTTCCATAGTCAGTAAAAGACTGTCGATTGCCACCTCGTCATTGTCTGTATAAGGTCTCTGGCCGCGAGCTTCAGACCGGGCCCGGCGAACGGCAGCTGCTGCGTAAGCACTGTTCTCGGTGAACAACAGTCGCTCTCGTTGAAAGGCGGCCAGGGCCAGGTACAGTTGATCGGCCGATCTGGCTGGCAAGGACGCGAGCTTTTCCCGCTGCTTGGCCACCAGTGCGTGCGCGGCGACGCGGGTCATCGCAGCCAGTGACCGCTCGAAAAAATGGTCGGTAGGGGTTGGCGCACGCTGGTTATCAAGCTCCAAGACCTCAATCGCTGCAAGACTGTCTGCTGCCTCGTCTTCAAATGCGGCTGGCACAGTGAAGGCGGGATCTGTCCAAAACAGCTGTGCTCGGTCGACACGCGTGCGCATGGGCAAGCTGTGATCCAGCAGCACCTGGGTGCTGTGTTGCCGCTGCAGCGGGTAAAAGCTTCTGCCCGGATCACGGAGGTAATCCTGTTCGTAATCGGCCTTGTCCAGTGATGGATTGCGCTGCGTGGCCAGGCGTTCATGCTGCTCAACACCCGACAACCAGAGCAATAGCGCCGAACAGCGTGCGCCTAGTTGAGGGTTAATGCCTGGTTCGTAGCACCAGTAGCAGATCCGGTCCGCCGCTGTCTTAAGCTCATTGGCTGTACTGAGAAAGTCGACGCCGTTGAGCAAACACAGCCACTTGAGTTCGTCCCAGATCTCACTCCGACCGCGGATCGCCAAGTTCAAGGCCGCGAGCTCAAATAGCGGGCGGGCATCAGTGAGCGGGTAGCCTTCCAGCAACAGGGGAATCATGCTGAGGTGGTGTATGGCGGCCTGCGAAACCAGGGTAATAGATAAACCCAGAACCTTCAGCGGACCATCGATATCGACGCCCACCCTGTCCATGACACGTTTAGCTCGCGCGTCATCAGACTGTACGTGGCGTCGCTGTTCAGATTCAACGTCGCGCGATACTTGGCTAAGCCACGACTGGACGCGGCCCAGAATGGCAGCGCGAAGGGTCATGTCAGATCTTGACGTTGACCGCAGTGCTTCGACAGCCCACAAGCGTGCGGTCCGCTGTCCTGCCTCGCCTGGCCGTTCTATCGTACCCAGTAACGAATCCACCAAAGGCCCGGCGATGCGACGCAACTCGCTCGCATGCTGACTGGGTAGGTTTTGAGAGGACAACCATTCTGAAACTAACGCGGTAGATACCTTGACCGCCGTCGGCTGATCACGTTCGACCATAATGGAAACTGCGGCACGTAGAATCTCTGAGCGCTGATCCAATCCTGCGATGGGGTCGAGCCAAGTATAAGCTTCGTGCAAAATCCCTTCTTGACCAACCTCACCACACTCGTCGAGATGGTGTAGAAGCGCCATACCCAACGCATGTTGTACCAGCGGACCTGTGAGCTTCACCGCTGTCAGGGAAGATTCGACAAAGCGTGAGTCCAGGATATCACTCATGCGCTGGGCCACCTCGGACGGGCTAAGATCGGCGCGTCCCGTGCTGCAGGCCAAATCATTCAAGGTGTAGAGGCGAGGTGCTGTACGCTGCTGTTCGGCAACCGTTTGCAGCCACTGACGCCACTCCATCTCATTGAAGGACCGTCCCGCGCGATGACCAAAGCTGTCGCGCCCATACTCCCAGAGCAGCCGATGCACGGTCACCTGCCCAACATCGATCAAGCGCTCACCGAAACGAACCACTAGGCTAAATAACCGCGGCGTTTGCGCAAGTGGAACCAAATCCTCATGAAGAGCATCTCGATTTAGCCCCTCCGCAGCCAGGCGTTGATCCAATTCGCCGCCAGCTACGCCATCGTAGACGCCAACCTCGATGCGTTGTGGGGCAGACACCAGCGCACGCAGCCGATTAAGGGTCTGCTCATAATGATGCTGACGGGTTGTCAGCACTACTCGGACTCGCCCAGCGAACGTGGGAGTCTGCAGCAACGCGAGGAGGGCAGCCCATTTCACTGCTGGCTCCTGGTTGATGCCATCGAAGAAAACCAGCAGCGCCGGTTCATGCTCGGTCGGAAGTTCCAGCAGCCGGTCTATCCGCCGGTGCCAATGCTCGCGGTCGCGGGTCTGTGTGACCTCGAACATCCGTTCTGCCAGAAGACGTTTGATTGCCGTTTCAGAAATTTCATTAAACCCGGACATGGCGTTAGAAGGAATTACCAGGACCATTGGCAACGCTTCTGACTCACTGACGAGCCAGTCCAGCACCGCCCAGGTTTTACCATTGCCCTCGAGCCCCAATACAACCCCAGGTGCGTTGGTGACGTTAGGATTTCGCCACCATTGGCTCAGGGCACTATGGCTTGCATGCCGGCGAATGGTGGTGAGACTGGCGCCGCCCGCCGCATTCTGGCCCAGGGCTGCAGTGGACACGGATGGAGAGTTCCAAAGCCCGCGTAACTTTTCAATGGCGAGGTGGCGCAATCGCTCATAGCCCGCACCCCATTGCGAGAGTTCACGTTTGAGTCGTGATAGCGTGACTGCAGCATCTCTTTGAAGCGTGGTCGCCAATACTGCAGCCGTGTCGCCGGCGTACCTGCGCACCACTTCAGGGGCGGCACTGCACAATGCGGCCAGAGCTGGGAAGCCATCGGCCTTCCAGTCGATAACAATGATCGGCACCCCGAGCTCGTCCGCTAAGCCTGCAAGCTTCAGCTCTAATTGTTCAGACGCTTCGCGGGTGGCCGCGAGGATCCAGCTTTCCAGCGCAGCGTCCGTAGCCAACGCCTCCAGCACCTCACCGAGCAGTTCGCGCTCACTAAGCGGGGTGTTATCACCGTAACGCTTACATTCGATACGCAAACGACGGTTCTGCCGACCCGAGGTTCCGGCGTCACCGCCGTGTTGAAAGCCGGTTCTTGCTACGGCAATACCGATATCTAGAAGCTCACTCAGCAGTGAGGCGACCATGCGCTCAAATTGCCCAGGTGTCAGTTCACTTTGCAGAATCGTGCGCAGCTCGGCGAGATGACCTTGTGGGGTAGCGGGGCGCGCAGACATTATGGGGATAGCCTTGTTAAGGGGACTGGAAGCCTTTAGGGGATGGCCACTCATGGCATTTCCTCAGCTTATTACCAGTGGCCATCACTTGGCCAGCCAGATGTCGACTCTCTGGCACTTGCCGCGCTCGTAGGGAGGTGGTGGCACACGCTGGCGGGAATCATTTCCACTTCCGCTATGAGCGAACAAAAATTGGCTGCAAGCGCCTCGACAAGCAGGATCTGCAGGTTGCAGCTTGCTGATGGGCCAACCGGGTACTGCTGGTTATCATGGCGAATGCGTTCAACCACAACTAGAACATCCAAACATGCCAGCATCGATATCATACGCAACGCCACATCCAGCACTCTCGCACCTCTCGATCGATCAAATTTGCGAGATGCACGCCCTTTTCATGAAGGGCGCCACCGTGAAGAGCCTGCTGGCTGAGTACGGAATTGAAACCACGCAAAAGCAGCTTCAGCCGCTGCTACCTCTGCGGATCTTGAATGACCAACCATGCCCGGGTTGCGGTGCGCCGTTGCAGCAGAAATGGGCAACAAAGACATACGGTTTACCTCCGGCATTCTGCAAGCCCTGTGGCCATCAGCAGCTCAGTGTTTGCACCTGTCGGTACTGCCTGCGCAAGCGACTCAAGCGTGCAAACCGAGAGTGGTCTGATAAGCGAGTGCCGTTCTCACAGCTTTGCCTCAAACACAAAATACTGCTTATGTCACTGCTGTTGAACCAGCAGGACGACATTGCGGGCGTGCGTGAAGCCAACTCGATCGGTCCTTTTGCGCCAGGCTTCTGCAACACCGAGGGTTTCATCGGTGAGTTGTGGAATGCGGGAGCCATTGTGCTGACCCGCGCCCCCGAATGGGTAACCTCGAACTATCGCTCGGAATGGATGTATGTGCCAGAAGCGTACGGTTGGTCGAGCAATGTCAGCGCGAACACCGAAGAAGAAAAAGCGCTGACCGCCTGGGAGGTCATTGAGCGCCTGCGCAGAGACTTCGATACCCATCTGCAGCCTTCTGATGAACCGGAGCTGATTGCCCTCATCAGGGAATTGGCAGAACACGCTGGCTTTGCCTACCTGGAACAGCAGATGGGTAAAGAGAAGCTCGAGATCAGCTCTGCGGCGGCCACGCGTAAGGTGTTGCGTTGCATGATCGAAACATTACCTTTGGCAGATATTTGCGCCATAGGGTGGCAGGCTGCCAAAAACTGCGGCAGAGCCTACACCAATAAGGTTGCTACTAGCCGAAAACATGCGGCCAACATGCTGCCCGGGCAAATGACTCGCGTTGCCGAGTCCCGAGCACTGAAATCCGACACCTGGAAAGTTGACCGAGCATTCAACCGTGTTTCTCGTATCGAACGTGTGCTCCATGATGAACTCTTCGGCGGCCAGGACACCTTTTTCAACTGGCCGCTGGATCGCTACTGCGAAGAAGTCGTCTTGCCTCGACTGCAGAGTGGGCGGAAAGTCACACCCAGTAGAGTTCCGTCACAGAGTTGCTCGCCTGCTACCGTACTGAAGAGGTGATAGTTTTTCGCGGCGATACGCTAAGGCTGGTGAAGCTACTCAAACTGCCAGCAGGTATTCGTTTCGATCAGTCAGAACTAGCAATCGCAGCCGCCATAGGTGACCAAGGGCTTGTGCTGACCAGTCCTTTCGCTTAGCGTGTCCATACAGAAATACGGGAGTTGGAGTCATCCATGTCTGTCGCTGAGTCTATTGCTAAACGGGTCAAGCGCATGAGCAAAGGCAGACCTTTTACCAAAGCTCTTTTTGCAGAGGAGGGGTCTCGCACTTCGGTTAATAAAGCTCTGTCTCGAATGGCGCGCAGCGGCTTATTAGAGCGCGTGGCTCGCGGCATTTACATGCGGCCTAAGATAAGTGAGTACACTGGCAGGAAAGTTCGAGCTAATCCGATAACGGTCATGGAAACGGTTGCAAAGGCTAGCGGCGAGACAATTCAAATTCATGGCGTGGAAGCTGTACGAAGACTGGGACTTAGCACCCAGATGCAGGTTCTACCAACTTACTACACCAGCGGGTCGACACGAGAAATCAAGATGGGTAACGCGGTAGTTCGGCTGCGTCATTCGTCGTGGCAACGCCTCCAGCAAGCTGGGACCCAAGCGGGTTTAGCCTTGACTGCGCTGTTTTATCTTGGGAAAGAAGGAGTGACTGACCAAGTCACCGGTAAGATCCTTTGCTTGCTTAGCGCTGAGGAATACAGCAAGCTCATGGCCTGCAAGATGCCCAAGTGGATGCGTAAGGTATTGGCAGGATTTTCACGGGAATAATCAGCCACTAAAGCGGTCACAGCGTTTCAGTGCATTTACCAGGCTTTGCTCGCCGCATTTTTGTGGGTCCTGCCAATAATCCTACTGGTTCGACATCCCGACCAGCAGCTACTGCTTTCGAAAGAAATCTTCCACTACTGCACGCATAGGATTCAGATTCTAAGATGGATTTGGCCTCTTGAATAAATTGCGCTTGGAGCTTCCATTTCGAGGTTTTGATCTTACGCCGCCCTTTCATAATATCTCCCTTATCGCGGATCCCGACACAGGTTCCACAAATTCATAGAACACTCTCTGTCCTGCTTATCTCGTCTCCAAGGTCCGACTAGCGCTGGAGGTCACGCTCAGCCGAAAACAGAATGTTGTAGGGGGCCAAATTCTTATCAAGATCGTCTCTCAGCGAGTAAATGGTCCCGCTTGCCACTTGATATACGAGAACGTTTGATCCGTCCTGGGGATCGGACGCGATCCCTGCAATCGTCAGTGGCTCCATTAGCCAGGTTGATTGCTTATTGACGTGGGGAGGGGTTACCAGCTGAACTTGTTCAACCCACACTTGATCCGACTGCGCATCGATGAAGTGCTTGAGTTCATGTGCATGGTACATCATCAGCATGCTTGCAAAATTTTCGCGCCCCGACTTATGCACAATCTGCATATAAAACCAAGGCATTATCAGTTCCTGCTCAACGAAGCTCCACACCCTCTGCCCGGCGGGTGAAGCGGGCTCGTCTGGCAAGTCGAACGCAATTTCCGCTCGCGGATAGGTAGTGAACATGGCAATCTCCCTAAAATGAACACTATAGATTGTAGCCCTATAGGATGCGATAGCGCTTCATCGTTCCTTTTGCGGGAACGTAAATTTGGAACTCAGTATCGCGTTCGGCCTTGCGCTCAAAAAGGTTCGAAACAGTAGAAATCTCACGCAAGAGGATTTCTCTACCGTGAGCAGCCGCACGTATCTCAGCTCGCTGGAACGAGGCCTGAAAAGCCCTACGCTGGAGAAAATCAATCAGCTAGCAGGAACGCTCGACGTACACCCGCTCACCATCCTCGTAGCCACATACGTCGGGCGGGATGCCGACCTGGACGTTGAGGGTCTTTTTCAGACAATCAAAGACGAATTGGCCGAGATGAGCTCTTTCCAGGACCTCGTTCAATGATGCGCTAGCGCCTATCGCTGAACCTGAGATGAGTGAGCCATGAATCGCCCCTGGTTTCCTAGACACTCTCCAAGCTCAGGAAATAGCGTTTCTC
>JADHEF010000960.1_pt1 | contig 22236 bp, 16 predicted proteins | sample 8952391 | NCBI WGS metagenome assembly JADHEF01 (sample SAMN16124439, study PRJNA663245) | bioreactor sludge metagenome | isolation source: sludge (nitrite) | place: India:Bengaluru | collected 2019-02-28 | reverse complement strand
CCATCGCCCAGCGCCTGGTGGAGAACTCGCGCACCACGCGCAGCCTGGAATTCCTGAACGCAGCCGTGGCGGGCTACACCACCGAGCAGGGTTTGCGCCAGTGGCCGTCCCTGCGGAGTCTCAGGCCCGATCTCGTTGTGATTTGCTTCGGGTGGAACGACCACTTCCCGGCGCTGAACCTTCCGGACAAGGAACTGGGCGCGCGCAACGCCGTCGCCGCCCTGGCCCACCGCGTCTTTTACCGCATGCGGCTGTTCCAGCTCGCCGCCGCCCCCGAGGGGGAGCGGTGGCGCCGCGACCGCCCCACGACAGGCGCCCTGCGGGCCAACCCCGGCCAGTTCGACAAGAATCTCCGCCGGCTCGTCGCGGACGTGCGCGCGGCCGGTGCAGTGCCGATCCTGGCCACCCAGCCCGAACACCTCGGTCCCGCCAGCCTGGGCTTTTTCCGCGAGCAGGGTTTCGCGGTGGGCAATGCCCCGGCCGCGCTTGCCGAACGCCACCGCGCGTTCAACGCCATCACGCGTGCGGTGGCCGCGGAGGAGCACGCCCCCCTGCTCGACCTGGCCGAGGCTTTCGAGTTCCGCAACCGCGAGATGCTGTTCGAGGCGGACGGCATGCACCTTGCCGGGCCGGGCCAGAACCTGGCCGCCCGCCTGCTGGTGGGCGTGCTGCGCAACGAGGGCGTGCTGACCCAGGCGGAGTTCGACCGCATCGTGTCGGCCGCGCGCTACGACACCACGGCGCCGGACAAACCGTTTGCCGCGTGGACGCTGAACCCGGGCCGCGTGGAGACCACGGCCAGCGCGACGGTGCGCGTGGGCGTGCTGGCCAAGAACACGGGAAACACGGTGTGGCTGCGGCGCCACCGGGTGCAGCGCTTCGGCACCCGGCGCGATGCCGACTACGGCGGCATCGCGGTGGTGGGCCGGTGGCGCACGGCGGGTGCCCCCACCACGGCCACGGCCGCCGAATCGCGCCTGTCGAGCGACCTGTTTCCCGGCGAAAGCACCTCCAACACCCTGACCATCACCGCCCCCGAGAAACCCGGGGAATACGCCATGGAGATCGGCCTGCGCGCCGACGGCGTGGGCTACCTGTCGCGCTTCGGCACCGAGGTCACCACGCTCACCGTGGTCGCCTATCCCAAGTAATCCGGCGGCGCGCAAAGCGCCGGGGGGCAGAATTCGTCCCCAAGGCGCACGATGGGACGCGAACGGATCACGGGAAGGGTCAGCGGGAGGGATTTCCTTCCAGCTGCGCGATGGCGGCCTCGATGGCGCCGGCCTCCCGATCCGTCATTTGGGGGACACCCTTTTCGGGATCGGGTGAAGCCGGGTTGCGCCGCAAGATCCGCGCAAACCATCCGGGCCTGCCCGCCGAACTCCGGTAATCCGCGAGGTGCCGTTTCAAGACGGGGAGAGCCTGGCCCACGCCGAGCGCCCCCAGGGCGCGGGCGATGGCGGCGCGCTCCAGGTCGGTCCACAGGCAGGGCGCGCCGGCGGCGGTTGGTCGGTACCCCGACGACAGCACATGCGCCAGCAGAACCGGCCCCGCCTCGTGCACACCCAGATCCGCGGCCAGGTTGATGAGAAGCAGCGAACAGGTCTCCCGGCAGGAAAGCGCCCCGGCAAAGGCCCGGTTGAACGCGGATCGCTCGTCTTCGGTGAGCGAAGCGGCGTGTTCCCGGAAACGCCGCAACCCCGCCAGGTAATCGCAGGCGGGCATATCGGCGGACAACTTGCGGATGGATTGCAGATGGTTTTGCGGCTGCATGGCAAAGCCATTTACCGCCGTCCGGTTCATCTGTTGGCGATGATCAGGAAAGCCAGCCTTGGCGGCCATTTTCGAAAGATGTTTGGACCCACCAGCGAAACTTTTGTTCTTTGAGGCAAAAAGGGGGCTTCAAATTGCCACAAAATCGCCAACTTTGATAATTTGTCTTGACGACACTGCCTTGGATTCGGCCAATCCCCCTCCGGATATCATTATCCCCATGCCTCGCACGGCCAAAGACACCCCCCCCGAATCTGGCGACTCCGGCAGACGCAAGAACCTGCGCAAAGCCCAGATCGTATTCCATGTTTGGAAATCCGGACCCGTGGCGCGCGCCGCCTTGGCCGAGGCGCTCCGCCTCAACCTGCCAACCGTTTCCAATTGCGTATCGGAACTGCTCGTTTCCGGGGACCTCGTCGAAGAGGGGTATGCGGATTCGACGGGTGGCCGCAAACCCCAGTTGCTGGAAGTCAACGGCACCCGCGGTTCCGTGATCGGCGTCACATTTTCCTCTCGCGGTATTTCCAGCGCTTGGTCCGACCTGCGCGGCGCGCTTTTCAACACCCGCGTTTACCCTTTCAGCATCCAGAGCGGCAAGGGCCGGGCCCTGAGCACCATCCGCGAGGCGATATCCGACCAGGTCGACGCCCTGCGCGCCCACGGCCCGGCGGGTCCGCTGCTCCAGATCGGCCTGGGCATCTCCGGCCTCCTGGACGCGGAGAAGGGCATCAGCACCGCCTTCCCCCGCTTCGAGGAATGGAGCGACGTGCCCCTCACGGACCTGGTTGGGGAATGGTTCGGCGTTCCGGCCGTCCTCGACAGCCACATCGCGGCCATCGCGCTTGCCGAGACTGTGTTTGGCCGCTACCGCAGCCTGCGCAACGGCCTCTATGTGCAACTGGGTCCGGGCCTGGGCCTGGGCATCGTGGTGGACGGCCGCATCTACCGCGGTTCGCGCCGCAGCGTGGGCGAGTTTGGTCACACCACCATCGCGGAGTCGGGCCCCATCTGTTACTGCGGCAACTACGGATGCCTGGAAAGCGTGGCCAGCGACTACGCGATGGTGCAGCAGGCGGAATCCGCCGTGCGCGAGGGAGTCAACACGCGCATCCCCGAGTACGCGACCACGGCGGGGCGCATCACCCCCGGGGCCATCTTCCGGGCCGCGCAGGCCGGCGACCGGTTCGCCACCAACCTGCTGGAAAAGATCGCCCGCCTGCTGGGAACGGGGATCGCCAACCTCGTCAACCTGTTCGCCCCCGAGATGGTGATCCTCGGCGGCACGATGGCCGAGGCCGGAGATGTGCTGCTCACCCCCCTGTGCTCCACCATCAGCACCAAGGCCCTCGAGCGCATGCACAAGGACGTGGAAATTCGCACGGGCAGTTTCGGGGCGGACGAGGCGATCAAGGGCGCCGTGACCCTTGCCCTTCACCAGCACATGACACGGCAGGTGCAGGCCGCCGACGCCGGGGGAGGTGACCCGACCGATTGATGCCGGAGCCGGGACCTGGATTCCAGGGCAAAACCGAGAGGTCCGCCGACCGTTTCGCCCTGAACTGCAAGTCTTTGTTCAAATCAAATATAAGCAAGGAGCATAGCATGGAAGTTATCGTTGCCAAGGACCGCAAGGAACTGGCCGAAATCACTGCCGGGATCATCCGCGAGCAGATCATCCGCAAGCCCAACTCGGTGCTTGGCCTCGCCACCGGCTCCACCCCCGAGGAGACCTACGCCCGCCTCATCCGCTACCACAAGGAAGAGGGCCTGGATTTTTCGAAGATCGTCACGTTCAACCTGGACGAGTACCTGGGCCTCCCCGCCAGCCACGACCAGAGCTACTACTACTTCATGCACGACCGCCTGTTTAACCATGTGAACATCAACGAAGAGAATGTCCATGTGCCGATGGGCATGGCCCCCGACCCGGAAGCCTTCTGCGAGTGGTACGAGAACGAGATCGAGAAGGCCGGCGGCATCGACCTGCAGCTGCTGGGCATCGGCGGCGACGGGCACATCGCCTTCAACGAGCCTTCCAGCTCGCTGGCCAGCCGCACCCGTGTCAAGACCCTCACCGAGGGGACCATCAAGGACAACGCCGAGCTGTTCTTCGGCAAGGGCCAGGAGCACCTGGTTCCCAAGTTCGCCATCACGATGGGCGTGGGCACGATTCTCGAATCGCGCAAATGCCTTTTGATCGCCTTCGGCAAGCGCAAGGCCAAGATCGTCAAGGAACTGGTCGAGGGACCGGTGACAAGCATGGTGACCGCCAGCGCCCTGCAGATGCATCCCGATTCGGTGATCGTGGTGGACGAGGAAGCCGCCGCCGAACTCGAGCAGAAAGACTACTACAAGTGGGTGTATTCGCAGAAGGGCGAATACCAGAAGACCCTCGAGCGCATCCGCGCGGGCAAGTAACCCCCCGGGGATCCTGCGCAATTAAAGCGAAGCAACCCAAAGTGCGGGCGGCGGACATCCGCCGCCCGCACATTCCGTCTCGGAATCATCAAAAGTTCAGCAACTGTCGGGAAAACACCGAAAAAGGTTGCGTTCCCGCATGAATTCATTCACCAATAAAATAATAAGAGGGTAAAGGTCTCATGCCGAAATTCCTCACCGAAGTTGAATCCATTCTGGAATCGTCGGAACTCCTTCAGGCGGTCAAGCGCGTCAAGGAGGCCCGGCTGCCCGGTCGGGCCATCACCGAGGTCAAGGGTCTCCAGGCCCAGCTCGAATCCAACGGCTGCTGGTCGCCCGATTGGACAAAGGTCCGCGTGGCCGAGGGCTTCAGCCCCCGCCACGCCTTTGCCACCAAGTTTTTTGGAGAGGTTTTCCTCGGCAAGTTTGCCAATGAGACGCTGCCGGTCGACAAGGGCGTCGAACTGACCCCGGGCGTCTACAACAGCGTGATCGTCAACTCGGTCATCGGCGACGACGCCCTCATCTACAATGTCGGCGTCCTTTCGAACTATGTCGTCGGCCCCAGGGCCATGGTGCTCAACACCCAGACGGTTTCCTGCTCGGGCGACTCGGCCTTCGGCAACGGCGTCGAAATGTCCATCGCCATCGAGACGGGCGGACGCGAGGTTCTCACCTTCGCGGAACTGACCATCCCGCTGGCCACCCAGGTCGCCACCAGCCGCTACAACAAGCAGCTTCTCAAGGAATACGAGGAGTTTGTGAAGGCCTATGTGGAGAAGGCCACCAGCCCCCGCGGCATCATCGAGGAGGGGGCCCGCATCTCCAACACCGGCAAGGTCATCAACACCTTCGTCGGCGCCCACGCGATTATCGACAATGCCAACAAGGTGAGCGACTCGACCCTGCTTTCGAGCAAGGAGGAGAAGGCCGAGATCCTCGACGGCGCGTGGGTGGTGAAGAGCATCGTGCAGTGGGGCAGCGAGGTTGCCTCGATGGGCATCGTCGATTCGTCGGTGCTGTGCGAGCACAGCCATGTCGAGCGCCACGGCAAGGTCACCCAGTCCATCCTGGGCCCCAACTCCGGCATCGCCGAGGGCGAGGTCACGGCCTGCCTGTGCGGCCCCTTCGTCGGTTTCCACCACCAGAGCCTGCTCATCGCGGCCCTGTGGCCCGAGGGCAAGGGCAACGTCGGCTACGGCGCCAATGTCGGCTCAAACCACACATCCAAGGCCCCCGACCAGGAGATCTGGCCCGGCGAGGGCACCTTCTTCGGGCTCGGCGTGAACATCAAGTTCCCCAGCAACTTCACCCGGGCGCCGTACTCGATCATCGCGACCGGCGTGAGCGCGCTCCCGCAGAAGGTCGAGTTCCCGTTCTCGCTCATCAACACCCCGGCCTCGCGCATCGAGGGAATATCGCCGGCCTACAACGAGATCATGCCCGCGTGGGTGCTCAGCGACCAGATTTACATGGTCAAGCGCAACGAGGGCAAATACATGAAGCGCAACAAGGCCCGTCGCACCAGATTCGACTTCGAGGTGTTCCGTCCCGAGATCGTGGACGGGATGATCGAGGCCCGCGAGCGCCTGGCGGCCATCCGCGACCCCAAGAAGGTCTACACCGAAAGCGACATCAAGGGGCTGGGCAAGAACTACCTCCTGGAGCCGGCGCGCCTGTCGGCCATCGAGACTTACACGTTTTACATCCAGTACTACGCCCTGCTGGGACTTAAGAAGCAGTTGGAAAAACTGCTTGCGGACAATACCGCAAACGGGCTACGAGATGTCCTCGTCAAGCCCACGGACAATCCGCGCTGGGAGCACGAACGCGCGATTCTCCAGAAAGAACTGGCAGGAAAGTCCCTGCTCGACATGCTCCGGATGCTGGCCGAACAGCAGGAGCACATCGCCAAGGACGTGCAGGTCTCCAAGGAAAAGGACGACAACCGGGGTGCGCGGATCATCGCCGACTACGGCCATGCCCACTCCCCGGCGATCACCGATTCCTTCGTGAAGGAAACCTGGGAAGTCACCAGGCAGTTGCGTTCCGAGGTGGACGCAATCCTGGTCAGGATTTAGCCGAGAAGCGGCGCAAGGTGAGGGTCCGGCGGCGTGAACGGGACGCGCGGCCGGATGCCGGAAGTGGTCCGGCACCAGCGTCGCACCCGGGAGCCAGTGCAGGCTCGGGTTCGGGCCCGGCGGCCAAAAGCCGCCGGGTCCAAAACCGGATGTGCGCGATGCAGGACAATCAGTTGGCTGTTCTGAAGGCTAGGAAGGGTGCGACGAAGTGGAAATCGAGGTCCGCAACAAATGTAAGACGAACATCATCACGACCCACCGGCTGAAGAAGATCACGGGAAACGTGATCAAGCTGGTGCTGGACGAAAAGGGCCGGCCCGACGCGGAGGTGTCCGTCGTTTTCGTCGATGACGGGGAAATGCGGAATCTCAACCGGAACTTCCGGGGCGTCAACAAGGCCACGGACGTGCTGGCTTTCCCGATGAACGACGGGAAGTTCGCCAACATCAATCCGGAGTTGCTGGGTGACATCGTGATCAGCGTCCCCACGGCGCGCAAGCAGGCCGAGATGAACGAGGTTTCCCTCGAGCGGGAACTCTCCACTCTCCTCATCCACGGCGTGCTCCACCTGCTTGGGTACGACCACCAGTCCGACAAGCAGGAGATGGTCATGCGGGAACTTGAATCCGAGTACCTCATGCTTGCCGAAGAGGAGCTCAGCATCGCCTGAGTCCGGTTCCGTGCGCCGGGCGGGCGTGTTTCGCGCCACGCCCGCCGGCAGCCAAAACCCGGAAGAATCCTGCCACGAAGAACACAGAAATCACGAAGAGCGGGGACTTGCCTCCCGCCCCGTGCCCTCTGTGTTCTTTGTGGCAGATGTGTTTCAGGGGGACGCCGCTTTCGCGTTGTGGCGGCGGGCGCCTTACGGCCACAGCCCCACGGTAACGATCTTCTTCGGTCCCGCCGCCAGTTTCAGCTGCCCGTCGTTCAGCCGCAGGGTCTTCTCCCGGGTCTCCTCCAGGGTCAGCAGCTGCGCCCGCCTGACCGGCCAGGCCGTCTCGAGGGTGAAGGCCTGCCTGGTTTCCAGCGGGTTCCACACGCGCACCACCAGGCCGCCGCCGTCCTCGCTCTGTTTCACGGCGGAGAAGACCAGGTTCGGGTTGGAGATGCGCAGCAGACCCAGCCGGGCCGGCAGGTTGCCCCGCGTCGGCGCCGACTCGACGGCCTGCACGGGGGCGATGAACTCGCGGGTCAGGCGGACCACCTCCGAATCGCGCCAGTCACCCCGGAACGGATAGAGCGCGAAGCGGTAGGTGTGTTCGCCCAGGCACTGGGAGCCCGGCGTCGGGCGGCCGAAGGTGAACGTGCCGAAGGAACGGATCAGCGTGACGGCAATCGTGCGCGCGGCGTCGTCCACCACCTCGTACTCCGTCAGCCCGTCGTTGAGCACGGCCAGACCGCGGTCCCCGTCCAGCGTGCCGCAGAAGTTCCACATGGGCTGCGTCGGGTAGGGGGCCTCCTTCCAGCCCGTGGCGTCGTGCATGCGGACCGGACGCTCCAGCACGTCGAACTGGCCCTCGGCGAACGACCTGGACGCGTTGCCCAGCCCGCTGGGGAACAGGATGCGCAGGCGGTGGTTGCGGGCGCGGTTGTCCAGGTGGACCGTGACCTCGGCCGCCGGGCTGCCCTTCTTCAGGGCCACGACCATCACGACGGGCACCTCGACTTTTTCGTCGGTCCGGCGGGTCTTGTCCGCCATGCCGGCGGGAATCTCGAATTTCAGGGACACCTTGAGCGCGCCCTCGAGCGGGCCGCCGGGCAGGGATTCGATGACGGCCGCGGCACCCGTCGAGACGATGGGGCGGTCGCCCGCGGGCACGGTGCGGGTCCACGGGTCGCCGAACTCGGCCGTGTCCTCGAACCATGCGAGGTTCTCGTAGGCACGGCCCGTGCGGCGGTCCACCAGGGTCAGCGTGCCGTTGTCACGGACGGTCACCGTGAGGAACTCGTTCTCCAGCTCGCGGACGGATTTCTGGATCGGGATGCCGCCGGCGGCCGGCCTGCCGCCGCGCCGCACCCGGAGCGCCTCGTAACCCAGGCCGGGCAGCTCGGGCAGGTCGGCCTTCACCGACAGCCGGCGCACCTGGAACGGCATGTTCAGCTCGAAGCCGCTCTCGATGGTGGGGTCGTACGGCTCGTTGGCGTTGACCTGCACGGGCACCGGGGTGCCGTCGAGGCGTTCCAGCGAGAAGGTCTCCCCGGCCTCCGCCGATGGCAGGTCCACGGTGAAGTCGGCCACACCCGCGCGGTCGAAGGGAGTAGGGTTGAAGACGGTGAGTTGCAGGTCGCCCGGCGCGATGGCGGCCGCGTCCACCCGCACCGCTACGTCGCGCATCGAGCGGCGGCAGATCTCGTCGGCGATGGTGTCCACCTCGCTCCACCGCGCCTGCATCTCCTGGTGCACCTTGTCCACGCTGCATCCGCCGATGGCATCGTGGGCCTGGTTGATGAGGATCTTGCGCCACGCGATGTCCAGGTACTTCGCCGGGTACTCGGCCCCGGCCGAGAGCCACGCCGCGGCGGCAAGCGGCTCGGCGCCGTTGGTCACCTTCGCGTTCACGCGGGCGTTTTCCTGCTTCAGATACAGGCGGCAGCTCAGGATGCGCGCCATCAGCGTGGTCCACAGCCCCTCCTTCAGCGTGTGGCGCATCTCGCCGTGCAGCACCTGGAGCTCGTCCTTCCTTGCCTCGCGGCGGAAGGCCTCCATGTAGTCGGTCAGCGCGCTGTGGAAGACATGGTCGCCCGTTTCGCCCGCGGTCTTCTGCAGCGAGGCGATCAGGTCCAGTTCCTCCTCGGCGGCGAAACTGTGGTCGTGGCCCATCATGTACAGCAGCTGGGAGGTCGTGGCGTCCGCCGCGGTGAAGCGGTGCGCGTCGTCGAGGCTGGGCGCCAGCAGGTCGTCGTGGACCCGCAATTTCTGGGCGGCGTAACCGTACTGGCGGTCCTGGCTCTGTGCCGTCGCCACGCGGTAGGGCAGTTCCTCGGGATTCCAGATGTACTCGCGGTCGCGTATCGTGCGCCCCAGCAGTCCCGGGCGGTAAAGGAGGTAGTAGTAGTTGTAGCGGGCGTAGTCGCCGAAGCGGAAGCCGAACACCCGCGAGCCGTCCGGCCCCTCCCAGATGAACTCGCTCTTGGCCACGTGCTTGCCGATGCCCCGGTAGAACATGATGCTGTCGAGGCCGAACCCCTGGTACAGCTGCGGCACCTGCGAGATCTGGCCGTTGGAGAACGGCGTGTAGCCCACCTTGGTGACCCGGCCGTGGGACCTGGCAACGCGGTGGCCCACCAGCAGGTTGCGCACCAGCGCCTCGCCCGGACAGCCCCACATGTCGGGCAGCGTGTACCACGGCCCGATCTGCAGCCGGTCCGCCTTGACGAGCGCCTTCACGCGCTTCGTGTTCTCCGGGCGGATCTCCAGGTAGTCCTCCAGGATCACCGTCTGGCTGTCGAGGAAGAAGGCCCGGTAGTCGGCGCGCTTCTCCAGCACGTCAAGAAGGCGGTCCATCATGACCACCAGATCCATCCGGTAGCTCTGGAAGGGGTAGCGCCACTCGCGGTCCCAGTGGGTGTTGGAGATCACATGGCACTGCATGCGGGGTGCGGCGGCGGCAGGCGTGGTTTCGCCGGACGCGGCGGTTTCGTCGGGAGTGGAGGGGTTCATGCGGGTGCGGAGGCTCACCTGTTGGTTTGGAGGGCGGGAGGCCCGCCCGGAACCATTATTGCCGGGGCCGGAAAAAATGCGCGGGGCCGGGGCCGACCGCCGCGCCCGGGGCGCCCCGGCCACCAGCAGAGTTGTTCCCCGGATGGGTGCCGATGCGGCGGCCTACGCCCCCTTCGCCCGGATGCCCGCCAGGATCATCTCGCCATGGTGACGGCTGTTCTCGATGAAAATGGCGCCGCTGATGGTGCCCGCGAGGATCACGCCGGCCACGAACAGGCCGGGCACGTTGGTTTCCAGGGTTTCCGGGTCGCAGACCGGCTCGCGGGTTTCCGCGTTCACCTCGATGCCCATGGCCCGCAGAAACCGCACGTCGGGCTGGTAGCCGGTCATGGCCAGCACGAAATCGTTGGGGACGCGCACCTCGCGCGGCGCGCCGCCGTCCACGGCGGGGTCGCGCTGCTCCACCACGACCTCGTGCGGGTGGATCGCGGTGACCCGGGCGTGGAAAAGCGCCCGGATTTCCCCGGCCCGGATCCGGTTGTCGATGTCCGGCTGCACCCAGTACTTCAGGCCGCGCAGCGCTTCTCCCCGGTGGATGACCGTGACCTCGGCCCCGGCGCGCCACAGCAGCAGGGCGCACTCGGCGGCGCTGCTCCGCCCGCCCACGATGGCCACGCGGCTGTCGGCGTACGGGTGAACCTCGGTGAAATAGTGGCTGACCTTCGGCAGGTCCTCTCCGGGCACCCCGAGCATCTGCGGCTGGTCGTAAGCGCCTGTGGCGACCACCACAAACCGCGCCGCATGGACAAACGGTTCCCCGAAGGGGTTGCTTCCCCGCACGGTGAAGCGGCCGGTGGCGGGGTCGCGTTCCACGCGCTCCACGCGGCGGCGCGTCTCGATGCGCAGCTTCTTCTCCCGCACGAAACGCCGGATGTAGGTCAGGTATTCCTCCCGGGTGGGTTTCTCGTCGGTGATGATGAGGGGGAATCCGGCCAGTTCCAGGTTGGCCGCGGTGGAAAAGAAGCGCAGGAACGTGGGCCAGCGCAGGATGGCGTCGGCGAGGGCGCCCTGCTCGACAGTGAGCACGTCGAGACCCGCGTCGTGGAGCGTGGCGGCGGCGGCGATACCCGCGGGCCCGGCGCCGATGACAAGGACGTCATGCTGGGTCATGGCAGGATGTTACGGGGCGGCCCGGGGGAATGTTCGCGCCGGCCGCTCAGGGACGGGGCGGTGGGGGCACGCCATCCGCGGGGCGGGGCGGGCGCCCCCGTCCGGGAGCGATGCCCGGCATTTCGCCGGGTCCCGGGCCGGCGCCCTCCCGGCGCTCAAAGCCCCCGCGGCGGCTGGTGCCGGCCGCGTCGAGCAGTTCACGCAACTCGTCCACCTGGTCCTGAAGCATTTCGGCCCGGCGGCGCACGTCGTCGAGGTCGCCCTGCAACTGGGTGAGCCGGCGCTGGGCCTGGCCCACCAGGACCGGGTCCAGTTCCTCGGAGGAGGCATTGAGGCGGGAGAGGAAACGGCCGATGTTGAACTGCTTCGGATCGTCGCGCAGGCCGGCGATGCGCTCGAGCAGCGTGTCGTACATGCGCAGGGAGGCGCGCAGGTTCCGCGCTTCCTGCCACTTGCCCGGCTCCACCGCGACGCCTTCGCCCGGCGGCACCAGGGCCGTGTCCAGGTCCGCCTGCAGGACGGCCCGGCGGTCGGCGATCTGGCGCTGGATCTCGTCGAGATTCCCCGCCAATTCCTTCTGGATCTGCTCAATGCGGCTCGTGAGCCGGTCCTCACGGGCCAGGTTTTCGTGGAACTTGCGGAGCACCTCCCCGGAGGAGTTGCCCGATTCGCGGGCCAGGCGCTCGCGGGCGGCAACCAGCCCGAAGCGTTCCTGCTGGACCTGCTGCAACTCCTTGAGCCGGCCGGCCAGGGCGGGCACATTTCCCAGTTCCGCCATGAGATGCTGGCGCATGGAAGCCATGCCGCTGGTCAGGCGGTCGCGCATCGGTCCGGGTCCGAGGGCGGACATCCCGCGCATGCGTTCGCGGGGAAACAAACCCTGGCGGGTTTCCGCGGGTTGGGCATCGACGCCGCCCCGCTGGCGCTCGGGCCCCTGGGCACGCACGCAAACAGCGGCAAGCATGCCCGCCGCCACTGCCACCGCACGGGTCCACCGATCCATTTTCATCCGATCCGCCTCACAACCTGTTTCTGAAGCCAGTTCCATGCCTTGGCAACCCGGCGCCGTGAATCGTGATCCGGTTGATAAGCCGACGGGAGTGTTTCCTCAACCACAATCGCCTGAAACCGCAGGGCTTGGCGCGGTGTGGCGAATTCCGCCGGAGCGCGGCGGTTACCTGATGGACGATGCCTTCCCCCGCCGATGAACTGGCCCCATCCGTGACCGAAATGGTGCAAAGCCTGCTCCAGGCGTACGATTCGCGCGTCACCGACAGGGGCATGTTCGCCGACCTGTCCGCCAGGCAAACCGTTCATTTCGGCGACCCGCAGACGACCCGGCCGGGGCGCCTGGAACTGCTGGTCTTGGCCATGGACCCGGAAATGAACCCGCAGTTCGACCAGATGAGGTGTCTGAGCGTGCGCGTGTGCAAGAGCCGTGACGGTGGATTTGCCTCCCTGTCGTGCCTGCACGGAACAAGGGCGGACCTGCGCGCGGCGCTGGAGAGGATTGCTGCCGACCCCGCGTTCCTGCTCGACCGGATTCACGAGCTCGCCGACGGCCTGCCGGAGGAAACCAATCCCGACGTGTGGCGCTAGGAGTCCGCGGCGGCCCTTCGGGCGCCCCGCCGCACCTGGACCAGGCGCGCGGCGATCGAGATCGCGATTTCCTCCGGGGTTTCCGCGCCGATGTCCAGGCCCGCCGGGCATTCCACGCGGTCGAGCTGCTCCTTCGTGAACCCTTTTTCGCGCAGGTGGGCGCGGAAAACGCCCACCTTGGTGCGGCTGCCGACCAGCGCGATGTACCCCGCGCCGCTGCGCAGGGCCTGCTCCATGCACACCTCGTCGTATTGGTGGCCGCGGGTGACGATGACGACCGACGCGGAGGGGCCGATCTCCAGCCCGGCAAACTGCTCCTCGAACGGCGCCACGACCAGGCGCTGCGCGCCGGGAAACCGTCCCGCGTTGCAGAACGCCTCGCGGTCGTCGGTCACGGTCACCTGGAAATCCAGCAGCCGGCAGATCTCGCACAGCGCGCGGGAAATGTGGCCGGCTCCCAGGATCACCACCTGTTCATCCGCCATCACGGGTTCGATCACCACCCGGATCCTCCCTCCGCAGAGCATGTCGTTCTCGTCGGCGGTGCGGGCCGACAGGTCCACCTCGCGCACCTGCACGCGCCCGGTGCGGATCACCTCGCGCGCGAAACCGTAGAGGTCCGCCTCCACGCAGCCGCCCCCCACGGTGCCCGTGACGCGGCCGTCCTCGTCCACCAGCATCTTGGCGCCGGCCTTGCGCGGCGTCGAACCGGTCGTTTCCACGATGGTGACCATGGCGCCGCGCTTGCCGCGCCGCGCCAGGTCGCAGGCCGCTTCGAGGATACGCGAGGACATGGCACAGACCATTACCCGCGGCGGGGTCGGGGATTTCCCGACCCGTTCACTATCCGGGCGTTCCCGCGGTCAGCGGGAGGCCAGGAACACCCGGTACTCATCCAGCAGCCGCCCGACATCGGCCAGGGTTTCCACCTTCATCAGCTCCTGGCGCAGGGCCTTGCTGCCGCGGATGCCGCGGATGTACTGCTGGCTGTGCTTGCGCATCTCCAGCACGCCGCGCCGCTCGCCCTTCGTCTCCACCATGAGCCGCGTGTGCGAGAGCACGAGGTTCAGGCGCTCCTCGAGGGTCACGTCCTTCATGTAGTAAGGCAGGCGGATCGGGACGGCGACGCCCTCCTCCTCCACCAGCACCTCCTCGTCGCCGGGCACGCCGTCCTCGTCGCGGATGCGGCCGGCCAGGTAGTCGGCCATGGCCGTCTCGCAGGCGCGGAAGAGCCACGGGTTGCCGATGAGGCCGCGGCCGATCATGACGGCGTCGCACCCCGTCTGGCGGAACATGCGCACGGCGTGGGCGGGCGAGGTGATGTCGCCGTTGCCGATGACCGGCACGCGCAGCGCGGCCTTCATCTCGCCGATGAGCGACCAGTCGGCGCTGCCCCTGTAACCCTGCTCGCGGGTGCGCGCGTGGAGCGTCACGGCGTCGGCCCCCTCGGCCTCGCAGATGCGGGCCAGCTCCACGGCGCTGACATCGCGCCCGTCCCACCCGGCGCGCATCTTCACGGTGAAGGGCACGCGGATGGCGGCCTTCACCGCGCGCACGATTTGCGCCACCAGGCCGGGGTTGCGCATCAGCGCGCTGCCGCAGTCGTTTCCCGTCACCTTGCGGGCCGGGCAGCCCATGTTCAGGTCCACGATGGCGGCGCCCTGCTCCTCCAGGATCTGCGCGGCGCGGGCCAGCGTGTCGGGGTTCGACCCCAGGAGCTGCACCAGCACGGGCGCTTCCTCGCCCGCGATGTCGAGCAGGCTCCAGCTCTTCTCGTCGTGGCGCGTGAGCCCCTCGCACGAGATCATCTGCGTGGTGACGAGGTCCGCACCGGCCTGGCGGGCCAGGCCGCGGAACGCCCGGTCGCTGATGTTGCACATGGGGGCGGGGATCACCCGCGAGCGCAGCTCGACGACGCCGATGCGCAGGGGCGCGGCGGCACGCGGATCCGGGGTGCGGGGGAGATTGCTCATGGCGGAATGCAAGTACCCTGCGGGCGGCGGAATGTATTCGAACCGGCCGTTCAGCAGGATTCCTGGATTTCCGGGACGATCCGCAGGAAAGCGTCCACCACCGCCGGGTCAAAATGGCTCCCGCTCTCCTGGCGCAGGTGGGCCAGGACGCGGGCATCGTCCCAGGCCTTCCGGTAAGGCCGGTCCTTCTTCAGTGCGTCCCACACGTCCACCACGGCGAAAACGCGGGCGGCCAGGGGTATGTCCGTTCCGGCGAGGCCACGCGGGTAGCCGGTGCCGTCCCACTTCTCATGGTGGCACCAGGGGATGTCGAGCGCGGGGCGGAGGAAATCGATCGGGGCAAGCATCTCGAGGGCGTAAACCGGGTGGCGGCGCATGATCACCCATTCCTCCCCGGTAAGGGGGCCGGGTTTGAGCAGGATTTCGTCGGGAATGCCCAGCTTGCCGACGTCATGGAGCAGGGAGCCCCGGCGGACATGAACCAGATCGGATTCGGGCATGCCCATGCTCCGGGCAAGCAGGAGGGTGATCTCGGTCACCCGCCTGGAATGGTCTTCGGTATCCTTGTCGCGCAGATCCGCGGCGCGTGACCAACCCTCGATTGTCGCGTCGTAGGCGCGGGCCAGCTCGGCGTTCGACCGTTTCAGCCCGTCCACCAGTTCCGCGTTGTCGATGGCGATGGCAGCCTGGCCGGCAAGCGCTTCGGCGAAAGTGCACCAGTCGTCCCCGGGGGTCATGGCGGACCGGTGGAACATCTCCAGGACGCCGAGCAGGTTGCCCTTGGAAACGAGGGGAAACGCGAAATACGCGACAGCCTCCTCCTCCGGGGTCAGGGCCGTCTGCGTGAACTCACCGTGCGTGCGCCCAAGATCCGGAACGATGCATGCCCGCAGCCCGGCGGCGACCCGGCCGATGAGGCCGGAGCCGACCGGCACAGGCGTGCGGTTCACCATGGGCGTCCGGAACCCGTGGGTCGCCGCACAACCCAGCGTGCCCGCCTGGCTGTCGAACAGGTGGACGGCCGCGGCGTCCACCTCCAGCCGGGCGCAGACCTGTTCCAGGAACACCCCCAGGCAGGTTGTGAGGTCGAGATTGGAGGTGATGGCCTGGTCGATGGCGCGCAGCGATGCCAGCTCGTGCAGCCGCTTCTCGATCTGCGCGAACAGTTGCGAGCGATTGATGGCGCTGGCCGCGATGACCGCGACGGCGGCCAGTGTGTCCGCGTCTTCCTGGGTGAGCGCAAAGTCACATCCCACGGCCAGCACGCCCAGCTTCTGTTCCCCGACCACCAGGGGCACGCAGATCACGTGTTCCGTGCCGCCGAGTTTTTCGGGGTAACGCACCGCGGGGTCCGCGGACAGGCGGTTGGTGAGATACGGCTGGAGGGTGGCGAGAGAGCGGCCCGGTATTCCCTTCGGGTCCGACCAGACGACGCCCAGCAGGGCCTCCCATTTCCCCGTGGCGGTCTCGCACTCCAGGAACGACGTCTGTTGGTTCAGCAGCGCAAGCATGGCGCCGGCCGCGGAGCAAACCCGCATCGCGCCGGTCAGCACGGCGGCGCAGACCTCCGCCGGTGTCCGGGCGTTGCGCAACAGCCCGGTCACCTCCACGATCGCCTCGCGCTGCCGGTCCCGCTGCCGGCGCCGCGTCACATCCCAGCAGATCCCGGAGAGCATCTGGGGTTTGCCGTCCGATCCGGGCTGCGCCTGCGCCGCAATGGAGAGAACATGCAGGGAACGGTCCGGCCACTTCACCCGGAACTCCTCATCCACGCGTCCGCCATTCTCCCGCACGGCGGCCACGGCGGCCGCCAGCCTTCCCCGGTCCTCCGGCATCACCCGGTCGAGAAAGTCGGAGGGAACTCCCCGGAAACGCCCGGGCGTCAAACCGAACAGGAGATGCATGGGACGGTCCCAGGTGGCCGTTCCACGGACAAAATCCCAGGTCCAGGAACCCACCCCGGAACCCTCCAGCGCCGTCCGGATGCGGGCCTCGCTTTCCACCAGGTTCTGTTCGGCCTGCTTGCGGTCGGTCACGTTCAGGTGCATGACGACCGCGCCGCCGGCCTCGCTGGACACCGGGGTTACGGAGCAGCGGAACCATCGTTTTTCATACGGGGAATGGCATGGATACTCGATGTTAAAGACCGAAATCTGGCCGGAGAGCACATTCCGGATTCCCTGGGCCACGGCGCCGGCCTCCATCGAGCATTCGCCGGTCGCCCTGTCGCATGTCGTCAGGTAATTCGCGCCCACGGCGAAGTGCGGCATGGAGAGCGCATTGGCGATCGCGAAGTGTTTCCAGGCCTCGTTGACCATCAGGATCTCGCCGTCGCGGTTGAGCAGTGCCACATTGGCGGGCATCGAGTTGATGAGCGCGATCCTGAGGTTGTTCGCCCGGCGCACCTCCCGGTCGGCCTCCGCTTTTTCCGCCGCAAGAGACCGGCGCGCCATGACCCCGCTGATGGTTCGGGGCAGACGCTGGATGTGGCTGGGGGTCTTGATGACGTAATCGTCCGCGCCGCGATGGAGGGCCGAAACGGCGATCTCCTCGGAACCGGTGCCCGTCACGATGATCACGGGCACGTCCGGGTATCGCTCGCGGACGAGGCCGATCACCTCAAACCCGTCGAATCCAAGGACGTGGAAGTCGCTCAGGACGAGGTCCCACGGACCCTGGTCAAGCAGGGCCCGAAACTCCTGTTCCGTCGCAGCTTCGTGGATCTCGAAACCGCCCGCCTCCCGCGTCAGGGCATCGCACACCAGGCTTCGGTCCAGGTTGTTGTCGTCCAGGTACAGGGTGCGGAGGGAGTCGCCCATCATTGCCCCTCCCCGCCCGGGGCGGGCGGCAGCACGTTGAGCCCGAACCAGTAATCCCGGATCCTGGCGACCACGTCCAGGTAACCTGCGTAGTCCACGGGTTTGACGAGATAGCTGTTCGCGCCGCTGTCATACCCGGTGGCCCGGTCTCCCTCCTCCTTCGAGGAAGTCAGGATGACCACCGGAAGCCGGCGGAGGCCGGGGCTGCTCTTCACTTCGCGCAGCACGTCGAATCCGTCTATCCCGGGCAGGCGGAGGTCCAACAGCATCAGGTCGGGAAAGGGGAAGGTCGCGCGATCGGCATACCCCCCGCGTGCATGGATGTAGTCGAGGGCATCCTCGCCGGTGGAAACGTGAACAACGCGGCAGGTTGCGCCGCCTTCGCGGAACGCATTGAGGGTCAGCTCGGCGTCGAGCCGGTCGTCCTCCACCAGCAGCACCACGGAAGGATTCCAAATCATGACCCGGGCACCCCTTTCAGCCGCACATGGAAGACGCTTCCTTCTCCCACGATCGAATCCACCCAGACGGCGCCCCCCAACAGGGCGGCAGCCTTTCGAACGGTGGGTAAACCGATTCCCGTCCCGGAGATCTTCTCCTCCGGATGCAGGCGTTGGAACATATTGAAGATCCTGCCCAGGTGCACTTCCGGAATTCCCATGCCATTGTCGGCCACCGATAGGATCACATGGTCCCCTTCCCGTCTGCAATGAATCTCTATGCGCGGCGGCACGCCGGGGCGGGCGTACCTGATGGCGTTGTCCAGCAGGTTCGCGAACATCTGGCAAAGGAGCGTCTGGGTGCCCTCCACCACGGGCAACCCCTCCGGGATTCGCAGGGAGCCGTCCTGTTCCTGGATTCGCCCGGAGAATTCCCGGGCAAGGGGTGAAAAGACCGCGTCCAGGGGCACCGGGACAACCTGTATGGAACCGCGTCCCATGCGCGAATACCCGAGCAGGTCCTCAATCAACCGCCCCATGCGCGCGGCCGCTTCGATCACATTGCCGAGGAAGTGGCGCCCCTCCTCGCTCAACTCGTGGAGGTGCCTCCGGTGCAGAATCCCGGCGAAGCCGGCGATTCCGCGAAGGGGAGCCCTCAGGTCGTGGGAGACGGAATAGGTGAACGCATCCAGGTCGGCCGTGCGATCGGCCACACGGAGTTCCAGGTTGGCTTTCGCCTCCAGGATTTCGCGCTCGGCCGCCTTGCGCGCCGAGATGTCGCGGGCAACCACGAAGATGGCGGTCTCGCCCTTGTCCTGGAAAGGTGCGGCCGCAACCTCCACCTCCACCGCGGAACCGTCCAAACGCATGTACCGTTCCTCCACCATCCCGACCCGCTCACCGGCAAGGAGATGTTCCTCGATCCGTTCGCGGACCATCGCATGGCTGTCGGGATGGATCAGGTCAAACGGCGTCTTGCCAATCACCTCGGCATCGGAACTGGCGCCCAGCATCCGCACCAGCGACGGGTTGGCGTAAACCACCTTTCCCCCGCGGTTCACGAAAATGGCGTCCGGCGAAATCTCCACCAGGCTGCGGTAGCGCCACTCGCTTTCCTGCAAGTCGCGGACCAGGCGGTCGCGGGCATCCAGCAGGGTGTTCAGGGATAGCGCCACCTGCCTGACTTCCGCCGGCCCGCGCAGCGTTGCCCGGGCCGCGCACCCCGAAACGATGGCGTCGTGGGCCACCCGCGCCAGGGCACGCACCGGATTGGCAATGCGCTGCGCCAGGACCAGCGCGATTCCACCCACCGCAAGCATCGCCAGAAGGGCCGTCACCAGCCCAATGAGCAGTTCCCACCGAACCATCCCGAGGACGGGATCAAGGTCGGTACCCACGATGACCAGCCACCCCAGGCGCTTGATGGGAACCACGCCGAAATGGCGGGCAATACCGTCCAGGCCCTTTGTCTCCAAAGTGCCACTTTGCTTTTCCATGGCCCGCCGGATCAGGTCCGCGTCCGGGGTTCTTCTTCCCACGAAAGTCTTACCATCCACGGAGCGGAAGAGTATGGTTCCCTGGGAGTCCAACAGCGTGACCACCGTTCCGGACCGGAGAACCTCGGCCATCAGCACTTCCGGCAACCGGAGCAGGTTGATGGTTATTCCGACATATCCGGGCGGGGGGGTGCCCGGAAGGGGGTGACCAAGCATGATGGTCCATTGGCCCGTAAGCCTCCCTTGGAAGGCGCGACTCACCGTTGGGCCGGTGGTCTGCAGCATCTGCTCGAAAAAGCCCCGACCCTGGGCCCAGATTGGCGGTGAGGTGGTGGTGACGTCGGCCGCAGCCACATATTTCCCGGAACGATCGATCACCACCAGGTTTCCGAATTGCGGCTCCAGACGGTGGAATTCCTTCAGGGTTTTGGCACACAGAACCGGATCGAGACTGACGATACGCGGGTCGCTGGCCAGGCGCGCCGCAATGTCCTGCGTGTCGCGCACGATGCCGTCCGTCAGCATCGCCATCGTGGCCGCCACGTCCGAGGAGTACGCCGCCGCAAGCTTGCCCAGCAGGACTTTGGAACGCAGGTACCCGGCCACCGCGAACCCCCCAAGCGGAACCACCGCCGCAAGCACCACGAGCAGCAGCAGGGTCCGAATCGTGAGAGGTCTCGTCTTCACCCGGTATCAGGCTCAAGGAGATGCGTGAAACCCGGAGCGCAAACGGCAGGAAATTCCAGGAATGGGAATAATGCAATCCGAAACGACCCGGAGGGGATGGTTACCCCTTGTCGCGCACCAGCGGGATCGGGCGGTCGTCCGACAGGGGGATTCGGCGGGGCGTGGGGGCCGTTGGGAAATCCAGTTCGTCCACCTCGCGATAGGCATCTTCCGGCGACCCGGCGGCCTGCGCCTCCGCGTCGCGAAGGCGCCGCTCCAGGGCGGACAGGCGCGCCGCCAGCAGGATGATCACGCCCACCAGCAGGATATTGATGAACAGCAGCCATTGTACAAGCGCGCCAAGGTTGCTGATCAGCGGCAGGCTGAAAGCCGGCGAGTCACCGCTCATTCGAGGTTCTGCACCTGCTCGCGAATCTTCTCGATCTCGCCCTTCATGCGCACGATCCGGTTGGCAACCTCCAGCCCGCGAGCCTTGTTTCCGATGGTGTTGGTCTCGCGCAGCAGCTCCTGGACCAGGAAATCCATGTTCTTTCCCACCGGCTCGCCCGCGCCGTTCGCGCACAGTTTGCGGAACGCCGCGAGGTGCGCGTCCAGGCGCACCAGTTCCTCGGTGATGTCGGCCTTCTCGGCGTACATGAGCACCTCGGCCTCCACGCGCCCGGCGTCGAGGGGCACTCCTGCCTGCTTCTCGATCTGGGCCACGCGCTCGCGCAGGCGCTGGGCGTGCTCCTCCACCAGCGACTCCTTCAGGCCCGCCATCTCGGCGCGCATGGCGGCTATCTCGTCCAGCAGTCCCACGATGGCCGTCACCAGGGCCGCGCCCTCGGCGGTGCGGGCGCGGTCCAGCGCCCCGATCGCCTCGCGCACCGCGGCCCGCGCGGTGTCGGCAAGGGTCGTGTCGTCCGTGGTCGCCCGGGTCGGGTTCACGGTGCCGGGCAGCTGGAGCAGCGCGCCCAGGTCCACGGGCGCGTCCGGTTTCAGGTCCAGCGCCGCCCGGGCCTCGCCCGCGTAATGGCGCAGCAGCGGCTGGTTGATCTCGTAAAGCGCCGGGGCGCCGGGCGAGGCCGTCCAGCGCAGGAACAGGTCCACCTTGCCGCGCCGGATTCCCCGCTTCACCTCGTCGCGCAGGTCCATCTCCAGGAACCCCATCTCCCGCGGCAGCCGCAGGTTCAGGTCCAGGAACCGGTTGTTCACCGTCTTCACCTCGACGGCGAACTCTCCCATGTCGCAGGCCACCACGGCGGCCCCATATCCCGTCATGCTTCGGATCATGCCCGAATTGGGGGGACAGGAGGGGCTGGGAATCCAGAAAAAAGGGGGGGAAATCCTTCTCCCTGCCGCATGGCGGCCCTGTAACCGCCTTGGGAACGTGTCCGAATTGAAAAACCAGCGGCCTGATGCCGACAGACGCAATTACCCGGCGCCGGACGTGTGCGAGAGGGCAAGATCGCCGAAGAAACTCACTGCGAGTGGCTGACCTATCATGGCGCACGTTCGCCACACCACGCTGGCTGGGACGTCCCAGAACCAATCTTGTGCTAAGCCTGCCAAGGCCTATCGCGAAATCCGTGCAATCATCAATCCGCGAAAACGATCAGCGACAAAAAGGTGACCTTTCGAAACCGCCATTCCGATTGCCATATCGTCGGCTTTGATTTGACCCATGAGGGCGAGTTGACCCGGTGTTCCCAGACCTAAAATTGAAACCCCGGCCTCCGTGGCGACGTAGAGGTAGTTGTCGATAAGGACAGCGTTGCGTCCTTTCGCGTTAAGAGTGGATCGATTCTCCTGTAATGTTGAAGATTCGGCATTCACCCAAAACGTCGACCCCTCCTGGGAACAAACAAAAAGACGATTCCCAACGGGAACCGCTTCCCGGGCGCCGCCCTCAACAGGCACGCGGACGGTCTCTTTCGGTGCTGCGGGGTTGGAGACATCGAACCCGATCACTCCGTTTCCCGCGTCCGCAAGGAAGACGCGATTACCTTCCAAGGCAATGCCGGTTCCGAAAACCATCTGCTTCGATGGAGGAGCGTTTGTGTCCACTTGGGCCACTTGCCTGGGCAGGCGTGTCCGGTTAAAAGTCGAATAGATCCAGTTGTTTACGCTGCAGGGTGTC
>JADHEF010000959.1_pt1 | contig 22253 bp, 18 predicted proteins | sample 8952391 | NCBI WGS metagenome assembly JADHEF01 (sample SAMN16124439, study PRJNA663245) | bioreactor sludge metagenome | isolation source: sludge (nitrite) | place: India:Bengaluru | collected 2019-02-28 | reverse complement strand
GCTATACAGGACGCCGGCTGAGGTCTTCCTCACCCCCCCTGTTGCACTTAGACTTGGAATTCAGGTACATTGGAACCGCCGGGAATGTGATTAAAATTATCGGCTTTTGAACTGGCCGTGTCCCAGAAAATGTAGATCTCGCTCTGAGCTTGGTTGGACGCCGCCGGATTGTTGATGTCCGTGATCAGGAAGCGCTCAATGCCTTCCCGGAGGCGGTAAACAGTGCGCCCGTCAGCCGGCAGAAGCTCCAAGTCTTCCTCAAGCACCCCGAAGTCCTGCGCATCAACCTGAGTAATTACATCCCTCAACTTCATTGCAAGATAGGGGTTGAAATACCCCAACCCAACAGCATCCATCAACTCGAGTCCGGCTGTGATCTGCGGGGAGTTCACATCCACCGTTCCCTGATATATGTCCTGCAGTGCCCAACTAACATACGAGTAGGAAAATGAGTCGAATCGGCAGGGATTGATGGGGTTTTGCGGATTGTTGGCACCTCCCGGATCCCGCTGGTTCCACCTGCCGCCGGTGAGCGCGTCTGCGCCGTCAGAATCCGACGGGCACACCAATACTTTGGAATCTGTCAGATATTCGGGATAAACCATGTCTCCCTGAAACATAAAGTCAATTCCGGACGGCACAGTGCAGGGTTCCCCCGCAATGGTCTCATCCGGTTCGCGATGCTTGAGTGTCGGATACTGCTGTCCCTTGGACTCGTTGGAGTACATCTTGAACATGAGGCCCATCTGCTTGAGGTTGTTCTGGCAGGAGGAGCGGCGCGCCGCCTCCCTGGCCCTTGCGAGCGCCGGCAGCAGAATTGCCGCCAGAATGCCGATGATGGCGATGACCACCAGCAGCTCAATGAGTGTGAATCCCTTCTTTTTCATAGAAGTCCCTTTCATGGATGTCTGCCGCATCCGTGCATGGATTGAAAAATACCTTACCTTTCCCATTGAAAAGGTAATCGCTTACATAAATAGTAACACGAAGGGCCTATTTTGACAAGATGAACGGGCGCATTTCCGCGCCGAATGGGTGAACCAATAAAGGCAACATTGATTCAAAAAAACTAAGACGGTAAACTTTGGTAACAAATGTGTTATCATTTAGCTGAAACCTGCGCATTGGCAACAAGTTCAGCGGCAATATTTCTACCGGGTTTCTTGGGAGTAACCGATTAACGTGAACAAATCAGGACGTGCGACAATTTATGACGTGGCCCGCGAGGCGGGGGTGTCCACCAAAACGGTGAGCAAGGTCATCAACACGAAGCCGGGGGTGAACGAGGCCACCCGGAAGCGGGTGCTGGACATTGTGACCAGCCTCGGCTACCACCCGCACCACGGCGCGCGCACGCTGCGCGGAAAAAACCGGAACTGCGTTGGGGTGACCATCGCCCCGCCGATGGACCTTGTGCCCCTGAGCGAGGATTTCCTGATTTGGCTCTTCGCCAAGCTGTCCACCATCTTTTCGGCCCAGGGCGCGTACATCTGCTTTGACATCAACCGGTACAGCCCCAACTCGCAGAGCGACTACGCGCGCGGCGTGTGGGAGCAGATGTACGATGTGTGCGTGGTGGTGGGGCCCCTGCCCTCCCAGGACGACACGATGCGGCGCATCCACGAATACGGCATGCCCTATCTCGCGCTGGGGCGGCTGGACAATTTCCCGGAGTGCAGCTCGGCGGCGGTGAACCTGGAGCAGGGCGCCTATGAGAGCACCCGGTTCCTCATCCAGCGCGGCCACCGGCGCATCGCCCTGCTCACGGCCTTTGACGGGTTCTATGCGTGCGAGGAGCGGCTGGGCGGGTACCGGCGCGCCCTCGCCGAGGCGGGCCTGCCCTGGGATGATAGGCTGGTGCGCAACGTGCACCCCGTGCGCGACAACCTTTCCGACGCGGTGTTCCGGCTGCTGGCGGAATCGGAGACGAGCGCGGTGGTGGACTCGACCGCCTTTGAAAACGGCGCGGCCCTGCGCGACGGCTGCCGCAAGGCGGGCCGCACCCCCGGCACGGACCTTGACATGGTGGTGTGGACCTATATGGAAAACACCGCCGTGATGAAGGAGGCGGCCGCCCACCTGTGGCTGCCGGTGCGGCAGGTGGTCATTGAGGGGCTGGAACGGCTCTCAAAATGGTCCTCCGGAGAAACCGAGGGGCCCATCAAGGTGCTCTACCAGCCCGTGCTGCGCGCCGAACAGTATGAGCACGACGTGGAGCGGCCCATCCGTATTGCGGATCTGCTGTAGGGGGTATAGGGTATAGGGTATAGGGTATAGGGTCTGGATGGGGGCATACCCCGCCCCGAAGGGGTTGCTCCGCGGCTGACGGCCAAACTTTCCGTCCCTTTTGTCCTTTACGTCTCTTCCGTCCCTTCATCCGCTCACAGGTAGCCGGGATGCCCCCCGCCGATCTCGCCGGGGGCGGCAATGCCCATGGGCGGCCCAAGCACCTCACGCAGCAGCACCGCCTGCCGCAGGGAAACGGGCCCCCCGTGCAGGACGGCGTGCACGGAATGACGCCTGGCCATTGCCATTCTGCGCCGCGCCTCGGCCGCCGCCTGCCGGCGGAGACGCTCCGCCTCCCTGCGGCGCATTTCCTCCTGCTGGCGCACCCACTGGGCCTCGTCGCGCATCAGCTCCGCCGCATCCTCCCGGCCCGCGGGCATGGGGGCCGCGGGACGCCGCGGCGGCGGCTGGGCCTGGCGCTGCGCGCCGCCGCGCACCACCACCACCGGCGGCGGCGTGGCGGGCCGCTGCGCCGGGCGGGGCGGCGGCACGGACCGCGCCGCCTGGGGCACGGGAATTTTTCGCGCGGGCACGGGGCCGGGCGGAGGTGCCGGACGGTGCGCGGGCCCCTCGTGCCCCTCCACCACAATGGTGCGCGGACGGGCCACCACCACGGGGGGCGGCGCCTGACGGGGCCGCGCCGTGGGAATGTCCGTGCCGTCGCCGAAAATCATGCGGCGGGTGCTTTCCGGCATGTCCGCCGGGGACACGGGCGGCATCTTGTCCCGCTGCCGCTCCTCCTCGGCCTTGCGCATCTCGTTGACACGGGAGACAACGGACACGATCACGATGCCGACGAAAATGAGAAAGCCTATCAATCCGTCCATGGGCTGCCCTCCGGATGGCGTCCGACCCTACTTTTCACCCTCGCCGGGCGCGGGCGCCGCGTCGGGCTTCGCGATGGCCTCGCGCATGCCGGTGTCCGCCATGATGTTCTTCATGCGGTAGTAGTCCATGATGCCCAGGTTGCCGGTGCGCAGCGCCTCGGCCATGGCGCGGGGCACCTCGGCCTCGGCCTCGACCACGCGGGCGCGCATTTCCTGGACCATCGCCTGCATTTCGGCCTCGCGGGCCTTGGCCATGGCGCGGCGCTCCTCGGCGCGGGCCTGGGCAATCTGCTTGTCGGCCTCGGCCTGGCGGATTTGCAGCTCCGCGCCGATGTTCTCGCCCACGTCCACGTCGGCGATGTCGATGGACAGGATTTCAAACGCCGTGCCCGCGTCCAGGCCGCGGGAAAGCACCGTCTTCGAGATGGAGTCCGGGTTTTCCAGCACCTTCTTGTGGGACTGGGACGAGCCGATGGTCGTCACGATGCCCTCGCCCACGCGGGCGATGATTGTCTCCTCGGTGGCGCCGCCCACAAGCCGGCGGATGTTCGTGCGCACGGTCACGCGCGCCTTCGCCTTGAGCTGGATGCCGTCCATGGCCACGGCGGCCACGGTGGACGCGCCCTTGGACGGATCGGGGCAGTCGATGACCTTGGGCCGCACGGAGGTCTGAACCGCGTCGAGCACGTCGCGCCCGGCGAGGTCAATGGCCGTGGCCTGCTGGAAATTCAGCTCGATGTTCGCCTTGTTGGCGGCGATGAGCGCCTGCACCACGCGGATCACGTTGCCGCCCGCGAGGTAGTGCGTCTCCAGCTCGTTGGTGGTCACGTTCAGCCCCGCCTTCACGGCCATGATGCGCGAGTCCACGATGATCGTCGGGTTCACCTTGCGCAGGCTCATGCCCACCAGGCTCAGCCAGCTCACGCTGGCCTCGGACAGCCAGGCGCGCAGCCAGAGCCGGACATAGGAAATGAACACCACGGCGCAGACCAGCAGAAACACAAAGGCAAACAGCGCAAGAATACCCACGATGGGTTGCATGTGAATCACCCTTTCTCCAGTTGTTTCACCCGGACAGACGGACAGGGCCGGCTATTCGAGCGGTTCCACCACAATCCGGCTGCCGCGCACCTCGCGGACCCTCACCCGGCAGTTTTCCTCCACAAAGACGCCCTCGGAAACCGCGTCAAGCCGCTGGTCCCCGACGCGTATGGTGCCCGCGGGGCGCAGCGCGGTGATCACCACGCCCTCACGCCCCACCAGCGACATGTCCGACTCGGCGCTGACATAGCCCTCCGCCGCCTGCTGCGACGTGGCCAGCGTGAGCCGTCCGCGCAGCAGATTGGTCCTGGTCAGCACCAGCAGGCCCGCAACCACGGAGAGCGCCGCCCCGGCCAGCTCCCCGCCGATGATCCAGAAGGCCTGGTCGGGATACTCGCGCACGCCCAGCACGGCGCTGATGATAATCAGCAGCACGCCCGCCGTGCCCAGCACCATGCCCGGCAGGAAGAATTCAACGAGCAGCAGCACCATGCCCGTGACAAAAAAGAGCACCACCCAGCCCAGCATCACGCGGCCCCCCCGCCCATGGTTTCCAGCAGGGCGATCAATTGGGAAATCTCCACGCGGACGCCCATCATCACCTTGTATTTTTCGCCGGGGTCCTTGGGGTCGGCCTCGGCCAAATCATCAAAGGTGCCCAGCAGGCTCTCGTCAACCCCCAGGGTGCGCGTCTGCGCCAGCAGCCGGTTGAACCGCCGCGCAAAGGGCGCGCAGGTGTAGTAACCCGCGCCCTGCGAGGAGACGATCTCCATCTCCTTCAGCAACTGCCGCAGCATGTGCAGCAGCGCCTTTTGCCTTTCCTGAATGTCAACCATTGTCTTCCTCGACCTCCCTCACCACGTACCGGTTGCCCTCGGCGCGGATGATCTCAATCACCCGGCCCTCCTCAATGAAACCACCCTCGGTCATCACGTCCATCAACCCGCCGTCAAAGCGGCCCCGGCCCGCCGGGCGAAGCATGCTCGCCGCCGTGCCGCGCCTGCCCAGCACCGCCGCCGCGTCGCTGTCCGTCTGCACGGTGTAGCCGGCCCCGGCAAGCTGCGCGTGTGATTGTATCAGACCGCGCCCCAAAGGTGTGCGCGGCAGCAGCTTCCAGGTGAGAAACACCAGCAGGGTCAGGGCGAAGGACGAGGTGAGCAGCGTCAGCCCCGCGTCCGTGAGGCGGGTGTAGTCCCAGCTGTACCGGGGCACCGTCACGCGGGTGAGGGCCAGGTAGAAGCCCGCAAAGATGCAGAGAATCCCCGCCACGCCGGGCACACCGAAGCCCGGAAACACGAATATTTCCGCCGCCACCAGGCCGATGCCCGCCGCCACCAGGGCGATGTCCGCCCAGTCAGCCATGCCGATGACCAGGCGGGAGCCGAAGAACACCGCCAGGCAGGCCGCGCCCACCGCGCCCGCCCAGCCGATGCCGGGCGTTTTCATTTCAAGGTAAATGCCGCCCACGCCCACCATCAGCAGCAGCCCGGAGATGAGCGGCAGGGTGAGAAAGGCGAAGAGCGCCTCGTCCCAGCGCATTTTCACCGGCGTCAGGGGCAGCCCGCCGATGCCCGCCGCCGCGAGCGCCTCGTCGAGCGTGGCCGCCTGCGCCGCCGCAAGGCGGTACTCCAGCGCCTCGCCCGTGGTCAGCGTGAGCAGCTTTCCGGCGGGGCTCACCATGACCACGCCGCCGGGCGCGGGGGCCGCCGGCGCGGACGCCGCCTCCGCCCCGCCCGGCGCGGCGGGCCTGCCGGGAACGGGGGGCGCGCCGCCCATGGCGGTTTTCACCGCGTCGCGCACCTGCTCCGCGCCCGGCTCGCCGCTGATGCCGATGGTGTCAAAAACCACGTCGACGGGATGGGGCGGCGCGGGCTGGTCCTGCGCGGCGGGGATGCTTTCCATGCCGCCGTCCGCCGTTTTTTGGAAAATCCAGGAGCCGTCCGCGTTTTTCACGCCGCGCAGCTCAATGCCGGGGTCCACCATCGCCTCGCCCAGGAGCGGGCTGTGGCCGTTCAACTCGCCCAGCGCCCGGTATTTGGCCCGCAGGAAGGACATGGACTTCTCGGTGACCTGGTCCGACGCCTGGGCGGTGGGGTCAAAGGGGGTGGACGCGCCGATGTTCGCGCCGGGCGCCATGATGATCTTGTCGCAGGAATAGGCGATGAGCGCGCCCGCCGAAATCGCGCCGCGCCCGGTGACATGGGCGATGACGGGGCATTTCGCGCGGCCCACGCTCTCCGTGATGGCGATAGCCGAGTCCACCCGGCCGCCGAAGGTGTCAATCTGGAGCACCAGCGCTACGGCGCCCGCGGCCTCGCGCTCCGCCGCGCGCCTCACCAGCACGGCAAGACCGTCCGTGATGTCGCCGGAAACGGGGCACACCACCACAAAGGGCGCGCCCTCATCCCGCGCGGAGGCGGGAACCACAAGCATCAGCGCCAGCGCCAGCGCGGCACAGGCCCTTGTCGGCAAACCACGCATGCCTTCCTCCAGTCGGCGCGGCAACCCGCCGCACCCTTTCCATATCATACATCAAACAAAACTTTTCCACCTCTTTCCACCCCCTCCCCGGCGGGGAAAATTGGCGTGGCGGGGGGATGTTTCAGTATTCTTGCCCATCATCGGAAGCGTTTCCGAACAACAGGACTCATGATCATGCGCATTTTGTTCATCGGCGACATCGTGGGCAGGCCGGGCCGGAACGCGGTGGCGCGGCGGCTGCCCGCGCTGCGCGCCAGGCACGCGCCGGAACTGGTGGTGGCCAACGCGGAGAATTCGGCCGCCGGACTGGGGGCGACCCCGGCGATACTGGCGGAACTGCGCGAGATGGGCGTGCACGCCTTCACCCTGGGCAACCATGCCTGGCGCAAGTCGGAAATGATCGACGCGATTGACAGGATCGGCGACGTGGTCCGGCCCGTCAACTTTCCCGACGGCTCGCCGGGCCGGGGCGCGATGCTGGCAACCCTGCCCGACGGCAGGACGGCGGGCATCATCAACGCGGTGGGCCGGGTCTACATGGAGCCGGCCCAGTGCCCCTTTGTGAAGGCCGAGGCGGCGCTGGCGGAGTTTGCGGGCCGCACGAACGTCATCCTGATCGACTTCCACGCCGAGGCCACCTCGGAAAAGGCGGCCCTCGCATGGCACCTGGACGGGCGCTGCTCCGCGGTGATCGGCACGCACACCCATGTGCAGACCGCCGACGAGTGGATACTCCCCGGCGGCACGGCCTTCATCAGCGACGCGGGCATGTGCGGCCCCTACCATTCCATCATCGGCGTGGACACGCGGCGCGTGGTGGAAAAATTCGTTTACGGCATGCCGCGCAAGTTTGAGGTTGCCGCGTCGGGCCCCAGCCTCTTCAGCGGCGTTTTCCTGGAGGTGGACGACGCCACCGGCCGCACCCTGCGCATCGAGCGCATCCTGGAGCGTGATCCGGCGCGCTGAAACCGTGCGCCGCCGCCCCGGCCCGTCCGGCACCATGAGGGAGTTTCGGCAATGTTGATTCAATCTCTTTCTCTGTTCGCACTGGTGCTCGGCCAGGCTCCGGACACCCCCTTCCTTCAGGAACACCACGAGGCGATCCCCGTTGTGCGCGGCGCGGGCGGGCCGGACGGGGCGAACGACGTGCGCGCGCTGGCTGTGGAACCCAACGGCAACGTGTGGGCGGCGACGAAGAAGGGGGTGAGTCTTCTGCCCAGGGGGAAACAGCACTGGGTGGAGGAGATTCCCGCGCGGCAGAGCGGCCCCGCCTTCGACATTCTTGCCGTTGACGGCGTTTCCGTGTGGGTGGCCGCATGGGACGGGCTGCACCGGGGCGGTGAAAAGGGCTTTTCAAAAATAGACGGCGTCGGGGGGCCGGTGTCCACCCTGGCCGCCGCGCCGGACGGGGTCTACGCCTTCGGCGCCGACGGCGTTTGGCGCGTGTCCACCGAGGGGACGGCGACGCCGCTGAACCCGCCCGTCTCCAAGAACATCCGCGCGGCGACGGCCGACGAACAGGGCACCCTGTGGATCGCCACGGGAAACGGCCTGTGCAGGTATGACGGGAAAGACGCCGCACTCATCCGCGAGGGGCTGCCAAGCAGCGATGTGCGGGACGTCGCCTTCGACGGGCAGGGGAGGCTTTGGGCGGCGTGCATGGGCGGCGTTGCCGTGCTGGAAAAGGGCGTGCCCGTGCGGACCCTCACCCCCGCGGACGGACTGCCCTGCGTGTTCACCCGCTGCGTGGCCCGCGACGGGGACGGGCGCATGTGGGTGGGCACGGAAAAGGGGCTTGCGCGGCATGACAACGGGAAATGGGCGCTGCGCCACAGCCGCCGCTGGCTTCCCGACGATGCGGTGCGCGCCGTGGCCTTCGACGCCGACGGCACCGCATGGGTGGGCACTTCCCGCGGTGTGGGCGCCATCCGCCGGAAGACAACCACCCTTGCGGAAAAGGCGGCGTATTTCCAGAAGGTTTTGGAGGAGCGCCATGTGCGCCCGCCCTTCATCGTGGAAAAATGCCGTCTGGAAAAGCCGGGCGATCTTTCCTCCTTTGCGCCCGAAGATGACGACAACGACGGCGGCTACACCGCCGTCTACCTGGTGATGGAGGCGTACCGTTACGCCGCCACCCGGTCGGAGGAGGCCCGTGAAAACGCAAGGCGCGCCTTCGACACCCTCGACTTTTTGCAGACCGTGACGGGCACCCCCGGCTTTTTCGCCCGCACCGTGGTTCCGTCGGACTGGAAAAACATGAAGGATCCCGGCGACGACTTCTCCGAGGAGGAGTGGGCCGAGGAGCGGGTGGGCGATGTGCGCGCCAAGCGGGTGCCCAAGCGGTGGCACGACTCCGCCGACGGCAAATGGAAATGGAAGGGCGACACCAGCAGCGACGAGGCCACCGCCCAGTTTTTCGGTTTTCACTTCTATTATGATCTCGCGGCGGACGACGCCGAAAAGGCGCGGGTGGCCGCGCTGGCGGCGCGCATCATGGATCACATCATTGAGAACGGTTATGTGCTCCGCGACCTGGACGGCAGCCACACGCGCTGGGGTGTTTGGGCGCCGAAACGGCTCAACGACGATCCGGAATGGGCCGGGGAGCGGGGCATCAACTCCGTGGAAATACTGTCCTATCTGCTGGCCACCCACCACATGACCGGAAACGAAAAATACCGGGCCGAATACCTGCGCCTGCTCCGGGACCACAACTACCTGGAAAACGTGCGGCGGGCCAAAAACTACAACCCCGCCTGGCGCACCCACATCGATGACGAGCTTCTCGCCATGGCCTATCCGGCACTGTTCAAATATGAAAAGGACCCGGAAATCCTCGCCGTCTACCGGGAAAGCCTCGACCACTGGCACGGGGGGGTGGAACAGGACCAGAGCCCCTTCATGGACTATCTTTACGCCCTGTGCGCCGGAACCGCCCCCGATTCCTCCAGGGCCGCCGAATTCCTGCGGACCACGCCCCTCGATCTCGTCAACTGGACCGTGGACAACAGCCTCCGCGAGGATCTGCGCCTCGTGCGCGCGCCTGAACTGGAATTTCTCCAGACCGACCGCCTTCCCCCCGCCGACGAGCGCGGCGTGGTACGCTGGGACAAAAACCCCTGGGTGGCGGTGCAGGGTGACGGCGGCCACTCCGAATGGGCGCCCACGTTCTGGCTCCTCCCCTACTGGATGGGCCGCCACCACGGCTGGATTGCCGCGCCCGAAGGGGGCGCGAAATGAGGGGGGGGCCGCTGTTTTTTGTCCTGGCCTTCCTTTTTTCCGGAGCCGCCGCCCCGGAAACGCTGCTCGACCATGAGGTGCGCCTCGGTCCGGACGGAATACTGCTGCCCTGGACGGATTATGAAACCGTCATCAAGGGAAGCATTGAATATCTGGTCCACTGTCCGGCCCGCAAAACCGCCCATGGGAAAGATCCCTGGTATCTCATCACCTCAAAATTACGGGAGGACGGTTCTTTCCGCGCCAACCAAAACAACCAGGGCGGCAATGCCTGGTTTCTGGTGGACACGCTCGTCCGGCGGCACGCCCTCACCGGGGACAACTCCCTGCTGCCCGTGGCAAGGAAACTTCTCGACCGGATGATGCTGTACCACACCCCCGCCGATTGGGCATGGCCGGGGGTGCCCCGCACCCAGGACGACAGTCCGGATGGACAATACACCGACTCCACCTCCGAACCGGACAAGATGTGCATGGCGGGCGGGGCCTACATCCGCTTTTTCCGTTTCACTGGTGAAAAGAAATATCTTGAGGCCGCCCGCCGGGTCGCCGGCACGGTTTTCGCCCATGCCATTCCCGGTGATGCCAGCCATTCCCCCCTGCCTTTTCGGGTGAACATGAACACCGGGGAGGTGCTCGACCCCTACACGTCAAACATGGTGGCCGCGGTGATTTTCCTCGACCTGCTCGCGGAGGAAAAGATCGAACCGGAGCACCATAAAAAACTGCGCGACGGCATCTGGGCGTGGATCATGGCGTGGCCGGTGAAAAACATGCGCTGGTCGGGTTATTTCGAAGATGTGAAAACGAACCAGAAAAACATGAACCAACTGACGGCGCTGGAGACGGCGCGGTACATGCTTGAACACCCCGACAGGGAGCCCTCCTGGCGGGAGGCCGTGCCGCCCGTCATTGCCTGGGTGGAGGATCGCTTCGGCAAGGCGCGCCGTTTCAACGCCATAAGCCTTTGCGAGCAGGACTGCTGCATGTTTGAGATGGCCAGCCACACCGCGCGGCACGCCTCCGTGCTCGCCCGCTGGCACAAACTCACCGGCGACAAAGAGGCAAAGGAAAAGGCCCTGGCCATGTTCGCCCTCTCCACCTACTCCGCCTTCAGCAGGCATTCAAAGAAGGGCCGTTCCCTGAACTACGTCGGCGTGGGCTACCTCGACCCGTGGTTCTCCGACTCCTACTTCGACTACCTCCCCCACCTTCTTTCCGGCATGGCGGACCTGCCGGAAATGCGCGGCAGATAGGCGCGCCTAGCGCCGCACCAGGTAGAAAAAGTCGCGGGCGTCGTTGCTGCCCACAAAGCGGGCCTCGCCCTTTTTGGCCTCCGCCTTCGCCATGTCCCTGTGGACATGCTCCGTTCCGGCGGGCGCGCCGTTCCCGTCAAAGACCCGCAGGGCGCTGTAGCACAGGGACCAGGAGTTCATATCGAGCTGCATGGCGTAGTCGCACTGGTACGCCTGGAACACGCGCGCCATGGCGTTGGGCGTGGCGGCGGTGAAATAGGCAAACACGAGGAAGGTCTTCCCCCCCGCCCGCTGCCGCGCCAGCGCGGAGCGCAGGGTCACGAAAAGCCCGTTCTGCCGCGCCGACCAGGCGCCCTCGCCCCAGCGGCGCACAAGGGAACCGGGAACGGGCAGGCCATTTTCATCCACCCCGTCAATCACGGGGGGGTTGTTCTGGCGCAGGTGGAGCGTCCGCGAAATCAACCGCGCCTCCGTCACCCCTTCCCCGTCCGCCAGCACGGCCTCCGCGCCCGGCTCGGGCCAGGTGAGCATTTCCACCGAGCCGTCGCGCAGCATGCACACCGTGGCAAGCCCCGGCCTCGGGCGGCTGAGAATGACACCGCTCTCCATGTAGCCGAAGTGGGTGCCCTGGTTCACTTTTGCAAAGGGGCCGAACTTGAACGCGCCATGCTCCCGCTTGAAGCCCCCCACAAAAACCGCCGCAACCCGGTCCGCCAGATGGGGCGGCACCGCGCCCACCGTGCTGAGCGGCGCAACCGTGCCGAACCCGTCGGGGCCGCCCCCGTTTTTGGGCTCAAAGGCGCAGTAGGACGACCATGCCACGCCCGGATGCTGCGCGCCCAGCGCGTACCCCAAGCCGTACATGTCCGTGTCCACCGCGAGCAGGTAAACAAGCGCCCGCGCCTCGTCGGTGCCCTTGTCGTACTTTCCGGGAGGAAGCACCCGGTCCGGATAGGATTCAAGGATGCCTTTTTCCACCCCCGAGGCGCGCGCGACACTGAACCACACGCCGGGATGGTGCAGGGTTCTGCGCCATTCGCCAAAATGAATCTCGGGCGCGCCCGCCCCGGCGCCCTCCAGGGCAATGTCCAGATGGGGAAGGGCGCAACCCTGCGCCGCCTCGGAGGCTTCCAGCCGCGCGGGAAGCGGCGCGGCCTCCCCCTTTGGGGAAAGGGGCAGGGCAACCCCCTCGGAGGTGGTGCCTGTGGCAAATTCCGCGCCGGGTATCAGGAAGGGTTTGGCCTGCTCCACCAGCCACGCGCCTGCGGGTACCCGCCGCAGCAGGTCCGTGGCGGTCTCGGTGGTCATGGCAAGCCCCGCCTTCTGGGAGCGCACCAGCACAAGCCCGTCGCACACCGGGGTAAAACAGGCCGGGAACCCCTTGCCGGGGCGCAATTCCTCGCACAGCAGCGGTTTGGCGGACAATGCCGCGTCCTCAACCCCGACGCCGTCCCCCCAGAGGGGGTAATTGACAGGCGCGCCGCCGGGAGGGGTCACGGCCAGCCCGCCGGACCATAACGACAACGCCGGCCGCTCCCCGGATTCACCCACCGGGGGCGTCTCCAAATGGAAAACGCGCGTCTCACCCCCGAATTTTGTCTCCAAAACATGCCATGCCCCGGCAAAGGGGTTAAGGTTGACCAGTCTTGCCCGGTCTCCCCTGCCGTTTTCCAGTACACTCTCCGTGCGGAACGGCTGAAGTTCGACCACCGACGGCACCTGTCCCTCCGGCAGCGGTGGCAGGGGCGTTTCCTCCACCGCAGGCTCGGGCATCTGCTCCGCAGCCTCATCCAGTCCGGCCATGCGCAACGGAGGCGTTGTCAGGGCAAGGGGAATCCGCACCTCCGCCGATACCTTCGGCATTAAGACCAATTCAGGGGGAAAAAGCCATTCCGCCCAGTCCTCCACACTCGGCTCAGGAACAGGCTCCGGTGTTTTGACGGCGGGCGCGGGGGATGCGACGGACGGCGTTGCCGGTTTCGGCATTGCCGCCATCACCGGGGACTCCTTGGGAAGGTGGCGCACGACATACCCCGCCGCCAGCAGCCCCGCCAGGGCGGGCACGGGTAGCATCCACAAAAAGAGCCTCAAAATCCGCCTTGCCGCCCGTTTCTTGGGCGCGGGGGCGGCCCCCCCCGGATGGGTCCGTCCGGCCAGGGCGGCACCCGCCAGAATGCGCTCCCTGATGCTCCATGCCTGGGGATCGTCCCCCTCCGCCAGCAACCGGTCGCAGTCGGCCAGCGCCTCCCCCCAACGTCCCAGCGCCTCATGGCACAACATTCGCGCAAACAGAAAATCAGGACGCCGCCGGTGCCCTTCGGACAGGGCCTCAAGCAGGGCAAGCGCCTCCCCGTGGCGGCCCAGGGGAATCAGGCAGAGGGCGCGCGAAAGGGCGAAGGTGTCCCTGCCGGGGTGCCGCGCGTGCAGCTCCTCCAGAATCGCCAGGGCTTCCCTGTGGCGGCGCGCCATGTGCAGGCGCCGCGCCTCGTGGTACCGCTCGGCGGTGTCTTTCTTGTCCAAAACCTCATGCATGACTGAAAACGGGCGTCTCCTCTCCCGCGGCAACAAACACCAACAACCAGCGCGGGGATTTTATATCCTACGCCGCATCCATTACGAATCATGGGAATGCGCCGCGATCTTTGCGCCGGGAAAACATCCGGGCCCCCTTTGCCGTCCCCGACGCCCCCGCCGCCCGTATTTGGGAAAGGGACCCCGTCCGGCGTTGCGTTGAACCCTTCCCGGCGGGTATGCTTTCCATTTCCGAGAGGTGCCAAGGGCGGGGTGCGTCCCGCAGGGGCGTTCCCGGAGCATACTGGTTTAGCGGAATCACGGCAGCGCGCCCCCGCGCGCCCCGAACCGGATAAATGGACTATGTACTTCAAGCATATAGAGTTGCAGGGTTTCAAATCCTTCGCGGACCGCACCGGCATCAGCCTGGAGCCGGGCATCACGGCGATTGTCGGGCCGAACGGCTGCGGCAAGAGCAACATCCTCGATGCGCTCCGCTGGGCGCTGGGCGAGCAGAGCGCCAAGGCGCTGCGCGGCGCCCACATGCAGGACGTGATTTTCAACGGCAGCGGCCAGCGCCCCCCCACGGGCATGGCGGAGGTCTCCCTGACCTTTGACAACGCCGACGGACGCCTGCCCGTGGACTACAGCGAGGTGCAGGTGACCCGCCGCGTCTACCGCAGCGGTGAAAGCGAATACCAGATCAACAAGGCGCCGTGCCGGCTGAAGGACGTCCAGGAACTGTTCATGGACACGGGCATCGGCACCAACGCCTACTCCCTCATCGGGCAGGGCAAGATTGACCTGGTCATCAGCTCGCGCCCGGAGGACCGGCGCTTCCTCTTCGAGGAGGCCGCGGGCATCATCAAATACAAGACGCGCAAGCGCGTGGCCATGCGCAAGCTGGAGTCCGCCGAGCAGAACATGCTCCGGCTCGGCGACATCATCGCCGAGGTGGAGCGCCAGATGCGCAGCCTGAAGCGGCAGGTGAACGCCGCCATCCGCCACCGCGAGCTGACCGCCGCCCTGCGCGAGCTGGAGATCAGGAACGCGTGGCTCCAGTTCAACGAGCTGAGCGGCCAGGTGGCCGACCTGCGCGACCGTCTCGCCGCCGCCACAGACGCCTACGAGGGCACCGCCGCGGAAACGACGCGGCGCGAGGCCGAAGCGGAGCAGCTCAACGTGCAGCGCATCGAGCTGGACCGCGACCTCATGGGCCGCCGCGAGCGGGAGCACGAGATTGACTCCGAAATGGAGCGCATCGAGGGCAACGTCAAGCTGATGCGCCAAGAGATAGACTTCTGCCGCCAGCGCGCCCGCGAGGCCGTTGAGGAGCAGGAGGCCCTGAAAAACCGGGCCGAGTCCATTTCCAAGGATCACGGCGCCAGCGGCGAGCGCGCCGCGGCGCTGGAACTGGAGGTGCGCGCCGCGCAGGAGCTTCTGGCCGCCGCGCAGACCGCCCACGAGGAGGCCCTCGCCGCCGAGGCCGGGGCCGACGGCGATCTGGAAGGGGCGAGACGGAGCAGCATTGACGCGGTCAACATCCGCAACCGCGCCCAGACGGAGCTTGAAACCCTCGGCGTGGCCGTGGCGGGCGTGGATCAGCAGATCAGCGCCATCCTTGAGAGGCGCTCCCTGCAGGAGTCGAAACTGGCAGAAATGAAGGCCCAGGCGGAGGCCACCCGCGCCGCCCTGGAGGAGCGCCAGCGCCTGTTCTCCGGAACCGTGGAAACACGCCGCGCCCGGCAGGCCGCCCGGCAGGAGCGCGCGGAGCGCGCCGCCGCCCTCAACAATGAATGGCAGAACCTGCGCGAGCAGAAAAGCAGCACCGAGGCGCGCCTCACCTCCCTGAAGGAGCTGCGCGACAGCTACGAGGGCTTCGCCGTGGGCGTGCGCGCCGTGATGATGGCGAAGCAGCGCGGCATCGCCGGCATGGACGGCATCATCGGCCCCGTGGGCGACCTGCTCTCCACGGACAAGGAATTCGAGCTGGCCGTCGAGGCGGCCCTGGGCGGCAACATCAACAATGTCGTCGTGGAAAAGGCCGACGCGGCCAAGAACGCCATCGCCTTCCTCAAGGAGCACCGCGCCGGGCGCGTCACCTTCCTGCCACTCGACACGATCCGCCCCAGCCAGGGCGACGACGAGGACAAGCTGCAAAACCGCCGGGGCATCATCGGCAGGGCCATTGACCGCGTCCACTGCGACCGCCGCATCATGCCCGCCGTGGAGTACCTGCTCTACAACACGCTCATCGTGGAAACAATCGACGATGCCATCCGCATCGCCCGCACCGAGCGGCGCTTCCCCCGCCTTGTCACCCTCGACGGCGAGGTGGTGTCCCCCGCGGGCGCGGTCACGGGCGGACGGGGACAGAAGGAAAACCACGGGCTTCTCGGCCGCAGCGCGGAAATCGAGGAGCTTGAGCAGCGCGCCGCCGCCGCGCTCCGGCGCATCGCCGAAATCGGCGCGGAGGCCCAGGGCGTGCAGGAGGCCATGCAGGCCCTCGCACTGGAAATCCGCGCGCTGGAGGAGGACGAGAACGGGCACCGCCAGGCCGTGAACGACCTGGGCGTGACCCTGGCGCGGCAGGGCGCCGAGTATGAAAGCCTCACCCAGTCCGACGAGCAGCTCGCCCGGCAGCGGGACGAGCTGAACGCCCGCCGAACCGCGCTCATGGGGCAGCGCGCCGCCGCGGAGGAGCGCATGGCCTCCGTGTCCGTGGACGACGAGGAGCTCCAGCGGCGCGTCAACGCCGCGCAGGAGGCCGCCGCCGCCGCGCGCAGGGAAACCGCCGCAAGGGCGGACGCGCTGGCCGACGCGCGGGTGCGCCTGGCCCAGCTCACCCAGCACATGGAGGAGGCGGAGCGCAACCGCGTCCGCGAGCGGCGCGAGCACGAGCAGGCGCTGGAGGAGGCGGGCCGCCGAGAGTCCGTGGCCGGGCAGATGCAGGAGCGCGAAAAGGCGCTGGAGGCGCAAATCGCCGGGCTGCTGGAAAGCGCGCGGGCCATGTCGGACACGCGGGAGCAGGCGCACAGCGCCGTGCTGGAGGCGCAGCGCGCCCACAAGGCCCTCGCCGACCGGCTCGACGCCATCTCGAAGCAGCTCCGCGAACTGCGCGAAAAAACCAACACCGCCCAGAAGGAGGTGCACCGCCTCGAACTGGAATGTTCCCAGAAGGAGGACCGCATCGCCTTCTTCCAGGAAAACATCGCCCGCGACTACGGCCTGGCCCTCGGCTCACTGGACGAGGCGCAGGTGGGCACCGACGAGTACGACGAGAAGGAGCGCGACGAGGTCATCAAGGAGCACCGCAAGTCCCTGGAGCGGCTCGGCAACGTCAACCTCGCCGCCATCGAGGAGTACGAGACACTGGAGAAGCGCGAAAAATTCCTCAAGGACCAGGCCGAGGACCTGCGCCGCGCCCGCGAGGCGCTGCTCGGCGTGGTGAAGCGCATTGACGACACCATCACCCAGATGTTCCTCGACACCTTCAACGAGGTGAGCCGCAACTTCACGGAGTATTTCCGCCGACTCTTCAACGGCGGCCAGGCGCGCATCTACCTCCTCGACGAGGGTGATCCCCTCGAGTGCGGCATTGAGATTGAGGCGCGCCCCCCGGGCAAAAAACCGCAGTCCATCTCGCTCCTCTCCGGCGGGGAGCAGGCCATGACGGCCATCTCGCTGCTGGTGAGCATCTTCGCCGCCAAGCCCAGCCCCTTCTGCGTGCTGGACGAGGTGGACGCGCCCCTGGACGACGCCAACGTCGAGCGGTTCCTCAGCGTGGTCGAGGAATTCACCGACCGCAGCCAGTTCATCATGATCACCCACAACAAGCAGACGATGTCCCGCGCGTCGGCCCTCTTCGGCGTGACCCAGCAGGAGCTGGGCGTGTCGCAGATTGTCTCGGTGCGGGTCGAGGACGCGGCCGTCAACTGACGGGCCGGGTGGAGCGGCCATGGCCACGGACACAGCGGATACCGCCCCCATCCGGGTGCTGCACCTTTTCAGCAACCACAAGTGGACCGGACCGGCCGAGCCCGCCCTGAACCTTTGCGCGGCCCTGCGCCGCGCCGGGGCGGACACCGTGTTCGCCTGCGCGCCGGGGCCGGACGGGGGGGTGAACACCCTCGTTGAAACCGCCCGCGACCGGGGCGTGGAGCCCCTGCTCTCCTTCCGCCTGGGCAAGCACCGCAACCCCTGGCGCAACTTCTTCGACAGCCTCGCGCTGAACCGCTGGCTGCTGGAGAACCCCTGCGACCTCATCCACTGCCACCTCGACAACGCCCACGAGATCGCCCTGGGGCCCGCGCAAAAGCGCGGCATCCCCGTGGTGCGCTCCAGCTACGAGGGAACCGGGTTTCCGGAGACGCCGCGCCACCGCCGCCTGATGCGCGCCGCGGCCGCGGTCATCGAACCCTCCGAAATGGCGCGGGAACACGACACCGCCGCCTTCGGCCTGGAGCCGGAGCGCGCGGTGGTGATCCCCAACGCCGTGGACACGGAACGCTTTCACCCAACCCGCGAACTGCCCGACGGGCGTCGCTGGCTGAACCTGCCCCCCTCCGCCTTCATCATCGGCATCGTGGCGCGGATGCAGACCCACCGCCATTATGAGGACCTCTTCGGCGCGCTGGCGCGGCTGGTGAAGAACGCGCCCAACGCCCACCTCGTCGTGGTGGGCCGGGGCACGAAGCAGGCGCAGGTGGGTTTTGAGCCGGTGAAACGGCTCGGCCTCGAAAAGCACGTCCATTTCACCGGCTACATCGCCGGGGAAAACTACGCGGGCATGCTCCGCGCCTTTGACGCGGGCGTGTTCCTCGTGCCCGGCAGCGACGGCACCTGCCGCGCCGCACGCGAAATCATGGCCTCCGGACGCCCCGTGGCCGCCGCCGACCGGGGCATGCTGCGCGAAATCGTCCACCACGGGGAGGACGGCCTGATCTTTGACGGAAGCACCGAGGGGCTGCTGCGGGCCGTCGCAAGCCTCTGCGCCGACAGGGCGCTCTGCGCCCGCCTCGGGCAGAACGCGCGGCGAACCGCCGAAACCAGCTATTCCCTCAACGCCCAGGCCGCCGCCGTCATGAACCTGTACCGCGCCGTCCTTTCCCGCCGCTCCGGCTGACGTCCCCCCTCCCCGCCGACGGCCCCTCCCGCCGCGCCGCCAGACGCAGCTTGATCACCGCCCTGCGCACTCCCCGCGACACCGCCGAGGGCGACAGGCCCAGACGCGCCCCCGCATCACGGCAGTTGCGGCCGCCCAGGCAGCATTCCTCAAGGCAGGCCCGCTCCGTTTTTGTCAGACGCCGACCCGCCTGGCGGCGCACCCAGGCCAGCAGTTCGGCCCTGCGCGCCGCCCATGCCAGCGCGGCCTCCCGCTCCGCATCCGTCTCATGCCACGCCCCCGCCGACTCCGGCAGTTCCGCGAGGCGCAACGGATCCACATGCACGCACAGGCGGTTGCCCCGGCTTTCGCCGCCCTCCCCGGTGTCCATGCCCGGCTCCAACCCCGCATTTTGCTCTTTCATCTTCACTTCCTCCATGCCCCGGCGGCGCGGCGGCCCTTCCGCCGCATTCCCCGGATGCCGCGCCAAGTGTGCCGCCGCCGGGGCCGAAAAGTACTTTGCCGCCCCTGCGCACCCCCTGCGATTTCACTGTGTTTTGCGCTTCCCGCACCGTGACCGCTTCGCCCCCTCTTTGCGCCGAACCGGGCGATACCGGTAAAATAAGCACCGCACCGGGCCGGTCCGCGCAAAAAAAAAGGGAACACGCCATGACCATCATTGAACGCATCCAGGAAGGCATCAAAGAATGCACAAAGAACCGGGAAATGCTGCGGCTGGACACGCTGCGCATGGCCAAGGGCGCCCTGCTGGTGAAGATCAAGGAGGGCGGCCACGGGGACGGCCTCTCCGATGCCGAGGCGGTGGCCGTGCTGCGCGCCGAGGTGAAAAAGCGTCAGCAAAGCATTGAAACATACCGCGAAGTGAACCGGCCTGAAATGGTGGAACAGTTGGAGCAGGAAATCGCGTTCATGCTGGAATTCCTGCCTCAGCAGTTGTGCGAGGCCGACCTGGAGGCCAAGGTGCGCGAATACCTTGCCGCCCATCCCGAGATGAACCACGCGGGAAAACTCACCGGCGCGATGAAAAAAGAACTGGGCGATCAGGCCGACGGCAAAATGCTCATGGACATCTGCAAGCGCCTCATCGGCTGATTGTCCTGGGCTTTACGCCCATCCCCCCAAAAAAATTGGCACCGGCGTCGTGTCACATTCACGACGCCGGCGCTCTTTCCCGGGTCAACCAACCACATAACGCCGGCCCTCCTTGGGGAGAAGCCGGAGGAACGCAGATATTAAACGGAGGGCTTGGCCTCTTCCTTGGGGGCGGATTCGGATTTCTCACCGCCGCCGCAGCAGCCCTTGCCGTCCGACTTGGGGCAGGACTTGGCATCTTTGCACTTGTCGCTCTTGGCACAGCCTTCCTTTTTCTCACAGGAGGACTTTTCGCCGCAGGATTTCCCATCCTTGGCCTCGCCGTCCGCCGCCTGGGCCATGTCAACCGGCTTCTCAGCCACGGAGGTTTCCACCTTGGGCTCCGCCGTTGCGGCCATCGACTTGGGACAGCATGCACCGCCCTTTGCGGCCTTTTCCTGGCAGGATTTGCCGGAGGCGGCCGCCTTTTCAGGGGTCAGGCCAAGCGCAGAGCCCAGCTTGGCTATCGGGCATGAACCGGTGGAACAGCCGCCCTCAGTGGATGCCTGGCCGTTGGAGGCCAGCACCTGGGAGGTCGTCAGCCCCGCCACAAGCAACACCAGCAGGGTGAACAGCACCCAGGGCCTGCGGTTGCCCTTGCGCGTGCTTTCCGTCGCCACAACCTCAGAATTTGCAACCTTTTCCGCCGTTTCTTCCGTCACAGGCGTCTCGTTTTCTTTCCATTCGCTCATGATCGTCTCCTTTCGTTTTCACCAAAGCCACACTTTGTATACCATACTAAACGATTGTTTTGCAAAACTAATTTCCGGCGCGGCGTGTTTTGCCCGCTGCGTCGCGGACAAACCCGTCCCAACCGCCCTCTCGCCAGCGCCTAGAACACGGCACCGCCGCTGGCTTACAATCCCCCCATGACCGACAACCTCTTCGAACACGCCGCCGCGGACCGGCTGAGGCGCGAGGCCCCGCTGGCCAGGCGCGTCGCACCGCGCACTCTGGATGATCTGGTGGGCCAGGAGCACATCCTCGGCCCCGGCAAAATCCTCCGCCGCGCCATAGAGGCGGACCGGATCACCTCGCTGATCCTGTACGGTCCGCCGGGTTCCGGAAAAACCGCCCTGGCGCGGCTCATCGCCATGCGCACCAAGTCCGTGTTTGAACCGCTGAACGCCGTCACGGCGGGGGTGAAGGAACTGCGCGAACTCATCGCGGCGGCCCATGAACGGCGCATCCACGACGGCCGCAAGACCATTGTGTTTGTGGACGAAATCCACCGCTTCAACCGCGCCCAGCAGGACGCGCTCCTGCCCGATGTGGAGAACGGCAAGATCACCCTCATCGGCGCGACCACGGAAAACCCCTTCTTTTCCGTGGTGGCGCCGCTCCTCTCCCGCTCCCAGATTTTCGAATTCAGGCGGCTGGAGGAGGCCGATCTGCTCCGGCTCATGGAAAACGCCCTCGCCCACCCCGACCGGGGATTTCCCGAAGTGACGGTGGACGCCGCGCCCGAAGCGCTGGCCCACATGGCCCGATACGCCGAGGGCGACGCCCGCCGCGCCCTGAACGCCCTGGAAGTCGCCCTGCTCACCACGCCCGTGGAGGACGGCACTCTCCGCATCACCGTCGATGTGGCGCGGGAATGCATCCAGCGGAAGATGCTCCATTATGACGGCGCGGGCGACGAGCACTATGACGCCGCTTCGGCTTTCATCAAGAGCATGCGCGGCAGCAGCCCCGACTCCGCCGTGTACTGGATGGCGCGCATGCTGGAGGCCGGGGAGACGCCCCGTTTTGTGGCGCGGCGCATCTGCATTGCCGCCGCCGAGGACGTGGGCAACGCCGATCCCATGGCGCTGGTGGTGGCCACAGCCGCATGGCAGGCCTGTGAATTCATCGGCATGCCCGAGGCGCGCATCATCCTGTCCCAGGCGGCCACCTACGTGGCCACCGCCCCGAAAAGCAACGCCGCCTACCTGGCCATTGACGCGGCGCTGCGCGATGTGCGCATGGAAAAGACCGAGGAGGTGCCCAACCATCTACGCGACACCCATTACAAGGGCGCGAAACGGCTGGGCAGGGGCGCCGACTACCAGTACGCCCATGATTTTGAGGGCGGTTATGTGCCGCAGGACTACGGCATCCCGCGCGGCGCCTACTACACCCCCTCGGACCGGGGTCACGAGGCCATAATCCGGGAATACCTTGCGGAACTAAACCGGCGGGATGCGGCGGAGGAATCGCCGCAGGAAACAACACCCACTGAATGACGCCCCGCTTCCCCCACTCTTTGCACCATTGACTGGTGAATACTATTAAAATATCTTGACACACCAGTGTCTATTCCTGAATTCAAAGTCTAAGTGCAACAGGGGGGGTGAGGAAGACCTCAGCCGGCGT
>JADHEF010000958.1_pt1 | contig 22263 bp, 14 predicted proteins | sample 8952391 | NCBI WGS metagenome assembly JADHEF01 (sample SAMN16124439, study PRJNA663245) | bioreactor sludge metagenome | isolation source: sludge (nitrite) | place: India:Bengaluru | collected 2019-02-28 | reverse complement strand
GGCACCGCGTCCAGGCCGAGGGTGGCGACTTCGATCGCCAGCGAGATGCGCGACAGTTCGCCGCCGGAGGCCACCTTGCGCAGTGGGCGGGGCGGCTGGCCGGCGTTGGCGGCGACGAGAAATTCGGCGCGTTCGGCGCCCGATGGGTCCGGGCGTGCTTCGGCCTGGGTTTCCAGTTGGACCTCGAAGCGCCCGCCGCCCATGCCGAGTTCGCCTATCAGCGTGCTGACCGCGGCGGAGAGGGCATGTGCCGCCTTCGTGCGCGAGGCGCCCAGATGTTGCGCGGCGGCCTGCCAGCCGCTGCGCGCGTCGGCCAGTTCGGCATCGAGCCGGGCCAAGCGTTCGCCGGCACCTTGCAGTGCTTCCAGTTCGCCGGCAAGTGCATCCCGGCGCGCGGCCAGCTCGGCCGGGGCGACGCGATGCTTGCGGGCAAGGTCGTGCAGGCGTGCCAGCCGGCGTTCCAATGCGGCGAACTGTTCCGGGTCGGCGTCCAGATCGTCGCGGATGCGGTCGAGCAGGCCGAGGGCCTCGTCGAGCTGGATGGCGGCCGCCTCCAGCAGGGCATCCACCTCGCCCAGGCGCGGTTCGTGCTCGGCCAGCCGCTCAAGGCCGTTGCGGGTCTGCTGCAGCAGCGGCAGCAGGGCGGGGGCCTCGTCGCCGTTGAGGTGCTCGGCCGCATCCGCGCAGGCCTGGATCAGGGCGGATGCGTGCGCTTGGCGGCGGTGGTTGCGGTCGAGCTCCTCGATCGAGGTCGGGGCGAGCTCTTCGCGTTGCAGTTCGGCCAGTTGGTGTTCCAGAAAGCCGATGCGGTCGGAGACATCGCCTTGTCCGGACAAGGCTTCGCGTTCGCGCAGCAGCAAGGTCCAGTGGGCGGCCCGAGTGCGGACTTCGGCCAACAGGCCATCGTGGCGGGCCCAGGCATCGAGCAGGGCGAGCTGGCTGGCGCGCGACAGCAACGCCTGATGCTCGTGCTGGCCGTGGATTTCCACCAGATGCGCGGCCAGTTCGGCCAACTGGCCCAGCGGCGTGGCGCGGCCGTTGATCCAGGCGCGCGAGCCGCCGTCGGCGCGGATCACGCGGCGAAGCTGGCACTGGCCTTCGTCGTCCAGTTCATTCTCGCGCAGCCACGCCGCAGCGGCGGGCGCGTCGGCGAGGTCGAATTCGGCGGCCAGCTCGGCGCGTTCGGCGCCGTGGCGGACCACGCCGCTGTCGGCGCGCAGCCCGGACAGGAAGCCGAGCGCGTCCACCATCAGCGACTTGCCGGCGCCGGTTTCGCCGGAAACGACGGTCATGCCGGGGCCGAAGTCCAGTTCGCTGGCACGGACGACGGCGAAATCCTTGATCGAGAGCCGGGTAAGCATGGGGACATAGTGTAGTGGCGATGCCCAGCCTGCCGGCAGGGTGTCGCAGCGGCCGAGACGTATGCGGCCGGCTTGCAGGGGGCGGGCGTTGCCGTTATGTATCCATGCATGAAGGCCGCTTCTTCCCGCTCAGCCGAATTCCCGCTCGATCCGCGCGCCCGGCAATTGCTGCGCACGCTGATTTCCCGCTACATCCGCGACGGCGAGCCGGTGGGCTCGCAAACGCTGGCCCGGCATGCGGGCCTGGACGTGAGCTCGGCGACCATCCGCAACATCCTGTCCGAGTTGGAGGATGCCGGGCTGCTGGCTTCGCCGCACACCTCGGCCGGGCGAGTGCCAACCGCGCAGGGTTACCGGATGTTCGTGGACAGCCTGGTGCAGATGCAGCCGCCGGACGACGGCGAGCTGGCCCGTCTGCGCGGCGAACTGCCGGCCGGTGCCGGCACCCAGGCGCTGTTGGGCAGCGCTTCGGAACTGTTGTCGGCGATGACCCATTTCGTCGGCGTGGTCAGCGCGCCCAGCCGCGAGCAGTTCGCCTTCCGCCACATCGACTTCGTGCCGCTGGATGCCGGCCGGGTGCTGGCCATCCTCGTGTTTGCCGACAACGAGGTGCAGAACCGGGTGATCGAGCCGCGCCGTGCCTATGGCCCGGGCGAACTGGAACAGGTGGCCAATTACCTGAATGCCCATTTCGCCGGGCGCAGCCTGTCGGAGATCCGCGCCACGCTGCTGCACGAACTGCGCCATGCCCGGCAGGAGATGGAGAGCCTGCTGGCCCGCTCGGTCGACTTGGCCGAGCAGGTGCTGGTGCCCGACGTGGCCGCCGACATGGTGGTGCGCGGCCAGACCCGGCTGATGGGCGTGCAGGACCTGTCCGATCTGGACCGGCTGCGCGAATTGTTCGAGGCTTTCGCCCGCAAGCGCGAAATGCTGCAATTGCTCGAACGCACCAGCCTGGCGCCAGGCGTGCGCATCTTCATCGGCGAGGAAACCGGGCTGGCGCCGCTGGAAGCGGTGTCGCTGGTGTCTGCGCCGTATGCGGCGGCCAATGGCCGCGTGCTCGGTGTGCTGGGGGTGATCGGCCCCCAGCGCATGGCCTACGGGCGGGTCATCCCGCTGGTGCAGGCGGCGGCCGATGCCCTCGGTGCCGCCCTCGATCCCGCCGCGCCTTGAAAGGGGCCGGGCCGCCCATATACGAAGCCAATGAAGGCGGCGGAGTTGCCGCCGGGGATGCCAGAAATGAACCAAGACACCCGGGAATTCGATTCCGACAACCAGCCCGAGCCGCAAGGCCCGGTCAACCCGCTGCAGGACGAGTTGGACACCCTGCGCAGCGAGATGGCGATGCTGAAGACCGAGGCACTGCGCGAACGCGCCGATCTGGAGAACCAGCGCAAGCGCGTGGCCCGCGACGTCGAGCAGGCGCGCAAGTTCGCCAACGAGAAGCTCCTCGGCGAGCTGCTGCCGGTGTTCGACAGCCTCGATGCAGGCCTGACCGCCGCCGGCGCCGAGCCGAGCCCGCTGCGCGACGGCCTGGAAATGACCTACAAGCAGTTGCTGAAGGTGGCAGCCGACAACGGCCTGACCATCGTCGATCCGGCCGGACAGCCGTTCAATCCGGACCATCATCAAGCCATCAGCCAGGCCGAGGCGCCCGAGGGCATGGCTCCGGGCAGCGTCGTGCAGGTGTTCCAGAAGGGCTACCTGCTCAACGACCGCCTGCTGCGCCCCGCGTTGGTGGTCGTCGCCCGATCTGCGCGATACAAGGCGCCGATCGGTTCGCAAGAGCGCTTGAATCGCCGGCCGCCGCCCCCATCCAGACACCATCGCCCGGCATGCTGCCGGGCCAATGAACACATCAAACCTCATTCAGGAGCCATCCCACATGGGCAAGATCATCGGCATCGACCTGGGCACCACCAATTCCTGCGTTGCGATCATCGAAGGCGGCAAGGCCCGCGTGATCGAGAACGCGGAGGGCGACCGCACCACGCCTTCCATCGTCGCCTACACCAAGGACGGCGAAGTGCTGGTCGGTGCGCCGGCCAAGCGCCAGGCCGTCACCAACCCCAAGAACACCTTCTACGCGGTCAAGCGCCTGATCGGCCGCAAGTTCACCGACGCCGAGGTGCAGAAGGACCTCGACCACGTGCCGTACGGCATCATCGCCCACGACAACGGCGATGCTTGGGTGCAAACCAGCGACGGCAAGAAGCTTGCCCCGCAGGAAATCTCCGCGCAGGTGCTGGGCAAGATGAAGGCCACGGCCGAAGCCTTCCTCGGCGAGACCGTCACCGAGGCGGTCATCACCGTGCCGGCCTACTTCAACGACAGCCAGCGCCAGGCCACCAAGGACGCCGGCAAGATCGCCGGTCTGGACGTCAAGCGCATCATCAACGAGCCCACCGCGGCCGCGCTGGCCTATGGCTTGGACAAGGGCGACAACAAGGACCGCAAGATCGTCGTCTACGACTTGGGCGGCGGCACCTTCGACGTGTCGGTGATCGAGATCGCCAACGTCGACGGCGAGAAGCAGTTCGAGGTGCTGGCCACCAACGGCGACACCTTCCTCGGCGGCGAGGACTTCGACAAGCGCGTCATCGACTACCTCGTCGAGGAGTTCCAGAAGGACCAGGGCATCGACCTGCGCAAGGATCCGCTGGCCCTGCAGCGCCTGAAGGATGCGGCCGAGCGCGCCAAGATCGAGCTGTCGTCCGCGCAGCAGACCGAGGTCAACCTGCCGTACATCACCGCCGACGCGACCGGCCCGAAGCACCTGAACATCAAGCTGACCCGGGCCAAGCTCGAGGCACTGGTCGAGGACCTGATCAAGAAGTCGATCGAGCCTTGCCGCATCGCCTTGAACGACGCTGGCCTGCGTTCCAGCGACATCGGCGAGGTGATCCTGGTCGGTGGCCAGACCCGCATGCCGAAGGTGCAGGCGGCGGTGGCCGAGTTCTTCGGCAAGGAGCCGCGCAAGGACGTCAACCCGGACGAGGCCGTGGCGCTGGGCGCCGCGATCCAGGGCGGCGTGCTGGCCGGCGACGTCAAGGACGTGCTGCTGCTGGACGTCACCCCGTTGAGCCTGGGCATCGAAACGCTGGGCGGCGTGATGACCAAGATCATCGAGAAGAACACCACCATCCCGACCAAGGCCTCGCAGGTGTTCTCCACCGCCGAGGACAACCAGTCGGCGGTGACCGTGCACGTGCTGCAGGGCGAGCGCGAGCAGGCCCGTTTCAACAAGTCGCTGGCCAAGTTCGACCTGTCCGGCATCGAGCCGGCTCCGCGCGGCCTGCCGCAGGTGGAAGTGTCCTTCGACATCGACGCCAACGGCATCCTGCACGTGTCGGCCAAGGACAAGAAGACCAACAAGGAGCAGAAGGTCGAGATCAAGGCCGGTTCGGGCCTGTCCGAGGACGAGATCAACCGGATGGTGGCCGACGCCGAAGCCCACCGCGACGAGGACAAGAAGTTCCAGGAGTTGGTGGCCGTGCGCAATTCGGCCGATGCGCTGGTGCACGCCACGCGCACCGCGATCAGCGAGCATGGCAGCAAGGTGGGCGGTGACGTGATCGGCAAGGTCGAGTCGGCATTGTCCGAGCTGGAAGCCGCGCTCAAGGGTGACGACAAGGCCCAGATCGAAGCCAAGGCCAAGGCGCTGGAAGAGGCCGGGCAGTCCCTGTATGCCGCGGCCGCGGCGGGCGAGCAGGCCGGCGCGCAGCCGGGTGCTTCGGCCGCCGGTGCCGGCACCCCGGCCGGCGATGACGTGGTGGACGCCGAGTTCACCGAGGTCAAGGACGACAAGAAGGCCTGAATGCGGGCGCATGACGGAGGAGCGGGGCGCAGGCTCCGCTCCTTCGCGTTTTCCGGTCCGCAGGCCGCCCCTCCCCGAAAATTCCCCGTGGCAGTGCAATGAGCAAGCTCGACTATTACGAAGTGCTGGGCGTGGCCCGCGACGCCAGCGCCGAAGAGGTGAAGAAGGCCTACCGCCGCTCCGCGATGAAATACCACCCCGACCGCAATCCCGACGATGCGCAGGCCGAGGTGATGTTCAAGGAGTGCAAGGAGGCCTATGAGGTGCTCTCCGACGACGGCAAGCGGCGCCTGTACGACGCGCATGGCCACGCCGCGTTCGAAGCCGGCATGGGCGGCGGCGGCCCCGGCGCGGCGGACATGGGCGACATCTTCGGCGACATCTTCGGCAACATTTTCGGTGGTGGCGGTGCCCGCGCGCCGCGTCGCGGTGCCGATGTCGGCTACGTGATGGAGCTGGATCTCGAAGAGGCCGTCTCCGGCATCGAAAAGCGCATCGAGATCCCCACCCTCAGCAACTGCGAGGCCTGCCACGGCAGCGGTTCGGAGGACGGCAAGGTCGAAACCTGCACCACCTGCGGCGGGCGTGGCCAGGTGCGCATGCAGCGCGGCATCTTCACGATGCAGCAGGCCTGCCACGTGTGCGGCGGGCGCGGCCAGATCATCCGCAACCCGTGCAAGACCTGCCACGGCGCGGGCCGGGTGGAGGACGTCAAGACGCTGTCGGTGAAGATCCCGGCCGGCGTGGACAGCGGTGATCGCATCCGGCTGGCGGGCGAGGGCGAAGCCGGGCCGGCCGGCACGCCGCCGGGCGACCTGTACGTGGAAGTGCGGGTGCGCGACCACGCCATCTTCCAGCGCGACGGCGACGACCTGCATTGCGAAGTGCCGATCCGCATTTCGCAAGCCGCGCTGGGCGACGTGGTGCGCGTGCCCACGCTGGGCGGTGACGCGGAAATTCGCATCCCGTCCGAAACCCAGACCGGCAAGCTGTTCCGCCTGCGCGGCAAGGGCGTCAAATCGGTGCGCAGCCGTGCGCCCGGCGACCTGTATTGCCGCGTGGTGGTCGAAACGCCGGTCAACCTGACCACTGAGCAGCGCGAGCTGCTGGAAAAATTCGAAGCCACCTTCGTCGGCGAGGAAGGGCGCAAGCATTCACCCAAGTCGGCCACGTTCCTCGACGGCGTGAAGGGTTTCTGGGACAGGATGACCTCCTGACCACCCGCAAGGCGGGGCGCCCACCCCTCATGGTCGCCCCTGCAACTTCTGCTGCGGCATAGAATTGCCGCATGAGTGAAGCCGCAACCGAAAGTCATCTGGTCCACGGCCGCCGCCTGCGGCCGGACGGGCCTTCCCCCGTCGATGTGATCTCGGTCCAGTCGCAACTGGTCTACGGCTGCGCGGGCAACAGTGCCGCTGTGCCGCCCTTGCGCGCGCTGGGCGTGCGCGTGGCCGAGATCCCCACCACGCTGCTCAGCAACGCGCCGTTCTATGCCACCTTGCGCGGGCGCATGCTGCCGGTGGACTGGTTTTCCGAACTGCTGACGGGCGCCAGCGAACGCGGCCTGCCGCAGCGCGCGAAGGCGCTGGTGTCCGGCTATTTCGGCACCGTCGCCAATGGCGAGGCCTTTGCCGACTGGCTGGACACGACCGCGCCGCAGTCGCCGGGCATGCGCTATTTCCTCGACCCGGTGATCGGCGATACCCACACCGGCCCCTATGTCGAGCCCGCACTGGAACGAGTGTTCCGCGAGCGACTGCTGCGCCACGCCTGGCTGGTGTCGCCCAATGCCTTCGAGCTGGGCCGGTTGACCGGCCTGCCAAGCCTGGCCGAAGCCGATGCGCTGGTTGCCGCCCGCCGCCTGCTCGAACAGGGGCCGGCCTGGGTGCTGGCGCACAGCGTGGCGGCCGAGCCCGGGCAACTGGTCACTCTGGCGGTGAGTCGCGATGCGGTGTACCGCTGGACTTCGCCGTATCTGCCGGTGGATGTGGCCGGTACCGGCGACGTGTTGACCGCGCTGCTGATGGCGTTCCTGCTGCGTGGGCAGGCCGTGCAGGAGGCCGTCGGCCGCGCCTTGACCGGCGTGCATGCCGCGCTGGAAGCCACGCTCGCCGCCGGTCACGAGGAACTCGACGTGCTGGCCGCGGCGCCGGCCGCGCTGGGTGCCCCGCGATTTGCGGTCGAGCAGGTCTGAAGGATGGCTGCCGACGCACCTGTTCGTCCCGTCGTCGGCATCGTCGGCAGCGAGGGTGCCTACGGGCGCTGGTTGCGGCGGTTCTTCGTTGAAGGCATGGGGTTGGAAGTGATCGGGCGCGACCCGGCCGACCGCCGCTCGCCGGCCGTGCGCGAACTGGTCGAACGTGCCGACGTGCTGATCTTCGCCGCGCCGATCCGGCATACGCCTGCGTTGATCGCCGAGTACGCGCGGGTGGCCGATGGCGTCGAGCAGGGCCGGCTGTGGCTGGACGTCACCTCGATCAAGCGCGTGCCGGTGGAGGCCATGCTGGCTTCGCATGCCGACGTGGTCGGCCTGCACCCGATGACCGCGCCGCCCAAATCGCCCAACCTGAAGGGACGGGTGGTGGTGGTATGCGAGGCCCGCCTTTCGTCACGCTGGCGTGGCTGGTTCGATGAGCTGCTGCTGCGATTGCAGGGCGAATACGTGCGCACCGACCCGGATCGCCACGACCGCATCATGGCGTTGGTGCAGGCGCTGGTGCATGCAGGGCACCTGGCGCAGGCCAAGGTGATCGGCAGTTATGCCGGGGACATGGGCACGCTGGCTGGGCTGATGCCGTTCCGTTCAGCCGCGTTCGAGCAGGACGCCAGCGTGATCTCGCGCATCCTGTCGATGAACCCGGCGATCTACGAGGACATCCAGTTCGAGAACCCGTACGCGGCCGACGTGCTGGCACGGCTGGTGCACGAACTCACCGCCCTGCAGCGGCTCATCGCTGCCGGCGACGAAGCGGCGCGAGCGAGCTTCCGCGAGCGTTTTTTCGGTGCTTCGCGGCAGCGCTTCGACGAGCAGTCGCTGCACGAGGGCAATTACACCTACGAGCGCATCGGCTACCTGCTGGCCGACCTCACCGAGCCGCGTGCGATCAGCGTCTACCTGCCGCTGGACCGCCCCGGCTCGCTGCGCGACCTGCTGCAGGTGTTCGAGCGCCACGGCATCAACCTGGCCTCCATCCATTCCTCGCGCACGCCCAAGGGCGAGCTGCACTTCCGCATCGGCTTCGACAAGGACGTGACCACCGAAGCGATGCGTGCCGCCTCGCTGGAAATCAACACCAGCGGCATCGGCCGGGTGCTGGGCACGGTGGTGCCGTCCACGGCGGCGCGCCCGGCCTTGCCCGATGGCGTGCGCCGACGCAAGGCGATGGCCGCCGACGTGGCGCCGCTGATCGCCTTGCGCGAAGCCGTGCTGGCCGATTACCTGCGCTCGTCGGGCGCCGATGCGTCCCCGCCCGCGTTGCTGGCACGTGTGCTGGAAGGCATCGGCAATGCCGACATTTTCGAGCGCGACGGCCGCGTGGTCGGCGTGCTGAAACTGGATCGCAGCGGTGCCGACTGGCTGGTCGACCAGATCCAGTTGGCGCCGGAATTGCAGGGTCAGGGCATGGGGCGGCGCCTGATCGAAGCTTTCGTCGCAGAAGCCCATGCCGCCGGCCATGACGTGATCCTGCAGGTACTCAAGACCAACCCGGCCAGACGGCTGTACGAGCGCATGGGCTTCGTGGTCGAGGGCGAGGACGCGCGCGAATTCCACATGCGTCTGGCCCGTCCGCAGGGCTGAGCGCCTTCAATCGCGTACCAGCCCGCCGTCCACCACCAGATTCTGCCCGGTCACCGCGCGCGACCATGGCGAGGCGAAGAACAGCACCGCGTCGGCAAATTCCTCCGGCGTGGTGACGTGTCCCACCGGCGTGGCCGAGGCGATGTAGTCGAATACCGCTTCCGGCGTGGCTGCGCTGGCATCGGTGGTGCGCAACAAGCCGCCGGACAGCATGTTGACGGTGATGCCGTCCGCGCCGAGGTCGCCGGCCAGCGTGCGGGTCAGCGACAGCAGCGCGGCCTTGGCGGCGGTGTAGTCGTGGTAGGGCACCACCGGGTTCTGGAACAGGTTGGTGCCGATGTTGATGACCCGACCGAAGTGCAGTTCGCGCATGCCGGGCAGGGTGGCCTGCACCGTGTTCAGCGCACCGCGCACGCTGCCTTCGAACTGGGCGGAAAAGTCCTGCCAGCCGATCGCGTCGGCCTTGGCCCGGGCATCGCCGTTGAAGCTGAAGTCGGCCAGTGCGTTGTTGACCACGGTGCTGATAGGGCGCCTGAAGTGCGCCTGCGCCGCGGCGACCAGCGCCTGGACCTGGGCCGGATCGGTGACGTCGGCCTGCATGGCCAGTGCGGCCGAGCCGAGTTCGGCGGCCAGCGCCTCGGCCGCTTCGCGGCTGCGCCGCCAGTTGACGACGACCGAGGCACCCTCGCGGGCGAAGGCGCGGGCGATCGCGCGGCCTAGGCCGCGTCCGGCACCGGTGACCAGAACGAGTTGTCGGGACAGCTGCATGGACACTCCGGCTACGAAAAGGGGGCAGTATACGAAGCGGGTGCGTGCCGGTCGCCGGCTGTGCGGAACGCCGTGGCAGCGGGGCTGGCAGCCGTGGCTCGCATGCCGAGTCATCGGGTTTGGGCATGTCCCGGCCGATGGACGAACCCGAGACGGCATGGCCTGAAACCGGCAAAAAACCGTATTCGATTCCATGCGGCGCATGAGCGTCGGCGTGCATGGGCGTCCCGGCTTCGGGCTACCATTGGCGAATGAACACGCACTCTCCTGTCCGCATCGTCATCCATGGGGCTTCCGGGCGCATGGGTCAATCCCTGTTGCGACTGGCGGCGGCAACCGCCGGCATCGAGGTGGTGGCAGCAGTGGTCCGCACGGCGCCGGCACAACGTGTCATCGACGGCATCCCGTTCTTCGCCTCCACCGAAATGGTCGGCCTGCCGCCGTTCGATGTCTTGATCGATTTCAGCCTGCCGGAAGCCTTCGACCCGGTGCTGGCGCTATGCGCGCAGCGCGGGGTGGCCCTGTTGTCCGGTACCACGGGCCTGTCCGATGCGCAGCGGCTGGCGCTGGACGCCGCCGCGTCCCGTGTCCCGCTGGTCTGGGCATCCAATTTCAGCCTCGGCGTGGCGGTGCTGGCCGACCTGGTCGAGCGCGCAGCGGCGGCCTTGCCGGGCTGGGATTGCGACATCGTCGAGGCCCATCACGTGCACAAGAAGGACGCGCCGTCCGGCACCGCGTTGAGCCTGGGCGCGGCGGCCGAAGCCTCCGGCGCCGTGCCGCGCTATGCCAGCCTGCGGGCCGGCGACATCGTCGGCGAGCATCTGGTCCAGTTCACCGGGCTGGGCGAGCGGGTGGAGCTGGTGCACCGGGCCACCAATCGGGACATCTTTGCCCGTGGCGCCTTGCATGTGGCGACGCGGCTGGCCGGCCGGCCGGCCGGCCGCTACCGGGTGCGCGACTTGCTGTGAGGGCTTCGCCCAGGCAGGGCGATTGCAGCCGTTCCGGCCTTCAGGGCACCTGCGCACGATGGCCGGCGGCAGGGGCGATCTGCTGAACGCAGCCGGCCCGAATGCAGCCGTGGCGGCTGGCACCGACGCGCCGCGCCCGGTACAATTCCCGCTCGCCTGTTAACCCCGACACGGACCGGAAACCCACCGCGTCCGCGGTTTCTTGCAGCCGCAAGCCCGGGGAACACAGGGTTCCATTCACCCCAAGGCGATCCCCGTGACTGAAACCGCAATTCTGGTCCTCGAAGACGGCACCGTGTTCGAGGGCGATTCCATAGGTGCGACCGGCCTTTCCGTGGGCGAGGTGGTGTTCAACACCGCCATGACCGGCTACCAGGAAATCCTGACCGACCCGTCCTATGCCCGTCAGATGGTCACGCTGACCTATCCGCACATCGGCAACACCGGCTGCACCGATCAGGACGACGAGGCCGGGCAGGTCTGGTGTTCGGGCCTGATCGTGCGCGACGTGCCGCGCCGACCCAGCAACTGGCGCAGCCAAGTGTCGCTGCCGGAGTGGCTCAAGGCGCGCGGCGTGGTGGCCATTGCCGGCCTGGATACCCGCAAGCTGACCCGCATCCTGCGCGAGCGCGGCTCGCAGAACGGTGCGCTGATGGCCGGCGAGATCGACGTGGACAAGGCGCTGGAAGCCGCGCGTAAGTTCCCGGGCCTGAAGGGCATGGATCTGGCCAAGGTGGTGTCCACCGCCGAGCGCTACCCGTGGACCGAGGGCGAGCTGGACCTGGACAAGAACGCCTTCGTGCAGGCCGCGCCGAAGTTCAAGGTGGTGGCCTACGATTTCGGCGTGAAGCGCAACATCCTGCGCATGCTGGCCGAACGCGGCTGCGAGGTCACCGTGGTGCCGGCGCAGACTCCTGCGACCGAGGTGCTGGCGCTGAAGCCGGACGGCGTGTTCCTGTCCAACGGCCCCGGCGACCCGGAGCCCTGCGACTACGCGATCGCCGCGATCCGCGAATTCATCGCTGCCAGGGTGCCGACCTTCGGCATCTGCCTCGGTCACCAGTTGCTCGGCCTGGCTGCCGGCGCGCGCACGATGAAGATGCCGCACGGCCATCATGGTGCCAACCACCCGGTACAGGATCTGGACAGCGGCCGGGTGATGATCACCTCGCAGAACCACGGCTTCTGCATCGACGAGGCCAGCTTGCCGGCCAACGCGCGCGTGACCCACCGCTCGCTGTTCGACGGCAGCAACCAGGGCATCGCCCTGACCGACGCGCCGGCCTTCGGCTTCCAGGGCCACCCGGAAGCCAGCCCCGGCCCGCACGACGTCTCCCCGCTTTTCGACCGCTTCGTTGCGCTGATGGAGGCGCGTTGACATGCCCAAGCGCACCGACATCAAGACCATCCTGATCATCGGCGCAGGCCCGATCGTCATCGGCCAGGCCTGCGAGTTCGACTATTCCGGCGCACAGGCGTGCAAGGCGCTGCGCGAGGAAGGCTTTCGCGTGGTGCTGGTCAATTCCAACCCGGCCACGATCATGACCGACCCGGACACGGCCGATGCCGTGTACATCGAGCCGATCAACTGGCAGACGGTCGAGAAGATCATCGCCAAGGAAAAACCCGACGCGCTGCTGCCGACCATGGGCGGGCAGACCGCGCTGAACTGCGCGCTCGACCTGGCCGACCACGGCGTGCTGGAGAAATACGGCGTCGAGCTGATCGGTGCCAAGCGCGATGCCATCCGCATGGCCGAGGACCGCGAGCTGTTCCGCGTGGCGATGGGCGAGATCGGGCTGGAATGCCCGAAGGCGCACGTAGCGCGCAGCTTCGACGAGGCGGTGGCCATCCAGGCCGAAGTCGGCTACCCGACCATCATCCGCCCCAGCTTCACCCTGGGCGGCAGCGGCGGCGGCATCGCCTACAACCGCGAGGAGTTCGAGGAAATCATCAAGCGCGGCCTGGAGCTGTCGCCGGTGCACGAAGTGCTGGTGGAAGAATCCGTGCTGGGCTGGAAGGAGTTCGAGATGGAGGTGGTCCGCGACACCGCGGACAACTGCATCATCGTCTGCTCCATCGAAAACCTCGACCCGATGGGCGTGCACACCGGCGACAGCATCACCGTTGCCCCGGCGCAGACCCTCACCGACAAGGAATACCAGCGCCTGCGCGATGCCTCCGTGGCGGTGCTGCGCAAGATCGGCGTGGATACCGGCGGCTCCAACGTGCAGTTCGGCATCAACCCGAAAAACGGCCGCGTGGTCGTGATCGAGATGAACCCGCGCGTGTCGCGTTCGTCCGCGCTGGCATCCAAGGCCACCGGCTTCCCGATCGCCAAGGTCGCCGCCAAGCTGGCGGTGGGCTACACGCTGGACGAGCTGAAGAACGAGATCACCGGCGGGCTGACCCCGGCTTCGTTCGAGCCGGCCATCGACTACGTGGTCACCAAGATCCCGCGTTTCGCCTTCGAGAAGTTCCCGGCCGCCGATGCGCGCCTGACCACGCAGATGAAGTCGGTGGGCGAGGTGATGGCGATGGGCCGCACCTTCTCCGAATCGGTGCAGAAAGCCCTGCGCGGCCTCGAAACCGGCAAGGTCGGCTTCGACCCGACCGGGCTGGACCTGGGCAGCGAGGACGACCTGACCACGCTCAAGCGCGAGCTGAAAGCGCCCGGCCCGGAGCGGCTGTTCTACGTGGGCGACGCCTTCCGCGCCGGCATGAGCGTGGACGAAGTGCATGCGCTGTCGCACATCGACACGTGGTTCCTCGACCAGATCGAGGACATCGTCGCCGACGAGAAGACGCTGGCGGCCGATGGCCTGGGCGCGATCGATGCCCGCCGCATGCGCAAGCTCAAGCGCGCCGGTTTCTCCGACGCGCGGCTGGCACAAGTGCTGGGCACCGACGAAACCGCCGTGCGCACGTTGCGCAAGGCGCTGGGCGTCAAGCCGGTGTACAAGCGCGTGGACTCGTGCGCGGCCGAATTCGCCACCGGCACCGCCTACCTGTATTCGACCTACGAGGACGAGTGCGAGGCCGCGCCCAGCAACCGCGACAAGATCATGATCCTCGGCGGCGGCCCCAACCGCATCGGCCAGGGCATCGAGTTCGACTATTGCTGCGTGCATGCCGCGCTGGCGCTGCGCGAGGACGGGTTCGAGACCATCATGGTCAACTGCAACCCGGAAACCGTGTCCACCGACTACGACACCTCCGACCGCCTGTACTTCGAGCCGCTCACGCTTGAAGACGTGCTGTCCATCGTCGAGCTGGAGCAGCCCAAGGGCGTGATCGTGCAGTACGGTGGCCAGACCCCGCTGAAGCTGGCCAAGGCGCTGGAAGCCAACGGCGTGCCGGTGATCGGCACTTCGCCGGACAGCATCGACCTGGCCGAAGACCGCGAGCGCTTCCAGCAGCTGGTCGAGCAGCTCGGCCTGAAGCAGCCGCCCAACCGCACCGCGCGTACCGCCGAGGAGGCGCTGACGCTGGCGCGCGAGATCGGCTATCCGCTGGTGGTGCGCCCGAGCTACGTGCTCGGCGGCCGCGCGATGGAAATCGTCTATGGCGAATCCGACCTGGCCCGCTACGTGCGTGATGCGGTCAAGGTGTCCAACGATTCGCCGGTGCTGCTGGATCGCTTCCTCGACAACGCCGTCGAGTGCGATGTGGACGTGATCGCCGACAAGGACGGCAACGTGCTGATCGGCGGCGTGATGGAGCACATCGAGGAAGCCGGCGTGCATTCGGGCGATTCGTCGTGTTCGCTGCCGCCGTATTCGCTCTCGCCGGCCACCCAGGCCGAGCTGCGCCGGCAGGTGGTCGAGCTGGCCAAGGCCTTGAAGGTGGTCGGCCTGATGAACACCCAGTTCGCCATCCAGCACGAGGACGAGGGCCACGGCATCGTCTATCTGCTGGAAGTGAACCCGCGTGCTTCGCGTACGGTGCCCTTCGTGTCCAAGGCCACCGGCGTGGCGCTGGCCAAGATCGCCGCGCGCTGCATGGCCGGCAAGACGCTGGCAGAGCAGGGTGCCACGAAGGAAGTGGTGCCGGACTACTACTCGGTGAAGGAGGCGATCTTCCCGTTCGCCAAGTTCCAGGGCGTGGACCCGATCCTCGGGCCGGAGATGCGTTCCACCGGCGAGGTGATGGGCGTGGGTCGCAGCTTCAACGCCGCGTTCGCGCGCGCGCAGGAAGCCGGCGGCATCAAGGCGCTGCCGGCCTCGGGCAAGGTGTTCATCTCGGTGCGCGACCCGGACAAGGCCCGCGTGCTGCCGGTGGCGCAGGAACTGGCCGGGCGCGGCTTCGGCATCGTCGCCACGCGCGGCACCGCCGCGTGGTTCAGCGAGCACGGCCTGCAGTGCGAAGTGGTCAACAAGGTGGCCGAAGGCCGTCCGCACATCGTCGATCTGATCAAGAACGGCGAAATCGTGTATATCGTCAACACGACCGAAGGCCGTCAGGCCATCTCGGATTCGTTCTCGATCCGCCGCGATGCGCTGCAGCAGCGCATCACCTATTCCACCACGGTGGCCGGTGCCCGCGCGCTGGTCCATTCGCTGGATTTCCGCGGCACCGGCCCGGTCTGGTCGCTGCAGGAGCTGCACAAGGAGTTGCAAGCATGAGAGCTCCCATCACCGCCAAGGGCGCCGTGCGCCTGCGCGAGGAACTCGAACATCTCAAGTCGGTGAAGCGTCCGGCGATCATCGCCGCGATCGCCGAAGCCCGCGAACACGGCGATCTCAAGGAGAACGCCGAGTACCACGCCGCGCGCGAGGAGCAGGGCTTCATCGAAGGCCGCATCAAACTGCTGGAAGGCGAGCTTTCGCACGCCGAGGTCATCGACGTGACCAAGCTCAACGCCGGCAGCAAGGTGGTGTTCGGTGCCAGCGTCACGCTGGCCGACGTGGAAACCGACGAGGAGAAGAAGTACCAGATCGTCGGCGACCTCGAAGCGGACATCAAGCACGGCCTGATCGCCGTGTCCTCGCCGGTGGCGCGCGCGCTGATCGGCAAGATGGAGGGCGACAGCATCGCGATCGAAGCCCCCGGCGGGCATCGCGAGTACGAGATCGTCAGCGTCGCCTACGAAGACTGAGGCGCCGATGGCCTCGGCCACGCTGCTGCTGCCCGAGCCGGCCCGGCTGGCCGGCAAGCCGCTGCCGCCCGCGGCGGCGGCGGCACTCGGCCGGGCCGACCGTTCACGGGCCGAGCCTGGCGCCAAGGCACAGTTGCGGCGGCATTTCGCCCTGCGTCCGGCCGATGCGTGGCCGGTGGCGGCGCTGACCCGGCAGCTCGATGTCGGCGATGCCGGCACGGGCACCTGGTTGCGGGCCGATCCGGCCCACGTGGCGCCGGACCTGCACGGTGCGCGCCTGTTGGCGCACGGAGCCGCGCTGGGCATGGGGCAGGACGACGTCGATGCCTTGCTGCCGGTGTTGAAGCCGCTGTTCGGCGATGCCGGCTTCCTGCTGGAAGCGCCGGCACCGGCGCGCTGGTACCTGCGCCTGTCCGACGACGTGCCGTATCCGCGTTTCGACGATGCCGACGAGGCGCTAGGCGACGATTTGTCCGACCACCTGCCGGAGGGCGATGCCGGGCGCCGCTGGCGTGCGCTGCTGACCGAAGCGCAGGTATTGCTGCACCAGCACCCGTGGAACCGCGTGCGCGTGGCCAACGGCCGCCCGGCGATCAATTCGCTGTGGTTCTGGGGGGCGGGCGCGCTGCCCGATGCCGTGGACACCCCGCATCGGCAGGTGAAAAGCCCGGATGCCATGCTGTCCGCGTTGGCGCTGGCCGCCGGCATCGCCGATGCGGATCGAAGGGAAGAACGGCAGGACGTCGACACCCTGATCGACCTGCGCCATCTGCGCTCGCCGGACACTTTCGTTTCCGATGCGCTGCAACCCTTGCTGGCCGCATTGGGCACTGGCGAGCTGGAACGGCTGGCGCTGGATTTCGAGAACGGCAGCTTGTACGTCCTGTGCCGCGCCCAGCGCTGGCGGTTCTGGCGCAAGCCGCAGCAGGGTCTGGCCGATTGACCAGGTGGCTGTGGACATGACCTTGAAAATCCGCCGGCGCGAGCCCGTGCCGGGCGGCGATTGGCCCGACAGCGTGCCGCCGTTGCTGCAACGGCTGTACGCGATGCGCGGAGCCACCTCGCGCGAACAGGCGCAGCCGCGTTTGTCCGCGCTGGCCGCGCCGAGCGGCCTGCTTGGCCTGGAGCGCGCCGTCGCGCTGCTGGCCGATGCCATCGACCGCAATGCCCGCATCGTGGTGGTCGGCGATTTCGATTGCGATGGCGCCACCGCCTGCGCGACCGGCGTGCGCGGCCTGCGCCTGCTCGGCGCGCGCCACGTCGCCCATGCCGTGCCTAACCGGATGGTGCACGGTTACGGCCTCTCGCCGGGGCTGGTGGATGAACTGGCCGCGCTGCAACCCGACGTGCTGGTCACCGTGGATCACGGCATCGCCTGCCATGCCGGCATCGCCGCAGCCAAGGCCCGTGGTTGGACGGTGGTGGTCACCGACCATCACCTGCCGGGCGAAACGCTGCCGCCGGCCGATGCCATCGTGGACCCGAGCCTGCCTGGCGATGCCTTCCCGAGCAAGGCGCTGGCCGGCGTGGGGGTGATGTTCTACGTGCTGCTGGCCCTGCGCGCGCATCTGCGCCGGGCAGGCCGGTTCGACGCCGGCCCGGATATGGGCGTGCTGCTGGATCTGGTGGCCATCGGCACCGTGGCCGATCTGGTGCCGATGGATCTCAACAACCGCGCGCTGGTCGGCGCTGGCCTGCGCCGGCTGCGGGCCGGGCAGGGCCATGCCGGCGTGCGCGCGCTGATCCGCGCGTCCGGCCGCGACGAATCGACGCTGTCCGCCGCCGACATCGGCTTTGCCATCGGCCCGCGCCTGAACGCGGCCGGGCGGCTGGAGGACATGTCGTTGGGCATCGAGCTGCTGCTGTGCGACGAACCGGCCGCCGCGCGCGGCATGGCCGAGGCGCTGGAGCAGATCAACGCCGAGCGGCGCGCGGTGCAGCAGGTGATGACAGACGAGGCCGAACACGCCGTGGCCCGCGCCAGCCGTGCGGCCGAGGGCGAGCTGCCGGCCGCGCTGTGCCTGTTCGATGCGGACTGGCACCCCGGCGTGGTCGGGCTGGTGGCTTCGAAGATCAAGGAGCGCCTGCACCGGCCGACGGTGGCGTTTGCCCCGGCCGATCCGGACGCGGAGCTTCCCGGGGCCGGCACGTTGCGTGGTTCGGCCCGCTCTATCCCCGGTTTCCACGTGCGCGATGCACTGGCCGCGATCGATGCCGCCCACCCGGGCCTGATCGAGCGTTTCGGCGGGCATGCGATGGCGGCCGGCATGAGCTTGCCGGCCGAGCATCTGGAGGCGTTCCGCGAGGCTTGGCACGCGCACGCCGCCGCGCGGCTGGACCCGGCGCTGCTGCAGGCCGAACTGCTGACCGACGGCGAGCTGCTGCCGCAGGAATTCGACCGCGCCCACGCCGAATTGCTGCGTGATGCCGGCCCGTGGGGGCAGGGTTTCCCCGAGCCCTTGTTCGACGGCGAATTCGACGTGCTCGACGCGCGCGCGGTCGGTGGCCGGCACCTCAAGCTGGTGCTGCGGCACCCGGGCCTGCGCGAGCCGCTGCAGGCGATCCGTTTCGGCGGCTGGACCGGCGAACGCACGCCGGGGCGCGTTCGGCTGGCCTACCGGCTGGCCCCCGATGACTCCCGTGGCGGGCAGGCGGTGCAGCTGCTGGTCGAGGCATTGCAGCCGGCCGATTGAGGTGCCGTGCGTACCCAAGCTGAATGTGCGCCGGCCCCGCGTGCACCAATGACCTTTGGCGGTTAATTGCCCACGGGGCGGCGGCTACAATCGCGCCCAATGCAAGGTTGCGTCGTCTTCGCTGCCTGCCCCCTCTCCCCCTTGGCCTCACAGGCTGGAGTCATCCGGATGTCGCGATTCTGGAAGCGCGTTTTGATCGTGGTCGTGGTTGTGATCGTGTTGCTGATCGGCTTCCGCATGGTGCGCGGCGGCGGGCAGCACGGTGGCGGCCAGCAGCAGGGGCAACAGGGCGCAGACGCCGCCGATTCGGACAACCCCGATGACGCGCCGGTGCCGGTGACCGTGGAAACGGCCGTGCAGCGCGACGTGCCGATCTATCGCACCGCACTGGGCACGGTGACCGCGCTGAACATCGTGGACGTCAGCCCGCAGGTTGGCGGCCAACTGGTCGGGCTGGACTTCAAGGAGGGCGGTGAGGTCAAGAAGGGCCAGGTGGTGGCCCGCATCGATCCGCGCAGCCTGCAGGCCAGCTACGACCAGGCCAACGCTTCGCGCCTGCAGAACGAGGCCCTGCTGGCCACGGCGCAGGCCAACTACAGGCGATCCTCGGACCCGAAGTACAGCCCCTTCGTCTCCAAGAACGACCTGGACACGCAGCACAACCAGGTCAGCCAGTACCAGGCGGCGGTGGCGGCCGCGTCGGCCTCGCAGCGGGCCTCGTCGGTGCAGCTGCAGTTCACCCGGGTGCTTTCGCCGATCGACGGCGTGGCCGGCATCCGCGCAGTGGACATCGGCAACGTGGTCACCACCGGCACCACGCTGGTGACGGTGACCCAGGTCAAGCCGATCTACATCACCTTCAACCTGCCTGAAAAGGATCTGGACATCGTCCGCACTGCGCAGCGCGGCGGCACGCCCGACGTGGTCGCGCTGGACCGCACCGATGCCCATCCGGTGGCCAGCGACGGCAAGCTGGACGTGATCGACAACAAGATTTCCGCCGACAGCGGCACGTTCAAGCTGCGCGCGGTGTTCCCGAATGCCGACATCGCGCTGTGGCCCGGCCAGTTCGTCAACGTCCGTCTCGGCTTGGGCCACGTGTCCGAAGGCGTGGTGGTGCCCAGCCAGGCCGTGCAGCGCGGCCCGGACGGTGATTACATCTACCTGTTGCAGGCCGACAACACGGTGAAGATGCAGCCCGTGGTGCAGGGCATCGAGGACGGCGACAGCCACGTGCAGATCATCAAGGGCCTGAAGGCCGGCGATCGCGTGGTCAGTGAAGGCCAGTTCCGCCTCAAGCAGGGCAGCAAAGTCAAGCCGCTCAAGCCCGGCGAGCAGCCGGCGATGCCGACCGATGCCGAGATCCAGAAAGCCATGAAGGGCGAGAAGGGTCGCGGTGGTCCCGGCGGTGGTGGCAGCCGCCGTCACTGACGGCACACGGGCCGCCGCCGCAGCGGCCCGATGACGGGGGCGCGCGATGGCGCCCCTTCCCCGACGCAGCAGGTTTCGCAAGGACTGGCCCCGTGGGTTTTTCGACACTTTTCATTCGCCGACCGATCGCCACCTCGCTGCTGATGGTGGGCGTGCTGCTGCTCGGACTGCTCGGCTACCAGCGCCTGCCGGTGTCGGCGCTGCCGCAGATCGACGCGCCCACGCTGGTGGTCACCACCCAGTACCCGGGTGCGGATGCCACCACCATGTCGGCGCTGGTGACCACGCCGCTGGAGCGCCAGTTCGGGCAGATCTCCGGGCTGGACATGATGACCTCCGACTCGTCGGCCGGCCTGTCCACGGTGACCTTGCAGTTCGGCATGGACCGCGACATCGACATCGCCGCGCAGGACGTGCAGGCAGCGATCCGCCAAGCCACGCTGCCTTCGTCGCTGCCCTACCAGCCCGTGTACAACCGGGTGAACCCGGCTGATGCGCCGATCCTCACGCTCAAGCTGACCTCCGACAGCGTCGCGCTGCGCGAGGTCAACCGTTATGCCGATTCGATCCTTGCCCAGCGCCTGGCGCAGGTGCCGGGCGTGGGCCTGGTGTCCATCGCCGGCAACGTGCGCCCGGCTGTGCGCATCCAGGTCAACCCGGCGCAGTTGTCGAACATGGGCCTGACCCTGGAGAAGCTGCGCAGCGCGCTGACCCAGGCCAACGTCAACGCGCCCAAGGGCTCGCTCAACGGCCTGACCCAGACCTACAGCATCGGTACCAACGACCAGCTCACCGACGCGGCCCAGTACAAGGACGTGGTGATCGCCTACGTCAACAATTCGCCGGTGCGGCTGAAGGATGTGGCCGAAGTGGTGGATGGCGTGGAGAACGACCAGCTCTCGGCCTGGGCCGACGGCAAGGCCGCGGTGCTGCTGGAAATCCGCCGCCAGCCGACCGCCAACATCGTCCAGACCGTCGAGAACGTGCGCAAGCTGCTGCCGCAGCTGCAGTCGGTGCTGCCGGCCGGGGTCGAGCTGACGGTGTTTTCCGACCGTACCGAAACCATCCGCGCCTCGGTGCACGAGGTGAAGTTCACGCTGGTGCTGACCATTGCCCTGGTGGTGGCGGTGATCTTCGTGTTCCTGCGCCGGCTGTGGGCGACGATCATCCCCTCGGTGGCGGTGCCGCTGTCGCTGATGGGCACGTTTGCGGTGATGGCCTTTGCCGGCATGTCGCTGGACAACCTGTCGCTGATGGCGCTGGTGGTGGCCACCGGCTTCGTGGTGGACGACGCGATCGTGATGATCGAGAACATCGTCCGCTACATCGAACAGGGCAAGAGCGGCAAGGAAGCGGCCGAGATGGTCAGTGACAGATCGGTTTCACCGTGCTGTCACTGACCATCTCGCTGGTGGCGGTGTTCCTGCCGTTGATGCTGATGCCAGGCATCACCGGCCGCCTGTTCCACGAGTTCGCCTGGGTGCTGGCCATCGCGGTCACCATCTCGATGCTGGTGTCGCTGACCCTGACGCCGATGATGTGCGCCTACCTGCTCAAGCCCGACGCGTTGCCCGAAGGCGACGATGCGCACGAACGCGCCGAGGCGGCCGGCCGCAAGACCCTGTGGTCGCGCATGGTGGCGTTGTACGCGCGCACGCTGGATGTGGTGCTGGAACACCAGCGCACCACGCTGTGGGTGGCGATCGGCGCGGTGGTGCTGACCGTGGTGTTGTTCGTCGCCATCCCGAAGGGCTTGCTGCCCGAGCAGGACACCGGTCTGGTCACTGGCGTCGTGGTGGCCGACCAGAATGTTTCCTTCGCGCAGATGCAGCAGCGCTCCGAGCGCGTGGCACGGGTTCTGCGCGCCGATCCGGCGGTGGCCGGCGTGTCGATGTTCCTCGGCGTCGGTTCGATGAACCCCACGCTCAATCAGGGCCAGATCAGCATCGTGCTGAAGTCGCGTGGCCAGCGCGACGACCTGGACACGGTGTTGGCGCGCCTGCAAAAGGCCGCCTCCGGCCTGCCGGGCACCGCGCTGTACCTCAAGCCGGTGCAGGACGTGACGCTGGACACGCGCGTGGCCGCCACCGAGTACCAGTTCTCGATGTCGGCGATGGACGAGGGCATGCTGCGCGCGTACGCAGGCAAGATGACCGCGGCGATGCGCAAGCTGCCGCAGATCCGCGACGTGGACAACAACCTGGCCGAAAGCGGCCGCGCGGTCGAGCTGACTGTGGACCGCGAGAAAGCCAGCGCGCTCGGCGTGCCGATGCAGACCGTGGACGACACGCTCTACGACGCCTACGGCCAGCGCCAGATATCCACCAT